>Ga0207675_100006823_pt1 | contig 10809 bp, 6 predicted proteins | sample KBSSwiS42_FD_184305 | JGI IMG/M metagenome (GOLD analysis project Ga0207675, IMG submission 184305) | Switchgrass rhizosphere microbial communities from Kellogg Biological Station, Michigan, USA - KBS Switchgrass S4-2 (SPAdes) (version 2) | ecosystem: Host-associated > Plants > Roots >...
GTACCCCACATTCAATGCGCCATATTCATTTGCCTTTACAAACCCTTTTGTATGCAAAACCGGGTACCAGTATTCTGTCCATTCGTCGGTAGCATAGGGTTCAAAACTTAAATGCTTGAAGGGTGTAAGTGTACTACCTTCCGCATTCTGGTTAAATAAACGGCCTGATTGTATTTCCGCATACTGACCATCTGTATCTGTAAGCAGCTTCTCCCAAATCATTCCTTGCTGGGATAATCCCCATATCCATATTTTTTTTCCTGCTTTTTCTTCATGTAATGAATAGCGGGCCATACCAAAATCATCATCATGCCAGTAAGCGCCAAAAAAATCCGCGTACTTTCCAAATACGTGATACGATTTATAACCGCCAAAATTGTTTTGCTCGTAAAAATCTATTTGCTTGTTATTTGTTTTATTAACAGGCCAATCGGAATATTCTCCTTCGTGGCCGATATATTTTGTTCCCGGGTAAACAAATTGAAGGTTTCCTTTTGTTTTAATGCCCACATTCATCCAGTGATAATAGGGCTGTTCAATTGCGGTGTTATTATACCACATGGAATGCGTTGTAAAATATGCTTTATCCGCCGGAAGATTTATTTCAATACACCAGTTTGTTCTTGTAAGCAGATCAAGCCACCCTATATAACAACTTGCACTACCATCTTCTTTTTGTTTAACGATATAATCAACCGGCGAAGCGCAGTTAGGTGTATGGCCTATGATTCCATAGTTTGCTTCAATGCCACCGCTTGTCCAGGGTCCGCGCATAGCGACATCTCTGAATTTTACCGAATGATTATAATAAATAAACGGCTGATTAGTTGATTTCTCAATTGCTGTCCAGATCTTACCACCAATCCCGGGGAGTATCATTACTTTGATATACTCATTTTCCAGCTCAACCACTTTCCATTCCTTTTGTATTGGTTTATCTGTAAAACCATCAAATCGGAAATAGGGATATATTTTTTTAAAATCAGGTACCGGATCGGGATCTGAATACGGGTATGTTGTAAATGCCTTCCTGTATTCCTTTATCGTTGATTTGTTTTGAGAAAACATGAAGGAAGTAGTAAACAACAGAATAACCGTGAAAGAAAAGCGAAGGCACATAAGCATATTTTTAATACGCTTAAAATTATGATAAAGGGGAACGTAAAATTTTAAAGACCCCGAATTAGGGCAAACGATTGATATTTACTCAAGTTCGTACCATGTATAATTTTCTGCGGGAATAGAGAAGGTCAATTCAATTTCGTAATTACGGTTAAGGGTATAACTTTTTAAAGTATTTCCCTTTTCTTTCAATTTTGCAATTTGGGTTAACCCGGTATAATAAAGAGGTAATTTTATTGTCCTGGTTATACTTTCTTTTAAAGGATTAAACAACATGATCAGCGCCCTGGTTTTCAGTCGCGGGTTCACATGCATCCATCCATCCCAATCCCGTCCATCTGCCCGGCGAAGATGGATAAGGTCAGAGTTCAGTATGTCGCGGTATTTCTTGTACCACTTAATTACAGAAATAACTGATTGCTTTGTTTTATCTGTATCATACAGTCTCGGCCCGCGGTAACAGGCTTGTACACCCGCACCATAATATTGCATCATCAATTGTTCGTAATCCTTTACATGTTCATTCAATGGTTCTAATACTGCTTCCGGTCCACCGCCCTGGTATTTTGTAAGCGGCACAAACCCCCAACTCATCGAAGGCGTTTTCTCCCAAAGACCGTCATAGATATTCTGCCGGTTAAGAATCTTCTGATTTTCTCTCGGTAAAGAAAAATTTACTTCACGATAACCAATAGCAATCTTATTCGTACCATCCATAAAATACCAATCCGGTGCATTTACATACACGCCATTTTCATTACACCAGTGATATAAACTTTTCTGTAGTTCCATCTGGCGCCATTGGCTATCGAATAGATCTTTATGCCCGGGATGTGCCGTTGACGCACATACGTCACCGGGATAGGGCCCATCATTCTCGAATAAATCAAAGCCAGTTTCTTTTATAAATTTTTTTATTTCCCCCAGGTAAGCTAACCCCCATTTGCTTCCATAACAAGGCGCATTCCCAAAAAAAGCACCGCCTGGTTTTCCGGTTGCCGGATCAATCACATCATCTTCATCGCTTATTTTTCTTGAGCTGAACAAAGAATAACTGCCGATCAATATTCCTTTGCTATGTGCATAATCTGCAAGCTTTTTCCACTTTCTGATATTATCGTCAGATGGATCTTCCATATTGCAATGACTACCAAAACTTAATATCAACGCCTCATATCCTGTAGCTGCACATTGGTCCACTGCATTAATCACTTCATCATCATTTTTGCTTACAAGGTGCATGAAGATTGGATTCTGCGTTGTCCATGGCGCAATGGCACTGTACATTTTCCGTATCGCCATTCCCCTTCGTTCGCGATCATAACTGTCCATTAATAATTCATGGGTGCGAACAGATTTAAAAATTTCCCCCGGTTTTATGTCTACACTGATTACTTTTTCCGGATACACTTCCAGTAAGCAAGGCGTTTGATAATAATAATTTACCTGTGAAGTATAGATACTGTCTGTTTTCCAGTGTGTCGTCTGGTCGCTGATATCATACCGCATCGCATTATTGAATGCATAATTTGTTTCAATATAAATACCGTGCTGTTTCTTCATTTGCTCAGGAGTGCCTACTACGGCGCTTTCTTCTTCTACCAATGCCAGCGATTCATTTACTATATTGCCTATTGCGATTGTTTTGGCAGTTTTATTTTCTACAGAAATCCACTTTACAATCAGCGGAATTCCGTCATAAAGCTCATAATTTACTTTTAGAATCACGTTTTGAGTAGCTACTAACGATGATTGATAGGTAAATGAAATTACTTTTCCCTTAGGCTGCGATTTGTTAAACGTCCATGTTTTACTTTTCCATCGAAGAAATGGCTGAATATCGCTCACTTCAAATTGTACAAATCCAAAATCATTTTCTTCTGTTTTAAAATCATCAACCCATTCCGGCAAGAGATAAGCGTTTTCAGATTGTCCGTGCAGGCCGCCTACATTATAAGTTGTATTATCAATGGTTATTCTTGCTTCCGGTTTTATTGCCCGGAGCAATTGCTGGCCACTACTCATATTCCTGAAATCAATGCAGGCAACATTGGGTGAAATGCGAAACACACGTTTTACCAATCCATTATACAGAATGATATTCTTTTTATCAGCACTTTCATATACAGCAGCTTTACCTGTTATTGGTTGCACCAGCCAGTCTTTATTTGTCAATTTATCCAATTGTGTATTCCACACAGGCAATTGCTGACCAAAAGAAAACAGGGGAAAAAATATAAGTAAAAAGAAGGAGCGTATCATTTTAAAAAGGCTTCTTTACAGGTTTACAATACTAACTATCAGGAAACAGATGCAATAGCGGCTTCAACAATAATAAGCGCCTCTTTTAATTGCTCCCGTGTAATAATAATGGGTGGGCTTAACTGCAAAACATTTCCTGCAGACACTTTAAAACTTAGTCCCCTGTTGAGGCATTCATACATTACTGCTTCCGATTCTTTGATTGCTTTTTCTTTTGTATTGCGGTCTTTTACCAGCTCTATGCCCCATAATAACCCTACTCCACGTATATCACCAATCAATGAATATTTATCCTTTAACGCTGATAGCTGTTCCTGCATGAACTGTTCATCTTCCTTCACTTTTGCAAGCAGCTTTTTATCTTCTATAAATTGAAGCATTGCTAATGCCGCCGCGCTTCCTAAGGTTCCTTTTTCATGAGTGTAATGTCCAAGTGCAACATCTTCCGCGACGTTAAAATCATCTCTTGCGATAATAGCAGCGATCGGTATCATTCCTGCGCCCAATCCTTTTCCCAGGCAAACAATATCCGGCTCAATATCATAATTTTCATACGCGAACATTTTTCCTGTTCTGCCAAACGCAATTGGAATTTCATCAAGAATTAAAATAACTCCATGTTTTGTACAAATCTCTCTTACTTTTTTCCAGTATGCTTTTGTAGGTATCTGCACATCAGTGTTGCGGATTGTTTCCGCAATGAACGCTCCTATATCACCTTCTTTTTCGATAACATATTCAAGATATTCTGCGCTGAATAAATCATCTTTACCCATGTCGGCAAAAATGCCCCGGTAAGAGGATGGCGGCGGTATTCTTTCAACACCCGGCATTAATGGCCCCATATAACTCCGGAACTGCGCTTCACCGCCCACAGATATCGCGTCCATAGAAGCACCATGAAAAGAATCCCAGCAGGTAACTATTTTATGTTTTCCTGTAACAAGTCTTGCCAGCTTTAAAGCTGTGCTTACGGCAGTCGTTCCACCCGGCATGAGTAAAACACGGTTTAAATTACCAGGTGACAGTTCGCCGAGCTTCTCTGCAAGCCGTATTGCTTTTTCATTCGTATATCTTCTCGGGCAAAATGGAAGTGTATCAATTTGTTTCTTTATTGCCTCTTTTACATACTCATTTCCATATCCTACCTGGTGAACATTGTTTCCATGAAAATCCATGTACTTTTTTCCGGTGTTATTGATAATATAGATCCCTTCAGCGGATTCAATAACATCTAAACAAGGCGTGGACAATGACTGATGCAGGAAAGAATCATTATCCTGACGCAGCATCTCCTTTGTTTTATTATCACTGATACTCTGATTCCATTGTTCACGGAATGATGATGCATTTACATCCCCTTCTGTGACAAATTTCTTTTTGGGTTTATCCATAATTGTTATCTATTGTGATTTTAAGGCTTCATTCCAACAAGTTAGGGCTGTGTGTTGGTGGCCTCCTCTTTTGGAGGAGAGCCTGTCCCGTTAATACGGGATCGGGAGGAGGTCTTCAATGAAACAACACATCTCCCGGTATTATCGTTTTCTCTCCTCCATCCGGCTGCATAGATACATTCAATGAATTATTTCCTGCCCCATCAAAATACATCACTTTGATTCTATGAAACCCTTTTCTCAGCATGGCCTTCCCATTCTTTTCTGTATTACCATGATTGCCGTCATTGTTTACTACCTCATTATCATCAATAAATAATTTGCTTCCATCATCAGAATCAGTAAAGAATGAATAAAAACCATCCTTTGCTATCCTGATATACCCTTCAAACACCAATACAAATTTTTCCGGTCTTTGCTTCAATGAATTTGAAATGACACTTGTTGTACCTGTTTTTACCGCCTTTAAATTGTTGATTGATTCAAGATTGACAGGATCAGCAGGTTCATAATAATTATAAATTAATCCCGGCTGAGGAGAAGCCACTGTCCATGGTTTCATCCATTCATAACGGATTATTTTCTCTGTTGCAGTCGCGCTTGCCAGGCCAGCGGCAGGAAATGCTTTTGCCATCAGCACGCCTGTTTTATCTATTTCAAATGGCTTAGTATAAATCTTCGATTTTTCAGTTGGTTCACTGCCGTCTAAGGTATAATGAATTGCGCTTCCATTACTTTCTATGCTAACAAGTGGCTTTGATGAAGTGTTTTTGTAGTCATATTTTATTCTTGGCTTGTGTGCAAACTGTCCATAGTTATTAATCTTTACTGTATAAGCGTATGGCGCCTTGAAAGTACCGGGGTCATAGTCAGGCAAATCAATGGTTACGTTATTTCCATCCTGTTTCCAGTTAACTGTTTGTTTGGTTGTCAAAAAATTAATTGTTGTTCCTGCTGGTAATACAATGTCTTTTAAAATAAGCTTCTTATTTGCCGGATATCCCGGAAAGATCGCGTACAATGAATTTGTATTTTCACTATAAGTATAAAAAACTTCTTTTACGGCATATCCCGGATCAGGATCAACGGTCAGTTTCAACAATAAATCGCCGCCGCCATCTTTGGGTTTATAATCTTGTTTTCCTTCGCTCCATTGGGAGGGAATTTTCCATCTTACAGTGTTATAAATTGCTTCGCTGTTTATCTTCATCCAATCGCCAATCTGTAATAAACGTTCCTGCATGATCGGTGGAATCTTTCCATGTTCATCGGGACCGATGTCTAATAAAAAATTTCCGCCACGGCTTACCTTATCTATCAATTGCAATACCAATGATTGCGCTGAATTATAATCCCACGCATCCTCTTCCCGGTTATAGCCATAACTATAACCCATTCCACGGCTTTCTTCCCAATAATGGCCTTCTACATCTAAATCGGGCTGGTACTCCGGCGTATAAAAACCCGCATGATTAAAACGTATACCAGAACCCCAGCGGTCATTCACTACGATTTTATCTTTTACCGGACTTTCGTTATACAACCACGCAAGAAATTGCTGCGACTTCCATGTTTCAGCAGGCGCATCCCATTCTCCGTCTGTCCAGAATACATCGGGCTGATATGTATTGATCAGGTCTTTCATCTGCGGCCACATATGCATATCCACATATTTGTTTCTATCAGAGAGCCAAACAGGGTTAAACCACTCATATAATGAATAGTACATGCCCGCATGTACTGAAGTTTTCCGTATTGCCTTAAATAGGTCACCGAGTAAATCCCTTTTCGGGCCGATATCCAAAGCATTCCATTTAAAACCCCAATCCCTGTCTGCTTCTTTGCTTGGCCATAATGTAAACCCATCATGATGTTTGGAAGTAAGTACAATGTATTTGGCGCCTGATTGTTCAAACAATTTCGCCCAATCGTCGGGATTATATAATTCTGCCTTGAAATCATTTGCTAAATCATAATAAGAACGGTTGCCGAATTTTGATTTATGATATCGCTGGGTCGCTGTATCATTTGTCTGCAAACCGTTTTGGTACCATTCCGCATATTTGCCTTTTGTTCTCCAGCCTGGTACCGAATAAACTCCCCAATGAATGAAAATTCCAAACTTCGCATCTCTATACCATTTTGGTGAATCACGTTTATCTAACGACTCCCAATTGGGTTGATATTTTTGTCCGTAGCTACAAGTAAAGAAAAACATCAATGCGGCAAGAAAAGTTTTTTTCATTTGAAGAGGGTTAAAAAAAGCGTTGGGTAAACACAAGAGTTTTAATAAAACAGTTACATAGAATATAATTCCTAAAAATAAAGTATCTCTATGTGCTATATCTTATTTTTTAATAAAAAAGGTCAATCGTTTGCAAAAGATATTGCGGAAAGTAATCAAATCATCCGGCAATTTATCCAACTCTCCATTTACATTACCTTTGCATCTCTTATAAAAAATTACAAACTCCCAAAACATTTTTGAATGGAATACAGAATTGAAAAGGATACGATGGGCGAAGTTAAAGTGCCTGCTGATGCCTATTTCGGGGCGCAAACACAACGCAGCATTGATAATTTCAAAATAGCCCAGGATATAAACCGCATGCCGAAAGAAATCATTGCAGCGTTTGCATATCTTAAGAAAGCTGCAGCTATTACTAATTTTGAAGCAGGTGTATTGTCAAAAGAAAAGTGTGACCTGATTGGTAGAGTATGTGATGAAATATTGGAAAGAAAGCTGGATGCTTATTTCCCCCTGGTTGTATGGCAAACCGGCAGCGGTACTCAAAGTAACATGAATGTGAATGAAGTGGTAGCTTATCGCGGCCATGTATTAAACGGTGGTCAACTTACGGATAAAGAAAAATTTCTTCACCCGAATGATGATGTAAACAAATCGCAGTCGAGCAACGATACTTTTCCTACAGCCATGCATATCGCAGCGTATAAAATACTGGTTGAAGTAACTATTCCGGGTATTGAGAAACTGCGCAATACGCTGGCCGGAAAAAGTAAGCAATTCATGAAAGTGGTGAAAATAGGAAGAACACATTTCATGGATGCCACACCTTTGACTGTAGGCCAGGAGTTCAGCGGTTATGTTTCCCAACTGGATCATGGATTGAAGGCAATAAAAAATACATTGGCACATTTGAGCGAACTCGCATTGGGGGGCACAGCAGTTGGTACGGGCATCAATACGCCACCCAGCTACGCTGAAAATGTTGCCCGGCATATTGCAAAACTTACAGGTTTGCCTTTTGTAACAGCTGAAAATAAATTTGAAGCATTGGCCGCGCATGATGCAATTGTTGAAGCTCATGGTGCACTAAAAACAGTAGCTGTAAGCCTGATGAAAATCGCGAATGACATACGTATGCTATCAAGCGGTCCAAGAAGCGGCATTGGTGAATTGTTTATCCCGGATAATGAACCCGGTTCATCCATAATGCCTGGAAAAGTAAACCCGACACAATGTGAAGCGTTGACCATGATAGCCGCGCAGGTATTGGGAAATGATGTTGCGATTAATATCGGCGGCGCCACCGGTCATTTTGAGCTTAACGTTTTTAAACCAGTGATGATTTATAATTTCCTGCATAGTGCAAGGCTGATTGGCGATGGCTGTGTTTCTTTCAATGATAAATGCGCTACAGGCATTGAACCGATTGAGGCCAACATAAAAAAGCATGTCGACAATTCATTAATGCTCGTTACGTCACTGAATACGAAAATCGGCTATTACAAGGCTGCAGAGATCGCACAGAAAGCGCATAAAGAGGGAACAACGCTAAAAGAAATGGCGGTAAAATTAGGGTATGTAACCCCACAGCAATTTGATGAATGGGTAATCCCCGCTGGAATGGTTGGTAAAATTGATTAATAGTGTATCGTAAAACTTCGGATCTGAACCGGAAGAATCACCGTTCTTCCGGTTTTTTATCATCAATGACTATAGCCTGCATCATAATTTCTATACTTTTACGTTTGAATAGCAGATTTAATCACACTAAATCCATTACCATGAAAAGTGCAGCAAGAAAACCCGCTTATATTTCAGCTTACCCGCTGAAGGCATTAAATCTCCCGGAAGAAGAATATCAAACAGAAATCAGGCTCTGGGCGCATGCCACAGGTCAGTCTGCAGATGATATACGAATACTTCCCATGGTAAACCCATACCGCGAAAAAGATTTTATAGCCAAACCAGAAAAAGACAATACTTCAAAAGAAAAATAACCGCTTCGATCTATCTGAGTAAACCTTGAGCAATAAAAACAGAGGCCTCCCGAATCGGAGGCTTTGTTTTTTTAACGTGGTTGCATCTACAAATGCGGAAAGCTTCTGACTAAGAATGCGTTAACACATAAATGGGCAAAATCCGTGTTTCGGAAAACACTTGTTTACAGGTGTATGTACTACCAAAAAGCCGGGTAAATAAGACCACCATTTTCACTGTAAAGCACTCTTGTTCAAGGTTATGAATGACCTTAACTTTAATTTATAAAATCTGAAGATGATCCGGCTATCCTATTTGAAAACACTTAAATGAACTCTATGAAACTAACTGTACCCTTAATTCGTTTTATCACCTCTTTTATTGCGCTCTTTGTTTTGTTTTCACTGAGCACTTTCCAGGCTTTTGGCCAGTTTGATTTTGGAAAAAGCTACTACAACGTCACCAAAGGTACTAACGGGGGTACCGTGGAGGTTGGCGACGTGTTGGAAATCCGATCTTCAGTTGTTGTTCGAAAAAGTAGTAGTGGTAGTAATACCGCTATTGATAACGTTCAATACACCGATGCTGTGCCGGCAGGTACCAATTATATAGCCGGAACGGTTCGAGTACTCACCAACGAGGGTAAAATCTATAAACAATTTACAGATGCAGCCGGAGATGACTGCGGTTGGATCACCGGAACCACGGTCCGTATTAATATGGGATATACCACCGGTGATGCGCCCGCGACAGCTACTGCCGGCGGAAGGATCCGCAACACGCACAGGCCTTCTTTCTTTTCGAGCAATTGCATTATGATCGCGTCATTCCGGGTAACGGTGACCTCGGCCATAGGCACCCAAATAAACACGGGTGGCGGTTCTGTGAGTTATAAGGTAGGTCTGACCAACGTCACATTTACTTTCCCTTCTAATCCTGTTGCCATTTATACAAACTATGGCATCTGTTCGAATACAGTCGGTGTAAATGCCCTCGGCACGGAGTCCAATGGTACGTTTGGTTCGGGTACTGCAAAAGACAGGGCCGCTTCAACCAATGTACCACCGGGTTATATCTATTCAACATTTTCAAGTAACATGCCGAACGACTATTATTATGGTGTTTCAAACAATACCAGTGCCGGCACGACCGCTGCCACGGGCTTTTCAACAATCGATACCTGGGCAAAACCAGACAACTCAACCCCTTCGCATCGTGTTTTCAGCGTCTGGGATATTATAGGCGACCATACCGGTGCAACCAATCCATTAACCGGTAATCCTGCGACAGGTTCCGGTGCCAATGGCGGTTACATGCTTGTGGTAAATGCAGCCTACAGAATTGACTCTGCATTCCAGCATACTATTTCCGGTCTTTGCCCCAACACTTATTATGAGATTTCAACCTGGGTAAGAAATATCTGTTCAAAGTGCGGTTGCGACTCAACGGGTAAAGGTGCGAGCGGCGGTGCGGGTTATATACCGACTGCACCGGGCGACTCATCCGGTGTGTATCCAAACCTTACTTATGATCTCAATGGAGTAGACTATTACACCACAGGGGATATCAAGTACACCGGTCAGTGGGTAAAGAAAGGATTTACATTCTTGACCACCACAGGGCAAACGAGCATTACGTTAAAAATTATGAACAATGCACCCGGTGGCGGTGGTAACGACTGGGCATTGGATGATATTACTGTTGCAACCTGCTCGCCAAACTTCACTTTTACACCCACGCCAAACCCAATGATCTGTGATAGCAACGTTGTAAATATCGGCGCAGTAATAAGCTCTTATTTCCCTA
>Ga0207675_100006825_pt1 | contig 10809 bp, 15 predicted proteins | sample KBSSwiS42_FD_184305 | JGI IMG/M metagenome (GOLD analysis project Ga0207675, IMG submission 184305) | Switchgrass rhizosphere microbial communities from Kellogg Biological Station, Michigan, USA - KBS Switchgrass S4-2 (SPAdes) (version 2) | ecosystem: Host-associated > Plants > Roots >...
GGCCAGGTAAACCGAGCCCATTCCCCCCTCCCCGAGAAGCGCAATAGATCGATAATTTCCGAACTGTTCCCCGATCATCGGAAGGCCCCAATCGTACTCGGCCTTCGATCAAAGGGCTAGCCGCTCCCGCGCGAAGCGCGGGTGTGCGGCTACTTTTCTAAACGTCCCTGCGGCTCGCGGGCCTGGCTTTGCGCAAGAGCAACTCGATCCGGCCGGCGCTGACCAGATCGGGAAGCCGTCCCACGCGCGCGAAGCCCTGCCGCCGGTAGAAACGCAGCGCGGCGCGGTTGTCGGCGTCGCAGGAGACGAACAGCCAGCGCCGGCGGGCGAACACGCGCGCCTGGACGTGCGCGACCAGCGCCCCACCCAATCCCTGCCCGCTGGCCCCCGGCTGGACCGCGAGCAGGGCGATGAACCCGCCCAGCAGGAACCCGTCCGTGGCGACGATGATCCCCCCCGGCGCGCGCGCGCCCGTGCGCGCGATCCAGACGTCGCCGGCCCGCGCCTGCCGAGCCAGGTACCGGCCCAGCGCGGGCGCGCGATATCCCAGCCCGAGCCAGGGCTCGATGCCGACGATCCATTCCGCCTGCTTGCGCGCGACCGCCGGCGTTGCGCGAACGATGCCCGTCCTCGGCGCCTTTGGTGCGTTCATGGATTACCGGAAGCGGGTGGCGGCGGGGGCAGCGTCGCCGCCGGGATCGGCGCGATGGGTGGCGGCGTCTCCGGACCCGGCGCCCTCGGAATCGGCGCGATGACGGGGGCGCCGGGGCGCGCCGCCGCCATCAGCTGCGAAACATGGACGAAACGCAGGCCGCGCTCGCGCAGACCCTGCAGGATGGTCGGCAGCGCGTCGCCGGTCTTCCAGCCGCGGCCATTGATGTGAAAGACGATGATCGATCCGGGGCGCGCGTTATCGAGGACGTTCCGGATCATCCGATCGGCCGTCGTGCGCGCGCTGGGGTCGCCCGAGACGACGTCCCAGGTCACCGTCGGAAGCCGAAGATCCTGCACGACGTACACCAGGCGGTGGCTCCATTCCCCGAACGGCGGGCGAAACGCCACGCTCCGCTTTCCGTACTTCGCCAGCGCCGCCTCCGTCTGGTCGATCTCCTGGACGATGCGCGCGACCGGCAGATGAGACATGTGCGGGTGTTCGTAGGAATGGTCGCCGAACTCGACCAACGGATCGACGGCCAGCTCGGCCATGACGTCCGGGTGCGATTCCACCCAGAGGCCGGAGACGAAGATCGTGATCGGCACCTGTTCGCGCTTGACCACATCGAACACGCGTCGATCGAAGCCGGCGCGATGGGTGCGCGTCGCGCAGGCGTCGAACGTGATGGCCACCGTGGGCTCCGTCGTCTCGATGTAGCGGATGGGAGCGAACCCGCGCAGGGCGGGCCGCGGCTCGACGGGCGCGCTGGTGACGGGCGCCGGTGGTTGCGCCGGCGCCGGTGCCAGTACCGGCGGTGGCGTCGATACCGGTGGCGGCGCCGTCGGCGGCTGCGCGGGCTCCACGGCCGGCGCTTCCGGACGGAACGGCGCCACGGGACCGAATTCCACGACCGCGGCCGTCGCCTGCAGGGCAACCAGCGTCAGCGCAGCGGTCACGGGCATATCAGGTTAGATCCAGCAGCATCACGATCGCGTCTTCCTGATCCTCCGCATAATAGTTCGGGCGGACGCCGACCGCTCTGAAGCCGAACCTACGGTAGAGCCGCGCCGCCGCGGCGTTCGACCGGCGAACCTCGAGCGTGACGAAGCGGCACTTCCTGACCCGGCCCGTCTCGATGATGTGCGCCAGCAACCGCGACGCATGCCCGGCGCGCCGTTCCTCGGGATGGGTGGCCAGGTTCAGCAGGTGCACCTCGTCGGCGACGATCCAGTAGTTGCTGAACGCCACGACGGCCCACTTCGCCCGGTCGCGCACGACGTCGATGTGCGCCCACTCGCGGCCCATCTCCTCCAGCAGAAGCTGCGGCGTCATCGGTGACCGGAACGAGGACTTCTCGATGGCCATGACAGCGTCCACGTCGGCCAGCCTCATCGGCTCGACATCGAACGCTTGCGGCAGCTTGTTGACGGCCATGTTCCCGAAACTCCAGCAATAATGATGGGAACCCTGGGAGGGTTCCCATACCCTCCCGCGATGGTACGCGGCGAGCAAAGCTCGCCGGCTTCCCACGCGCGTTACGCTAAGCGCGGCGCGTTTCCTCCGCAAGTAACGCAGGCGCGCCGGTGACGGCGGCGAAGATCGCCGCCCACAGCGTGTCGACGCCCTCCCCCGTTTCGCCCGACACGAACAGCGGTCCGGCCGACCCGCGCCCACCGCGGAATGACGCCCGCGCGCGCTCGCGAAGCACCCCACGGGCGCTGGCCGTCAGCTTGTCGACCTTCGTGAACACGATCTGGGCCGGCACGTTCTCGGTCCCCAGCCATTCGTAAAGCTGCCGTTCCTCGTCTTCGATCCCGCGACGGGCGTCGATCAGGATGACGAACAGCGCCAGCGCGCGGCGCGTGCGCGTGTAACCCTCGATCAGCGGCTGCCAGCCGCGCCGTTCGGCGTGCGACACCTGCGCGTAGCCATAGCCGGGGAGATCGATCAGGCAAAGCTCGTCCACCGGCACGGGCGCGGCTTTTCCGCCGCGCCGGAAACGGAGCGAGAACATCACGAGGCCGCGCGTCCGTCCGGGCGTCTTCGACGTGCGCGCCAGCCCCTTGCGCCCGGCCAGGCGGTTCAGCAGCGTCGACTTGCCGACGTTCGAGCGCCCCGCGATCGCGATCTCGGGCGCGCCGGCCACGGGCAGGTCCCCGAGCGCGCGCGCTTCGGCGACAAAGGCGGCTTCTTCGACGTCAGGTACGCGGGTCAAGCCGGTCTAGGGTAGCATCTCGGCGTGGCCCGCCCCCTCAGGCTCGTCGGAAAACTGTTCGGATTGACGGGCAACATCGGCTCGGGGAAGTCGACCGTCGCGCGGATGTTCGCGGAGCGCGGCGTCCCCATCATCGACGCTGACGGCCTCGCCCGCGAGCTGCAGACGCCCGGTCAAGCCGCGTACAAGGAGATCGCGGCCGCCTGGCCGGAGGCCGTCGCGCCCGACGGGCAGCTGGATCGCAGGCACCTGGCCGACATCGTGTTCGGCGACGCGTCCGCGCTGAAACGCCTGGAGTCGATCATGCACCCGCGCATCCAGAAGCTGTCGCGGGATCGCGCCGACGCGTACGCCGAAGCGGGGCACCCGCTGGCGCTCTACGAGGCGTCGCTGCTCATCGAGAGCGGCCGCGACAAGGAGCTGGACGGCCTGATCGTCGTGACCGCATCCCCCGCCGCGCGGATCGCGCGCGTCGTCGCCCGGGACGGCATGCGCGAGGACGAGGTCCGCGCCCGGATGCGCGCGCAGCTCCCCCAGGAGGACAAGGTTCGCCTCGCCACCCACGTCATCGACAACGACGGCGACCTGGTCGCGACAGAGGCGCAGGTCGATCGCGTCCTCGCCATCCTGCGATCATGAGATTCGTCAGCGCCGCAATCGTCGCCCTCGCCGCGCTGGCGACGCTGGGCGGTTACTTCCAGGAGAAGAAGCGGACGGCGACCATCCTGGCGCTGCCGGCGGCGGCTGCGCGCGATCTCTACGAGAAGGCGCAGGCGCGACGCGATCGCGTGATGATCGCGGTGACCGCCGCCCTCAGCGTGGGCGCGGTCGTCGCTCTGGTTCTGTTCAAGGTGTACCGATGATGCTGGCGCTGTTCGCGGTGCTGGTGATCGTCGCGGTGGGCGGGCGCGCCGCCGACGGCCTGCGCCTGTCACAAGCTGAGAGCATCCTCGCGCGCCTGTCCGAGGCGGACGCGCGCGCCTACTACGACGTGCTGCGCCGGCGCGTGCGCCGGACGATCGTCATGCGGGGATTGTCGCTGATCGCGCTGCTCTGTATCTTCTGGGTGCTGCGCCAACGATTGATGCACGGCTGATGGATCGACGACGCCTCTGCACCGCCGGGCTGGCGGCGCTGGTGCTTCTCTGCAGCGGCGCCGCGCGCGCCGTCGATTCGACGCTGCCGGCACCGCCGGTCTTCGAGGGCACCTGGATCGCCACCGCCGGGCCGCAAGTATTCCACGGCAGATGGTCAGCGCAGGCGATTCCAGGCCGGCGCGACGAGATGCAGGGCTCGTGGGCGATGCTGAACGATGCCGGCGAGACCATCGGCCAGGGAACGTGGTCCGCGCAGCGATCGAAGCGCGGCTTTCAGGGCACGTGGTTCGCGCGACCGGCGAACGGCGGACTTTTTCGCGGGACCTTCGAGGCGCACCTGCCCGGCTTCAAGGGAAAGGCGCTGGAAGACATGTTCGCCGAGACGAAGAAGACGCAGATCGCCGGCTTCTGGCGAATGGGCGCGGCGCGCGGCAACTGGTACCTGAAGGGCCCGGCAGGAACGCCGTAGGGGCGCCCTCCCCCCAACCCTCTCCCGCGCGAACGGCGCCCGAAAGCGGCTTGCCCTCACCCCGACCCTCTCCCGCAAGCGGGAGAGGGAGGTGATCACATCGTCGGGGTCGGGAAGCCGCGGCCGGGCCGCGCGAACAGGTAGCCCTGGCAAAGGTCGCCGCCCAGGGCGATCAGCGCGTCCCGCTCGGCGGGTGTCTCGATGCCCTCGGCGACCAGCTGGATGCCCAGCTCGGTGCACAGCGCGATGATCGAACGCACCAGCTTCTGCTTCACCGGCGAGCTGTCGATCCCGCGCACCAGCGACATGTCGACCTTCACCACCTCGGGTTCCAGCTGCGCGAAGCTGGTCAACCCGGCGTAACCCGCGCCCAGGTCGTCGATCGCGATGCGATAGCCCAGCGCCCGCAGGCGCGTCACGCGCGTGCTCAGCTCGTGGATGCCGTCCAGCGCGGCCCGCTCGGTGATCTCCAGGACGACCTGGCCTGCGTAGGGCGTCAGCGCGCCGTCGTCGGCGTACAGCTCGGGATCCTCGAGGTCGGCGGGATGCAGGTTCACGAACATGTGCCCCGGCGGTCGTTCCCCCGCCAGCAGCACCGCGACGTGACGCCGGATGATCCGTCCCAGCTCGGCGGCCCGTCCCAGGCGCTCGGCCGCGTCGAAGAAATCGAGCGGGCTGCGCAGGGTCGGTTCATCGGTGCGCAGCAGCGTCTCGTACGCGAAGGTGGTGCGCCCCGACCAGGACACGATCGGCTGCGCCGCCACCCAGAGCTTTTCCACCGCGGACGTGAAGCGCGCCTCCAGGCCCGCCCGATCGCCGATCGGCTTCCCTTCCAGCTCCTTGACCAGGCTGGCTTCGCGGCGCACGCGCGCCAGCTTGTGCACGGCGACCGCGCGGTTGACGATCCCCAGCAGCGAATCCAGCGGCACCGGCTTCAACAGGTACCGGAACGCACCGTACTCGATCGCCTCCAGCGCGGTCTCCAGCGCAGGGCTGCCGGTCATGAAGATCATCGGCACGTCCAGGTCCGTCTGGCGGATGTCGCGCAGCAAGGCCAGCCCGTCCATGTCGGGCATCGCGATGTCGCTGACGATCGCGTCGAAGTGCTTGCCCCGCGCCAGCGTCGCGCCCTCGCGGCCCGCCGCCGCGAGCGTGACCTTGAAACCAGCGGCCGTCAGCGCCCGCGCGTAACCGCGAGCGGTCAGCGGTTCGTCGTCGACGATCAATACTTCGGACGCAACAACGGTGGTCTCGGCGCCCGGGCTGCCGTCCCCGCGAGGAGCGGCAGCGATCTTGTCGGCCATCTAACAGCCAATCGGCTGCGTCAGGTCGGGTCTTTAACCATGGCGGTCGTTCGCAACCGCAGCGCGTTCAACCGGATGAACCCGCCCGCATCGCGCTGGTCGTACGCGCCGCGGTCGTCCTCGAATGTCACGATATCGTTACGGTAAAGGGAACGCGGCGACTTGCGCCCGATCAGCGTCGCGCTGCCCTTGTACAGCCTCAGCCGTGCCGTACCTGTGACGGGCTCGTTCACGGCGTCGATCAGCTTCTGCAGGGCCTCGCGCTCGGGAGAGAACCAGAAGCCGCGGTAGATCAGGGTCGCGTACTCGACCGCGACGCTGTCGCGCATGCGCATGGCCTCGCGGTCCATGGTCAGCGACGCGACGCCACGGTGCGCCACGTGTAGGAGGGTCCCCCCCGGTGTCTCATAGACGCCGCGGCTCTTCATGCCGACGAACCGGTCCTCGACGACGTCGGCGCGGCCGACGCCGTGCGTGCCGGCGATGGTGTTCAGCTCGGACAGCAGCGCCGCCGGGCCCAGCGGCTTCTCGTCGACGGCGACCGGCGTCCCCTTCTCGAACGAGATCGCCACCTCGCGCGGTTCGTCGGGCGCGCGCCGCGGATCGGCCGTGCGCTGGAACATCTCGGCGGGCGGCTCGGCGTCCGGGTCCTCCAGGATGCCGCCCTCGTAGCTGGTGTGCAGCAAGTTGCGATCGATCGAGTACGGCTTCGACGCCGTCGCCTCGACGGGGATCTTCTTGGCCGCCGAGAACGCGAGCAGCTCGGACCGCGACTTGAATTCCCACTCGCGCCAGGGCGCGATGATGCGAATCGACGGGTTGAACCAGTAGGCCCCCAGCTCGAATCGGACCTGGTCGTTGCCCTTGCCGGTCGAACCGTGGGCGATCGCGGTGGCGCCCTCGCGCGCCGCGACCTCCATCATGCCGCGCGCGATGCAGGGCCGCGCCAGCGCCGTGCCGAGGTAGTAGGTCCCTTCGTAGACGGCGGCGCCGCGCACCGCGGGGAACACGAAATCACGCACGAACTCGTCGCGCTGATCCAGCACGTGGCAGGAGACCGCCCCCGTGCGCAGCGCCTTCTTGCGGGCTGCTTCCAGATCCTCGCCCTGTCCGACGTCGGAACAGAAGCCAACGATTTCCGCGTCGTACTTCTCCTTGAGCCAGACAATGGCAACCGAGGTGTCGAGTCCACCGGAATACGCGAGAACGATCTTCATCGCGTCCGAACTATCACATTCGGACACGCTTGTGCAGACGGTCGCGTCAGACGATGCGGACGGCGCCGGAGCGGATGAGCCGAGCGACCAGGCGCAGGGCATCCAGCGAGCCGACGCCGGAGCCGTCGAACAGCTCTTCCAGCGTGCGGTGGCCGTCGATCCGCCTCAGGACCGCCCGTTCGCGCTCGCCCAGTCGCCGCCGGACGATCTCCTCGGCGCGGGGAGCCAGGATAGGCAGACCGATGGAAGGTCCGACGTAGGTGTTGAAAACGCGGGTCAGCAGCGGGCGCGCCGGCTCGATGACCTCGACGATCCCCGGGGCCGGCGCCTGATCGGCCTCCTGCAGCGCCGACTCGGCGGCGGCGACCGCCCCGGCGAGATCGCCCGCGTCCAGAGCCGCGCGGGCTTCATCGATTCGCTGGGCCGCGCGCTGGCGCCAGGGAGCGACGCCGACATCCGCCGGCTTCGCCGTCGGGCCCGAACCGGGGCGCACCGGGTCGGAATCTCCGACACGACGGGTCTGTTCGACGACGCGCTCCGGGAGAGGCGCAGCGGGATCTCGAACCGCCGGGTGGTGGTAGGGCGTCTTCTGTCGCTCGCGCACCATCGACTCCGCCATGATGGCGGGGATGGGCGAGGTCAACGTGGGGCGTCGATCGCGCGCCACGTCTATCTCGGCGGTCTGCAGAGGGTTGCGGATCGCGCGCGGCCGCCCGTCGCCGGCGTCCTCGTCGGCGGCGTCGAACTCCTCGGTCCGGGGCCGTTCGCTGCGGCCTCCGGAGCGTGCGAGGTCGGGCGCGGATCCCTCCCGTTTCATCCTCATGAATTTCGGCAGTCCATCGCACGGTCTTGAGCGCGTGTGAGGGAAGTTTCTTGTGCGGTTGCCGCGGGCGGGCGACGCTTGCCGCGATGACGAGGCGAATGTGCGTTGGGGTACGCGTACTTGTGCTGGTGGGCCTGGGCGCCGCCGCCGGGTGCGGCGACGGTAAGGGCAGCGGCGCGCCGGCGGGTTGCCTCCAGGCGCAACCGTGCGGCGGCGAGGTCGTCGGGACCTGGACCTTCGTGGGCGGCTGCGTCAACACCGACCTTCTGGTGGGTGACCTGACCGCGGCGTGCCCGGCGTGGACGATCGGCGCGAGCATCGATATCTCCGGCTCCGCCACCTTCGGCACCGAGCTTTCCTATTCGATCGATGCCGCGGAGACGATCACCATCACGCAGAACATCCCGCTCTCGTGCACGACGTTCGCGACCTGCGCCGACGTCCAGGCCGACCTGGCGGCGTCGCTGACCGGCGCCGTCGTCGCGTGCACGGGCACGACCACCTGCGCCTGCGTATCCACGCAATCGGAGCCTCGCACGGTCATCAGCGGGACCTATGCGACGTCTGGATCCAGCATCGTGCTGACCCAGCAATCGCCGCCGTCGTCCACGAGCGACGACGTCTACTGCGTGCAGGGAAAGACGCTGCACCTGATGAGCGCCGTCACCCAGAACGGGCAGATGAAGATTGCGATCGACGACGTCCTGCAAAGACAATAAGCGATGACCGTGAAGACGCCGATGCGCGCAGCGCTGGTCGTCCTGACAACGCTCGCGTTCGCGCCCGCCGGATGCGGCGGCGGCGGTGGCGGCGGCACCACGCCCAGCGATTGCCTGCAGTTCCAGCCCTGCGGAGGCGACGTGGTCGGAACGTGGCTGTTCGACACCGTCTGCTCGGACCCCGCGGTCAACGACATGGAGCTGGCGGCGCAGTGCGGAGGCAACGCCGATCGGAAGGCGACGGGCGTCTCCGGGATGCTGTCGTGGCTGATCACCTTCGCCGCCGACGGAACGACCATGTCCGGCGAGCTGATGGAGAGCTTCCACTCGACGCAGATCATTCCGCTCAGCTGCACGACGCACGCGGCGTGCGCTGACATCGACGCCGACCTCACGGGCCTGACGTCGACGGCGACCTGCACCGGAACCTCGACCTGCACGTGCGATTACTCCGGAACGTTGAGCCTCCCGACGGCGACGGGCACCTGGTCAACGTCGGGAACCACGCTGGTGCTGGACAACGGCACCGGCGATCCGTATTGCGTCGCGGGAAACCGCCTTCACGTCATGACGATCGCCCCGACAGCGATGGGCCCCACGGGCGAGCCGCTGACAATCGGCGCGCTCGTCGGCACGAAACAATAGAACTCACTTCGGAGGATGCTCATGAAGGTCTCGTTCTGGAATGCGTGTGCCGTGGCGATGGCGCTGGCAGTGACGGCCTGCGGCGGTAGCGGTGGTGGCGCGACCTGCAGCGTTCGGCCGTGCGGCGGCGACGTCGTCGGCAACTGGTCCGGCGACAGCGCGTGCCTCGACCAGATGACGTTGAATCAGCAGTTCCTCGCGAGCCTCGCCGGCGAGTGCCCGACCGCCTCCATCACCAACGTGACCTTCGTTCCGGCCGGCACGATGGCGTTCGCCGCCGACCTGACCTACACCGCGTCGGTGGCGCTGAGAGGAACGATGGACCTGAACATGCCGGCCAGCTGCCTCAACGGCCAGACGTGCGAGATGGTGAACGCGTCGATCCAGGGCGCGGTCGGCGGCGAGATCCAGTCGGCAAGCTGCGTGGGAAGCGGATCGTGCGTCTGCACGCTGCACATGCTCATCGAGCTCGAGGCGTCGTCAGGGACGTACGCGACGACCGGCACGATCCTGGCCCTCACCGCGACCACCGGCACGGGCGACAGCGGCAACTACTGCGTCCAGGGTTCGACGCTTCACCTCGTCGACGTCGACATGACCATGCCGATGGGGCGGGTCCGGAGCGACATCGCCTTCAACAAGCAGTAACGGCGCCGCCCGCTACTCCAGCGCCCACTCGAGCAAGGCCTTCTGGGCGTGCAGGCGGTTCTCCGCCTGCTGCCAGACGCCGCTCAAGGGGCCTTCGATCACGTCGTCCGAGATCTCCTCGCCGCGGTGGGCCGGCAAGCAATGCAGGACCATCGCGTCGGGCGCGGCGCCGCGCATGAGCGCGGCGTCGATGCAGAACCCGACGAACGCCTGGCGGCGCGCCTCGGCCTCCGCCTCCTGCCCCATCGACGCGAACACGTCGGTCGAGATCACGTTGCGCCCTGCGACCGCAGCGGCCGGCTCACGCATGACGGTGATCCGGCCCCGCTCCGTTGCCCGCGCGCGCGTCAGCACGCCCTCGTCCGGCTCGTAGCCGGCCGGGCACGCTATCGCCAGGTCCAGCCCGAGAATGCCGGCAGCCTCGATCCAGGAGTTGGCCATGTTGTTGCCGTCGCCGACCCACGCGTACTTCGCGCTGCGCAGCGTGTGGCCGACGTCGTCGGCGCCGAAGCGCTGCGCGACGGTCTGCAAGTCGGCCAGCACCTGGCAGGGATGCAACAGGTCGGTCAGCCCGTTGATCACCGGGACGGTCGCGAAGCGCGCCATCTCCTCGGCCCGTTCCTGGCCGAAGGTGCGGAGCATGATCGCGTGACAGTAGCCGCTGAGCACGCGCGCGGTGTCGCGCAGCGGCTCGCCGCGTTCCAGCTGCGACCCCTGCATCCCCAGATACAGCGCGTGGCCGCCCAGCTCGTACATCGCGATCTCGAAGCTGGCGCGCGTGCGCGTCGACGCCTTCTCGAACACCATCCCCAGCACGCGCCCGGGTCGGGTCGCGTGCGCGGTGCCGGCGACGCGCAGGCGGCGCAGCTCCTCGGCGCGCCGGATCAGCGCTTCGATGCCACCGTCCGGAACATCCCAGAAGCTGAGGAAGTCTTTCGTCTTGGTTTTCGTCTTGCTCGTCATCGCGCTATCGCCCCTCCGAGAGCACGCGATCCAGGATTTCGATTGCCTCGTCGA
>Ga0207675_100006826_pt1 | contig 10808 bp, 9 predicted proteins | sample KBSSwiS42_FD_184305 | JGI IMG/M metagenome (GOLD analysis project Ga0207675, IMG submission 184305) | Switchgrass rhizosphere microbial communities from Kellogg Biological Station, Michigan, USA - KBS Switchgrass S4-2 (SPAdes) (version 2) | ecosystem: Host-associated > Plants > Roots >...
TCGTCGTCAATCATGTTGACCCACGACGACGTCACATCGAGGAGCAGTTGTCGCTGCGGCGCGGTCATCTCGGACCCTTTCAGACCTTCCGGTTGGATCACACCGTGATCGTCTTTGCCCGGACCCAATAGAAAGTCCCAGATTTGTGCCATCTGGATGGTCTTCGCGCGTTGATTGACGTCGAGCGACTGCATGAGTTTCAGCGCCCGATCCGCTTCATCAACTACCTCGCCTATGGCGCGGGCGACGTCATGGGCGCGGGCGCGACCGCGGTGATGAGCATCTGGAGCGTGTATTTCTACACCACCTTCTGCGGGCTCACGCCGATCGAGGCCACCGGCATTTTCGGCATCGCGCGCCTTCTCGATGCGATCTGGAGCCCACTCGTCGGGCATCTGTCGGACAATCTCGCCGATACCTGGATCGGGCGCAAGTTCGGGCGTCGGCGCTTCTTCCTGCTGATTGCGCTGCCGCTCTTGCCTTGCTTTGCGGCGATCTGGGTGAGCGGGCAGAGCTACCTCTATTACCTGTCCACGTTCGTGTTCTTCGAGCTGTTGTATGCGTCCGTGCTCATTCCGTACGAGACGCTCGCGGCGGAGATGACGCCGGACTACAAGAAGAAGGCGACCTTCGCGGGCGCCCGCATCCTCACGGCGCAGACCTCGGCGATCGTTGCAGCGATCCTGCCGGCGGTGATCGCGAGCGTCATGAGCCAGAGCGGCGGCTCGAGTGAGCCCGCACGCACCTTCTATTTCCTCGGCATGCAATGGGCGAGCGTACTGTCGGCCGAGACGTTCATGATCATGGGAGCGATCTATGCGGGCCTGCTGGTCGCGGCCATCCTTTTCACGTATCTTTTCACCTGGGAACGCTCGCCAAGCGAGCTCGCCAAGCAGCCGCAGGCGCCGCGCTCGATGCTCGGCGTGTTCGTCAAGCTCTATACGGACCTCCTCTCGACGCTGCGCATCCGCGCGTTCCGACTGCACCTCGGCATCTATCTCGGCGGCTACATCAGTCAGGACATCTACAACGTCGCCTTCACCTATTTCATCGTGTTCGCCATCGCGGGCACGGGCGGGGCGGCGTCGAGCCTCACGGCGATGATGTTCTTCGCGCAGCTCATCTCGGTGGCGTGTTTCATTCCGCTGATTGTGCGCATCCATCCGGGCGGCGCATATCGCGTGGCGTCGAGTGTCTATGCCGTTGCCATCCTCACGATGCTCGTGCTCGCCTTCTTCCTGCCAGGCCAGGCGCTCGCCTGGATGCTGATCCCGGTGCTGATCGCGGGGCTGGGGCGCGGCGGGCTCAACTACATTCCGTGGAATACCTACAACTACATGGCCGACGTGGACGAGATCGTCACCGGGCGGCGGCGCGAGGGCGTGTTCGCGGGGGTGATGACGTTCATCCGCAAGACGGCGCAAGCCGGCGCGGTGGCGCTCGCGGGCGTCCTGCTCGAGGCGGGCGGATTTCTGTCCGGCTCGAAGCAGCAATCGAGCCAAGCAGTGAGCACGATCATCTGGCTGCTCGCGGCGGGGCCGCTGCTGGTGCTGGCGCTCGGGTTCCTGGTGTCGCTGCGCTTCAAGCTCAGCGCGGCCACGCACGACATGCTGATGAGCGAGATCGCGCGCTTCAAGGCGGGTCAGCCGACGCCGGCGTCGGCTGAGACAAAGGCCGTCGTCGAAGATCTCACCGGCTGGCCCTACGAAGAGCTATGGGGCAAAAACAACGTCGGCTATCGGCCACGCGCCGCGACCTGAGAGGTGCGCGGGGCTGGGCATCACCTCAGCAAGGCGGCTTGCCCGCGAGAATAATCACGCGCGGCGAGGTCGAGCCGAAAAATACGCCGGGCATCTCCGGGCCGCCGCTGACTTTCAGGATCTTGAAGCCGACGTCGTGCAAGATCTTTCCGAGCTCGTGCAGGCCGTAGATGCGCAGCGAGTAGGTGCACTCGCGGTTCTTGCCGTTGGTGAGCATGAGCGTGCGCTTGACCTTCATGCGGCTGGTGATGAAATCGAGCGTCACGTCGTCGATGCACACGCACCCGTCACCCTCGAACCAGGTCTGGCCGGGCTGCTGCGCCACCACGAAATCGCGGTTGATGACGTCGAGCAGGAAGCGGCCGCCGGGGCGCAGTGCCTTGAAGATGCGCTGCGCGACGTCGAGGTTCTTTTCTTCCTCGAAGAAGCCGAAGCTGGTGTTCCAGGAGTAGATCGCGTCGAAGGACTCCTGGTAGCTGAGCTCGCGCATGTCACCGTTGGTGAACTGCAAGCGCTGGTTGCGCTCGAGCGCGAGCCCCGAGGCCCAGTCGAGCTGCGACTGGGAGAGGTCGTAGCCGACCAGGTCGTAGCCACGCGCCGCGAGCTCCACCGCGTGCTGGCCAGCGCCGCACGCCAGATCCAGAATCTGTCCGCCGGCCGCCACGCCCAGCCCTTCCTCGATGAAGTTCACTTCGCGCTCGAGCTGGCGCGGCGAGAGGATCGGAATCGCGCGCAGGAACTCTTCCGAGAACATCTCCTCCCACCACTTGCGGGCGCCGGAGGTGGTTTCTGATTTGAGCTTGTCGAGCGCGGCCTTCTCGGCCGCGGCTTTGTCGGCTGCGGCTTTGTCCGCGGCAGCTCTCTCGGGCGTCGTTCCCGCGGCGCGGTGCTCGCCGGAGCCGGCGCGCGCCGGGGGCGGCGGCGGTCGCTTGCGGCGTTTGGGCGGCGCCTTCACTCCGCGGCTGTCGTCGGCATACAGGGGCGGCTGCGAGGTCACGTCCAGGATCTGTTCGGCCTCGACAGGGCCGCCAGCATCAGGGCCGCCAGCATCAGGGCCGCCAGCATCAAAGCCGATCCCGGCATGGCCGAGACCGCTGCGTCCACTTCCATCCTGGCTGCCGGGATCGCGCTCCGTCGCAGCCTGGCCGTCGAACGAGCCCTCGAAGTCGACATCGAGGTCGAGGTCGGAGGGGCGGAGCGCGTCCGCATCGCGCTCTTGCGCCTGCAGCTCGTGCGCCTCGCTGTCGTCGAGATCCTCGATCTCTTCTTCCAGCTGGTTGTCGAGCACCGGCACGTTACTGCCGATCACCTCGATGATGCGCTTCGGCTCCACGAGACCCGGCGGCAGGCTGCTGCGCATGGGGGGTAAGGAAGAGCGCAGGTGGGGTGGCGGCTGCGGCGCCATCGAAGGCACCGTGCGCTGCACCAGCGGCACGGGCTCGGACTGGCGCGCCGCCGGAGGCAGCGAGGTGGTGACCGAAATCGGCAGCGGCGTGCTCGACCTGCCGGCGCGGCCCGGCGCGCTGGACGCCGCCGCGAGGCGCGCCGCGCGCTGGCTCGGCGGAGGCGGACGCTCGGACAGCTTCGCTACTGGCAGCTCGAGCGCGCTGGCTCCGCCCAGCCGCGCCTCCAGGTTCGTGACGGGCTCCCGCGGGAGCGGATTGGTCGGGCGCTCCGAGTCCGTGGGCCGAGAGGGCGGCGGCAACGAGGATGGCAGTGAGGGAGGTGGGGGCTGCGAAGGCGGCGGCTCCGACGGAACCTTGGCCGCCTGGGCCCCATCCACTGGGCCAGCGGCCAGCTCATCTGAACTGGCCGGGGCAGAGACTGATCGGGAGCGCACCTCGTCAGACATCAACGACTCGAAAGGGCCTCACCGTAACGAATCGATCCCAGTTCGTGCGAGAGCGTCACCTTCGGCTCCAGGAACAGAACGGCCGTAGACCCCAGGTGAAACACTCCCAACTCATCTCCCGCCTGCAGGGAAACGCTCGGCTGGAGGGGGTAGATACCGGGGCGGGTGTCATCTCCACCCAGAGCGGTGACGGTGATGCGACCCACGATGATGGCACCTACCATCACCACGGTGACGCGCCCGATCGTGGGGGTGTCGATGACCAGCGCCACCCGCTGATTGCGCACGAACAGGTTCGGGATGTGCCGCTCGCCGATGCTGTTGACCGGGTACAGGTCCCCGGCCATCGAGCGCACCAGGGTCAGCTGCCCTGTCACGGGTGAGTGCACCCGGTGGTAGTCGCGCGGCGACAGGTACACGACGGCAAAGCTGCCGCCCACGTAGCGCGGCGCCTCCATGTCGTTCCCGATCAGCTCGCCCACCGAGTACTCGGCGGCCTTGACCGCGATGCGCCCGTTGGGACGCACCGTACCCATCTGCTCCAGGCGCCCGTCGGCGGGCGAAACCACGCTCGCGTCGGCGATCGGGCGCACGCCGTCGCGCAGGCGGCGCGTGAAGAATTGATCGAAGCTGGCGTATTCGCCGTTGCCCTCCGCCTCGTCCAGGTTCACGCGGTACGCACGACAGTAGAGTGACGCGGCGATCCGGTTCAGCGGAGCGGGGACGCTCGCGTCGCACAGCTTCCCCACGGCCTGGCTCAGGCGGACCCGGGGGACGACGCGCAGGACCTGCGCCGCGGCAAAGGTGGCAAATGTCAAGCTTCGGCCTCGAGCCGAGATCTATCACGGGGCCAGTCCCTTCGGCTACAGCACCAGCAGTGGGGCGGGAGGAGAAGGGGGGCCGGGCCTGCCCCGAGCGGACGCCAGCCTCCCCTCGGGGCCCTGTCCAGCCGCGCGGCGCCGGATCGCCGCGCTGCGCATCCTCCGGGCCGCGGCCTGTTCCACAGACCGGCGTGTCTTTTATAGAGGACGCTCGCTTTTCCTGTCGACAAGGTAGCGTCTATTTAAATAGAATACTTGTCTATCGTATTAGTAGACATGCTGACGATGAGAACCCGCTACGCGCTGGAGGCGCTGACGCAGCTGGCGCAACGCCCGCCTGGCCCTGTCTTGATCGCTGATCTGGCGGAGCGCGGCCACATGCCGCGCAAGTTCCTGGAAGCGATCCTGCGCGATCTGAAGCGGCATGGGTTACTCACCAGCCAGCGCGGGCCGGGCGGTGGCTACACGCTCAACCTGGCAGCAGGCGAAATTACTCTGGCCAGCATCGTTCACGCGCTCAACGGCACGCTCCTGCCCGTACCCTGTGCGAACGGTGCGGAGCAGGCCTGCAAGGCCTGCCGCAACGGCGGCGCCTGCAGCATCCGGTTGGTGCTCGAAGACCTCCAGCGGGCTACGGCGAAGGTCCTGGAGGGCACGACGCTGGCGGATCTGGCTCGCCGCACTCTCGAGGCGCAGCCCCCGCTCGCACTCAGACACGCCATCTAACCCCGAGGTATTCATGAACCGTCTTCGATTTCTCACCGTTCTCTTGCTCGGCGCGGGCGGGTTGTGCGCCTGCCGCTCGGCTTCGAACGACCCGGTGCCCAGTGCCAGCGCTGCGCCCGCACCGGCTCCGGCCGCCGCCCCGAAGGAGGTGGAGATCCTGAATGTCTCTTACGATCCGACGCGCGAGCTGTGGCGAGACCTGAACGAGAAGTTCAGCGCCCGCTACGAGAAGGAGCACGGCCAGAAGGTCACCATCAAGCAGTCACACGGCGGCTCGAGCACGCAGGCGCGCGCCGTCATCGACGGGCTCGAGGCGGACGTGGTGACGCTCGCCACGGCGATCGACACCGACGCCATCGCGAAGAAGGGCCTGATCAAGGAGGGCTGGGTCGACCGCCTGCCGAACCGCTCCCTGCCCTATACCTCCACGGTGGTGTTCGTGGTGCGCAAGGGCAACCCGAAGGGTGTCAAGGACTGGCAGGACCTGGTCAAGCCCGGGGTGGAAGTGATCACCCCGAACCCCAAGACCTCCGGCAACGGCTACCTCTCGTTCTTCAGCGCCTGGGGCTCCGTGGTGCTGCGCGGTGGCAACCGCGACGCCGCAGTGAAATACGTCACCGAGCTGTACAAGCACGTGCCTGTGCTCGACTCCGGCGCGCGCGGCGCCACCACCACCTTCGTCCAGAAGAAGATCGGGGACGTGCATCTCGCCTGGGAGAACGAGGCGCACCTCGAGGTGGCTGAAGCGAAGGGCGAGCTCGAGATCGTGTACCCGGAGATCAGCATCCGCGCCGAGCCCCACGTGGCGGTGGTGGACGGCAACGTGGACCGCAAGGGCACCCGCGCGATCGCCGAGGCCTACCTGAAGTACGCCTACAGCGACGAGGCGCAGGAGTCGATCGCGGCCCACTTCTACCGGCCGACGAACGAACTGATCCTGAACAGGCACGCCGCCGACTTCCCGTCGATCCGGCTGTTTGCGATCACCGAGATCGCCAAAGACTTCCCCGATGCGCACAAGCAGCTCATCGGCGAAGGCGGCGTCTTCGACAGCATCTACAAGCCCAAGAGCTGAGCGCGCTCGCGAGGCATTCCCTTCTCCGCTGGCACGAGCATCCGACCGATGGCGCACGTGAATCGACGAATCCTGCCCGGGTTCTCCCTCACCCTGGGCTACACGGTGTTCTACCTGAGCGTGCTCGTGCTCTTGCCCATCACGGCATGCTTTCTGAAGGCGGGGACGCTCTCCCTGCACGAGCTCTGGGCCGCCGTCTGGACCGAGCGCGCGCGTGCGGCCTATCTGCTCACCTTCGGAACCTCGCTCGCGGCAGCGGTCATCAACCTGCTACTGGGCTCGCTGATCGCCTGGGTGCTGGTGCGCTATCCGTTCCCCGGCCGGCGCCTCGTCGACTCGCTGGTGGACATGCCGCTGGCGCTACCCACGGCGGTGGGCGGCCTGGTCTACGCCAGCCTGTACGTCAAGACGGGCTGGCTCGGCCAGTTTCTCTCGCCGCTCGGCATCCAGGCCGCCTACTCGCGCCTGGGCATCGTGCTGGTGCTGGTGTTCGTGGGGCTGCCGTTCGTGGTGCGCACCGTGCAGCCCGTGCTGGAAGAGTTCGATCCCGAGGCAGAGGAGGCGTCGTCCTCGCTCGGAGCCACGCGCTGGCAGACCTTTCACAAGGTGATCCTGCCTGCGCTCTATCCCGCATTGATCACCGGCTTCGCGCTGGCTTTTGCGCGCTCCATCGGCGAGTACGGCTCGGTCGTCTTCATCTCCGGCAACATGCCGTACAAGACCGAGATCGCGCCGATCCTGATCGTCGCCCGGCTCGAGGAGTTTGCCTACGGCGAGGCGACGGCCATCGCCGTCGTGTTGCTCGTGATCTCGTTCGCGTTGCTGGTCTCGATCAATCTCCTGGAAGGTTGGAGCAGGCGCCATGCAGGCTGAAGTCATCGCGTATTCACCCAGCCGCTCGAGTCAGCTCCCGCCCCAGCCCCAGGCGGCGGTGAAGGCACCCAGCCTGCGCCGCGCGCAGCGTGACCCAGCCTGGGTCCGCTGGGGACTCACGGCCATCGCGCTCACGGCAGTGACGCTGTTGATCGGCATCCCCATCGTCTACGTGTTCGTCGAGGCGCTGGCGGACGGACCCGCCGTGTACCTGCACAATCTGTTCGGTGACCCCGACACGCGCCACTCCATCTATCTGACCCTGACGGTCGTGCCGGTCGCGCTGGTCGCCAACGTGCTGTTCGGACTCGCGGCGGCCTGGAGCGTCACGCGCTTTCAGTTCCGCGGCCGCGCCCTGCTCACGGCGCTGATCGACCTGCCGTTCTCCGTCTCGCCCGTGGTCGCGGGCTTGATGTTCGTGCTGATCTTCGGCCTGCAAGGCTATCTGGGGCCGTTCCTGCGGCGCGACGGCTACGCGCTGATGCCCTACCTGACCTCGGCCCTCGTCGTGCTCTTGGCGGTCGTCGCCTACGCGCTGTTTCGCCCGCGCATCGCCAGCCAGCGGCGAGGCCTGTGGAAGCACCCGTGGCTGAGCACGCTGGGCGGTGGCAGCTTGTTGTTCGCCCTGCTCGTCGTCGCGCAGCAGCGCCTGGGCCTCTGGCCCCAGAACGCGAGCCTGAAGATCATCTTTGCCGTACCCGGCCTGGTGCTGGCCACCTCCTTCGTCACCTTTCCCTTCGTCGCGCGCGAGCTGATCCCGGTCATGGATGCGATCGGTCCGGATGAAGAGCTCGCCGCCGTCAGCCTGGGTGCGAGCGGCTGGCAGATGTTCTGGCACGTGACCCTGCCGAACGTGAAGTGGGGGCTCGCCTACGGCATCATCCTGTGCAACGCCCGGGCGATGGGCGAGTTCGGCGCCGTGTACGTCGTGTCGGGGCACATCGCAGGGCAGACCGACACCATGCCGCTGCGCATCGAGAAACTGTTTCAGGAGTACAACCTGCCGGGCTCGTTCGCCGTGGCCTCGGTGTTGACGCTGCTGGCGATCCTGACCCTGTTCATCAAGAGCCGCTTGGAGCAGCACATGCCCAGCCACAGCCCGGCAACTTCCGCGCCTCAGGGAGCAACAAAGTCATGAGCATCCTGATTCAAGATGTGAGCAAGCGCTTCGGCACGTTCAGCGCCCTCGAGCACGTCACTCTGGAGGTCCCGAACGGCTCGCTCTTGGCGCTGCTCGGTCCCTCCGGCTCCGGCAAGACGACGCTGCTGCGCATCATCGCCGGGCTGGAGGTGGCGGACTCCGGCAGCGTCCGCCACCAGGACGAGGACATCACGCACTACTCGGCGCGCGATCGCAAGGTGGGCTTCGTGTTCCAGCACTACGCGCTGTTCCGCCACATGACCATCGCTGAGAACATCGGCTACGGGCTGCGCGTGCGCGGCGTCGCCAAACCGGAGCGTGAGCAGCGCGTCGCAGAGCTGCTGAAGCTGATTCGCCTGGACGGGCTCGGCTCCCGTTATCCTGCGCAGCTATCCGGCGGTCAGCGCCAGCGCGTTGCCCTGGCGCGCGCGCTCGCGGCGCGTCCGAGCGTGCTGCTCCTGGACGAGCCGTTCGGCGCGCTCGACGCCAAGGTGCGGCAAGAGCTGCGGCAGTGGCTGCGGCGGCTGCACGAGGAGATCCAGGTCACCAGCGTCTTCGTCACGCACGATCAGGAGGAGGCCTTCGAGGTCGCCGACCGTGTGGTGGTGATGAACCACGGCCGCATCGAGCAAGTAGGCAGCCCGGCACAGGTGTTCGAGCACCCCGCCAACGAATTCGTGATGGACTTTCTCGGCAACGTCAACGTGTTCCCCGGCCGCATCGAGCAGGGCAAGGCGGTCCTTTCCGGCCCTGAACTGGCCTCGCCCCGGGACGCTCACCCGGAGGCCAGACGGGCAGCCGTGTACGTGCGCCCCCACGAACTGTCGCTGCAACGCGACCAGAGCAGCACCAGCCTCGCGGCGCGCGTGGTGCACGTCAACCCGACCGGAGCGCGCACCAAGATCGAGCTGCGCGCGCTGCACTCCGATCAGCTGATCACCGCCGAGCTCACGGCCGAACAGTTCGCGGAGCTAGGCCTGAAATCGGGCGACACCGTGCACGTGTCCCCGCGCCGCGTGCACGTGTTCGAGCCGGAATACACCATCTAGCGAGCGTTCCGCGGCGGCCGAGGCTGGGGGCGCTAGAAAGTGCTGTACGAGCGCGAGCTCTTCGACCACGACGCTTCCTCGGCAGCTGGTCGTCGGCGCGCAGCCCTACGAGCGCGACTAGGCGCAAGCGCCCCCCACAGTTGGGGCAGGTCTCGCGCGATCGACGCCGCAAAGCTCGCGAGCGCCGCCATGTGAAATGCGCTTCAGCTCAGCGGCATACGCGACTTGTATTTCGAGAGCCAGGCGGCAAAGGTCATCAGCTCGGGATTGAGCAGGCGCGATTCGGCGACGCTGCGTGCGCCGCAGTATTCGGCCTCGAACTCGGCTTTATATTGGAACATGTTGCCCAGGTCGTCCGCCCCTGGGAAGCCGAAGGAGCGATAGACGGCGGGAGGCGGGTCGCGATGGACGACGGGGCGCTCGAGGGCGTGGCTGAGCGCACGCGCCATTTCGGCGCCCGTGAGGTGCTCGCCGGCGACGCCGATGTATTCGCCGATGGCGCGCGCGCCGCGCTTGAACACGCCGAGCGCGCACTTGCCGATGTCCTCGGCTGCGATGCCAGGCAGCTTCTTGTCGCCCATGGGTAAGACGAAACCGAGCTGACCGCTTTCGTCGGGCCTCGGTCCCATCCCGAAATAGATCAGGTTGTCCCAATAGAACGAGGTTCGGAACCAGGTGGTGCGGGACGCATCGAAGTGCTTGTCCGATTCACCCTTGGTATCGAGGTGTGGCACCTTGAAGCGACCTTGCAGGGTGGGCATGTGCTGGTCGTCGAGCGGCACGCGCTCTCGCGTGTCCTCGAGCGTCGACCACACGATGTGCGAAACGCTACTCGCTTTGGTGGCGTCGGCGATATTCTTGGCCTGCGCGATCTCCCTATCAGGCGACATGAGCTCCCAATAGTTCGTGACGCAGTACGCGCCGTACGCACCGTCTAGGGCGCGCCGCAAGCTGGCGACGTCATCCAGATCAGCCTTGACGACTTCCGCCCCAGCAGTGGCCAGCGCGCGCGCTGCGTCGCCGTCCGGCTTTCGCGTCACCGCGCGCACGGCGAAGTCGCCGCCAGGATCTGCCAGTATCGCCCTCGCGAGCCCGCCGCCCTGTGCGCCCGTTGCGCCGAACACCGTGATCAGTTTCTTTCCCATGGTCGTGATCTCCTTGCTGCTCCTCGCGCTCGTGTCGCAAAATTGCGCACTTGCATGCTGGCGATTGCCGCCAGAAATGGCTCGAGGCGCGGTTGTGCAAGAGGAGTACCAACTGCGCGGGGAGAAGCTCAGAGTCCGAAGCGGCAGATCCAGGCTCCAGCGGAGCGGCTGCAGATTTTGTTGCGGCGGCAGTGCGATTTTCACCGAGAAGCCGCTTGGTTGGCACCATCACGTGTCCGTCGTGCTTTGCTGCTACGCTTTCGTCGTTGCCGAACGTGCGCGGCGTTTTCCCCCGGCCCGAGACGATATGGAAGACCCCGCGGCCCAAGCGAACTCGGCGGGTCGGCTCACGTCAACGCCCCGCCA
>Ga0207675_100006827_pt1 | contig 10808 bp, 7 predicted proteins | sample KBSSwiS42_FD_184305 | JGI IMG/M metagenome (GOLD analysis project Ga0207675, IMG submission 184305) | Switchgrass rhizosphere microbial communities from Kellogg Biological Station, Michigan, USA - KBS Switchgrass S4-2 (SPAdes) (version 2) | ecosystem: Host-associated > Plants > Roots >...
GTCGGCATCGCCGGGCTGGAGCATCCGAGGCTGATCCGCCGCATGGCCGACGCCGTGGCCCACCGGGGCCCCGATGGCGAGGGCTACTTCGTCGGCGACGGGATCTCGCTCGGCATGCGGCGGCTCAGCATCATCGATCCGGCCGGCAGCAATCAGCCGATCTGGAGCGAGGACCGGCGGGTGCTGACGGTGTTCAACGGCGAGATCTACAACTACCGGGCCCTGCGGCCGTTCCTCGAGAAGCACGGTCACAGCTTTCGTACCGCCGGCGACACCGAGACGGTCGTGCACCTCTACGAGGAGTACGGCGATGCCGGCGTGCACCTGCTGCGCGGGATGTTCGCCTACGCGCTGTGGGACTCGAGCCGGCGGCGGCTGCTCCTGGCCCGCCACCGGCTCGGTATCAAGCCGCTGTACTACGCGCAGTGCGGTGCGCGGCTGGTCTTCGCCTCGGAGATCAAGGCGCTGCTCGCGGTGCCCGAGGTCTCCCGCGAGCTCGACCTCGAGGCGCTGCATCTCTACCTGACGCTGCAGTACGTGCCGGGGCCGGCGACCATCCTCAAGGCAGTGCGCAAGCTCCCGCCCGGCCACCTGCTCGTGTGGCAGGACGGTCAGGTGACGCTGCAGCGCTACTGGGACGTGGTCCTGGAAACGGGCGAACGGCGTGTCGACGCGGAGGCCGCCGCCGAGGAGTTTCGCGGTCTGTTCGAGGAATCGATCGCGCTCCACCGGATCAGTGACGTGCCGCTCGGTATTTTATTGTCCGGCGGCATCGACTCGGCGGCCGTGACCGGGATGCTGGCGCGGGTGTCCGGTCGGGTGAAGACCTTCACCGTCGGCTTCGACGCCGAAGCCACGGAAGGGGAGCTCACCGAGGCGCGCGCGCTGGCCCGTCACTTCGGCACCGACCACCACGAGATCATCATGGGCCCGGCGCTGGCCGACGCGCTGCCCGGCATCGTGCGGATGCAGGACGAGCCGGTGGCGGACCCCGCCGCCATCGCGACGTTCTTCATCTGTCAGTTCGCCGCCCGCTTCGTGAAGGTCGTCCTGACCGGTGAAGGCAGTGACGAGCTGCTCGGCGGCTATCCGCGCTACGGCTGGCTCCGCCTCGGCGAGCAGCTGCGGCGGTGGCCGGGCGCAACCTCCGCAGCCGCCGCGCTGCTCCGCGCACTACCCGGTGACGTGCGCAACGGTCGCCTCCCGCGGCGGATGGGCACGCTCGTGGGTTCCACCTCGCTGCTGCGGCGGCACCTCGACTGGGTGGCGGTGATGAGCGACGACACGCAGCAGGCGCTGGCCGGGGGGCCCGGCTGGGCGGCGGCCGACCAGAGGCTGGGTGAGCGGCTGCACCACGTGAGCGGTGACCCGGTCCACGAGCTGATGTACCTGGACTTCCACACCTGGCTGCCGGACGACGTCCTGGCCAAGACCGACCGCATGAGCATGGCCGTGTCGGTGGAGGCGCGGGTGCCGTTTCTCGATCATCGCCTGGTCGAGTTCGCGGCCAGCTTGCCTGCCGCGGCCAAGGTTTCGAGCGTCGGCACCAAGGCCTTGCTGCGACGGGCGCTCCGTCACGATCTGCCGGCCCGAACGCTTGGCCGCCGCAAGCGCGCCTTCCTGGTGCCGCTGCGCCGGTGGCTCGATGGCGAGCTACGCGACGTCGTGGCCGACACGCTCACCGCCTCGGCCGCTCGCTCGCGCGGCCTGTTCTCGCCGACGGCGATCGCGCGCCTGCTCGAGGCGCAGCGGCACGGCCGCCAAGACCACAGTCGGGCCCTGTGGACGCTGCTCACCTTGGAGCTGTGGCTCCGCCACGTGCTCGATGCGCCTGCTGCTGCTCACGATTGACTTTCCGCCCGCGCGGGGCGGAGTTCAGAATCTCCTCGCCCGCCTCGCGGCCGGCCTCTCCGAAACGGATCCGGTGACCGTGGTGACTCCCGCGATGGCGGGTGACCGCGACTGGGACGGCAGGCAGCCCTTCGCGGTGATTCGCTCCTGGCCGCTGCGCCGGGGCCGGCTCGCGGTGGCCGCTCTCTGCGCGCGCGCGCTGGTCGAAGTCGTTCGCCGACGGCCGGCGGTGATCGTCTGCGGCCACGTGCTGCTCGGCCCGCTGTGCCGGACGATTCGCTCCGTGTTCGGCATCCCGTACGTGGCGATGGCGTATGCCTACGAGATTCGCGCGCCGCGGATGCGCTCGATCGCCGGTGTCGCGCTGCGGGGGGCGAGCCGCGTGGTGACGATCAGCGAGTTCAGCCGCCGGGCGGTGGAGGCGCACGGCGTCGCCGCGCCGGCGATCACCGTGATCCGGCCGGGCGCCGCGGTGCCGGCCGCCGTCGTGCAGGACGGCGTGGCGACGGCGCTCCGACCGGCGACGAGCGGCCGGCGGATCCTGCTCTCGGTGGGGCGCCTGGTCGATGCCTACAAGGGGCACGACATGGTCATCCGTGCGCTCCCCCTGATCCTGGCCAAGACGCCGGACACCGAGTACGTCATCGTCGGTGACGGCCCGCTACGTCCGTACCTGGAGCGCCTCGCCGCCTCGCTGGGCGTGGCCTCGGCAGTATGCTTCGTCGGCCAGGTCGGAGACGACGAGCTGGACGCCTGGTACCGCGCCTGCGACGTCTTCGTGCTCGCCAGTCGCGAGAGCGACGTCAGTGGCGGCGCCGAGGGATACGGCATCGTGTTCGTCGAGGCCAGTCTGCGGGGCAAGCCCGTGGTGGGCGGCCGCTCGGGCGGCATCCCGGACGCGGTGATCGACGGCGAGACCGGGCTCCTCGTGGACCCGAGCGATCCGGCCGACATCGCGGAGGCGATCACGCGCCTGCTCACCGAGCGCGATCTGGCGGACCGGCTCGGGCGAGGCGGCCAGCGCCGCGTCGTCGATGATCTCTCGTGGCCGGCGTACACGGAGCGCTTCAGCCGGGTGCTGGCCGAGGCCGTCGCGGGGTGACCGCCCCGCGCGGCATTCTCTATCTGAATCCGACGGCGCAGATCGGTGGCGCCGAGCGGAGCCTCCTCGACCTCGCCTCGGGACTGGACCGCCGACACTGGGCGCCGCGGCTCGTGGTTCTGGGGCAGGGGCCGTTGCTGGCCGAGGCGGCGGGAGTCGGAGTGCCCGTCGAGGCGCTGCTCGTACCGGACGGATTCGAGCGCGCGAGCCTGCGCGGCGCGCGCTCCAGCCCGCTCGGGCTCGCCGCGAGCGTGCTGCGGGCAGCTCCGACGCTGCTGGCCGTCCGGCGGGCGGCCGCCCGGACGGCTCCCTCGATCGTTCACAGCAACGGCAACAAGACCCACGTGCTGGCCTCGCCGCTCCGGCGCCGGCGCACCCGGGTCGTCTGGCACGTCCGCGACTTTCTCGTCGATCGCGCGCCGGAGCGATTGCTCCTGCGGCTGGCGCGGCTCTCGACGGACGCGGTGATCGCCAACTCCGCCGCCGTGGCCGCGCACCTCGAGCGTCTCGGTGCCCGACCGGGGCTCGTTCATGCGATTCCCAACGGGATCGACCTGCGACGCTTCACCCCGGATGGGCCGCGCGCCGATCTGCGCAGCCCGGCCGGGTGGCCCGAGAACGTGCGGCTGGTCGGCATGGTGGGCGTGCTCGCACGCTGGAAGGGCCAGGAGATCTTCGTGAAGGCGGCCGCCGCGCTGGCGCCGCGCCATCCTGATCTCCGATTCGTGGTGGTGGGCAGCGAGATCTACCGGACGTCAGGCCACGGCGACTTCGCAGCGGCGCTGGCGCGACAGGCCAAGGATCTGGGCCTGGGCGATGCGCTGACGTTCACCGGCTATCGTCACGACGTCCCCGAAATCCTACGGGCGCTGGACGTCGTCGTTCACGCCTCGATCGAGCCCGAGCCGTTCGGACGGGTCATCGCCGAGGCCATGGCGTGCGCCCGGCCTGTCGTATGGGCGCGCGGCGGAGGGGCGGATGAAATCGTCGGCGAGGGCGCGCTGCACGGGCTCGGGGTCCGTGGCGGCGACCCGGCGGCGCTGGCGGCCGCCATCGAGCGGGCGCTGGCTGACCCGGAGCGCGTCAGCGCCTGGGCCGCGGAGGGCCGCGCCCGGATCGTCACGCACTTCGATCTAGGCGCCCACGTCGCGCGGGTGCAGGATCTCTACGAGATGCTGATGAGCGGCCGATGAAGGTCCTCCACGCCGGAAAGTTCTACGCGCCCGTCAAGGGCGGGATCGAGACCGTGCTGGCCGCTCTCTGCGAGGGCGCCGCCGGCCGGTGGGACGTGCGCGCCGTGGTGGCCAACGAGGGGCGGCAGACGGTGCGCGAGCGCCGCCACGGCGTGAGCATCGTCCGTGTGGGGACGCTGGCGCGCGCGCTGTCGGTGTCCCTGAGCCCAGGCCTGGCGCGTGAGCTCTGGCGGGAGCCGGTCGACTGCGTGGTGCTACACGAGCCCAACCCGCTGGTCGGCACGCTGCTGGCGATCCACCGGCCCGCGCGCCGGCTGGTCGTGTGGCACCACAGCGACATCGTGCGCCCGGCCTGGGCGAATCCGACGTACGGGCGGTTGCAGCGAGCGCTCTATCGGCGGGCCGATTGCGTCATCGTCGCCGCGCCACCGCTCGCCGAGCACTCGGCCGCCGTGCGCGGCAGTCGCCGCATCGAGGTCATCCCGTACGGGATCGCCGGGGATGGCCTGGAAACCACGACGCTCGATCCGGCCGGGGCGGTAGGGCGGGCGCTCGCGCGGCTGCCCGAGCCACTCGTGCTGTATGTCGGGCGGCTGGTGTACTACAAGGGCCTCGACGTGCTGCTGCAGGCGCTGGCCAGGACCCGCGGCGGTCTCGCCATCGTCGGTGAAGGTCCGCTCGATGCGGCGCTGCGACGGCAGATCGTGGCGCTCGGGCTCGGTGAGCGGGTGGCGATGCTGGGCGAATGCACCGACGACGAGGTGCGTGGGCTCTACCAGGGCTGCGACGTCTTCGTCCTGCCGTCCACGGCGCGGACCGAGGCGTTCGGGCTCGTGCAGGCGGAGGCGATGATCAACGGGTTGCCGGTGATCAGCACGGATCTGCCGACCGGCGTGCCGTGGGTCAACGAGCACGGCGTCACCGGTCTGGTGGTGCCCCCGGCTGACGTCACCGCGCTGGCGGCCGCGCTGGAGCGACTCCTGGCCGATCCGCCACTGCGGGCGAAGCTCGGCGATGCGGCCCGGGCCCGGGCGCGCGAGCGCTTCACGCAGACCCGCATGGTGGAGCACTTCATCGACGTCGTGGAGTCGGTCGTCCGTGGCTAAGCGGGCGTTCGACGTCGCCGTGGCGGCCGCCGGCCTGGTGGTGTCGGCCCCGTTCTGGCTCCTGATCGCCGCGCTCATCAAGCTCAACGACGGGGGTCCGGTCTTCTACGGGCAGCTGCGGGTGGGGCAGGCCGGAGTCCGATTCCGGAGCTGGAAGTTCCGTTCGATGGTGCCCGACGCCGATGCGCGGTTCGGCCCGCGCCAGGCCGTGGCCGCCGACGCTCGCATCACGCGAGTGGGCCGCATCTTGAGAGCCACCGCGATGGACGAGCTGCCCCAGCTCTGGAACATCCTGCGCGGGGACATGAGCGTGGTCGGGCCGCGGGCGCTCATGCCCGAGGAGATCGAGGTGAGTGGCGACGGCCAGAGCGTGCCGCTCGAAAAGATCCCCGGCTTCGACGCCCGCCATCGCGTGCGACCCGGTCTCACCGGCATCGCCCAGATCTACGCCGACCGGGACATCCCGCGGCGCCAGAAGTTCCGCTACGACCTGCTCTACATCCGTAAGCAGACCCTCTGGCTGGACCTGCGGCTCGTGTTCCTGTCCTTCTGGATCACCCTGCGCGGACGGTGGGACGTCCGCGCCATCCGGGCGTGAACGCGGCGGAAAAGTTGGGGCGGGCTCGGGGCCTCCGTATACTCGCACCGTGATCGACGTGGCGATTGTCGGGGGCGGGCCCGCCGGGCTCCTGGCGGCCAGCCACCTCGCCCAGGCCGGCCTCGACGTCTCCGTCCTCGAAGAGCATCCCAAGATCGGCGAACCGGTGCACTGCACCGGGATCATCTCGCTCGAGACGGCCGAGCTGGCCAAGATCAGCGACGACGTGGTCCTCGGCCGACTCACGCGCGCTCGACTCATCGGGCCGCACGGCGCCCACACCGAGCAAGCCTGGCCGGGACTCCGGACCGAGCCCATCCTGGTCATCGATCGCGCACGGTTCGATGCCGGGCTCGCGCGGCAGGCGCGCGCCGCGGGTGCGGAGGTGCGGACGGGCGTACGGGTGCTCGAGGTCGAGACGGTCAGCGACGGCGTCACGCTACACGCCGAGACGGAGCGGCTCAGCGCGCGGGCGTGCGTCCTGGCCTGCGGCGTGTCCTATCGCCTGCAGCGGCAGCTGGGACTGGGGCTACCGGGCCAGGCGATCCACACCGCCCAGATCGAGCTCGACGCGCAGCCCGACGACGCCGTCGAGCTGCGGTTCGGGCGCGAGGTGGCGCCCAACGGCTTCGTGTGGACGGTGCCCGTGATGCGTGAGGGCCGGCCGCGGCTCAAGGTCGGCGCCATGGCCACCGGCAACGCCGGGGCGTGTCTGGAGTCATTCCTGGCGCGGCCGGAAGTCCGGGCGCGGCTCCTCGGCGAGCCGACCCGCCCGATCCGGCGGCTGCTCCCGCTGAAGCCCATCGCCCGGACCAGCCTCGACCGGGTGCTCGTCGTGGGGGACGCCGGCGGCTTCACCAAGCCGACGACCGGGGGCGGAATCTTCTATAGCCTCCTGACCGCCTCGCTGGCCGCGGCGACCCTGGTGGAGGGCTTTGGCCAGGGGAGGCTGGACGAGGCGTTCCTGGCCCGCTACGAGCGCCGCTGGCAGGACCGGCTCGGCGCCGATCTGCGCACGGGAGACTGGCTGAGGCAGCTCGTGACCCGCTGCTCGGACGCCGAGATCGACCTGTTGGTGCGCATCCTGGCCGGCGAGGACGTCCAGGCCCTCATCCGGAGGGCCGGTCGCTTCAACTGGCACCGGGACCTGATCCTCGCCCTGGTCCGCCAGCCGCGGGTCACCACGCTCCTGTTCAAGACCCTGTTCCGGTAAAAACACCCCGCCAAAACCCCGCGTTAGGGGCGCTCGTCGGCGTTCGACTTCCCGTCACGCCGACAGACAGACTGTCAATCGGCTGTCACACTTGGCCAAGCGCATTAATTCCACCACATTGCACTTCGCAGGCTTCCATCACGCCTGAAGGTGGTCCGGTGTTTGCCATAGTGCCCAGCGGGGGTCACACCGTGATTGAAGAGACGACGGTTGGAGGGATCGAGGATTCGGTCCGGGTTTACCTGCGCCAGATGGGCGCGGTGCCGTTGCTGACGCCGGCTCGCGAGGTGGAACTCGCCCGGCGGATGGAGCAGGCGCGGGAGCAGGTGATTCTGGCAGTCCTCGGTACTGACACCGGCCGCCGTGGATTGCAGGAGCTCGCCACGCGCTTGACGAAGAAGGAGATCGACGTCGATTCCGTCGTCGATCTCACTGACCCTGAGACGACGGACGAACAGCGGGCGGTCATTGCCCGGCAGGTCGCTCGCGGCTTCTCGACCGTGCTCCGCAGGCTGGACCGGCGCGACGTGCTCCGCAAGCAGGCCAACGGACGTGGCGCCAACAAGTCGCGGCTCGAGGCCGAGATCCGGCGTTACGAGGAGAAGATCCTCACCACGCTGCGCGAGCAGCGGACCCTCTTCGAGGTCTTCGATCGGGAGGGCGACCGCCCCGGCCTGGCCCAGGCGCTGGCGGCGGCGGCGACCAACGGGCATGCCGCCGCGCTGCGCCCGGTCATCGAGCGGATTCGCAAGGCGCGCGCGGATGCGGCCGAGGCCAAGAACAAGATGGCCGAGGCCAACCTGAGGCTGGTCGTGTCGATCGCCAAGCGGCACAACAACCGCGGCCTGCCGCTGCTCGACCTGATCCAGGAAGGCAACATCGGGCTGCTGCGGGCGGTGGACAAGTTCGAGTACCGCCGCGGCTACAAGTTCTCCACCTATGCGACCTGGTGGATCCGGCAGTCGCTGAGCCGGGCGCTGGCCGATCAGGCCCGCACCATCCGCCTGCCGGTGCACATGATCGAGCGCATCAACCGCCTGCTCAAGGCCTCCCGCTCGCTCGTGCAGGAGCTCGGCCGCGAGCCCACGCCGCAGGAGATCTCCGCGAAGGTGTCGCTGCCCGTGGAGATGGTGCGCGCCGCGCTGAGCGCCGTTCCCGAGCCGGTGTCCCTCGAGACGCCGGTCGGCGAGGACGAGGACAGCGCGATCGGCGATTTCATCGAGGACCACGAGGCGACCTCGCCCTGCGAGTCGGCGCTGGGCGCCGAGCGCCGGGCGCGGACGCTGGCGCTGCTCGACACGCTCAAGCCGCGCGAGGCTCGCGTGCTGCGCCTGCGCTACGGGCTGACCGACGGCTACGACTGGACCCTCGAGGAGGTGGGGCAGGAATTCCGCGTCACCCGCGAGCGGATCCGCCAGATCGAGGCCAAGGCGCTCAAGCGCATGCGCCATCCGTCGCGCACGGAGAAGCTTCGCACCTTCGCCGAGCCCTGATCGACTGCTTTCACCGCGTCGCCCGGCTCGACTCGCGAGCCGGGCGACACCCGCCGTCTCCTCGCCCGCCGCGCGCACGCTTGAAGTGTCGCTGGTCAACGAGAATGTCCTCCCCACTGTTAAGTAGAAATGTCCTCCTCGGTGGTGTGTGCGGCGGTCAGAGCGCGTTGGCGACGGGAGAAGGTCACGTTCCAGGGATGTGTGGGCGCATTGCGACGGCGGGGCGAGGCCGGCGCGGGGCCAGGCTCTGAGGTTCTGGCGGGGGGAGCCTCGGCCGCCCGGCTGGCCGAGGCGGGGGCTCCTGCGCGGAGCGACGGGAGCGGAGCGTGCGCGAGCGTCTCGAGCGCGTGGGCCAGGGCTCCGCGGCGGGGCCCGCGGCGCGCCTGCCCCGGCCCCTCGCGCGGCTTCAGCACGAAGGCGGGGTCGGACGAGGACTGACTGGCGAGCAGGGTACCGTGGTAGACGACGCGGAGCAGGCCATCGAGCCGTTCGTGGATGTCGACCTGACAGCCCGCATAGGAGCGCCCCCGAGGGCCGCGCGGGATCTGCACCCAGCGTGCTCCGAGGTGCACGGTGTTGTCGCGAGCCACGATGCGCTGATACCGGCAGCTCAAGAGGTCGGCGAGATCCCGCGGGGCCGGACGCCACGCGGGCGTAGCGTCGGCGGGCGGCCGCGCAAAGCGGCGCGTGAAATCGGCGAGGAACTCCGGCAGGAAGGCGTTGCCGTCCTCGAGCGTACTGATGCCCCGCAGGCGCAATTCGCTGGTGAGACGATCCTGCAGGGTGTCCCAGAGGCGTTCGATGCGGCCCTTGGCTTGCGGCGAGTGGGCCCGAATGAAGCCGATGCCGAGGGCCTGCAGCATACGGCCGAAGTGCGTCGGGTCCTGGTGGCCCTGGACCTCTTCGGCGAGTGTCCAGTGGGCATCGTTGCGCGCGAAGACGTTGAGGCCGTCGCCGTAGAGTGCCAGCGGCACGCCATACTGCCGGCAGGTGCGGTCGAGGAGGGTGACGTAGCCATGCAGATCCTCATGGGGGCGGAAGCACAGGGCCAGCGGCGTGGAGGTCGCATCGTCGATCATCCCATGCAGCGTCGCCATGGGGCCGCGGGCCTCGAACCAGGCGTACGGACTGGCGTCGAGTTGGACGAGTTGGCCGAGCGCCGGTTTGCGGGGGCGCCGGCTGCGATGCTGCGGGGCCGCCCGCCGGCGGGTGGCCGGCCGCCCGAGGGCGAGGCGGATGTGGCGCACCGAGGAGCGACTGACGACGAGGTGGTGGACCTCCCGCAGCTTCTCCGTGAGATGGACGTCATTGAAGCCGGCGTAGGTGGTGGTCATCAGCACGCCGATCTGCTCCCGCGCCGGCGCAGCCAAGCGTCGATTGCCGGGCCGGCCGCGCAGCACATGGAGCAGGCCGCGGGCCCCCTGCTCCCGGAAGCGCCGCTTGAGGCGCCGGAACTGCCGGACGCTCAGCCGCAGCGCCCTCGCTCCTTGCGCATTCGTGATGCGTCCGGCCAACGCGGCCTTGAGCAACCCGGCCCGGGGCACCTCCTTGCTGCTCATCGAGAAGGTCTCCATGGGGGGACCCTTCTATCGAACAGCTAGGGAGGACAGTTCTATTTAGCAGCGGCAGAGCAACGCCTTCGACTCGACGTGCTGGCGTGCCCGCAGGATAATAGCGAGCTCATGCCGATCCCGATTCTGATCGACTGCGACCCCGGCTACGACGACGTGATCGCGATCATGCTCGCGCTGGCGAGCCCCGAGGTGGAGGTGCTCGGGATCACGACCGTCGAGGGGAACCAGCCTGTGGCCGAGACGACGGAGAACGCGCTGCGGGTCGTGGAGTTCTTGGCCCGCGAGATTCCCGTCGCTGCGGGCGCCAACCGCCCGCTCGTGCGTGAGCTCCCGTTCCGGCGGACGAAGAGCACGGTCGACGCCGACCTGCGGCGCGACATCCCCGGGTTGCCGCCTGCGACGGGTCGAGCGGTGGACGAGCACGCGGTCGACCTCCTCGCGCGGGTCTTGCTCGCCGCGGACGAGCCGGTGACGCTCGTTCCGCTCGGGCCGCTCACGAACGTGGCGCTGCTCCTGGCGCGGTATCCCGACGCGGCCGAGCGCATCGGACGCATGGTCCTGATGGGCGGCGCGATCGGCGAGGGCAACGCCACCACGGCCGCCGAGTTCAACATCTACGTCGATCCCGAGTCCGCGCAGCGCGTCTTCTCGAGCGGGATCGACCTCACCATGGTCGGC
>Ga0207675_100006828_pt1 | contig 10807 bp, 12 predicted proteins | sample KBSSwiS42_FD_184305 | JGI IMG/M metagenome (GOLD analysis project Ga0207675, IMG submission 184305) | Switchgrass rhizosphere microbial communities from Kellogg Biological Station, Michigan, USA - KBS Switchgrass S4-2 (SPAdes) (version 2) | ecosystem: Host-associated > Plants > Roots >...
CACCTCCTTTCACCTGTGGAAACCGTGTCCTTGATCTCAGCGGAATGAATTATCAACCAACTTGTCGAAGCGATACTCCGGTCTTTCAACGAACCCATATCTCTTTTCAAAGATCTGAGTCCCTTAGTTTGGCCTCAGCTTTCAGCGCCTGCGCCTTCGTCTGTGCGCCTTTGAGAACGCGTTGGACTCGGTGCCTGCTCTTGTCACTGATATCGACGTACCAGTGTTCTCCCCTTTTTCCAACTGTCATTCTTTGCTCCTTTCAGGTTTGCCGCCGTTACAGGAGCGAGAGGATTCGAACACGCACACACCTCCGGCTGATTCACTTCACTTCGTTAACAACAAAGTTCAAGCTTGAATGTCTCATGGTCGGGAAGGGCGGCTTGCCCCGACCGTGGTTGTTACCTGGTTGGTTCATTCCAAGCGAGAACCGCATCGAGACGAAAGCGCAGGAGACTTCCCTTGCGCTCGAATGGAATTCTGTTGTCGCTTACCCAGGCGTATATGGTCCGGGGCTTTACCTTGAGCAGCTCAGCCACTTCCTTCAACGTTAGATAGATCGGTAGCTCCTTCGCCTGTTTCAAATTCATGGTTGCCGTTCCGAAAGGGAGGTTCGACTGTTGCGGCAAATTCATCACGTTTCAGTTCTATGTCAATCAATGTGCCAAAACGCAGATTCATGGAACGAATGAGAAAAGAGCGGATGCAATGGGACTGAATGGGAATGAACCGGAAGGCCTGACCCCGAATTTTGGAGCGTCGGTCACGCGCGTCGATCACCCCTGTTGTAAAACACAACATCAAAAGTGCATGTAAAATCCAACACCCTTGGCCTTGCCGGTCACCGACTTTCCGCTTCTTCCTTCTTGATTTTCTCCAACAATTCGACCGCATGTTCTTTTGCATAGTGGGTTTTCATGTCGAAGTAATTGGCCAGGTCTTGCTCAGTCCTTCCCTTATTTAGCAGAGGTCGCTTTACGACTTCCTCCCACGCGACATCCCTTGCTGTCCGGGCCTCGACAAAGGTCTCAAGCAGAAGCTCGAGGCCAACCCTCTGATTTCGAAGTAGTAGTCTTCGTGCTTAATTAGCTTGAGCAATAGGGTTTGCAACGTATGAAGAGTTTCAGCCGTGCCTTGACCGGGCGGTTGTTCCGCGTCATAAATCCCGGCTGCCTTTCGCCGTCGCGCGCCCAGAGCCTCATCAAGCAATTCCCGAATCACGGGCGCATCTTTGAGAGCTCCGGTCGCTTCCATAATTGCCCGAACCTGATAGACCTGATCCATCCACATGTTGAAGGATGAGACATGTTTTGAGAGCGTTCTTTTTCTTCCTCGTGGCCTTACGGTCATATGCCATCCGCCTTATCGAAATGCTGTGCGGACTGCAAAAATAAAGCCACAACCTCAAGAGCGTTGGGAACTTGAGTAACTTCCCCAGTCGCCCAAGTTTATTCGTATGATTTGCTTTATTCTAAAGCTACTGAAAAGACGAGACTTAGAGGAATGATAAAGTTTGGAATCGCGTTCTATCTTGTCTGCCCTCCCTAGTTTGATTCTTTATCGCCTTTCCGCAAACTTTATTTCATAGACGCGAGGCGTACGATAATCGTCATTATGTAAGACCCGCAGCCCCGCTTGTTACCGAGACACACGACCTGCTTGAGTCCCTTCTGATGGATAATGCGCGATTATCGGATGACCGTCGTATTCCGGCATTACTTAAAGAATCGCGTTGGACGAGGATTCATGCTCGCGACCGATAGCACGTAGAGACTCAATTGCATGAGCACAATCAGATGCTCCAAAGAGCCGATCAAGTCCCTCTCGCAGTGCCGTCAGCTCTTCCGTCGAGAAGCGCGCCATTAGAGTTCGGATCCTATGCTCCATCTCGGGGCGCCGTTTGTGACAAGAAGCACATAGACAGCGAAACGCATCAAGAGGGTACTGCCACGGTTCGAGTCCGTAACGGTACCAGCAGTGATGCGCCTGCAGAAGCTTTCTCGACCCACAATCTTGACATCGAAAGCCAGCCAGCCTTTTCACTGCGTAGGCCTTTCGTTGCCAACGCGTGTCACGTAGCTTTTCGCTGTATGGCACATTCGAGGACTCTGAATATCGATCTTCCTCCGAATAGAATCCAAGGCTCCAACTGTGGCCCATCTCAAACCAGTATCCGAAAGACTCGCACAGATCGAAGAACTCATCCAGCTTGGGTGCATCACAGTAGTTCAGCAGAAAGTGTAGACCCCCCTCAGTGACAAGAATCATTTCAGCGTCAAGAAGGAACTCCTCGCCCCGCGATTGCCATTCAATAGGGCTATAAAAACCAGAATCGGTATCGAGTTCATTCCGGATTAACCACTCAGACAAACTAGCCTTGAAGAGTTCAAGCCGCCTTGTTTTTGGATCTTTCATAATATCTTCGCCTTGAAATCCAGCCCTTGGAATCCCCCATCTAGGGCATGGCCTTACTTTTGACCTATGTGCTCAATACGCTCCGCCTCAATCCAGTCTAAAAACGCTGGGGTCTTGGTTGTCTCAGAAGAAATCAGGAAAACCTTTTTCCGCGCTCTTGTTAGGGCTACAAGAAAGTTGCAGATGTCCTGATCTGCTATCTTGCTTTTGTCGTTGTTTTTAATGAAATATCGATCATCGAAGTGAGTGATAAACACATAATCTGCAGCCAGACCCTTCGAACTCTGAATGGTGGTGGCGGTAATTGGCATTTTTCTTGCTGGATTTGAGTTTGACAGCGCCTTTGAATCAATTTCGTTTTTGAGAAAGTCCTTCGCCAGGCCATAGGCATCTATGTCGACTTTCACTAATAGATCCGCAAACGCATTTTCGTCTGGCACTTCTTTGTCTTTGCTCACCAGTGACAGAACCTTGAGCATTCGTTTCACTTCCTTCTTCACTTCGCTACTGACGAGTTCGGCAACAGGTTTGGAGTGCTCTTCGGCTGTCGTTTCAGAATCGCCTCGAATTCTGTACTGCTCAGCAGTTGCTTCGCTGACACACGCCAACCCAAGTTGCAATTAGGGTTTTCAAGTAGAAGCGCTAATCCATCTAGCAACGGAGGCTCATCCGAATCTCTCTTTTCCACGAATAGTAGATTCTTAAAACCCTTCTGCTTTAGAGCAGAAACGATGCGTCGAGATTGCGTTCTCGTCGGTGAGATGATTAAGACTGAAAACTTGCTTCTGACCTCATTGGCCACGTCTTCGACACATTTCTGAATGAGCCATGGAATCTGTTTTGAAAACAACTGCGCATATATGAGACGGGGATTCGCATCGCAGACCCGATCCTGCTTTTCATCTTCGAAGTACCTAAAAGCTTTGTCTATTCTTCCGTTTAGATAACCGTCTTTTGATGCACCGTTGATAATGTCGTTGAATGCCTCAATAATCACTCGAGTACACCTTGAACAGTAAGGTAGGCAGAACCCGTCGTACCCAAAACTCCTATCATTGTGTCTTTGTCGGATATGTTGGGGACTGGCGCTCTTGAGTGACTCATACAAAGCTTGATCGTCGTCTCCGGCCAGCAAAATGGGACTTTTCTCAGCAAGCAGATCAATGAGGCAGACTTCTAGAAGATTGAAGTCCTGAAGTTCATCAACAACCACCTGCTGAAAAGCTGGTATCTTGTTTTTCGTTTTCTCGAAGTATTTGACTGCCGCGAAAACAATATCGGCATACCCGTAATACCCGTAGAAGTCTTTCCGCTTTTTGTAGAATTCTATGTGCTTGTTCTCATCGTCCCGGTTATGGAACGGGTAATCGAAATCGATCGACTCGTCCAAAAGGATTGAGGCGTCCTCCCGAATAACGTGCCCAAGTTTTGGGAAAAGTTTAATATTTTTCCCTGTCGCTTTTTTCATGACGCCGAGGGCAAATCCATGAAGAGTCTTCACGGCAGAAATCCCACACAGATCCAGAGAAAGATCCTCTACAAGGCTGTTTACAAAGGTAAGAGTGAGAGTTTGATTCTTGCCTTCAAGGATTCTCTTGAACAGATAGGTCTTGCCAGTTCCCGGTCCGGCAACCACTATCTTCCTACTTGAGGTGGATTGTAGAATCGCGTTGACATGTTTTTCTCTTTCGAGTTCGGCAAGCGCATATTTGTTAATATCTGCGGCCTTTTTCTCGATTGGTTGAGGTACTTCCATGCTCATCTGTTCCTCGTGGGGCCCTAGCTTGTGCAGAGGATAAAAAGACAAGAGTTTGGAGGGGCGTGACCCGGCCCGTCATAGAGGCGAGCCGGGTTGCCCAAAAAGCGGTCAGCCTACAGGAACGTTGACTCCGCCTTGGTCATCGCCTTTGGGAGACTCCCAGCCTTCGTAAGGTTCAGCGCCTCCGTCTCCCGATTCCGGTAAAGCGCCGACAACATCATCACCCAGCCCAGCCGGTGAGCGCTCGACGGTCGTACCATACACTCGCCTAAACGTGCTTCCCCAAACGATCAATTCATCGTCAATCCCTCTGAGGACTCTGCGCCACTCTGAGCAAGAACTCGGGTCAGCGCCGCGCGTGTCCACGAGTGAACGACCGTCGTCGCCGGTTACATCTCGAATTGCGGCAAAGCGCTGATTGAGCGACTCGATCGCAGCGATGAAGTCATTTATGCGGTTGTCGTAAACGTCAATAGGTGTATCGCCCGGTCGAGGTGCGCGAGCTTTACCGGGAGGCGGAAACTCGCCGCGCAAATACACGTCACTGACGAACTGATTACTTGAGCCATCGGAGAGTCTCTTGATCTCTCCGCTCTCGTCAACGGCGCGAATTGGTTGGCCGGAGGCATAGTCGCGAAGTGCCTGGGTGAGCTGAAAAACACCTTGAGGCGTACGCCGCATCATTTCCAACACATCACTTGGCGAGCGCCGATCAAGTTGCTCACTACCTCTACTCCCGAGCGTTGCTCTGAGACGTCCGGCAACGATTAATGGATACGCAGCACGAACTACCAGTTCAAGCGATGCCGGGCCAGGTTCGGAATGGCTCTGGCTCTCGCCAACAATCGATTGGCGAACTTCACGCAACGCCTCTTTCGCCAGAGTTTCGGTGTCGCGATCTGTACACTGCCACTTTTCGCTATCTACAGATTTACCCAGGGCGAGTCGCATATAGCGACGTGTTTGATCAGTGTTCGCGCGATCATCCGCAATCCCTCTGAAAATCAATGCAGTGGCTAGCTCATTGTAAAGCTTCGTGCTCATCCGCCCGCGGGTTGACTGACTTGTGACTGCTCTTCGGATCGCTTCACGGATTCGCTCATCGGGGGTTGTGAACATCCTGACAATGCGGGCCGCACGTATCACCGGATCATCGGAAAGATGCGCCGCTCGTGCTTCGGCCTTAGTACAAGCGCCAGCAAAGTACTCTCGTTCCGTAGCTGAAATAATGCCCTGTCGGTACCACTCGTCCAGCACCTCGTCAGCTAGGGACTCGTTTTCGGGTCCCTCTCCCCATGGTTTTGGCGGATCTACGTGGCGCAAAGCAACCAGTGATTTTACTGCTGTCGGGAATGCCGTATCTCCCGACCCATGCCGCCGAAATCCGACAAGAATAAGCGCCGGGATTTGTTCGCAACGGATGGTGATCGTTTCCTCAAGCGTGGGTCCGCGATCAAAGGCCTCGTTGAGTTTTCTTATGTGGCTTCGAAGCTTGCTCTCGCTTTCATCGTAAGGCACGTCAGCGGACCGAACACTCAGCAAATTGTGAACGGCTGTTATCCGCGACGACCCTTCCGCAGAGGTCATTGTCGTCGCCGAAGCAGAATCGTCCCGGTGTTCGTAAGTAGTAGGCACCAACCAGACGGCCTCCATTACGCCTTGTGAAGCGATTGACGCCCGCCAATCATTTTCTGCAAGCACGTATGTTGCCGCTTGTTGCGATGCCCACGTGAGATGATGCCGACTGTCAACATCTACCACGAGCTCTGCTATTTGCACATCTATACCGGCCTTCGTTCGCGGCTCAGGGACCGGGCGGAATCTTGAATCTTCATCACCGGTTCCAGGATCCACGGCGAACGGGTGCCGCCGAGATGGTAAGATGCGCGGGTTGCGCGGGTCGGGCATTACTCTGCGCGCCCAAACCAAGGTTCGGACTCCGAGCAAGGTTCCGCCCGGAACCGAGATCTCTTCGACCTCTGGATCTGTTGGTTCGCCGATTGACCTGCGAACGGCTGTTGGATCAACTACGGCATTGGCGATGGTTGACGCTGCCTTAGTCGATAAGCCAAACGCATCGACGAGACGGTTAGCCAAGGTCTGTCTGGCCTTCCCGTTCGCATACTCAGGTAGGCGTTCAACCGGACGTGGTAGAACGTGATCTTCCGAAAATGTCTTTTGCATGATTGTCTCCTTAGCAATATGAGCGGCCGTGGCGTCGCCCGATGAGGCAAAAAAATCCTCGGTCGCAATGTTTATGCTCAAACCGAGGTGCTAAGGGAACTTGAATTGTTACCCAGCGCATCCTCCTTCAGCTTATCGAGTTAACTCGACGTAACCAAAGGCGGCAACAGTCATGACTGAGCTTCTCCTAGATCTACGGAAGAACCGTGCCTCGGGTAACCACCGCGTAACCGCCCTTCACTCGAGGTGAAGGTGAGAAACGTTCACGACCATGTCGCGGACTGACCCGAAGTCTACGCTTGGTCTCGTTCTTTAGTCAACATGGTTTTTTGGAACGGGGAGGTTTGCCTTAACGAGGTCGGAACCAGTCAGGATAGCAAGACCGAGCTATCGGAACATTGGTGGTTGGAAGACGGCATGTTGGGCTACATATCGGTCAATGCGGTGCCGAATTTCTGCGGGACACGGAGAAAGTAGCGACTCAAGATCAGATTGGGACTTTACCGTCAAAAATCTCTTTTCGGCTGAAACATAAACTACAACTGGCTTCCCAGCCGCAATGAGACGCGCAGCGTTGACCACCGTTCCCGAACTTTCACCGTCCCAAAGCATCAGGCCGACATCAGCCTCTTCGGCCATGGCCGCATCCTTGGCAGTAAAGAATTCGAAGTCTCTGCGGCTATGCGGGGGTTTAATGGATTTCACCTCCCAAGATCCTACGTTGTTACGGCATTCGCCTGCCGAACAAAACACCTGAACATTTCGATAACCGCGTTCGTCCAAGTACGCTTGCACAGCTTTGTCGGCTCCGTTGGCATCACCCAACAACACTTGGAGATTCTTGTCAACGATCTGATCAAGTCGCTTCCGCAGCATATCGTTGAGTCGGCTGATTCTCCGCGAACCACCGACAAATACTTTCTTCATTTCTTCGTCCTCGTCTGCGTAAAGGCGAATGCGTAAACCTCCGATGCACCCGATGCCAGCAAGACTTCTGTTATCTCATTGATTGTAGCGCCAGAGCGATACAAATCATCAACAAGCAATATTCCTTGCCCATTTATTGCATTTGCGTTTGCTTCATAAGCACCTTTTAGGAGACGTTTTCGTTCCTCTGGATCGTAAATATTCTTTAGCTCCGGAATGTCCTTCACTTTTCGGATCGCCGACCTAAGCAATGGAACTTTGAAGGTGTTTGCGATTTCGCCAGCCAACGCTAGCACTGGCTGAAAAGTTCTGTAAACCTTGGTCGGAGGTACTGGGACGATGACACCAAACTCAATTCCCCAAGACCGAATGAAAGACACGGCAGTTTCAACAAGGTCCGGCAGCGCTGTCTTGTCACTCCGGTACTTGAGGCGATGCATCAACCCCCCAACCTCTGAATAGGTCGTATCGAATTCAGGATGTCCATACTCGTTATGTCCGATCATCACGCTTGATATCGTATGCAAATCGAGGGCGTATCCATCTTTCCACGGCCCTTTCAGTTTTCGTGCCTGATACTTAGCCATGAGACTCCTAGCGACTCAGGATTGCGAACAATTGAAGCGTTGAAAAGCTGGAAAGCTGCCCACTCAAGAGGCGAGAAATTTCAGCTGGCCCTAAACCCGTTCGCTCTGCAATTTGCGGTTGAGTCCAGGCATTCCTTTCGATTGATTGAGCAATTTTGGTGGCTAACTTTGCTTTGGCGAGGCGGGCTTCGGCGTTCGGAAAACCTCAGCAAACACGTTTCCGCTACCGAACTCGACGCCTCCGTCTTTGGAGCTACTTCGTAAAGTCATCCTTGACTTGGATTTTATCATGGAGCACGCCCAGATTCAGTTTTGAGCCGACGCGTATCTACACTAAACTGACAAAGAAGTGACCGAAGCCGATCTCAACCTCTGCCGCAATCGCTCGGCTGATTAGCCTACTTTCGTGAAGCTGATTTGAGTATGACCCTTCCCGCTGCCGAAACGATTCTTTGGGTTGACGACGATTTGTTCTTCATGCAAGCGCTCGTCGATCGGGTTATGGACGAGGGCTATCCAGTGATTACAGCTGACGGGCCGGATCAGGCATTAGAGTTGCTTGAGGCTCACAACGACTCTATCCGACTTGCGATCCTTGATATGGCCATGCCTCACGGCCAAGCCTTTTCTGCTCTGGAGTCGAAGGGTGGCTATGCTACTGGTCTTGCACTGGCTCGTCGTATTCGAAGTGATTATTCGGATATTCAGATCCTTGCTTTCTCAGTGGCGACCGAGCCCGAAACAATCGATTGGTTTCGCAAACACACTTTGGGTTATCTGATTAAGCCTGCTCGTTTGGAGGAGATTCTGCGGACGGTCAACGCAGCAATGGGGCCTCGCGGCTTGTCGAACAAGAGAAAGCTTCGAGCCTTTATCGTCCATGGACATGATGAGGTCGTGTTGTTGAGTCTTAAGAACTACCTTCAAAATACCCTCGGCTTGCCGGAGCCAGTTGTTTTGCGTGAGCAAGCATCTGCAGGTCGAACAATCATGGAAAAGTTCGAAGATCTTGCGACCACAGCGGATATCGCGTTTGTCCTGCTAACTCCTGACGATACGGTCATAGACGGTGAAGACCCGTCTAAGAAGACGTCGCGTGCTCGACAGAATGTTATCTTTGAGTTGGGTTACTTTTTAGGCAAACTCGATCGTGGTTCCGGAAAAGTTTTGCTACTTCATAAAGGACAGTTGGAGCTCCCATCAGATATTTACGGTGTTGTCTATGTTGACATCAGTAATGGCATTGAGGCCGCAGGAGAGCAAATACGCAGAGAGCTTTCGATGTGGCTAGCCTAACGCGAAGCAAGAGTTGGTGAGGTGGGGAATGAATGACAGGGACAAAGCACTAGTAAACACCATCGCGGCAACTACGAGAATGATGGTGCACGATCTTCAAGTCCATCTTCAGGGGATGCTGTCAAAAGCAGAAATCTTGGCGGATTCAGTGCGGGCGGGAAAGTTAGAGCCAAAGGAAGTACAAGGGCAATTGGATGAACTCATCGGTATGATCCGACTTACGAACTTGTCGCTCAGTAACTTTGACATGCAATGGAGGCCCACGAAAGAAGATCAAACGGTAGATTTGGATAAGATTGCGCGTGACGCAATCGAACTATTCGCTCCTTTAGCGAGACAAAAGCGGCTTTCAATTCTGTACAGCAATCGAACGAAGGCTCCGCCACTGGTCATAGGGTCGGTTCGTCCAATTCAACAAGCTCTTTACAACCTAATGCAAAACGCAATTACCTACTCGTACCGTCCTTCCGAAACTTCGACTACGAATAGGGTGGACTTGACTCTTACCCAAGAAGAGTCAAATCGGTATGTGTTGAGAATTCGGAACGTTGGCCCAGCGCTTGAACCTGAGCAGCTCGACCAATTGTTTGAGCAAGGCTTTCGGGGGAAAAATGCAATGCGTGAACACGTCTCTGGAACCGGCCTGGGACTTTGGATCGCCCGTACCATTGCCCGCGAGTATGGTGGCGACTTATCTCTGGAGAGCAAAAACGTGAAGGCGGATTCTTCAGTTGTAACCGTTTCCATGTCGTTCCCTGCAAAGTCTGAAGCGCCTACTACTCAATGACGTTCGAAGCGACGCGAAAACGCGCGCGCGCCTCAGTAAATTTTGTCACGCTATGGTCACGTGACTCGATGAAAATCACTGTCAAAGCATGTCAATTGGTGCAAAGTCGAACTGCTCTGTAACGGCGGCAAGTTATAATGAATGTTAAAGTTATGGGAACGGATGTCAAAATCTGCACAACCCCAAGGGCGCTTTCATAACCCCAAGGTCGGCGGTTCGATCCCGCCCCCCCCGCTACCAAAATCCTCAATTAATTCAATGACTTAGAGTCAAGGAGAAAAATTGAACTCCGCCGAGTTGTTGTAAAGTTGCTGTACTTTTTCCTAAAACTCCGCCAGCGTTTTAATCGAAACATTCAAAAACACTCAGCTTTTTGAAGTGTCCACTGTGCGTCTCTTGCGGTACGTGGGAGCACTACTCCCATGTTCTTGAATCAGGCGCGATCGAAAACCGCCTAAAACTATAAAGCTTTACGCGGTTAGGCATGGTCCAACTCTTCACCGGCGGAACCGAGTGGTCAAAGCGTTTGATTTCGATTGATGCGTTCGAATGTCTAAAGCTCATAATCTCCCGCCGCCTCCGGTTGATAGAGGATCTCGGCAACCTTGATTCTGCGCAAACCCGACGGTACAGACCACTCAATGGTGTCGCCCAATCTGTATCCCAGGATCGCGGTGCCAATTGGCGCCAGAATGGAGATCTTTCCTTCGTTAGAGTCTGCCTCCGTTGGAAACACCAATGAATATGTGTTGGCCTGGCCCGTCACCAGGTCCTTCAAGCGAACTTTCGAACGCATCGTGATTACATTCTCAGGAATGTCTTTGGGATCAATAATCTCCGCTCGATCCAGCT
>Ga0207675_100006829_pt1 | contig 10807 bp, 7 predicted proteins | sample KBSSwiS42_FD_184305 | JGI IMG/M metagenome (GOLD analysis project Ga0207675, IMG submission 184305) | Switchgrass rhizosphere microbial communities from Kellogg Biological Station, Michigan, USA - KBS Switchgrass S4-2 (SPAdes) (version 2) | ecosystem: Host-associated > Plants > Roots >...
TCGAGCTTCTGCCTCAGCGCTTTACCGTGCTCGATGCCGAAGTCGAGACAGTCAAGCGTTTTATCGAGCGCAACTCCGGCTAAGTATCGAACCGCATCGACAGATCGACGGCCTTGATGTCCTTGGTCAGGCCGCCGATCGAAATCCGGTCGACGCCCGTCAATGCGATAGCGCGCACGCTCTCAAGCGTAACGCCTCCTGACGCTTCGAGCTGGGCGCGGCCCGCCGTCAGCTGAACCGCTGCGGCCATTTGCGCGGTGTCCATATTGTCAAGCAGGATCATTTTGGCGCCGGCCGCGAGCGCTGCATTCAATTGCTCAAAGTTTTCCACTTCGATCTGCGTCCATACGCCGGGCGGCGCGAGTTTGGCCGCTGCGTGCAGCGCAGCCGCGATGCCGCCGGCGGCCGCGATGTGATTCTCTTTGATCAGGATTCCATCATATAGACCCAGGCGGTGGTTGGTGCCGCCGCCGGTGCGCACGGCATATTTTTGCGCGTAACGCAGCCCCGGCAGCGTCTTGCGCGTATCGACGATCTGCGCGCGGGTTCCAGCGACCGCTTCCACGTAGCGGCGCGTCAGCGTAGCGACGGCGGACATCAATTGCAGAAAATTAAGCGCCGTGCGCTCGCCGGTGAGCAGCGCGCGCGCCGTCCCGCGCACGCTGACCAGCGTTTGTCCGGCGCGTGCGTGCGCGCCTTCATCGACTGCCCACTCGATCGCAGTTGCGGGATCGAGCTTGCGTAAGCACAAGTCGAACCAGGGCGCACCGCAGACAACCGCATCATCGCGCGTGATGACGCGCGCGCTTGCCATAATACCGGCCGGTGTGAGCTGTGCGGTCCAGTCACCGGCACCGATATCTTCGGCGAGCGCCGCGCTCACATTAGTTTCGATAGCCGATGTCAATTCGCTCATTTTTGCACTATATTCGCCGGCATAAGATGGTAGATTTTACCCGATAGGGGGACCGATACGACCGGAAGGAAGAATGGACGAACACTTCCATCAATATTCTTATCCGACGCCCGTGGCCGCGTGACCATTGCAGCGGCTGACTATTTATGATCCGCGCCGATTATGCGCTGGCGCCGTCGGTATCTTTCAGAGAAAGGAAACTTTTATGCCCGACAAAAATAATGTGCTGAAGGGAAGGCCGATTGTGGCGCAACCAGCGCGCCGTGAATTCATCGCGCGAATCGCCGGCACCGGTGCGGTCGTGGCGGCTGCGAGCTTGCCGCATGAATTGTTCGCGCAGGCCGCGGAGGCGCCCAAGCCGTCGGCGGATCCGGCCGGCACCGTGCCGAACAGCGCGGTGCTCGCTGAAAAAAATCCGGCGTTGAAACCGCATTCGGAGCGGCCGCTCACGGGCAGCGTGACGGCCGAGAATCACAATTTCGCCGTTACGCCCAACGATCGCATGTTCATCCGCAACAACTTGCTGACGCCCGACCTCGACGCGGGCAAGCACCGGCTGACGGTCAAGGGACTCGTCGAGCGCGAGGTGACCTTCTCGCTCGATGAATTGAAACGCTCCTTTCCGGTAGTGAGCGTGCAGGGGATGCTCGAGTGCGCGGGTTCGGGCCGCGCCGCCTATGTTCCGAACGCGAGCGGCACGCCGTGGCCGCCGACTGGCGGCATGGGGTGCCCGAAATGGACCGGCGTGCGCTTACGCGACGTGCTGCGGGCAGCCGGCATCAAGCCTGGCACGGCGCACGTCGCCGGCCAGGGCGGCGATTTCGGGGTGATCGCGACCGCGGCGCCCGTGATCCGCTCGGTGCCGCTGGCGAAAGCGCTGGAAGAAAATACGTTGATTGCATTCGCTATGAACGACGGCCCGCTGCCCAAAATCCACGGCTATCCGCTGCGCCTCCTCGTGCCGGGCTGGGTGGGCTCGGCATCGACCAAATGGGTGCATACGATCACCCTGCTCGACGCGCCGTTCAAAGGCACGTTCATGGACAGCAGCTACCGCATCCCGCGCATCGCGGTTCGGCCCGGCGAGAAAATGCCGGCGGATGCGATCAGCACGGAAGCGTGGCCGGTCAAGTCCATGATCACGTATCCGGCGCCCAACGCAACATTCAAAGCCGGCAAACCGGTGCTGATCGAAGGCCGCGCGTGGGTCGGCGAAGGGGCAATCGAAAAAGTCGAGGTCTCGTTCAACGAAGGCGCGAGCTGGCAGCGCGCCGCGATCAATTCCGGCGGCGACAAATACGCGTGGCGCATTTTCAGCTACGAGTTCTGGCCTCAGTCGGCTGGTTACGCCACGGTGCTCGCGCGCGCGACCGACGACAAGGGCAACGCGCAGCCGATCGTGCCCGCGTGGAACCCGCTTGGGTATTTCTGGAACGGCATCCATCGCGTCGGATTCTTGGTCGAAGCATGAGAGTTCCGCCTGCGGCACGCAGCGTCGTGCCGGTCATCACGGCGGTGATGCTGGCCATCGGCGGCGCCGCCATTGCGCCGTTGTCCGCGCAGGAAGCGGCGCCGGCGCGGACTTTGACGCCGGGCAAGGGCGCTGACTTGACCATGGCGCGCTGCGCGCTGTGCCACGAGATTACGCATATCACGCGCGCACGGCTGTCGCGCGGCGAGTGGCAGGACAACGTGCGCAACATGATCGAACGCGGCATGCCGATCGCGCCCGACGAAATACCGATTGTCGTCGAATACCTCGCGACGTATTACAACCGCGACAGCGCGGCTCCGGCCGCCGATCCGGCGGCGGCCTCCGCGGCAGCCGCGCAGGACCCGGTGCAGCGGCTGCTCGGGGACAATGCGTGCCTGAGCTGCCACGGCGTCGACCAGAAAATTGTCGGGCCGTCGTTTCGCGAAGTCGCGGCGCGCTACGCGGGAGACACCGGCGCCAGCGCGCGGATTGCCGGGAAAATCAAGGCCGGCGGGGCGGGCAACTGGGGATCGATCCCCATGCCGCCGCACGCGGGCTTGAGCGACGCGGAGCTTGCCCAACTGGCGGCCTGGATACTCGCCCATAAGTAAGCAGGCGGCAAACGTAACCGGGGTCAGTCGAGATGGGCGGGCAGCTCGGTCAGTGCACGCAGCACGTGGTCAGGCCCTGCGCCGAGCGCATCGGCGCGCGCACCGGCCCGATTGATCCAGAACACGCGAAAACCGAAGTTTTTGGCGCCCGCCGCATCCCAATAGTTAGACGAGACGAAGCCGATCTCATCGGTGGCGACTCCGAGGCGATCGGGTGCTAACTGATAAACGCGCGGGTCGGGTTTGTAGACCTTAATTTCGTCGACGCTGATGACCGCGGCCAGTGTTGTGGTTAGTTGCGCGTGCTCGACGAGCGGGCGCAGCATCGCCGGCGAACCGTTCGACAGTATCGCGAGCTTGAAGCCGGCCAGCGCGGCCAGCGCCTCGCGCGCATCGGGAAATATGGCGAGGTTGTCATAGGCTGCCATCAGGCGCGCGGTCTTGCCACGGTCGAGCGGCAGGTCCAGCACCGCGCCCGCATAGGCAAGCGCCGCTTCGGTGATCGCGCCGAAGTCCGCATAGGTGCCCATCAGGCTGCGCAGCCACGTGTATTCGAGCTGCTTGGCGCGCCATAATTGGGACAGCGCCACCCCGCGCCCCGGAAAGAGGCTGTCGGCCAGCGCCACCACAGAGTGGACGTCGAACAGCGTGCCGTAGGCGTCGAAAACCACAGCTTTGACCCTGGAAACCACGGTTTTTGACCTCATTTTGCAATTGGTTAGGAGGTTGAATTCCAGCAGCTTCCCCCCATGTTCAGGTGATTATTGCCATTCTGCACAGGATTTACCATGCGATTCGATAAATTCACGACTAAGTTTCAGCAGGCGTTTGCCGACGCGCAGAGCCTGGCGGTGGGTCACGACAATCCGTACATCGAGCCCCAGCACCTGCTGGCGGCATTGCTCGACCAGGAAGACGGGGGCACCGCCTCTCTGCTGTCCCGCGCGGGCGTCAAGGTGCCGGCGCTCAAAACCGCGCTGACTGCTGCAATCGGGCGGCTACCCCGGGTCGAAGGCCAGGGCGGCGAGGTCAACGTATCGCGCGAGCTCGCGAATCTGCTGAATATCACCGACAAGGAAGCGCAAAAGCAGGGCGACCAGTTCGTCGCCTCCGAAATGTTCCTGCTCGCGCTCACCCAGGACAAGGGCGAAACCGGCCGCCTGCTCAAGCAAAACGGCGGCACTCGTGCGGCAATCGAGCAGGCAGTCAAGGCGGTGCGCGGCGGCGAGAAGGTCGACAATGCGGAAGCCGAAGGCACGCGCGAGGCGCTCAAGAAATACACGCTGGACCTGACCGAGCGCGCGCGCTCGGGCAAGCTCGATCCGGTGATCGGCCGCGACGACGAAATCCGCCGCGTGATCCAGATCCTGCAGCGCCGCACGAAAAACAATCCGGTGCTGATCGGCGAACCGGGCGTGGGCAAGACGGCCATCGTCGAAGGTCTCGCTCAGCGCATCATCAACGACGAAGTGCCGGAAACCCTGAAGGGCAAACGCGTGCTGTCGCTCGACATGGCGATGCTGCTCGCCGGCGCCAAGTACCGCGGCGAATTCGAGGAGCGGCTCAAATCCGTGCTGAAAGAGATCGCACAGGACCCCGGCCGCAATATCATTTTCATCGACGAGCTGCACACGATGGTCGGCGCCGGCAAGGCGGAAGGTGCGATCGACGCCGGCAACATGCTGAAGCCCGCGCTCGCACGCGGCGAGCTGCATTGCGTGGGCGCGACCACGCTCGACGAATACCGTAAATACGTCGAGAAAGACGCCGCGCTCGAGCGCCGGTTCCAGAAAGTCATCGTCGGCGAACCGTCGGTCGAGAGCACGATCGCGATCCTGCGCGGCCTGCAGGAAAAATACGAAGTGCACCATGGCGTCGAAATCACCGACCCGGCGATCGTGGCGGCGGCCGAGCTGTCGCACCGCTACGTGACGGACCGCTTCCTGCCCGACAAGGCGATCGACTTGATCGACGAGGCCGCGTCGCGCATCAAGATGGAAATCGATTCCAAGCCCGAGGTGATGGACCGTCTCGAGCGGCGCCTCATTCAGCTGAAGATCGAGCGCGAATCGGTGAAAAAGGAAACGGACGAATCGTCGCGCAAGCGGCTGCAGCTGCTCGAGGACGAGATCAAGCGGCTCGAGCGCGAGTACTCCGACCTCGAGGACATCTGGAAGAGCGAAAAATCCCAGGTGCAGGGCTCGCAGCACATCAAGGAAGAGCTCGAGAAATTGAAGCTCGAGATGGAAGCGGCGAAGCGCAAAGGCGACTGGCAGCAAATGTCGGAGATCCAGTACGGAAAAATTCCCCAGCTTGAAGCCCAGTTGAAGCAGGCGGACAAGGCGCCGGCGAAAGGGCAAAAGCCGCGTCTCCTGCGCACGCAGGTGGGCGCCGAGGAAATTGCCGAGGTGGTCTCGCGCATGACCGGCATCCCGGTGTCGAAAATGATGCAGGGCGAGCGCGAGAAGCTGCTGAAGATGGAAGAGCGCCTGCACCAGCGCGTGGTGGGCCAGGACGAGGCCGTGCGCCTGGTGTCGGACGCCATCCGGCGCTCGCGCGCGGGGCTGGCGGACCCGAACAAGCCATACGGGTCATTCTTGTTTTTGGGGCCGACTGGCGTGGGTAAAACCGAGCTTTGCAAGGCGCTTGCGGCATTCCTGTTCGATTCGGAAGACCACCTGATCCGCATCGACATGAGCGAGTTCATGGAAAAGCACTCGGTTGCGCGACTGATCGGCGCGCCGCCCGGTTACGTTGGTTACGAGGAGGGCGGTTATCTGACGGAAGCAGTGCGCCGCAAGCCGTACGCGGTGATCCTGCTCGATGAAGTCGAGAAGGCGCATCCCGACGTGTTCAACGTGCTGTTGCAGGTATTGGACGACGGCCGCATGACCGACGGCCAGGGCCGCACAGTGGACTTCAAGAACACCGTGATCGTGATGACGTCGAACCTGGGCTCGCAGATGATCCAGCAGATGTCGGGGGACGACTATCAGCTGATCAAGCTCGCCGTCATGGGTGAAGTCAAGGCACAATTCCGTCCGGAATTCGTCAATCGCATCGACGAGATCGTGGTGTTCCACGCGCTCGACGAGAAAAACATCAAGTCGATCGCGAAACTGCAGCTCGGTTTGCTCGAGAAGCGCCTGGCGAAAATGGAGATCAAGCTCGAAGTCTCCGATGCCGCGCTTCAGCATATCGCCGCGAGCGGTTTCGATCCGGTCTACGGCGCGCGGCCGCTGCGGCGGGCGGTTCAGTCCGAAATCGAGAATCCGCTCGCCAAGCACATTCTTGAGGGAGATTTCGCGGCCAAGGACGTGATCAAGGTCGATGCGGCCAAAGGCCGGATTGCGTTTGAGAAGACGGCGGACACGCAGCAATCGCCGCGCGCGGCGGCCTAAAGCCGCGCACATCTGCTCCGCGGCCGCGAGGACATTACACCGGTCCTCGCGGGCCGCGCTTGCGTGAATTTTCCGCGGATGTGGCCGTATGTGAAATTGTGACGCTACAATAGGAATAGTTTTTGCTATAGGCTTGTCATACGCGGCAGTGCCGCATGGTTGAAAATAGCAGCGATGGCTCGACAGGCCCCACTGAAAAAGACAGTCAAACCGAAATCGTCGGCATCGATGGTGCTCGCGCTGGAAAAGCGCGAGCACCAGATCGAGCAGTCGCGCCGCGCGCTGCGCGAAAAAGACCGCATGCTCGCGACGCTGATGAGCAACCTGGACGGGATGGTCTACCGCTGCCGCAACGATGACGCCTGGACGATGCAGTTCGTAAGCGACGGCTGCTCCGATCTGACCGGCTACCGTCCCGACGAACTCCTGCACAACCGGTTGATCTCTTTCGAGGACATCAAGCATCCGGAAGACCGGCAGCGGGTGCGCGAAGAAATCGAAGCTGCGCTGAGCGAGAAGCGCCGTTTCTTCATCGAATACCGGATCCAGTGCCGTAACGGCGACGTCAAATGGGTATGGGAGCGCGGCGTCGGCATTTATGGCAAGCGCGACGCGGCAGTAACGCTCGAGGGATTCATCGAGAACGTGACCGAGCGTAAGCTGTCGACTCAGGCGCTGCAGCAGGCAGAGCGCAGCTTTCGCAGTATTTTTGAGAACGCCACTGAAGGCATTTTCCAGACCTCGCCCGACGGGCGTTTCCTGAACGTCAATCCGGCGCTTGCGCGCATCTACGGCTTCGCGACACCGGCCGAGCTGATCGCCAGCGTCGGCGACATCCAGCACCAGATTTACACCGACCCGACGCGGCGGACGGAATTCATGCAGCTGATGCGAGACGCGGGCACTGTCACCAATTTCGTGTCAGAAATCCGGCGCAAAGGCGGCGACCGCATCTGGGTTTCCGAAAATGCGCGCGCGGTGCTCGACGAATCCGGCAATCTGCTGTTTTTCGAAGGCACCGTCGAGGACGTTACGCAGAACAAGCTCGATCAGGAAAAACTCGAGCATCTCGCCAATCACGATCCCGTGACGAACCTGCCCAACCGGCTGCTGATGAACGACCGGCTGCGCCAGATGATGCTTAATGCGCAGCGCAGCAACAGCATCGTTGCGGTTGCGCTGGTCGACCTCGACCATTTCAAGTTGATCAACGACACATTCGGGCACAACCGCGGCGATCAGCTATTGCAGACCATGTCGCACCGCATGCTGGCATGCGTGCGCGAGACCGATACGGTCGTGCGGCTCGGCGGCGACGAATTCGTGCTGTTGCTGTCGGGCGCCGGCCGCGGCGAGGCGGTGTCGCAGGCCGTGCAGCGTGTGCTCCATGCGATCGCGCGGCCGTCGCGTATCGAGGGCCGCGAGCTCTCGGTCTCCTGCAGCGTCGGCGTCAGCGTTTTCCCTCGCGACGGCCGCGACGTGCAGACCCTGCTGCGCAATGCCGACACGGCGATGTATAAAGCCAAGGAATACGGACGCAACAATTTCCAGTTTTATTCGCCGGAAATGAATACCGCCATCTCCGAGCGGCTGGAAATGCAATCCTCACTGCGCAGCGCGGTCGAGCACGAGCAATTCGTGCTGCTCTATCAGCCGAAAATCGACCTCGTGTCGGGACAGATTGACGGCATGGAGGCGTTGCTTCGCGTCAGGGACGAGCTGGGCGGCCTTTCGCTGCCGGAAAACTTCATCGAGCTGGCCGAAGAGACCGGCATGATCGTGCGCATCGGTGAATGGGTGATGCGCGAGGCTTGCAGATTCAACCGCTCGCTGCAGGACCGAGGTATCGCACCGATGCGGGTGGCGATCAATTTGTCGGCCCGTCAGTTAACGCGCTACGATCTGGTGCGCGCGGTCGAGCAGGCGCTGAGCGAGGCGCGGCTGTCGGCGCAATGCCTCGAGCTCGAGCTGACCGAAAGCATGGTCATGGAAGACCCCGAAAGCGTGATTGCGATACTGACGCAGCTGCAGGGGCTGGGCATACAGCTGAGCATCGACGATTTCGGCACCGGCTATTCGAGCTTAAGTCACCTCAAGCGCTTTCCGGTCACGAGCCTGAAGATCGATCAATCGTTCGTGCGCGAACTCGACCAGGAGGCCAATGCTTCGGCCATCGTCAAGGCTATCATCTCGATCGGGCACAGCCTCGACATGAAAGTGATCGCGGAAGGCGTGGAGACCGAGCAGCAGATGTCGTTCCTGGTGGAGAACGGCTGCGACGGCATGCAGGGTTTCCTGTTCAGCCGTCCGCTCACCGCCGACGAGTTTGTGACGCTGATCGAGCGCGAACGCGCGGGCGGCGAAAAATTCTCGCTGCTGCGTCAGATGTGCGGGACCAATAACGAGAAAGCTGTGCCCGAGCTGGCAGTCGACGTCAGCAACTCCTGGCTGGCGCAGCGCCGCACGCTATAATCCGCGTTCAGATCGCGCCTGCGATCGTTCAGGGCGGAAAAAATGTTTTTTGCGAGATACCGACTGCACTGCCTGCCGGCCGCGATCGTCGCGGCCGCTTCAATTGCACTGCCCGTCTGCGCGCAGAACTACCCGAACCGGCCAATCCGGTTCGTCGTGCCGTTTTCTCCGGGCGGCGCGGCCGACGTGCCGGGCCGCATACTTACGCAGAAACTGACCGACGCGCTCGGTCACCAGGTCGTCGTCGACAACCGGCCCGGCGCGGGCTCGACCATCGGCGCCGATCAGGTCGCCAAAGCGCCGCCCGACGGCTATACGCTGCTCACGATAAGCAATACGCATTTCGTCAGCGCCGCGCTGTACAAAAAACTCCCGTACGATTCGGTCGCCGATTTCGCACCGGTGACCCAGGTCACGAGCGCGCCGAACGTCATCGTGGTGCATCCGTCGCTGCCGGCAAAAACCGTCAGGGAACTGATCGCTCTGGCGAAAGCCAAACCGGGCAAGATCGACTATGCGTCCTCCGGCAACGGCAGCACCCAGCACCTGACCGGCGCGTTGTTCACGAAAATGGCGGGCATCGAGATGACGCATATTCCCTATCGCGGCAGCGGCCCGGCGACCGCCGATCTGCTGAGCGGACAGGTCACGGTGGGATTTCCGGGCATCGCGGGCATGCTGCCGCAAATCAAGGCTGGCAAACTGCGTGCGCTCGCGGTTACCAGCGCGAAACGCTCACCTGAGCTGCCGGATACGCCCACGGTGGCGGAGGCTGGCATTAAAGGGTACGACGTGACGGCGTGGTTCGGTGTAGCCGGACCGAAAGGCCTGCCGCGCGACATCGTGCTGAAACTGCATACGGAATTGCTGCGCATACTCAAGAGCGCGGAGGTGCAGAAATTATTGCTCAACGCGGGGCAGGAAGTCGCCTGGCAGGAGACGCCCGAGCAATTTGGCGAGATGCTGAAGACCGAGGCGGCGAAATGGGCGCGCATGGTCAAGGAATCGGGCGCTACCGTCAATTAGCGACGCCGCGTTCGATGTGATCGTGTTTTATTCGGGAGTTCGCGAGTGATCAACCATCCAGCATGGACATGCGGCGTGCTGCTCGCATTCCCCGGCCTTGTCGGGGTGCTGCCAGTCCACGCGCAGAATTATCCCGTGCGCCCGGTCCGCATGATCGTGCCGTTTTCGCCGGGCGGCGCAACCGATGTGCCGGCGCGCATTTTGGCGCAGCGCTTGTCCGAAGCGTTCGGTCATCAGATCGTCATCGATAACCGGCCCGGCGCGGGCGGCGTGCTCGGCGCGGATGCTGTGGCGAAAGCGCCGCCCGACGGCTATACGCTGCTGCTTACCGCCACGACTCACGTCATCAGCGCCAGCCTGTACAAGAAACTGCCGTACGACGCGATCCGCGATTTTGCGCCGGTCATGTTGATCGGCTCCGGGCCCAATGTGCTGACGGTTCATCCGTCGCTGCCCGCGAAAAACGTGCGCGAACTGATCGCGCTCGCCAAAGCGCGGCCGGGCAAAATCGATTATGCGTCGTCCGGCAACGGCAGCTCGCAGCATCTGTTTGGCGCGCTGTTCATGTCGCTGGCGGATATCCGGATGATGCACATACCGTACAAGGGCAGTGCGCCGGCGACCACCGACTTAATTGCCGGACAGGTGTCGGTCGGTTTTCCCGGCATTGCACTCGTGCTCCCGCACACGAAGGCGGGACGCCTGCGCGCGCTCGCTGTCACCAGCGCGGAGCGCTCCAAGGCCATGCCGGACGTGCCGTCGATAGCCGAAGCGGGCGTTCCCGGCTATGCGGCGACATTATGGTTGGGGTTGCTCGCGCCAAGAGGCACGCCGCCGCAAATCGTGCAGAAGCTTTTTGATGAGATCGCGAAATTATTGAGGCAGCCCGAGGTTGAAAGCGCTTATC
>Ga0207675_100006836_pt1 | contig 10803 bp, 8 predicted proteins | sample KBSSwiS42_FD_184305 | JGI IMG/M metagenome (GOLD analysis project Ga0207675, IMG submission 184305) | Switchgrass rhizosphere microbial communities from Kellogg Biological Station, Michigan, USA - KBS Switchgrass S4-2 (SPAdes) (version 2) | ecosystem: Host-associated > Plants > Roots >...
AGATCATCTGAGCCATCAGGGGTGTTGGCGATCCTGAGCCGTACGCCCCTGCGCGACTGTCTTGGACGGCGGCTGCTTTTTCTTCGCAGCGCTCTTCTGAGGTGCCAGCTGTCGGGATTTCGCTGACGCAGTCTTCTTCGTCGAAGCTGCCTGACTGGTCGACGTTGTCTGACTGGTCGATCCTGGTTTTTTGGTCGACCCTGCCTTCTTGGTCGATCCTGGCTTCCCGGTCGATGCTGGCTTTTCGGGCGCCGCCTTGCGGGTCGAGCCCGGCTTTCTGGCCGCGGCAGCCTTGCGGGTCGATTCTTCCTGACTCTTCGACTTCGGCGGAGAGGCCGGCTTCGCTGGGCTCTCGGCTGCCTGTGGAGGTGCCGGGCGGGTGCCTAGCTCGGCCGCGCGGGTCACCAGGTTGCGTACGGCGGCACGCTTCTGTCCCGCGGCCTTACGCGCCGCCTCCTGCCGCGCGGCTGCTTTCTTGGCTGCAGCACGGCGGGCGGCTGCGGGCGCCTTGCGCGTGGGCTGACGGACCGCAGTCCCGCGAACGGTGGTATCCAGCAGCTCTTCGAGGCAGTCGAGCAGGCATTGGGCGAGGACGTCGAGATCGCCGATCGCGTCTCTGTCCGCATTCAAGCCGAAGAACACATCGCCGTCGTACGAGGTGACCCCGATGGAGAGCAGGTGGCCCGCCGACAGGGGCAGTATTGGATAACTCGCGACCAGCTCAGCCCCAGCGGCGAACAGCGGCACCTGTGGCCCTGGGACGTTGGTGATCACGAGATCGTGTTGTTTGCGTACAACCTCGATCGAGGTACGAACGCCGAGGGCGTGCAGCGTCGTGGGAGCAAAGCCTGCGATGTCAGCCAGCGAACGGGCAGCCACTGCTCGCCCAGAATCCTTGTGCGCTTGGGTGTCATAGGCCACCTGGTGCAGCCGCATCAAGGGGTTGGGCTCGCCGATCGGCAGCCTCTGCAGATGGGGTGCGACTTGGCTGCCCAACGATGTCGGCTCGCCATCGTCCTCTGTGACGCTCATCGGAACCAGCGCTGTCAGCGAAGTTCCGGAACCGATGGACTCGCCCCGGGTCAGCAGCCAGGAGCGCACGCCCCCAGAGATCATCGCGAGGATGACGTCGTTGATCGTGTGCTGGTGCTCCTGGCGTACTGCCTTGAGATCAGCAAGCGACGCCACGGCTGTCGCGACTCGGCGTTGCTCGGACACCACACCAGCCAGCGGCGAGTCTGCAGGCGGACGCTGCCCTCGTAGGGCATCGGCAGCCAGCTCTCCCAACGCACCGCCGATACCGCCCACCGCTTCACCGATGGCGACAGCCATACCGAGCGCGCCGGCCAACGCGCCTCGCACGTTCTGCAGGGCCATCGTCGGGTCCTGGGCACTTTCCAACAGGGCACCGGCCAACAGCTCGAGCGACGACGGCTCCGGCACCGGCTGCCACGAGTCGGCGTCCAGCCCAACAGCTGGGATTGCTTGCGCACGAGCCGTCGAGTCGAGCAGCACTTGGCCGATTTCCACGTTGTCAATTCCATCGACCAGGCATAGATGGGACTTAGCTACCAGCGCGAACCGGCCGTCTTCCAGACCCTCGACCAAATACATTTCCCACAGCGGCCGCGATCGATCGAGTCGCCGGGCCAGGACCCGACCGACGAACTCCCTGAGCTGGGCGAGCGTGCCCGGTCGCGGCAGCGCCGAGCGCCGTACGTGGAAGGTGAGGTCGAAATTCTCGTCGTCGACCCACACCGGTCCAGCGAGCTGAGCGGGAATCCCTCGCACCCGCTGCCGATATCGTGGTACGAAGGCGATCCGTTCGCGGATCAGGGCAATGAGCCGTTCATAGTCGAAACCATCAGGACCGGCATCGAAGATGTCGACCGTGCCCACATGACCTGGCGTGTGTGCGGTGTCCAGGGCCAGCAACGACACTTCGAGGGGCGTAAGCCGTTGCGGCATGCGAGCCTTCCTGCCTGGGAATGCCTGGAGCCATTACGGTACTACCGCTCAGCTGCCTGCCTTCGAGCAAATGGTTTCGCCTCGAGTGGGCGGGGGAACCTAGTTCACACCAGCTTCGTACAGGATTGGTGGGAGAGTGGGGCTACCTGTGAGGAATGGTTGGACGGGTTCCATGATCAGGTGGGGTTGGAAAGGCTGAAACAGATGAGCAGAAGCACCAGCACGATACGAGGTGCGCTGATCTGCGGGGCAGTCACGTTAGGCCTGCTCCTAAATGGATGTAGCGCGACCGCCGAACCTCAGAACACTGCGAGTCCGTCTGCGGTGAGCACCCCGAGCGCACCATCGTCTTCCGCGGCCGAATCGCCAACCTGGGTTCCGCCCAGCTCGCCGGCGTTGAGTTCAGACAATCCCCTCACTATCAATATCGTTATCGCCAAAGGAAAGACCATTCCCAACGGGGTGAAGTACGACATGCGGGTGGGTCAGAAGGTGATCTTGAACGTGACGAGCGATGCCGACGATGAGATCCACGCCCACACTGGCGGAGCAGGCTATGAGATGCAGGTCCAGGCCGGCACGCCTGCCAAAGGATCATTCACCGTCGACAGCCCGGGCAGCTTCGAAGTGGAGTCGCACCATCTTGACAAGATCATCGCGATCTTGAACGCGCGCTAGTCAGGTTAGCCGCTCCGTGCTCATACCGCTGCATGGGATTGCGTCGCGGCGCGACCTGCCGTTGCCCTTCTCCTTTGTCATGGCAGGCGCGGTGCTCGCCTTGGTGATCTCCTTTGCGATCTTGATCTTCGCCTGGCGCACGCCACGCCTCAAGCGAGTCGGCGGCCGAGACCTGCCCAGGGTTACCGCAGTCGTCGACAGCTCGGTTGTCCAGCTGATCGCTCGAGCGCTGATCCTTGCCACGTATGCCTGGGCTGGTCTGGCCATGATGGCCGGACAGGATCTGCTGACGAATCCGATCTTCGGCTTTGTCTTTGTCTGGATGTGGGTCGGTCTGGTGCCGATCTCGCTGCTGCTCGGTCAGTTCTGGCGAGCTACGAACCCGTTGCGGACAATCCATCGAGGGCTCAGCGCTATTGCCCGAGTTGACCCGGAGCAGGGCTTGCTGTCATTGCCAGCCGGAATTGGTGTCTGGCCGGCGGCAATCGGCTTGTTCGGATTCGGCTGGCTCGAACTGGTGCAGCCGGACCGAACCACCCTGGCGGTGCTGCGCGTCTGGGCGCTGGCCTGGCTGGTGATCTTGGTGCTAGGGGCAATCGTCTTCGGGCAGCGCTGGATTGGGGCGGCGGATCCGTTCGAGGTGTATGCCAGCACCATCGCCCAGATGTCGATCTTTCGCCGGGTCGGTGATCAACTGAGGTTGGTCAACCCGCTGGCTGGCCTGAACGCCTGGCGTGCCCCTCCGGGGTCGACCGCCGTAGTGGCAGCACTGCTCGGTAGTACCGCATTCGACAGCTTCACTAACACGAGTTGGTGGATTCAGACCGTACAGAACTCCGCACTGCCTACGGTTCTCTGGGGCACCGCTGGGTTACTGACGATGATCATCATCGTCTTCGTGACGTTCAGTCTTGGAGCAGCCTGGATGGGGCGCTACGGCGACCGGCCGGCTTGGGAGTACCCGCGACTGATGGTTGGCTCGTTGCTGCCCATCGTGCTGGGTTACGTCGTCGCTCACTACGCAACCCTGCTCATCGTGGAGGGCCAGCGAGTCGCGATCAACTTCTCCGACCCACTGGGTCGGGGCTGGAACACCTTTGGATCGGCCGAGATGGGTGTCAATTCGGCGATCTTCAACCACCCGACGGGGATTGCTGTGATGCAGGCGTGCGCCATCGTCGGGGGCCACGTCTTCGGCATCATCTGCGCACACGAGAAGGCCGTCGCACTGCTGCCACCAGATCGCGCGGTACGCGGCCAGATGCCGCTGCTCTTGGTCATGATCGGCTACACCTGTGCTGGTCTCCTCCTGCTGTTCTCCCCCTGAGCGAAGAACCGATGTCCGACCAATGCGTTACTTTTCGAGCCCAGTGTGTGGTAGCTGAGAGTCAAGTTTCCGGCCAGCGCGGATTCTTCGAGGTCACCAGGAGGTCATGATGCCAGCGGATGTCACGCCGCCGGTGACTGCTGCCACCGACTGGGAGATCACTGACGCCGCCCTGCGCGCGAAACCTACGCGATGGCGCAGCCTTTCGTGGATCTCGGCCCGGGCACTGATCGACGCTGTCAATCAGATCCTCAATGTCGGAGCCGATGGTTTGATCACTCAGCTACGTGGTGAGTGGGTACGACGTGGTGGTGGACCGACCCCGCACGTCGTCGACCGTTCGGGTGACACATGCTTCATCGTGCTCGGGGACACCGGCGAGCAAGATGCTTCGCAGTTTGTGGTGTGTCCCGCCTTGAGCAAAGCGGTCCGTGATCACCAGCCAGGCTTCGTGTTGATCATGAGCGACGTCATCTATCCGGCTGGCGATGTCGATGACTACCGCGACGGCCTCTATCGGCCGTATCGCAGCGAGGATCCCAACTTCCGGGTGGCGGCACCGCTGCTTGCACTGCCCGGCAATCACGACTGGTACGACGGTCTCGCCGGATTCATGTACCACTTCTGCGGCCGCGATCGGCTGCCGCCCGAGGCGTACGCGCCAGGATTCAGCCTTCGATCGCTCTACGGACGACTGTTCCGCATCCTCTGGCGACGGGCCGGCGAGCCAAGGCGTGAAACTCGGGAGCTGCGCGCTATGTCGCCACCCACTCAGGCACTGAGCGCGTCCACGCAGGCCATCGAGCAGCCCGGCTCCTATTACGCCATCCGCACCGCGCACCTGATGATCATCACCATCGACACCGGCATCGACGGCACCATTGATCCAGACCAATGGGCCTGGCTCAGCATGGTATCGGCCGAACCCGTACCCAAGATCTTGCTGACCGGCAAGCCGCTGGTGGTCAATGCTGCCCTGGAGCCGTGCTGGGTCGGCGGCCGGCCGAAGAGGGGCGAACATCGGTCCTCGGTCTGGGAGCTGATCAACGATCCCGCCAACTCCTACGTCGCCACCATCGGCGGCGACGCACACAACTTCCAGTGCTACTCGCCCGGGAAATCCTCACAACTGGGCGAGGATGCCGACGGCCCTCAGCTGCACCTGGTCGCGGGCTGCGGTGGGGCATTCATGCATGGCACGCATAACTACCTCAGCGCCGAGCACGACTCGCGAATCCGTCACAGTCCGAAGCACCAGTTCTACAAGCAGCCCGATTGGTCGTTCCCAACCCCCGCGGATTCGTTCGCGTACTTCGCCGGCCAGTTGGTGCCAAGCGTGATTCGGACGATGCGATACCTCGGGCTCTTTCTGCTTGGTGTGCTCGGCGCGGCCACCATGTACTGGCTGGCAGGCGGTCCACTGAGCGGCCTCATCGCCATGCGATGGACAGGGCGCATTGCTCTGATCGCCTTGATCATCTTGGTGATCTTCCGCAGCATCCGGCGGGATGCGCCACGCGCATCACCGCTGGCGCGACGAGTCGCCGCGCTCGGCTTTCTCCTGGTCGGCGTGCTCGCCACCTCCGCCGCCTCCCAGCTCGACCCTCCACCGTTCAGCAGCTACCTGCTGTGCTGGCTTGGCCTGACGGCCTTTCACTGCCTCATCAGGCTGTGCGTACGCCTTTCCGGCTGGTGGCGGCCGGCCGACGAGTACGCACACAACTCCTCGACACTCGTCTTCGGCATCGGCTTGCTGTTCCTCTGCGTGCTCGCCTTCGGCGTGCTGTGGATCCTCGACCCAGCCGGCGGTTCAGCTATCCCCCTGGTCGGTGCAGGGCTGTTCTTCGTTGTCGGATGGCTGGGCTGGGTGCTGCGTCGTCCACGATTCAGCGCTCCTGGCGTTGCCGATCTTGACCGCGCGACCGCGGAGCGACTCGGCCGGCAAAACCGTCGTTGGCACCTCCTGGGCGCGGTGCTGATGCCCCTGACCCAAGTCGGATACTTCGCGTTGGCCCTGAGGCAAATCTCATTACTCCTTGACCGCGGCTGGCTGTTCACAGCCGCGGTTGCCGGGATCGGGGTTCTGTTGCTGATCGTGGCGGCTGGGTCGGTCGCTTTGGTGTTGATCACCGAATTGCTTGCCGTGCTGGCCATCCCGATAGTTGGCAGTTACCGGCGCGGCTGGGGATTGGCGTCATCGCTAACACATCATCTGATGATTCCGCTGCTGCTCCTCGGGGTCGCGGTCACCATCGTCTATGCCGACTCGGCCGCTGCGCGAGGCGCGACCGGTCTCTCACTTGTCGTGATCGCGCTCGCCGGACTCGTACTCGCGATCGAGCGGCTCCGGCAACGGCTGCCGAGGGCGTACCTCCCGATTTCCCTCGTGCTGATCGCCGCATTGGCTGCGGCGGCGTACCTATATGGCGGCTGGCCAGCACGAGTTGCCCTCGGTACAACAATCATCCTGCTGGCGTTCGGTATCAGCATCACCCTCGGCCATCTGGCATTTCTGGACGCGTACGCGCTGCTGATTACACCTGGCGGGCTGGACACGCCGAGCTTTACGCCAGAACAGATCGAGGAGATTTTCCGCGCCCGACGCCAGACGCCTCCCCGACTCCCCGATGTGCCCGCTAACGCTCTGCTCTGGGCTCGACTCACCTCACCCGGACTGGGCGAACCAGGCGGCCCGCTGCAGCGACGGATCGCCGAGATCTACTCGCGCGACGAGCCGCCGTTCTACAAGGGTTTCCTCCGGCTCGACACCACCTCGGATGAGGTCACCATTACTCTGCATGAGGTCTTCGGGAATCTTCCCGCTACGACCGTGCCAGTAGCGAAGCTGCGCTTGGCACCGAAACCGGTGGCTTCCACCGACCCCATACTCTGACGCACGGACAAGGGCGCGGTGAGCGGGATCGGTGCCACGGTCATCGGTCGCGAGGTGGGCGTCGCCGCCACAGCCGCAAAAGCAGTTGTGGGACGAAGCACTGAAACATTTGTTCGGACAAAATAACGTCCTATTCTATAGAACCGCGACTCAGACCTTTATGCTTCCTCCATGACCGTGGCGCCTCCGGTGCGCGAGCTCGATATCACCCTCGAGCGCAACTCACCAGTTCCGCTCTACTACCAGCTGGCGCAGGCCATCGAGCACGCCATCAATACGGGGGCCCTCGCGCCCGGCGATCGCCTGGAGAACGAGCTCTCCCTCACAAGTCGGCTTGGGCTGTCCAGGCCGACCGCTCGGCAGGCGATTCAGGAGCTGGTCAAGAAAGGGCTGCTGGTCCGCAAACGTGGGGTCGGCACCCAGGTCGTACGCTCACAGTTTCGGCGGACCGAAGCGCTCAGCAGCTTAAACGAGGACATCATCAAGGCCGGGCAGGTTCCCAGCACCCGACTGCTGGAATTCTCGGTTGGCGGCCTCGAGGAGCAAGACGTTCGGGATGCCATAGAAGCCACCGCGGTGCCCGAGACCGAATTCATCAAGATCAGAAGGCTGCGGCTGGCCGATGAGACGCCTCTCGCCATCCTCACCAACTATCTGCCAGCTCGTTTCCAGCTGACCGAAGAAGACCTGCGAACGAAGAGCCTGTACGCCTGCCTGCGTTCCCTCGGCGTCAACCTCAAGATCGCTCATCAGCAGATCTCGGCTCGGCTGATGAGCGAAGAGGAGGCTGAGCTGCTGGATGTGGAGACGCCTGCGGCATGTCTGACCGTAGACCGCCTCGCGTACGACGATGTGGGTCAGTTCGTCGAGTTCGGCCGGCACATGTATCACGCAGCGCACTACTCGATCCAGTCCTCTGTGGTGGCCTAACGCCCTAACAGCCGGTCTGATCAGAGCCGACGCCACGACTGCGGTCATCAGCACGGGGAACCAGGCCTTTGAATCCCCGCGGGGGCGCCAACTCGAGCGCGGTACACAGCCACCGGTCACCGAGCGCCTCCAGCCGAAATGCCATAGCAGCTGATTGCTTGCCGATCGCGACATGAGCGGACACCTCCGCGACGTCTGGACCGGGATGCTGGACGCGTACCGAGCGCAACGCAGTGTGGAGGGCGATCCGCCCAGGGATCTTCAGATTGCGTCGCTGGGACATGCTGATCGCCGCTAAGACCTCCTCAACCATCCATCGGTTGAGCTGAGCCACCGGACGCTGGCCCAGCAGCGTCTGGATAACGGCGAGCGCCAGCCTCGCACCCCAGTGCTGAGGATCCGGCAGCCCGGGCCGAGGCCGCGCTGCCCAGCGCGCCTTGACCGTGCTCAGCCGTACGCCTCGATCCTGAGACGCTGCAATCTCGGCAGCATCCTGTTCGTGATCAATGAGGTCGAGCACGGGCTGATTCGACTCGGGCGGAGACGGCCGTGCCCAGGTCAGGCTCGGCGGTCGGCTTTCAGTGAGCCAGTGGACGTAAGGCGTACGGGAAGCTGCGGTGATCGTTGACATGTGGCCTCCTCAGGTGAGCGCTGATCAGACTGACCGATTCAGCCGGCATCGCGTAACCTCCCCAAGGAAATCTGTGGATAACCGTCGCTGGCTCCGGCACCGCTGCTGCTAAGAGGCTCGCAGGGCCAGGCGATCACTCGCCTCCCGCAAAGCAGTAAAGGAGGCGACCAACGCCAGCCGCTCGCGGGAGAGAGCCGGGTCGTCGAGGTGGCATCCAGCAACAACCCAGGCGTCGGACAGGGCCATGGCCACCACTCGAAGCTCGGCGGCGCGGCGTACGTCGTCCGGATCGGCCTGATAGAGGTAGCAATAGAGCCGGATCAAGCTGGCGACGAGCGCATCATTGTCGTACTGCGCGTCATGCTGCTGCTGACGATGCGCGTGCCACCACGCGACCTCCAATTCGGCGGCGATCTGAGGATCGACAGTCAGCCGGCCCGCCTTGTCGGCCATCCAATAGAACCGCGCCATATGCTCGCGAGCGGCTACCGGATCATTGTCCGGATACGGCGCCCATACCTGGTTCGCGCGCATCACGTGCCAAGCTGCCTTCAGATTTCTCAGCGGTCCAAGCCCAAAGCCGTGCCGCACCATGCCGAGCGCCCCGACCAACATTCGCGGCCAGTCGCGGCGATAGTAGGCAACCCAAGCGGCACACTCGCTGCGGCCGACCGCAACCGGATCGAACGCAAATTGCGGCCTGTTGGCTGATATCGCCCGACCCTCCCCCATCTGTCTGATCCTTTCCCATCTGAGGGTGCCAAGGAAGACTGGCGACATGCGCGATGGTGGCGTCGGCGAACCAGCAGCCGCAATCGATGACGTCGTAGACCAACTGCAGCGGCGAATCGATGCTCTGGCACCGGATCAGATACACCGCCGCATCTTCCTGACGACATATAAGCGCACCACACGCGCGGTTGGCGAGGCTGTCAATGATGCCTATTTCGAGGATCCGGACTGGGTGGTGCGTTGGGATGTCGCCTTCGCCGAACTCTTCATCGTGGCGCATGATGATGATCAAGCGGGACGCCGAGTGCCGCGGCCGTGGCGGCTGGCCTTCCAGGCCGACCCGGACCTGCCGACGATCGTCCATTTGCTTTTGGGCATGAATGCTCACATCAACTACGACTTGCCGCAGGCGACACTCTCAGTGATCACCGATCAGGATTTCGAGGATCCCGTACTGATCCAGCGACGGCGGCGTGATCATGAACGCATCGATACGATCTTGGCCCGGCGAGTCAGTGCGGAAGATCACGAGATCGGCGGTCGGCGGAGCGTGCTTGACCGACTGTTGACGCCGGCCAACCGGCTGAGCTCGCGGCGCTTCCTGCGCGAGGCTCGCCAGAAAGTCTGGCTCAATGTCGCTGAACTCCAGCAGGCGCGACTCGAGGGCGCTGACGACTACTACGCCCGGCTGGATGAGCTTGAAGTGCTGTCAGCGGCAAAGATCGCTGACTTGCTCAGGCCGGGGCAGGTGGTGTTGCGCCTGGCGATGACCGGGTTCGGAGTGACCCTCCCGCCGCCCTAGGTCGGCAACGCACGTGCACGTTCGTTCCTTGCACGATGCACATGTTGCAAGGTGTGTATCGCGGCAGGACGGCACGTGCAGGTGCGTTGCTTCAGGGATGCCGAGTTCAGCAAAGAGCGGCACCGTTGCATCGCGGCTAACCAGCCAGCGCAACCCAGGTCTGTCCCGGCTTGAGAGCGATCGGGTCGCCGGATTTGTCGGTGAAGCGAAGTGAGCTGGAAGCCTTCCTCCGCTTCCATTGACCCGTGATCTTTTTGCCGTCGCGGTAAATGGTCACTTTGCCCTTGCCCACCGTGTCGGATTGCACCGAAGGGGCGCCGAGCACGTCGCGATTACCGTCCGGATGGTTCCGCACCTTCATGATCACGACGTTGTCCGTCTTGGTGATCGCGCGATTATCGCCGTCGGCGTATCGTGCTCCATTCCACCGAACGGTGTATCGCCCGGAGGAGTAGCTGAAACCGAACGTGTCATGTCCGACCCGTACCTTGATCGAGTTTTCCGCGGCACCGCGTGGCGCAGCAGCACCGAAGGTCCAGCCAATCGGGGTGGCTTCGCGCAGCTTCGTCGAACGCTGGATGGCGGCCAGGTCGACGAACACGTTGTGCGGTGCCACTCGACGATGATCACGAGTAGACCGCGGAATCGGCACGATCGAGGCGTTGTCGATCTTGCGCTGAACTTTAGCGTTGGCGCCCGAATAGACCAGCCCTGGTTTGCCAAACAGCGGCAGCAGCTCGACATCGGTGCTGCGGGCACTGCGGATCGGACCCAGGCGCTTGGGAAACCGGGTGTGATAGATCGCGATCAGGCGAGTTTGGGCACCTTCGACTTCCTCGACG
>Ga0207675_100006837_pt1 | contig 10800 bp, 13 predicted proteins | sample KBSSwiS42_FD_184305 | JGI IMG/M metagenome (GOLD analysis project Ga0207675, IMG submission 184305) | Switchgrass rhizosphere microbial communities from Kellogg Biological Station, Michigan, USA - KBS Switchgrass S4-2 (SPAdes) (version 2) | ecosystem: Host-associated > Plants > Roots >...
CGGGGGTCGACGACGACGGCGTCGCCGGCTGGGCACCGGACGGCGGTCCTGCGCTGCAGCCGGTCCCAAGGACCGCAACCGCAACCACGCCGGCAAGCAGCACCGCGCGACACGATCGAGACGACATCACCGCCGCCCCCCTTTGCACCGATCGAGTGTAGGCCGCCCTATCCTGCCCGAGCAGAGGCGAACGACCTATCCTGGACAGCCAAGGTCCACCGTGCACCCCAGGCCATCCAGGGAGCGGCGACATGGCAGGATCGCGGGCGCAAGGCACCTGACCAGGGGAGAGCAGGCATGCGGGTCAAGCGCATCGGCTGGGCGGGCACCAGGACAAGCGAGTACCCCGCCATGGTGGCATTCCTCCAAGCCGTCCTCGGGCTGACCACCAGCCAAGAAGGGGTCGACTTCGCCGCCTTCCAGTTGCCGGAGGGCGGCATCTTCGAAGTGTTCGGCCCACGCGACCAGGACCACGCGCACTTCTCCACCGGTCCCGTCGTCGGCTTTGTGGTCGACGATCTCCCCGCCGCCGTCCGGGAGCTTGAGGCAGCCGGCGTGGAGCTCCTCGGGGGCCAGGTGGATGAGCGCGGCGGAGGTTGGCGCCATTTTCGCGCGCCGGACGGCAACGTCTACGAGCTGACCAGCGGGTAGAGCGGCGGCCCGGTCTCAGGCGAAGCGGTCCACCCTCAACCGTGGGCCGCGCTGGGGCCGATACGATCCGCTCAGCGGCCAAACGTGCCGACCAGCCGGCCACGGGCGGCGGCGGCCGCCTCGATTGCCTCGATCGCTGCCTCGGGGCTGGCGTCGCTGGCGATGTCGGCCGTGCGCTGAAGGGCGTACACGGTGAACCGGTAATGGTGGGGTGGGCCGCTGGGCGGACAGGGGCCGGTGTAGGTGGCCGTGCCGGCGCTGTTGCGCAGTTGCCGGGCGCCCGGCGGCACCGCGCCCTCGGCCAGCTCGGTGCGGTCCGGCTCGATGCCCACGACCACCCAATGCACGTAGGTACCCCGGGGCGCGTCCGGGTCGTCGACCACCAGGGCGACCTCGACCGTGCCGGTCGGCACGCCCGACCAGCCCAGCGGCGGGGAGAGATTCTCGCCTTCGCAGGTGAACCGCCGAGGGATGGCCACACCCGCGGCAAACGCCGGGCTGGAGACGGCGATGCGCTCGGGCAGGGCACGTTCGGCTCGTGGTGCGCCACCCCCGGAGGAGCACGCCGCCAGCCCGGCCAGACCCAGCACCAACAGCCACCACATGCGGCGTAGCCTAGCTCAGCCCGCGGGCGGCCTCATCAAGGAGGTCGGGCCCTATTCGGTGCCGCGGGCCATGTGCTGCACGGCCTGGTCGATCCCCTGGCCGCCTTCAACGTCCTCCAGGTACAGCCGACCCCAGACAATGCGGTCGTCCCGGACGCCGAAGATGGTGACCCCGCGCATGTCCAGGCGGGTCCCATCGGTACGGGTGCCCTGCCAGTGCCACTCGGCCCACCAGGTGTCGGTCTGCTCGGCCGAGCGGAGCAGCTCGGCCTGGAAGTCGGGCACGCCGGCGAAGACCTCAGCCCAGTTCGTGTGGACCTGCTGGCGGCCGACGAATGCCCGGTCGGGATGCACCGGCTGTTCGCTGCGGTACTGGGGGTCGAAGCAGGCGACGAAGGCGTCCAGGTCGTGACGGTTCTGGGCGTCGCGGAGTCGCTCAAGCACCTCAGTCACCAACGACCTCGCCTCCTGAAGGTAGGAAGTCTTGCCATGTGCCCCACGATGGACCGACGAAGCTGAGCGTGAAAGTCCCGCAATTGGCGAAGTGGAAGAACACCAGCCTACGACGACCAGCGCCCGCAGCAGGTCCAGGTCGCCCCTGCGCGTGGCGTCGCCGACCCGTTGAGCTGGGGAGCTGACCGGTTGCTGGAGCATGCTGGCCTCCTGGATGAGGGGCTGCGACTACGGCGACAGAGGGCTGACCAGCTGGTAGCAGCCGATCAGATAGGCGAGGTTGACCACCACCCGGGCCGGTGCCGGTAGGCGGGACAGGTCCATGTGCAGCGCTTCGCTGGCTACAGTGACCGCCCCATAGACCATGAACCACACCGTCACGAACGGGTTGAGACGGTGGCTCAGGAGGGCGGCCAGGAGGTTGTGGGCGAGCCCGCTGGCGGTGAACGTGACCATGACCGCCGCCGCGTGGGGGAGCACCCGCCGCACCGGCCGATAGCACCAGGCGGCGAGGTAGTAGCTCCATACCGGGTTCCAGGTGCGCCAGAACTCGGCCAAGGACGGCGCAGCCAGGGGCTGGACCAGCACGTTGTAGGTCTGGCGCCACCATGGCTGGTTGCGACCGAGGCGATAGTCGAGGTAGGTCCGCAACTGAATGCGGTGGCGGGAACGGCCAGCCGGCTGCGTCGCGGTGGCCACGGTAGCCTCCTTGGCCTTATCCAACGGGGGTCAGCCAGTCGATCGGGTCGCCGGCTCCCTGGAGCTGGGGCAGGGAGTGAATGTCGGTCCCGTCGGGGTTGATCAGGTACCAGGTGGGCAGTGGCTGGTCGCCGTGGGAGCTGGCGTAGACGATGCGGCCGTCTGGTAGCCAGCTGACCGGGCCTTCCTGGTCGGCGGCGTGGGTGAGCTGGTGTTGGCCGCTGCCGTCGGCGTTCATCACGAAGACGTCGAAGTTCCCCGAGCGCTGGGAGCTGAAAGCGAGCCGCTTGCCGTCGGGTGACCAGGCGCCCGGGTAGTCCCTGCCGCGTGAGCGGGTCAGTTGCCGCTGGTGGCTGCCATTGGCGTCCATGACCCAGACGTCGAAGTCGCCGTTGCCGGGATGGTGGCAGTAGGCGAGCCTGGACCCGTCCGGCGACCATTCCGAGCACTCACCCCCGGCGACCCCGGTGTCGTGGACATGGGTGCCGTCGGGATCGGTGGTGACGATCGTCTCGGTCCCGTTGGCCCGCAGGGTGCTGAACGCGATCCGCCGGCCGTCAGGCGACCAGTCGGGGAAGAGGCCGCCCCGGGGCGGCTGGATCTGGCGTTCGTGGGAGCCGTTGAGGTCGATGACGAAGATGCCCTGGACCCCGGTCCCGTTGGGGTCGGGGACGTACCGGCCCCGTGAGGTGCGGAACACCACCCGGCGACCGTCCGGGGACAAGCTGGGATCGAAATCGTAGGCCGGGTCGCGAGGCTTGGTGACCTGGCGTCGGTTCGACCCGTCGGCGTGCATCACCCAGATGTCACCTGCCTGGGTGCTGTAGGCGATCAGCCCGCGCAGGTTCCTCGCCGGCGGTGCCGCCGAACTGCCGTGGGGCGTCGCCACGGAGACGCCGGTTGCTCGGATGCTCGTGGTGGGTGGCTGAGTTCGGCCACGGTTGGTGCAGGCCGCTGCGGCCAGCACCATGGTCAGAACGGCGGCTGTTACCCGCCACCTGGTCCAGGTATGCGGCTGACCCCCATCAAGGTCGTGGCCTCTCATCGAGAACCTCTCCTGCCCAGCCGGTTCATGCCGTCCACGCCTCTATCCGGCGCCGGCGGCGACGATCCCGCCGACGGCGGCGCTCGCGTCGACCTCGGCCTGCAGCTCGCGAAGGGCCAGGAAGCCGCCGATCACGCTCAGCAGCACCGCGGCCTCTCCGGGGAGGTCCTGTTGGACGCTGATCTGGACCCACGACTTGAGGAACCCCTGGGCGGCGGTGAGACGCAGCAGGTCGGCCTGGCCGACCCCGATCGTCCATCGATGCCAGCGACCGCTCCGGCGCCAGCCATACGCAGGCCCCTGAGCGGTGCGGATCACCATCGTTCCGCGGTGGCTACCCTCGACGGTGGCGACCATGGCCCCACCGGCCCGGTGGCGGACCTCGACCCCGCCCAGGCCCGCGGTCAGCACCAGGGCCCCGGTCTGGTCGGTCTCGGCCTCGGCCACCGACCGTCGGCCTGGCGCGAACTGCAGCCGCCCCAGGTCCTGGTCGCCCCGCCGCAGCCCGTAGTGGCGACGCCGCGCCGATCGCTGCACCAGCGTGAGGACCTCACCCCGCCGGACGGTACCCTCCATCGGCTCATCCACCGTATCCTCCTTTGCGCTCGACGCCTGGTGGCCTGACCGTACGAGGAGGCAGGACCGGCCGGCATCGCCCGGGGGCGGGATCCGTCAGTCCACCCAGAGGCCTATCTCCGAGGTCGCGGCCGCCGGGCCATTCCGTCGTCGGGGGGAGCCGGCCTCATCCGCGGGACTGATGCAGCGGCAGTGCCCGGCTGGTTACCCTCCGGTCGATGAACCTCAGGCGCATCATCGCGGCGCTGCGGCGCCAGCCGCTGCTGGCCGACGTCACCTTGGCGGTGGCCTTGGCGGCCCTGGCCGCGATCACCGGCGTGGCCCTGGTCACCCCACGGGCTCAGATGCCGCCTCCCTCCACAGCGGTCATCGCGGCCTGGGCGGTGGCCCTGGCCGCGCCGCTGGTGCTGCGCCGCCGCTGGCCGCTGCTGGTGCTGGCCGTCACCACCCTGCACTTCACCCGCTACTGGGCGGTCGGGCAGGTCAACGAGATCGCCTCGTGGGTGATCTTGGGCGTGGCCGTCTACAGCGCCGCCGCCTACGCCGACCGCCGCCGGGCCCGCTGGATGTGTGGAGCCTGCCTGCTGTGGCTGATCGGCTCCGGGGTAGTGCTGTCGGCCCGGGCCGGCCCGATCGGCGCCGTCGAGGTCGCGGCCATCGCCATGTTCGACGCCCTGCCATTCCTGCTTGCCTGGCCGTTGGGGGCAATGATGCGCCGGCTGCGGGAGTACCGGGTGGTGCTGGAGGATCGCAACCGCCAGCTCGACCAGGAGCGGGAGGTCAACGCCCGCCGGGCGGTACTTGAGGAGCGCGTGCGCATCGCCCGGGAGCTGCACGACGTGGTCGCCCACCATGTGAGCGTGATGGGCGTGCAGGCCGGGGTGGCGCGGCGGCTGTTCGACCGCGACCCTCCCGAGGCCGTGGCCGCCATCGGGTCGGTGGAGACGGCCAGCCGCCAGGCCATCGCCGACCTCCAGCAGCTGGTCGGGGTCCTGCGCCGTCAGGAGGAAGGGGACGACCTGGCCCCCCAGCCAAGCCTGCAGCGGCTGCCGGAGCTGGTCGAGCACATGCGCCAGACCGGCCTACCCGTCAAGCTCACCACCACAGGAGAGCCACAGCAGCTGCCCGCAGGCGTCGAGCTGTCGGCCTACCGCATCATCCAGGAGGCGCTCACCAACACTCTCAAGCACGCCGGTCCCGCACAGGCCGCCGTCACAGTCCGCTACGACAACGGGGCGGTCGAGGTCGAGGTGGTCGACGACGGCCAGGGCCCGCCACCGGCTCGGCAGGGGACCGGAGGGAAAGGGCTGGTCGGCATGCAAGAGCGGGTGCGCCTGTACGGAGGCCGCCTAGAGGCCGGGGCCCGTCCCGGTGGCGGCTTCCGGGTCTACGCGGTGCTCAGGAGCGGCGGATCATGACGATCACGGTAGTCCTGGCCGACGACCAGGCGCTGGTCCGCAGGGGGTTCCGGCTGATTCTGGAGACCGAACCCGGCATCGAGGTCGTGGCCGAGGCCGAGGACGGCCAGCAGGCTATCGACGCGGTCCGCCGGCACCGCCCGGCCGTGGTGCTGATGGATATCCAGATGCCGGGGCTGGACGGCCTGGAGGCCACCCGGCGGATCCTCGGCCAGGGCGGCAACCAGACCCGGGTGCTGATCCTCACCACCTTCGAGCGCGACGATTATGTGTTCGAGGCCCTGCAGGTCGGTGCCAGCGGGTTCCTGCTGAAGACGGCCCCACCAGAGGACCTCCTCACCGCCGTCCGGGTCGTGTCCCAAGGGGAGGCGCTGCTGTCGCCGTCGGTCACCCGGCGGGTCATCCAGGAGGTCACCCGTCACCAGCGGCGCGCTCCCCGCTCACCGGAGCTGGATCGCCTCACCCAGCGGGAGCTGGAGGTGCTGCGCCTGCTGGCCGAGGGACGGTCCAACGCCGAGATCGCCGCCGAGCTGTACCTCAGCGAGGCGACCGTCAAAACCCACACCTCCAGCATTCTGTCCAAGCTGGGGCTCCGCGACCGGGTGCAGGTGGTCATCTTCGCCTACAAGCAGGGGATCATCGAACCCTGACGCCATAGGACGGTCCTCCCGAGCCACCACGAGCGTGCTATTGGCTTCCGACCTCGGTCTCGTGGCCGGCGTGCGCACCCGTGACAGGTCGACCCGCCAGCAGGCGTCAGCAGAGCGGTCGACGCCATGGCGGCCCGGCTTGGCGTTGGTTACCGCTTGGCGGGGAGTGAGCGGGCGTAGGTCGTGCCGAGCTCCACCCACTTGGCGAGGAGGCGCTTGGTGCGGAGGTCTTCCGGGCCGACTCGGAGCCATCCCTGCATCTGCCGGCCGCCCATCTCCATGGGTTGGGCGCTCGTCGTCGCGACAAGCGCACTCGACTCCGCCGGGTCGACGCGAACCAGCACGCCACCTTGGCCGCTTGCCGCCACGGCCATGTTGCCCCCGATCAGGAACGCGAGCCCACCGAACATCTTCTGTTCCGTGAGATCGGCTTCGCCGGCGATCAGCTCACGTATGCGATCAGCAAGGTTCTCGTCGTATGCCATGCAGGCGATGGTACGACACGGAGTGGACAGTCAAGCTGGGGTCGACCAGCGTCACTTGCCCTCGCTGTAGGCGTCGTGGTAGTTCCACCACCCGTACGGCTGGGTTTGCGGGTAACCCTCCGGCGAGTCCTCCCATTCCTCCTGGCGGCCGAGCGTGGTGATGTCGAGGTAGTTCCAGGTGTTCCCCATCTGCTCGTCGCCGCGGGCGTTGATGAGGTAGGTGCGGAAGATCCGGTCGTCCTCGCGGATGAACGCGTTGGTGCCGTGCCACTCGTCGACGTCGAAGTCTTTGTCGAAGTCGTCGGTGATCGTGTACCAGGGGATGTGCTCCCATCCGTGGCGCTCCTTCAGGCCCTGGATCTCGGCCTGGGGGGCGCGCGAGGCGAACACGAGTGTCGTGTTCCGCGCGTTCAGGTGGGCGGGGTGCGCGACCTGGTCGGCGACGAACGAGCAGCCCACACACGCCCGCTCCGGATACGAGCCGCCCTCCGCGTAGGTGGTGACCTCGGGTCCGTAGAAGGCGCGGTAGACGATCAGCTGACGGCGGCCATCGAAGAGGTCGAGCAGGCTCGCTGTGCCGTCGGGCCCGTCGAACTCGTACGCCTTGTCCACGGCCAGCCATGGCATCCGCCGACGCTCGGCGGCGAGCGCATCACGGGCGCGGGTCAGCTCCTTTTCCTTCACGAGCAGTTCCTGGCGCGCAGCTTCCCACTCCTCTGGCGACACGATCGGGGGTGTCTTCATGCGGACTCCTCTAGTCTTCTCATGCGACTCGTGCAGCATCGCATGCCGGTGGAACAGCTTCGACGTCACGGGCCCCGACGGGACGACTCGGCCCCTTTCACGAACGGACCCGCGGCGATCATCGGGCTCAGGGAGACCTAGCGCGTCCGGGGCCCCCATCGATGAAGGCATTCGAGAACTTGCCCGTTGGGTCATAGGTCGTTGTCAGCTCGAGGAAGTCCGGCAGCCGGGGGAAGCGCCGCGCCAGGTCTGCATCGCTGAAGGTGAACAGCTTTCCCCAATGTGGTCGCGGCTCATAGGACGCGAGCGCGGCCTCGATGTCAGCCAGCAGGGCCATGACCTCGGTTGGATGCTTGCGCCAGGTGAAGCCGATGCACAGGCTGTCGCGCTCGTAGGCGGGGCTGAGCCACAGGTCGTCGGCGGCGACGGTGCGGATCTCGGTTGCGTGCAGATGTGGCGAGATGCGGTCGCCGAGGGAGCGAAGCATCCGTAGGGCGTCGACGGCATGGCGCCGGTCGACGAAGTACTCGGTCTGGAGCTCGTCCCCGCCGGCCGACGGCGGAGCATCCAGACGGAAGTGCGGCAACCGATCCGACCATGGGCCGGCAATGCCGGCGCGCACGTTGAGGGCGTGGTCGGGCGGCTCTTCGGCGTCGTCATACCAGGTGCCGCCGTGCAGCGACGCGGGCACGGGCTCCGGCTGCTCGTCATCGTCTGGGACCGACTCGACCCGGGTTTTCTGCCAGAGCTCGCGAACCACCGGGCTGCCGAAGTCCCCGATGAGGCTCACGCTGTAGGCGCTGGACATCACCTCGTCGAACGCCTCCAGCACGCTGTCCCACGGCGCATTGCGGTACACGTCCTGGCGAACCAGATAGGTGGGCTGTATGTCGAGCACCACTCGGGTCATCACGCCGAAGGCCCCTAGACCAACCGCGAGCGCCTTCAGGTCGGGGTTCGAGCGGTCCGCCGTCACCAACGAGCCGTCGGCCCTCACCAGTTCGACGCCCGACACCGCAGTTGACAGGATGCCGTTGCGGTCGCCGGAGCCGTGTGTCCCGGTCGCGGTCGCGCCGGCCACCGAGATGTGCGGCAGGGAGCCGGTGTTGTGCAGCGCGTAGCCGTGGGCCTGCAGTTCGGCCGCCAGGACCCCATAGCGAGTTCCACCGGTCACCGACACCGACATCGCATCGGCATCGATGGTGACCTCCGGCGCCAACTCGGACAGCGAGATGAGCGCACCGCCTGGGGAATCGGCAATGGCGTTGAACGAGTGACGGGTGCCGAGAGCTTTGACCCGCGGCAGTCGGCTGACCAGTTCCTGCACCTCAGCCACAGAAGTGGGGTAGTGGACGGACTCAGCGCTGTAGGCGAGATTGCCGGCCCAGTTCGTCAGCCCCAGTGACACGGTTCCACCTCGTTCGGATGCTTGCCCATCATCTTTGCAGGCATCTCCGGGCAACGTCTCGAACCGTCACAAGTTGGACCGGACGGCGCCCTCGCACACTTGCCCAGCTACGGCCGCGCCCGGCACACCGTTCACCACGGGGCCCTACGAGCGGGTGAACCGGCGATCCGGAATGAACCACACCACCGCCACGGCCACGTAGAGCGCGTAGGAGATCCAAGGGCTCACGAAGGCAAGCCCAATCCCCGCGGCGTACAGCACCAGCGACGCATACCCCTTGACGTCGGACCCGATGGCCTCCGCCAGCGCCGAGTCACGGCCGTTGGCCTTGATGAGCGCTCGAGCGAGGATCGCGTAGGCGAACCCCGCGGCGAGCCCCACGGCGCCATATGCGGCAGCTGGGAGCGCGTGGCGGTACTCGTCCCGGAGCCATTCGGTCAGCACCGGGATGAGCGACAGCCAGAACAGCAGGAACAGGTTTGCCCACATCGCCGCGCCGCTGATCCGTTCGGCGGCCCGGAGCAGGTGATGGTGGTTGTTCCAGTAGATCCCGATCATCATGAAGCTCAGCACGTACACCAGCAGGCCCGGCAGTTGGTCATGCACGGCGTCCAAGGTCGCGCCACGCGGGGCCCGCAACTCGAACGCCATGATCGTGATGATCACCGCCATGACGCCGTCGCTGAACGCCTCGACCCGGGTCGTCCCCATCTCGAGCGGTCCAGCCGAACGCTCCTGGTCCTTCATCGTGCCGAGGATAGTAGGCCTGGCGCGTCCGGGTCGCGGTGGTCCAGTGGCGCCCAGGACACCGGGTGCGGTGGCGACCCCACTGGCGACGCCTCGCAGTCGTGGCGGCCCCGAGGAGTGGCGACGACGGCATCGACCGCTCGATCCGCATCACCAAGTGTTTGCTTGACCACCTTGGTTTGCCGGGTTATGGGTAGATAGTGTCGCCGTGATGCCGCCCATGACACCCCCTCCAGCGCCGACTCCCCGCGGCCTTCGAAAGGCCGACCAGGCCCGAGCGTTCCAGACATGACTGCGCAGCCCAACATCGTCCTTGTGCACGGCGCCTGGGCCGACGGCTCCAGTTGGAGCGCCGTCATCGAGCGCTTGCAGGCCGACGGGGACCACGTCACCGCACCCCAGTTCCCGATGACCAGGCTGGCCGATGACGTCGCCCGGCTGCGCCAGGTCCTCACCCGCCAGAACGGGCCAACCCTCGTTGCCGGGCACTCCTACGGCGGCCAGATCATCACCGCGCTCGGCAAGGACACGCCCAACCTCGTTGGTCTGGTCTACATCGCCGCGTTCGGGCTGGATGAAGGCGAGTCGATCGGCGCTCTGCTGGAGCAGGTACCGGGGGGTCCCGCCCTGGCGCATCTCGACGTCGACCAGAACAGCTTCGCCTGGCTGCCCGAGGACGACTTCGTCAACGACTTCGCGGCCGACGTCGACCCGGTGAATCAAGACGGCCGCCGAGGCGGTGCCGGCCGAGCAGTAACCCATTGCCGATGAGGAGAACGCATGGAAGGTCCAGCATGACGAAGGTCGTAGTTATCGGTGGCACCGGGCTCATCGGCTCCAAGGTGGTCGCGAGGCTGGCCGAGCACGGCCACGAGGCGACCGCCGCGTCACCGAAGTCGGGCGTCAACACCCTTACCGGCGAGGGGCTCGCTGAGGTCCTGGCCGGCGCGCAGGTCGTCGTCGATGTCTCCAACTCACCCTCGTTCGAGGCCGAGCCGGCGCTGGATTTCTTCACGACCTCGACCGGCAACCTCCTCGCGGCCGAGAAGACAGCCGGTGTGGGCCATCATGTTGCGCTGTCCGTCGTCGGCACCGAACGCCTACCGGACAGCGGGTACCTCCGAGCGAAGCTGGCGCAGGAGAAGCTGATCAAGGAATCCGGCATCCCCTATTCGATCGTCCACGCAACCCAGTTCTTCGAGTTCGTCAAGAACATTGCCGACTCCGCAACCGACGGCAACACGGTTCGCCTTTCCCACGCGCTCATCCAACCCATCGCGGCTGACGCGGTCGCCAGCACGGTTGCACGCACAGCTGTC
>Ga0207675_100006846_pt1 | contig 10795 bp, 9 predicted proteins | sample KBSSwiS42_FD_184305 | JGI IMG/M metagenome (GOLD analysis project Ga0207675, IMG submission 184305) | Switchgrass rhizosphere microbial communities from Kellogg Biological Station, Michigan, USA - KBS Switchgrass S4-2 (SPAdes) (version 2) | ecosystem: Host-associated > Plants > Roots >...
GGCCTTCGTGGTGCTCGGCACGGTGGCGGTGGGGCCGACCTGGTCGCTCACCGCGTCGAGCGTCTTCAGCCCGTCACCGGTGATGAGGATCACGGTCTCGGCGTCGGGGTCGAGCCGGCCCGACTCGACGAGCTTGCGGGTGGTGGCCACCGTGACCCCGCCCGCCGTCTCGGCGAACACGCCCTCGGTGGCGGCCAGCAGCCGGATGCCCTCCACGATCTCGGCGTCCGAGACGTCGGCCAGCGCGCCGCCGGTGCGCCGCACGGCGTCGAGCACGTACGGCCCGTCGGCCGGGTTGCCGATGGCCAGCGAGCGGGCGATGGTGTCCGGCCGCACCGGGCGGATCACGTCGTGCCCCTCCGCGAACGCCTGCGCGACGGGCGAGCAGCCGGTGGCCTGCGCGCCGAACACCTTGTACGGCGTGGCCTCGACGAGCCCCAGCTTGCCGAACTCGGTGAACCCCTTGTCGACCTTGGTGAGCTGCGAACCGGACGCCACCGGAATAACGATCTGCTCCGGCAGCCGCCACCCGAGCTGCTCGGCCACCTCGTAGCCCAGCGTCTTGGAGCCCTCCGCGTAGTACGGGCGGACGTTGACGTTCACGAACGCCCAGTCCTCGTGCTCGGCCGCGAGCTCGGTGGCGAGTCGGTTGACGTCGTCGTAGTTGCCGTCGACGGCCAGCAGTGTGCCCCCGTACACGGCGGTCGTCAGCACCTTGGCCCGCTCGAGCGACGACGGGATGAGCACCACGGAATCCCAGCCCGCGCGGGCGGCCGCGGCGGCGACGGCGTTGGCCAGGTTGCCGGTGGACGGGCAGCACAGCACGCGGAAGCCCAGCTCGCGGGCGGCGGCGAGGGCGACCGCGACGACCCGGTCCTTGAACGAGTGCGTCGGGTTGCCGGTGTCGTCCTTGACCCAGAGGTTGCGGATGCCCAGCGCCTTGCCGAGGCGGTCGGCCTTGATCAGCCGGGTGAGGCCGGGCTCGGTGTTGGGGTGCTCGGCGATCGTGGTGGGCACGGGGAGCAGGTGCCGGTAGCGCCAGATCGACTTGGGTCCCGCCTCGATGGAAGCGCGGGTGACGTCGCCGAAGTCGTAGGCGACCTCCAGCGGACCGAAGCACTCGGTGCACGCGAACTCGGCGGCCAGCGGCGTCTCGTGGCCGCATTCGCGACACGACAGCGCCCGAGCCGGACCGAGGTTGAAGGAAGTGGACGTGCTGAGATCAGCCGTCAGCGTCATGGAGGTTCTCCTCATCTTCCCCGCACCACGCGGGTCGGAATTGGCACCGTGATCGACCTCAGGTCGCCGGTTGCCGGGGTGTCATCGGGCCGTTCCCTCAACCCCTCTGGATGAGCCATATGCAGTTGTGGCGATGACGTTACGACAGCCGAGGTGCGTCGCCCAAGTCGAGACCACCATCTGGGAGCCAAGTCACGGACTGTCGGTGGGCTGGTCCACCATGGGGGCATGAGCCCGACCGCGCTCCAGCTCGTCCTCGGTGAGGAGGAGTTCCTCGTCGAGCGGGCCGTCGAGGCGATCGTCGCGGAGGTCCGCGCCGTCGATCCCACGGCCGAGCTGCGCAGGATCCGCGCGGGCGAGACCACCCCGGCCGACCTGGTCGAGAGCCTCTCGCCGTCGCTGTTCGCCGAGGGCCGCGTCGTCGTGCTGCTCGCCGCGCACGAGGCGGGCAAGGACCTCACGGCGGCGGTGCTCGAGGTGGCGGCCGATCTCGCCGAGGGCATGGTGCTGGTGGTGCAGCACGCGGGCGGGGCGCGCAACAAGGCGCTGGTCGATGCCCTGCGCAAGGCGAAGCCCACCGTCACCACGTGCGATCGGGTCACCCGCTACGAGGAGCGGGCGGAGTTCGTGCGCGGCGAGGCGCGGCGGGCGGGTGCGCGCATCGCCCAGGCCGCCGTCCCGGTGCTGATCGAGGCGGTCGGGTCGGATCTGCGGGAGTTGGCCGCGGCCACGGCCCAGCTGGTCGCCGACACCGGTGGCACCGTCGACGAGTCGGCGGTGCGCCGCTACTACCGCGGGCGCGCCGAGTCGTCCGGGTTCGCGGTGGCCGACAAGGTGATCGTCGGCGATCGCGCGGGCGCGTTGGAGGCGCTGCGCTGGGCCCAGGTGCTGGGTGTGCCGTCCGTGCTGATCGCCGACGCGTTGGCCGATGCGGTGCGCACCCTCGCGCGGGTCGGCGCCGCGGGCCGGGGCGATCCCAACCGGCTCGCGGGCTCGCTCGGCATGCCGCCGTGGAAGATCCGCAAGGCCCAGCAGCAGGTGCGGCACTGGAGCCCGGGTGCGTTGGCCGATGCGTTCGCGGTCGCCGCCGAGGTCAACGCCGATGTCAAGGGCGCCGCGGCCGATGTCGACTACGCGCTCGAACGGGCGGTGCTGCGCATCTGCGCGGCCCGCGGCCGGTAGGTCGGCAACGCCAAGAAGCCACGAACCCCGCTGGGATCCGTGGCTTCGGCGGTGAACTCAGGCGGGGGTGTTGACCCGCTTCGCCATGGCCGACTTGCGGTTGGCGGCCTGGTTCTTGTGGATCACGCCCTTGCTGGCCGCCTTGTCGAGGGCGCGCGAGGCGGCGCGCTGCAGCTCAGCGGCCTCCTCCGAGTTGCCCGCCTCGACGGCCTCGCGGAACTTCCGCACCGCGGTGCGGACCTCCGAGCGCACGGACTTGTTGCGCTGGCGCCGCTTCTCGTTGGTCTTGACCCGCTTGATCTGGGACTTGATGTTGGCCACGCGTCTGCCTCGGTCTCTTTCCTGCCACCGGTGTCGGGATGCTCCGGCGGCGGGGATGGTGCGAGCACGCCGGGCGCTCGATCGTCCATGCTACAGAACCGCTCGACGGGGCTTCACGGACACCCGGGTTAACGCTCTCGTCACAAGTCCCGCTGGTCGCGGGGCGTTGCGCTGCGCGAGGATGACCGCCGTCGGGGTGGCGCAGCGTGAGGAGGACGCGTGGTTCGAGCCGTGGATCACGAGGACCACACCGAGCCGGGGGGTTCGGACCTCTTCGACGGCTACCTCGAACCCGACCGGCCGCACGCCGGGGCGTTCGACGAGATGTTCCACCGCGACGGGCGCGTGCGCTCGGCCTACCGGGCCCTGCACAGCGCCATCGCGCCGACCGCCCCCACCGACCTCGCCGTGCGCGCCGAGGCGCTCGACCGCGCCTACCTCGACCGGGGCATCACGTTCTCCCTCTCCGGCCAGGAGCGGCCGATCCCGCTGGACATCGTGCCCCGCGTGATCGCCGCCGCCGAGTGGAGCAAGCTGCAGCGCGGGATCGTGCAGCGGGTGCGGGCGCTGGAGGCGTTCCTCGCCGACATCTACGGCGACGCGGAGATCGTCCGCGACGGCGTGCTGCCCCGGCGGCTGATCACGAGCTGCGAGCACTTCCACCGCGCCGCGGCCGGGCTGAACCCGCCCAACGGCGTGCGCATCCACGTCGCGGGCATCGACGTCGTCCGCGACGAGGAGGGCACCTTCCGGGTGCTGGAGGACAACCTGCGCAACCCGTCCGGGGTGTCCTACGTGATGGAGAACCGCCGCACGATGGCCCGCGTGTTCCCCGACCTCTTCACCCGCCAGCGGGTGCGCGCGGTCGGCGACTACTCGGTGCACCTCCTGCGGGCCCTGCGCGCGGCGGCGGCGCCCAACGTGGCCGACCCGACGGTCGTGGTGCTCACCCCCGGCGTCTACAACTCCGCGTACTTCGAGCACTCGCTGCTCGCCCGGCAGATGGGCGTCGAGCTCGTGGAGGGCCGCGACCTCTTCTGCCGCGACAACGCCGTCTACATGCGCACCACGGTCGGCGAGCAGCAGGTGGACGTCATCTACCGGCGGATCGACGACGAGTTCCTCGACCCGCTGCAGTTCAACCCCCGCTCGGTGCTGGGCGTGGCGGGCGTGCTCAACGCGGCCCGTGCGGGCCAGGTCGTGATCGCGAACGCGGTGGGCAACGGCGTGGGCGACGACAAGCTCGTCTACACCTACGTCCCGGAGATGATCTCCTACTACCTCGGCGAGAAACCGCTGCTCCCCAACGTCGACACGTTCCGGTGCTGGCTGCCCGACGAGAAGGACCACGTGCTGGCCCAGCTGGAGGAGCTGGTGCTCAAGCCGGTGGAGGGCTCTGGTGGCTACGGCATCCTGTTCGGACCGAACGCAGGCGCGCGCCAGCTCGCCTCGGCGCGCCGGGCGATCCGCGACGACCCGCGCGCGTGGGTCGCGCAGCCGGTGGTGCAGCTCTCCACGGTGCCGACCAAGGTCGACGACAAGCTGGTGCCCCGGCACGTCGACCTGCGGCCGTTCGCGGTCAACGACGGCGAGGACGTGTTCGTGCTGCCCGGCGGCCTCACGCGGGTGGCGCTGCCGAAGGGCAGCCTGGTGGTGAACTCCAGCCAGGGCGGCGGGAGCAAGGACACCTGGGTGCTCGCGCCCACGCGGGCGTCGGACGCCGACCGCGAGCTGGGCCGCCGCGGTCTCGCGACGAGCATCCCGGGCTCGCCCGCCGCCGTGCACGGCCCCGAGCTCACGATGGGCCAACAGCAGCAGCAACAGCAGCAGGCGGGGGAGCGCTGATGCTGGCCCGCAACGCCGAGTCGCTGTACTGGATCGGCCGCTACGTCGAGCGGGCCGACGACACGGCGCGCATCCTCGACGTCTCGGTGCACCAGCTGTTGGAGGACGCCACCGTCGACGCCGACGCGGCCGCCCGGATCCTGCTGGGCGTGCTCGGCGTCACGCCGCCCGTCGGCGACGCGCTGGACGCCTGGTCGCTCACCGAGCTCGTCGGCTACTCGGCCGACCAGCCCGCGTCGATCGTCTCGTCGGTCTCCAGCGCCCGGGAGAACGCCCGTGGGGCGCGCGAGGTCGTCTCCGCCGAGATGTGGGAGTGCCTGAACGCCACCTGGAACGCCCTGCCCGAGCGGCAGCGCTACGCGCGGTGGGTGGGCCCGCACGCGTTCTTCTCCTACGTCGAGGACCGCGCCGCGATGCTCAACGGGCTGGCCGCGTCCACGATGAGCCGCGACGACACCTGGCGCTTCTACCTGCTCGGACGGTCGGTGGAACGCGTCGACATGGTCGTGCGGCTGCTGCTCTCGCGGGTGGCGGACCGGATGAACTCGCCCGCCTGGCTCACCGTGCTGCGGAGCGCGGGTGCCGCCGACACCTACCTGCGCACCTACCGCGGCGCGCTGGACGCGGGGCGGGTCGTGCAGTTCCTGCTCATGGACAAGCTCTTCCCCCGCTCGGTGTTCCACGCGCTGCGCCAGGCCGAGGTGTGCCTCACCGAGCTGGACAACCGGCCGGTCGTGCGGATCGGGGCCAAGGCGGAAGCGCTGCGGCTGCTCGGGCGGGCGCGCTCGGAGCTGGAGTTCCTGCGCCCCGAGGAGCTGCTGGACGACCTCTCCGCGCAGCTCCTCTCGTTGCAAGGCTGCATCCGCGACGTCGGCGAGGCCGTGTCCCGCCAGTACTTCCACGCCACGCCCTGGGTGGCGTGGACCGCACCGGAGGTGTCGTGATGGGTTGGCGCATCCGGGTCGTGCACACCACCGGCTACTCCTACGAGACGCCGGTGCGCGAGTCCTACAACGAGGTGCGGCTCACCCCGCGCAGCGACAACCGGCAGAACGTGATCGTCAGCCGGGTCGAGACCACGCCCGCCACGCGGTCCTACCGGTACGCCGACTACTGGGGCACCACCGTCACGGCGTTCGACCTGCACGCCCCGCACACCGAGCTCGCCGTCACCGCGACGTCCGTGGTCGAGACGGCCGACGCGCTCGCCCCGGCCCGCTCCGCCACCTGGGAGGAGCTGGCGGGGGAGGAGGTGCGCGACCGCTACACCGAGATGCTGGAGTTCACCGACTACGTCGAACGCAACCGGGACCTCGGCCGGGCCGCGCGGGCGCTCAAGCGCGGCAAGGAACCCGCCGACGCGGTGCTGGCGGCGGCGCGCTGGGTGCGCGAGCACCTCGCCTACCAGCCCGGCACCACCGGCGTGCACACCGCCGCGGTCGAGGCGTGGGAGGCGCGCACGGGCGTCTGCCAGGACTTCGCGCACCTCACGCTGCTGCTCGTGCGCGAGATGGGCATCCCCGCCCGCTACGTGTCCGGCTACCTGCTGCCCAGCGCCGTGACCGAGATCCGCCAGACGGTGCGCGGGGAGAGCCACGCCTGGATCGAGGCGTGGACGGGCGGCTGGTGGGGCTACGACCCCACCAACGACATCGAGATCGGCCACCGGCACGTGTGGGTGGCCGTCGGGCGCGACTACGCCGACGTGCCGCCGCTCAAGGGGGTGTACTCCGGGGGCGAGTCGTCGGCGCTGGACGTGACCGTCGACATGACGCGGCTGGCCTGACTGAGCCGTATCGCACCTCGCAGGCGCGGGGGTCAGGCGCTCACCCGGGGCAGCACCCTCGGGAACGAGTCGGTGACCGGCTCGATGGGCGTGCGGCGGCCGTGGCGACGGCGCAGCTGCTCGGGCACGGCGCCGCCCAGCACGCGGTTGCCGCCCGCCCGCTTCGCCCGGTACATGGCCGCGTCCGCGTCGGCCAGCGCGGCGTCGGGCGAGCCCGCGGGCGGCATCCGCACCACCCCCACCGACATCGTGACCCCCGCGCCCGTGTCCACCGGCAGCTCGGCGACCGCCCGCGTGGCCCGGGTGAGCACGGCCTGGGCGACGGGCAGCGTGGTGGCGGGCAGCACGACGACGAACTCGTCGCCGCCGTAGCGCACGACGAGGTCCTGCGCCCGCAGCGCGGTGCGCAGGGACGACGCCACGGCCCGCAGCACGGCATCGCCCGCGGCGTGCGAACGGGCGTCGTTGACGGCCTTGAACCGGTCGAGGTCGATCAGGGCGATCGCGCACGGCTGGCCGTTCGCGGAGGTGCTGATCTCGCGGAGCCGCAGGTCGAGCGCGCGTCGGTTGGGCAGCCCCGTGAGCGGGTCCTGCAGCGCCTGCGCGGCGACGGCGCCGTGCTCGCGCACGAGGCGGTGGTGCTCGGAGTGGCTGCGCAGCGCGGTGAGCCGCGACTCGCGCAGCGCCCACAGCTCCTCCTCCAGCGCCGCGGAGTAGCGCAACAGCGCATCCGAACGGTCGCTGCCGCTCTCGATCCGCGACAGCTCGCGGTGCAGGGAGATCGCCAGGCCGGGCTCGGACCGGTCGTCGACCAGCTCGTCGCGCAGCGGCCGCAGCGCGGCGGCCGCGTCGGCGCGACGGTGGGCCGCCAGCAGGCAGCGCGCCGTGGCGATGGCGAGGACGATGCGGTCGTCGGTGAAGTGCGCGGTGGCGGCCACCGCGTCGAGCACCACGAGGTGGTCGGCGCTGGGCCGGGCGAGCGCGTAGGCCGACCGGATGATCGAGCAGTCGCGGCCGCCCTCCGGGGTGCGGTCGAGCGCGTCGCTCCAGAGCACGCCCGCGGCGCGCGCCGACTCGGCCGCGCCCAGGAAGCGGGTGGCCGCGGCGGCGAGCCGTCCCCCGCGCTCCAGCCGCAGCGCCCACGACAGCTGCAGGCGGATGCGGTTGAGCTCGTGCACGAGCCGCTCCATCGCGGTGCCGTGCGCCGCGGCGACCGCGATGGCCTTCCGCGAGACGTCGTCGGCCAGCTCGTGGACGCCGAGTTTGATGAGCACCAGCACCAGGCCGTTGAGCGCGCGGGACAGCCTGCGCGCGTCCTCGGCGGCGGCGGGCACGGGGGCGTCGGTGAGGATCGCGAACGCGGTGGCGGCGTCGGCGAGGGCGTCCTCGCCGTGCCCGAAGCCGAGCGTGCGGTGGGCGCGCATCGCGGCCACCTCACCGATCATGCGCGGGTCGCCCGCCAGCTCGGCCAGCTCGGCGAGCTCGGTGAGGAGCACGCCGGACTCGGCGACGTCGGCCGGGTCCTCGCCGAGGATCCGCAGCATCGCCCCCAGCCGCACCAGCTCGTTGACCAGGAAGGACGGGCCGAACGGGCGCGCGGCGGCGAGCATCCCGTCGAGGCCGCGGCGGGCGGCGGCCCGGCCCTCGGGGCTCGCCCGCTGCTGCCAGAGGAACTTGGCCGTGGCCCGCTCCGCGAGCAGGCGACCGTCGAGCAGCGCGACGTCCGCGGCGCAGCGGCACTCCGCATCGCCCGCGAGCAGAGCACAGCCCTGTTGCAGATCAGACACCGGTCGCCCCCTCGGATGGCCGGTCGGAATCGTCACCGGGGCTGGGGTCCCGGCGAGTCGCCATCGTGGCATGTCCCCCGTCCGGGGCATAGTCCGTTCACAGATGCACGTTATTACGTAATTCCGTAGTGTAGACGGCGTGGCCGACCGGTGGGATGAGCTCGAGGAGCGGCTGCGGGCCGTCGAGCTCCGGCTCGGGATCGGCGCGACCGACCGGCCGCCCGTCCCGGACCCGGAGACGTTCTGGGTGCTCGACGGCCTGCGCGCGCGGGGCGGCGAAGGCGTGGTCTTCGCGGGCGACGTCCACACCGCGGCGGGCCCCGTCGCGTGGCAGTACGGGTTGCCCGCCGACGCGCTGCTCGACACCGACGAGGTCGACGTGGAGGGCGCGGCGGGACGGCTGGCGGCCCTCGGCCACCCCGTGCGGCTGCGGCTGCTGCTGGCCGTGCTGCGCGGCGCGACCGGCCCTGCCGAGCTCGCCGAGGAGCCCGGCATCGGCACGTCCGGCCAGATCTACCACCACATCCGCACGCTGACCGCCGCGGGCTGGCTGCGCGCGAGCGGGCGTGGGCAGGTCCAGGTGCCCGCCGAGCGGGTCGTCCCGCTGCTGGTCGCCCTGGCCACAACCCGGTGAGAGGAACCGCGATGAACGTCTCGACCCGTCGCACGGTGCTGGTGGCGGTGTGCGCGGCCGTGGCGCTCGCCGTCGCCGCGCTCGTGCGCCCGGCGCCGAGCACGCTGCCCCGCACCGGCACCGGCGATCCCGAGCTCGCGGCGCTCGCCCGGGAGGTGGTGGGGCCGGGTAGGCCCGCGCTGGCCGTCGCCGCGGTCACCGCGGTCAGCACCCGCACGGCGGTGCTCGGCGCCGGACCCGACACCCGTTTCGAGATCGGGTCGATCACGAAGGGCCTCACCGCCCTGCTGTTCGCCGACATGGTCGCGCGGGGCGAGGTGACCCCGACGACCACCGTCGGCGCGCTGCTGCCCGTGCCGGGGCCGCTCGCCGCGGTGACGCTCGAGCAGCTGGCCACCCACCGCTCCGGGTTGCCGTCGGTGCCCGGCGGCGCGGGCGCGTTCGTCCGCGGCTGGTGGAGCACGCTCACCGCGGGCAACCCGTACCCGTACTCGACCCCCGAGATCCTCGACGCCGCGGCCGCGGCTCCGCTCGACGCCCCGCCCGGCACGTACTCCAACCTCGGCTTCGCGGTGCTGGGCGCGGCGCTGGGGGCCGCCGCGGACCGGCCGTACCCGCAGCTGGTCACCGAGCGGGTGCTGGCGCCGTTGGGGTTGACGGGCGCGGCCGTCCCCACCACGCCGGACGAGCTCGGCCCGCGCGACCTGAACGGGGAGACGCCCGGCGGCCGCCGCGCCGACCCGTGGGCGGGGGAGGGGATCGCGCCCGCGGGGAGCGTGCGGGCCGACATCGCCGACGCCGCCCGGCTCGCCCGGGCCTTGCTGGTCGGCGACGCCCCGGGCATCGACGCCCTGCGCCCGCGCGCCGACTTCGCGCCCGACCGGATCGGCTGGGCGTGGCTGTCGCGGCCGGACCCGGTTACGGGCCGCACCGTCGTCTGGCACAACGGCGGCACCGGCGGCTTCACGTCGTTCCTCGGCGTCGACCGGCAGGCGGGTGTCGCCGTGGTGGTGATGTCGGCGGTCGGCGCGCCCGACGAGACGACCCCGGCGGGCTTCGCCCTGCTCCGGCAGCTGGGCGGTACGCGGTGATCGCCGCGGGGACGCGGTCTGCGGGCGGTCCCTCGGCGGTCGCCGCCCAGCCAGGTGGTGCGCGGTGATCGCCGCGGTCGTAGGGGTGGTCGGCGCGTACGCGGTCGTCGTGCTGCTGCTGCGCACCCGGTCGACCGGACGCCTGGCCGCCGCCGACCGGGCCGCGCTCGTGCGGGCGGCCGTGGACGCCGTCGTGGTGCTCGCGCTCGTGCGCGCCGTCGCGCCACCGCCCGGAATCTGGTCGTGGGTGTGGGTGGTCGCGGCGGGCGTCGTCGGATTCGGGGTGGCCCGCGCGGCGCTGCGGTGGCCGCACCTGCCCCCGGGCCGGGTGTTGCCGACCGCGGGCTACGTCGCGCTGGGCGCGCTCGTGCTGGCCGTCACCGCCTGATCGGCCTGGTCGAGCTGGTCGATGGCCCACACCGCCCAGTCGTGCACCGCCTCGTACTGACGCAGGCCGTACTCCGCCGCGAGCTGCCCGAACCCCTCGGGCCCCAGCCGCACCGGCCCCGCCTCCGCGCGCAGTCGGCGCAGCTCGGCCGCCTCCTGCGCGGTGTTCGCCGCGATCCTGCCGAGCAGCTTGCGGGCGTCGGCGGGTTCGAGCGCGGAGAGCAGGAACATCCGCAGCACCAGCTCGTTGCGCACCTTGCTCTGCCGGGGCGGGGTGAACAGCCACGTCCGCAGCTCGTCGCGGCCCGCATCGGTGACGGCGTACGTGCGGCTGCCCCGCGCGCCTTCGTGCGTCACCTCGATCAGGCCGTTGTCGGCCAGCCGGGCCAGCTCCGGGTAGATGCTCGTGTGCCCGGCCTGCCACGCGTACCGGCCGAGGTCGCCGCCGAACACCTTGGTGAGCTCGTAGCCGGTGCGCGGCGTGACGGCGAGCAGCCCGAGCAAGGCGTGCGAAAGCGACATG
>Ga0207675_100006847_pt1 | contig 10794 bp, 9 predicted proteins | sample KBSSwiS42_FD_184305 | JGI IMG/M metagenome (GOLD analysis project Ga0207675, IMG submission 184305) | Switchgrass rhizosphere microbial communities from Kellogg Biological Station, Michigan, USA - KBS Switchgrass S4-2 (SPAdes) (version 2) | ecosystem: Host-associated > Plants > Roots >...
GGTGCTGCCAACTTCCAGGAGCCTGCACATGATGAAGCTCGTGCCACTCGCGCTCGCCGCGCTCGTCGTCGCCCCGGCCGTCGTGTCCGGCCAGCAGGACACGATCGTGATCCGGGCCGGCACCATCCTCGACGGCAAGGGCGGCGTCCTGCGCGACACCGCGATCGTCGTCCAGGGATCGAAGATCGTGCGCATCGATCCGAAGGCGGTGGGAGCCGTCACCTACGATCTGAAAACCGTGACGGTGATGCCGGGCTGGATCGACACGCACGCGCACATCGCCAACCACTTCGACCGCGGCACCGGCCGGCTCCACAGCGATCAGTCGCCGCCGGAGACGAAGGAAGAGCAGACGCTGTACCTGGTGGAGAACGCCTACAACATCCTGATGTCGGGGTTCACCACCGTGCAGAGCCCCGGCGCGGAGATCGACAAGTACCTCAGGACCTGGACGGCGGAGAACAAGGTGCCGGGACCGCGCATCCTGACCTCGCTCCGCTCGATCACCGAGACGACCGGCACGCCGGACCAGATCCGCGCGTTCGTGCGCAAGGCGGTCGCCGACGGCGCCGATTTCGTCAAGATCTTCGCCACCAAGAGCATTCGCGAGGGCGGCGCGCAGACGATGACCGACGCGCAGATTCAGGCGGCGTGCGGCGAGGCGAAAGCCCTCGGCAAGCGGACGCTCGTGCACGCGCAGGGACCGGAGGGCGCGAAGGCGGCGGTGCTCGCCGGCTGCACCGCGATCGAGCACGGCAACCGGTTGACCGACGAAGTGCTCGACCTGATGGTGCAGCACGGCACCTACTTCGACTCGAACAACCATCTGCTGCTGCACAACTACATCGAGAACAAGGCGCACTACCTCGGCATCGGCAACTACAACGAGGAAGGCTTCCGCTATCTCGAGAAAGGGCTGCCGGTCGGCAACGACACCTTCAGGCGCGCGCTGAAGAAGAAAGTGAAGATGGTCTTCGGCACCGATGGGATGCCCGGCGCGCTCGGCCGGCAATACGAAGAACTGATCCTGCGCGTCCAGGACGGCGGCCAGGATCCGATGGATGCGATCACGACCATTACGTCGAAGTCGGCGGAGTCGATCGGCCTCGGCGCCGCCATCGGCGCGATCGCGCCGGGCATGGAAGCCGACATCGTCGCGACCGCCGGCAACCCGGCGACCGACATCACCGCCGTGCGCCGCACCGTGTTCGTAATGAAGGGTGGGAAGGTCTACAAGAACGTGATGCCGTCGACCGGCCGGGGCGCGGGCACGAAGTAGGGGCTGGTGGCTAGGGGTTAGGGGCTGGCTAAGCCTGAACGTCGGACTGTGGATGTCCGCGCAATTGTGATCAGCCAGCCCCCAGTCCCAAGCCCCCAGCCCCTCAGAAGGCGGCAAACGCGAGGCACGCCCAGCCGACGAGAAAGGCCACGCCGCCGAGCGGTGTGATCGCCCCGAGCGTGGTCACGCCGCTGAGCGCGAGGGCGTAAAGGCTGCCCGAGAAGAGGACGATCCCGGCAACGAACGCCCAGCCGGCGGTCTGGATCAGCCACCCGCCGAGGCGGCCCATCATCGCCGAGACCAGCAGCAGCGCCAGCGCGTGGTACATGTGGTACTGCACGCCGGTCTGGAACACCGCCATCATCTCCGGCGCGAGGCGTCCGCGCAGCCCGTGCGCGCCGAAGGCGCCCAGCGCCACCGCGAGAAACGCCGCCACCGCCCCGAGCAGAAGAAACGTGCGATCCATGGCCAACCATTCTAGCCCGCGCCCCGTCTATAGCCATTGACACTGTATCCACGGTGGCTATAGTCGACACCATGCTGCCTGCTGCCACGTTCCACATCCTGCTCGCGCTCGTCGAGGAGGACCTCCACGGCTACGCGATCATCCAGGAGGTCGCGCGGCGGACCGACGGCGAGCTCACGCTCTCCGCCGGCACGCTCTACCGCTCCATCCAGCGCATGCTCGAGCAGGGCTTCCTCGTCGAAACCCGCGAGCGGCCCGCGCCGGAAGACGACGACGAGCGGCGGCGGTACTACCGCATCACGCCGCTCGGGATCGCGACGGCGCGGGAGGAGACGCGGCGGCTGGCGCAGCTGGTGCGAATGGCGCGCGCCAAGGGGCTCGCGCCGGGGAAGGCATGATGCTGATGCGCGCCTACAACCTGCTGCTGCTGTTCTATCCCGCCTCGTTCCGGCACGAGTACGGCGGCGAGATGCGCGCGCTGTTCGTGCGCCGCATGCGCGACGCCGGCGGTCCGATTGCGCGGGCGGCGCTCTGGCTGAGCACGATCGCCGAAGTGCTCGGCAACGCCTTCCTCGTCCACGTCGATCTGCTTCGGCAGGACGTCCACTACACCGCGCGGATGCTGAAGCGGGCGCCCGGCTTCGCGGTCACCGCCGTGCTGATTGTCGCGCTCGGCATCGGCGCCACCACCGCAGCCTTCTCGGTGACCGATTTCGTGCTGCTGCGGCCGCTGCCGTTTCCGCAGGCCGAGCGCCTGGTGAAAGTCTGGGAGACCGCGCCCGGGTATGGACGCGTCGAGCTCTCCGCCGGGAACTATCACGATTGGAAGCGGGCGAGCACGGTCTTCGAGAGCATTGGCCTGTATCACCTGTTCGCCGGCAACCTGGTCGGCGCCAGCGAGCCGCTGCGCGTCGAGGGCGCGTCGGTCTCCGCGGACCTGTTTCCCACGCTCGGCGTGCAGCCGCTGCTCGGCCGGCGTTTCGCCGAATCGGACGACCGCGAAGGCGCGCCCGGCACGACGATGCTGAGCTACCGGCTGTGGCAGACGCGCTTCGGCGGCGATCCGGCGATTATCGGCCGGCAGGTGATGCTCGACACCGAGTCGTACGTCGTCATCGGTGTCATGGCGCGCGAGTTCCGGTTTCCGACTCCCGACGCCCTCCTGTGGGTGCCGCTGCGGCTGACCGCACAGGCGCAGACCGAGCGCAACAACAACTGGATGTATTCGGTCGGCCGGCTGCGCGCGGGCGTGACGCTCGACGCGGCGCGCGCGGAGATGAACCTGCTGGCGGCGCAGTCGAAGCAGCAATACCCGAAAGAGAACGCCAACGTCGGTGCGGCCGTCTTCCGCTTCAGCGACGAGGTGTCGCAGCAGTCGCGGCTGCTGCTCGTCGCGCTATGCGGCGCGGCCGGCTGCGTGCTGCTGATTGCCTGCGCCAACCTCGCGAACCTGCTGCTGTCGCGCGCGCTCGGACGCCGCCGCGAGCTCGCCGTCCGCACCGCCATGGGCGCGGGACGCGAGCGCATGGTCCGGCAGCTGCTGACCGAGAGCCTGCTGCTCGCCGCGGTGGGCGGCACGCTGGGCGTGATCGTCGCGACCCTTGGCGTCCCGCTGCTCAACCGGCTGGTGCCGACGGCGCTGCCGCTCTCCAGCGCGCCCACCGTCGACCTGCGGGTGCTGTTGTTCGCCATGGCGCTGACCGCCCTGACCGGCATCGCCTTCGGGCTCGCGCCGGTGCTGCGCGTCGGCGGGGAAGCCGACCTCGGCGGCCTGCGCGAGGGTTCGCGGGCCGGCGGCGGCCACAAGGAGCGGCTGCGATCCGCGCTGGTCGTCGCCGAGATCATGGCGTCGATCGTCCTCCTGGTGTCGGCGGGCCTGCTGCTGCGTGCGTTGTGGACCGTGCAGGCGCGCAATCCGGGGTTCGATGCCGAAGGCGTGCTCGCGCTGCAGACGCCATTGCCGGCGGAGACCTACGGGCCGGTCGCGACGCGGGAAGCGTTCTACTCGCGCGTGCTGGCGGAGGTGCGCGCGCTGCCGGGCGTGGCCAACGCCGCGTTCGTCAGCTACCTGCCGATGGGACGGATGCGCGGCGGGATCTGGCCGGTCGGCCTCGACGGCCGGCCGATCGACGTCGCCGACCGCCAGGTGGCATTCATCCGCTTCGTCACCCCGGCGTACTTCGCCACGCTCCGCATTCCGATCAAGCGGGGCCGCGACATCGAAGAGAGCGACGCGCGCGATCGGCAACCGGTCGCCGTCGTCAGCGAGTTGTTCGTCAAGCGCTACTGGCCCGACCAGGATGCCGCCAGCGTGATCGGCCGCCACATCACGTTCGCGTTCAGCGACCGTGTCGTCGTCGGCGTCGCCGGCGACGTGCTCATGCGCGGCCTCGAACGGGAGCCGGAGCCGCAGGTGTACCTGTCGTCCAAGCAGGTCGCCGACGGTGCGATCATCGGCTACATTCCGCGGGCGTTCGTCGTGCGATCGTCCACGCCGCCGGAGGCGCTCGTCCCGTCGATTCGCGCGATCGTCCGCCGGGTCGACCCGAGGCTGCCGATCTCCGACGTCAGCACGCTGAGCGACGTGGTCGATCGCGACACGGCGTCGCGCGCGGTGCAGCTGCGGGTGCTCGGCGCCTTCGCGGCCATCGCCTTCGTCCTCGCCGGCATCGGCATCCACGGGCTGCTGTCGTTCTCGGTGTCGCAGCGGGCGCAGGAGATTGGCGTCCGCATCGCGCTCGGCGCCACGTCGAGCGACATCCTGTCAATGGTGGTGCGCCGTTCGGTGCTGCTGGCCTTGGCCGGCCTCGTCCCCGGCGTCGCGCTCGCCTACGCGGCGGGGCGGAGCATGGAAGCGCTGCTGGCCGGGGTGAAGCCGGCTGATGCGGCGACGATGGGCGCCTCGGTGACGCTGGTCGTCGTGATGATGTTCCTCGGCAGCCTGCTGCCGACGCTGCGCGCACTACGGGTGGATCCGCTCACGGCCATTCGAACTGAGTAGGGGGTAGGGAGTAGGGATTGGGGATTAGTTCGGTCCGGGGGTAGTGAGCAGCGAATAGGGAATAGGGAATAGGGAATAGGGAATAGGGAATAGGGAATAGGGCGCCGTTGAGATAGCAAGGTTGTGATAGTCGAGGCGGGGCGGCCTCGTTAGCATTGGGGCGATGAAGAGAACGGCAATCATCGCCTGGGCTTTGCTCGTGGCCAGTTGCGGCGGTGGCTCTCCGTCCGCGCCAGCGCAGCCTCAGCCGGTTGAGACGACTGAGACGTTCTCGGGCACGACCGTTCAGACCGGGCCGGGGTCGTGCAGCGGCGACAGCCACAACTTTACGGCGCAGGACGGGCTGATTTCCGTGCGCCTGATGGCGACGACCGATCCGGCCAGCGCGCTCAGCGTCCAGGTGTGTCCCGGCGGCATCGACAGCGGCACCAACTGCTCGATCGCACAGCAGCGGATCAGCGTCGGTCAAACGCTCTCGGGAGCACGACGCGGCGTCGCGCAGCAGAACCTGAAGCTCCTGCCGCACAGCTGCGTCTTCGGCGGTACCCCCGCCGGCGCACCGGTTACTTATACGGTCACTGCGACCTATCTGAAATAGCCGCGGGTTCGCCGCGTCGAGCCTCTCACGAATTCCTACTTCGGTAATTCCCTAATTCCTAATCGGCAGCGCGAATGCGACCACGGCGCTGCCGCTCGGGGCGCCGTTCTTGCCGCCGCCGCAAACGATCACCACGTACTGCTTGCCGTTGATCGTGTAGGTCGACGGCGTGGCGTTGCCGGCCGCCGGCAGCGTGGTCTCCCACAGCAGCTTGCCGGTGAGCTTGTCGTAGGCGTGGAACTTCTTGTCGAAGTTGGTTGCGCCGATGAACAGCAGGCCGCCGGCGGTGACGATCGGGCCGCCGTAGTTGTCGCTGCCGGTGTTGGTCAGGCCCTTTGCGGCGAGCTCGGGAAATTCGCCGAACGGAATCTTCCACTTGATCGTGCCGGCGTTGAGGTCGATCGCGTTCAGCGTCCCCCACGGCGGGGTGATTGCCGGGTAGCCGTCGGGGTCGAGGAAGATGCTCTCGCCGTCGCTGCGGTACTTCAGCCAGCTCGGGTCCTTCATCACGTCCGGATCGGCTCCCTTGTCGCGCCCGGTGACGAGAAACTCGACGACGTCGTTGATGTTGCGCGCGCCCATGTCGGGGAACGCCGGCATCCGGCCGGTGCCCTGGCGAATCATCGCCGCGATCTCCTCGCGCGTGCGCCGCGCGCCGATGCCGACGAGCGACGGCGCATCCGGCGAGCCGGTACGATCCTCACGGTGGCAGGTCGCGCACTTGCTGTTGTAGAGCGAGGTGTCGTTGTTCGGGATCAGCTTGACGATCCACGGCATCTCGTTCGAGTTGACATAGAGCAGCGCCGACTCCGGATCGAACGCCGAGCCGCCCCATTCGGCGCCGCCGTCGAAGCCGGGAAACACGATCGTGCCTTCGAGCGACGGCGGGGCGAAGAACCCCTTCGAGTACTGCTTGAAGCGCGCCAGCACCGCCGCGTGCGCCTGCGGCGTCCGCGTGGTCAGCATCTCCTCGCTCAGGCCCTGGCGCGCGAACGGCGGCGGCCTGGTTGGGTACGGCTGCCGCTCGGCCGCCTGCTCGCCGTCGACCGTCGACGGCGGCGCCTTGCGCATCTCCACCGGGAAGAGCGGCATCCCGCTCCGGCGATCGAGGACGTAGACGTAGCCCTGCTTGGTCGTCTGCGCGATCGCCTCGACCTTGTGGCCGCCCCGCGTCACGGTGACGAGGCTCGGCGGCGCCGGGAAATCCCAGTCCCAGATGTCGTGCTTGAGGCCCTGGAAATGCCAGATGCGGCGGCCGGTGCGCGCGTCGAGCGCCAGCACGCAGTCGGCAAACAGGTTGTCGCCGTGCCGGGTCACGCCGTAGAAATCGAACGACGCCGAGCCGGTCGCGGCAAAGACCATCGCGTGCGCGGCGTCGACGGTCACGCCCGCCCAGGCGTTGGCGCCGCCCGAGAGCAGGTGCGCGTTCTTCGGCCAGGTGTCGGCGCCGAACTCGCCCGGCTTCGGGATGGTGTGGAAGATCCACCGCACCTTGCCGGTGTTCACGTCGAAGGCGCGGATGTGGCCCGGCGAGCCGGGCAGCGTCTCCGGCACCGAGCTGCCCATGATCAGCAGATCCTCGAAGATCGCGCCGGGCGTGCTGGCGCTGACGCTCAGGCCTTCCGCCGGCTGGTCGAGTCCTTCGCGCAGATCGATCCGTCCCTCTCGTCCGAACGATGCGATCGGCTGGCCGGTCTTGCGGTCGAGCGCCCAGAGAAAACTGCGATAGGTGACGAAGACGCGATCCGTGTGCACCGTGACGCCGCGGTGGCGGAACCGTCCGCCGGCCGGCGAGCCGGCGCTCGGGTCGAACTTCCAGATCTCGCGGCCGCTCGCCGCATCGAGCGCCGCCACTTTCAGCGTCGGCGTCGTCACGTAGAGCATCCCGTCGACGATGATCGGGTTGCTCTGCATCTCGGAACCGGTGAAGGCGTCGCGCGAGTCGTAGGTCCACGCGACCTTCAGCGAGGAGACATTGCCGCGGTTGATTTGCGCGAGCGGGGAGTAGCGGATGTTGCCGGCGCCGCCGTTGATCGGCCACTCGGCGTCGGCGCCCGGCCGTTGCGCGCGGACGTAGATTGCCGGGCCGAAGGCGATTGCGGCTGCAGCGGCGCAGGCGAGTGTGCGGCTCACAGCCGCGTCACGTGCGCCGCGACCGCGCGCCAGACGCCGTCGCGCTTCGCCCAGACATCGGTGTAGCGCCCGCGTCCTTCACGCCCCTCCATCGTCGTGAACGTGGTGGCCGCGTGGATGATTGCCACGTCGCCGAACAGGCGGATGCGGATGTCGGTCGCTCCGAGATAGCGCAGCGATCGCGGCCCGGCGGTGAGCTCGAGGAACTGGGTTTTGTCGAGCACCGAGCCGTCGGCGGCGCTGCAGAGGAAGTCGTCGGCGAGAATCTCGCGGAACCGATCGACGTCCCCCATCTTGACCGACTCGAGGTAGTCGTCGTTCAGCTCGCCGAGCGTGGCGAGGTCGTCGTCCATGGCAGGCAGTTCGCCGAGCATCGGGGTCATTGGCTGCGCCTCCATCTCAGCGTGAGAGCCGGTTGTACTTGCGCAGCGCCTGCTGCAGCGCGTCGTGCGGGATCGCTTCGGATCGGTGGCCGTCGACGCCGACCATGGTCTCGGCCGCGACCAGCGCGTTGATGATCGCCTCCTCTGTCGCCTGCACCGTCGCCTCGAAGATGGCGCCAATCCGCGCGTTCGACAGCATCGTCACCTGCGCCGACTCCGCCGCCGAGGCGGCGTTGGCGTTGGCGGTCGAGAAAGCGATGAAGATGTCGCCGGAGCCGTTGCTCGAGACGCTGCCGGTGCGCGCGAGACCCAGCGTGGCGCGGCGCGCGATCCGCTTCAGCTGATGCGGCAAGAGCGGCGCATCGGTCGCGACGACGATGATGATCGAGCCGAGCTCGCCGAGCGCATCGGCACGCCGCGCCGGATCGTCTACTGCCGCCGTCGCGCTTCGCGGAATCTCCTTGCCGACCGGCGCGCCGGCGACGCGCAGCTGGTCCCGTGCGCCGTGATTGGCCTGCACCAGCACGCCGACGGTGTAGCCGCCGAACCGCGCCTCGACCGTGCGCGACGCCGTGCCGGTGCCGCACTTGAACCCGTAGCACTGCATGGCGGTGCCGCCGCCGACGTTGCCCTCGGGGACGCGGCCGCCCCGCGCGCCGTCGAGCGCGGCGACGACGTGCTCCGGCTTCACGTGAAAGCCGTTGATGTCGTTGAGGTAGCCGTCGTAGGTCTCGGCGACGATCGGCAGCATCCATGGCTGCGCGTTCTGGCTGCGGCCGACCGCCCACTTGATCGCGGCGTCGCGGACGACGCCGACGCTGTGGGTGTTGGTGATGAGAATCGGCCCTTCGAGGAAGCCTGCCTCTTCGACCCAGGTCGTGCCGGTCATCTCGCCGTTGCCGTTGAGCGAGAACCAGCCGGCGAAGACCTGATCCTTCGAGCTCTTGCCGCGCGGCAGGATGGCGGTGACGCCGGTGCGAACCGGTCCGCTGCCAACCTTCAGCGCGCCGTCGCCGGAGATGAGCGTGGTGACGCCGACCTCGACGCCGGCGACGTCGGTAATCGCATTCTGCGCGCCGGGCGTGCCGTCGAAGGGAATGCCGAGATCGCGGGCACGCGGCTTGTTCTGGGCCTGGACATTAACCGGCCCCGCCGTGGCCGCCAGCGTGAGACAGAGAACCGATGCGAAGAGCGGAAGCTTCATCGAGCCTCCTGAACAAGAGATGGTGGGTCTAGCCGGTGTAGGACATCGCGTAGCCGCGCTCCTGCGCGCGGTTGACGGCGAGGATGCCGGCGGCGACGAAGTGCGCGTTGCCCATCGCGTTGCCGGTCAGCTCCTTGTAGATCGCCTCCGGCTTGCCGTCGGTGCTTTTGGCGATGGCGGCCTTCAGCCGGTTGGTCGACAGGTCGCAGACGGCGAAGTGGACGCCGCGCTTGACGTGAGCGTCGATGCCGCTGCGGTAGAAGTTCGTCGTCGGGACGGCGCCCGTCTTCGGATCGGTGAACTTGTCCTCGGCCGAGAAGACCTTGCCGTACTTCGCCCAGACTTCGTCGCTAAACGCGAACTGCGTCGCGCGGTGGCGCATCACGATGATCACCGCGACGTCGTTCGGCTCCAGCGCGTAGCCGTTCTTGTTGCCGGTAAAAAAATTGCCGGCGTAGCGGATCGCGTCGGCTACGCCTTCGGGCGTGGTGGCGTCGAAGATCATCCGGTGCCGGCCCGGGATCTGATCCATCCAGTCGTCCTTGTCCTCGCGGGCCGGCTGCCAGCGTGGCGCCGAGGAGGGCGACGCGGCTGCCGCGGTCGACCCGCCCTGCTGCGCGGTCGCGTCCGAGGATCCGAAGCCCAGCGCCGCCGCGGCAGCGCCGAGGCGGGCCAGGAATGATCGGCGTGCGGTCATGGCGTCGTCCTTTCAGACCAGGCTGGCAGTGTACTCCTCGTAGCTGCCTTTGAAGTCGTGAATCTTGCCGCCGTCGAGGTGCCAGACGCGCGTGCCGACTTCCTCCATCAGGTCCTCGTCGTGCGTGACCAGGAACACCGTCCCCTCGTATTTCTGCAGCGCGATGTTGAGCGCGTTGATCGACTCGAGATCGAGGTGGTTGGTCGGCTCGTCGAGGACGATCACGTTCGGCTTCTTGAGCATGATCCGGCAGAAGAGCAGGCGCGCCGTCTCGCCGCCCGACAGCGCCTCGGTCGGCTTCAGCCCTTCCTCGCCGCTGAACAGCATCTGCCCGAGCAGGCCGTGGATGTCCTGTCGCGACGCGTCGGGGTCGAACTGGTGCAGCCAGTCGACCGCGGTGAGACCCTTCTCGATCTCGCCGGTGTGATCCTGGGCGAAGTAGCCGATCGAGACTTCGTGTCCCCAGCGCAGCGCGCCGGCGTCGATGTCGCCCGGCGACGCGGCCAGGTTCGGCGTCTCGGACAGCAGCGCCTTGATCAGCGTCGTCTTGCCGACGCCGTTGCGGCCGACCAGGACGATTTTCTCGCCGCGGTTCACGATCGCGCTGAAACCGTTGACGATGGTGCGATCGCCGAAGGCCTTGCGGATGTTCGACGCTTCCAGCGCAACCCGGCCCGACGGCCGGTTGATGCCGAAGCGGATGTAGGGGCGCTGGATGTTCGAGCGCGCCAGTTCGGTGGTCTGCAGCCGCTCGACCTCCTTCTTGCGCGAGGTGACCTGGCTGGCGCGGGTGCCGGCCGAGAAGCGGGCGATGAAGTCCTGCAGCTGCGCGATCTTCTTCTCGCGCTGCTCGTTCTCGGACTCGACGCGCGCCCGCACCTGCGTCTTCGCCAGCACCATGTCGTCGTAGCCGCCGGTGTAGGTGATGATCGTCTGGTAGTCGATGTCGGCGGTGTGCGTGCACACGGCGTTGACGAAATGTCGATCGTGCGAGATCACGATCAGCGTCCCCTCGTAGCGCTCGAGGAACTCG
>Ga0207675_100006850_pt1 | contig 10792 bp, 10 predicted proteins | sample KBSSwiS42_FD_184305 | JGI IMG/M metagenome (GOLD analysis project Ga0207675, IMG submission 184305) | Switchgrass rhizosphere microbial communities from Kellogg Biological Station, Michigan, USA - KBS Switchgrass S4-2 (SPAdes) (version 2) | ecosystem: Host-associated > Plants > Roots >...
CTCGTGGTACAGCGTGCTGGGAGCGTCGCACTGCTGCAGCTCTCCGTCCCTGAGCACCGCGACGCGATGCCCCATGGTCATCGCCTCGACCTGGTCGTGCGTCACGTAAACGGTCGTCACGCCGAGGCGGTTCTGGAGCTCGACCACCTCGGTGCGCGTCTGGACGCGCAGCTTCGCGTCGAGGTTCGAGAGCGGCTCGTCCATGAGATACACGGCCGGCTGCCTCACGATCGCCCGCCCCATCGCGACGCGCTGGCGCTGGCCGCCCGACAGGTGCTTCGGCTTGCGGTCGAGAAACGGCTCGAGGTCGAGGATGCGCGCGGTCTCGCGCACCCGCGTGACGCGCTCCTCCTTCGGGACGCCGTGCTGCTTCAGGGCGAAGCCCATGTTCTCCGCGACGCTGAGCTGCGGATAGAGCGCGTAGTTCTGGAAGACCATCGCGATGTCGCGGTCGCGCGGCCGGACATTGCTGACGTCGCGGTCGCCGATGTGGATCGAGCCCGCGTTGAGCGGCTCGAGCCCCGCGAGCATCCGCAGCGCAGTCGACTTGCCGGACCCCGATGGCCCCACCAGGACGAGAAGCTCTCCATCGGCGATGTCGAGGTTGAGGCTGTCCACCGCGGGCGTGTCGGTCCCCTCGTAGGTCCGCGTCGCCTCGACATACCTCACGCCCGTCATTGCAGCTCCCTCACTTGATTGCCCCCATCGCAAGGCCGCGGATCATCCGCTTCTGGGCGATCCAGCCGGCCAGAACCACCGGAATGCAGGCGAGGACGGACGCCGCCGAAAGCTTCGCGAGGAAGTCGCCCCGAGTGCTCACGTTGGTCGTCACCCAGATCGGCATCGTCGAGCCCTCCACCGGGTTCAGCTGCACGGCGTAGAAGAACTCGTTCCACGCGAAGATCACGCAGAGGAGCGCCGTCGCGGCGATGCCGGGCGCCGCCATTGGAAGGATGATCGAGGTGAGCTGTCCCCTCAGCGAAGCGCCGTCGATCTCGGCCGCCTCGATCAGCTCGCGAGGGATCTCGGCGAAGAACGAGCGGAGCATCCACACCGCGAGCGGCAGGTTGATCGCCGTGTAGAGGATGATCAGCACGAGCCGCGAGTTGAGCAGGCCGAGCTCACGGGCGAGTATCCAGACCGGCAGGATCGCGGCCACGACAGGCAGGAACTTCGTCGAGATGAAGAAGAAGAGCACGTCGCGCCACTTGAGAACCGGCCTGACCGCCAGGGCGTAGGCGGCGGGGATCGCGAGGGCGAGCACGATCAGCGTCGAGGCGACCACGATCACGATCGAGTTCGTGAACGCCTCGCTGAACGAGAGCAGGCCGCCCGCGCTCTCGGTGACCGTCCGGTACTCGTCGAGCGTCGGGGTGAAGAAGAGCTTGGGGCTCGCATTCGCGTCCGCCTCGGTCTTGAACGAGTTGAGCACCATCCAGAAGACGGGGAAGAACATGACCAGCCCCACGATCCAGGCCAGGCCTCCGAACACCCGGTTTACCCAGCGGCGCTCGCCTACGGCGGTGGGGCCGGCCTCGGCGCTCATGCGGCGGCCTCCCCCTTCAACAGCCCGGACAGGACTCGCAGCGCGAATGTCGCTATGACGATCGACGCGATCACGACGACGATGCTGTACGAGGACGCCTGGCCGAACTCCCAGCCGCCTCCGATCGAGCGCTGGTAGACGTAGTACGGCACGTTGGTCGAGCCAGGGCCGCCGCCCGTCATGACCGCGATCTGGTCGTAGAGCTGGATCAGGTAGATCGAGCCGAGCAGCACGCCCAGCTCCATGTACGGGCGCAGGTGGCCGAGCGTCAGCTGGCGAAAGATCCCGAACGGCGCGGCCCCGTCGACCTTCGCCGCCTCGACCACGTCCTGCGGCATGCTCTGGAGGCCCGCGAGCATGATCAGCATCATGAACGGCGTCCACTGCCAGACCAGCGTGATGGCGATCGACAGGGTCGGGTGCTCTGAGACGAACTCGACCGGCGTGCCGCCAAGCTTCTCGATCACCCAGTTGATGACGCCGTAGAGCCCGTGGAACATCTGGTTCTTCCAGATCAGCCCGATGACCACGGGCGTCAGCAGGAACGGGGTAATCAACATCGTGCGCACGACTCCTCGGCCGAAGAACTTCCGGTCGAGCAGCACAGCGATCGCGGTCCCGAGGACCAGAGAGACGATCACGGGGAACACGGTCAGCTGGATGCTCACCCAGATCGCCGAACCGAAGAAGTGGTCGTGCAGCAGGTGCTGGTAGTTGTCGAGTCCCACGTACTCCCGCGGGCCGGGCGGGACAATCTTCCAGTCCGTGAGGCTGTAGTAGACGCTCATCACGAACGGGACCTGCGTCAACAGGATCATGAAGAGCAGGGCCGGCAACAGCGGCAGCCGCCGGCGCCATGACTCGCTGAGGAGGGAATCGCGACCCGCCTTCGGCGGGATCACGCGGCCGATCCGAGGCCGAACGGTGGTCGTCATGGCGCCGACGCTGCCTTGTCCAGGGTCAGATCACCCACCCACCCCGGATGCGACGTCCTGGCAGTTGCTCAGCGCCGTGTCGATCGGCGTTCGCCCTGCGATCACCGCCGAGAACTGCTGTGTGCACTGGTTGCCGACGTCCTGGAACTCCGGAATGCCCACGTACTGGACGCCCGGGAGGCCCGGCCGCTTCGTCGTACCCGGATTGTCGATGGGCGCCGCCGAGATCGAGTCGAGCGTCGGCTGCGCAAACGCCGCGGCGGCCTTCTTGTACTGCGGGATCTGGTAGGTCGACTTGCGGGTCCCCGGTGGTATGGCGGCCCATCCGCCCGGGACCTTCGTGCCGGCCTCCTTGAGGTACTGCGGACCGGTCGCGAAGGAGATGAACTTCCAGGCCTTGTCCGCCTGGGTGGACGTCGACGGGATGGCGAGCGCCCAGGACCAGAGCCATCCGGACGCCTGCGTCTTGTCGACCGGCGCCGGCGCATAGCCGTTCTTGCCCTTTACGGCGCTGTCGTCGGCCTCGAGCAGCCCGGCCGCGACCGTCGCGTCGTACCACATGGCCACCTTCCCGTCCTTGTACTGCGACAGGCACTCGTTGAAGCTCGCGCCGGCGGCGTCCTTCTCGCCCGCGTCCTTGATCAGATCGACGTAGAACTGAAGCGCGTTCTTGAACTCCGGCTGGTCGACCATCGCGGTGTCAACGGAGCCGTCCGGCTTCGCGGACCACCAGGTACCGCCCATGGTGTTGAGCACAGTGGTGAACGACGCACCGAGGTCGCCCCATCCGGGCTTCCCGCGCAGGCAAATCCCCGCCATCTCGGGCGTGTTGACCTTTCGCGCGATGTCCGCGACCTGAGCCCAGGTCGGTTGCGCCGGCATCGTGAGCCCCGCCTTCTGGAGCACGTCCTTGCGGTACATGAGGAATGACGACTCGCCGTAGAAGGGTGCGGCGTAGAGCTTCCCGTCGAGCGACAGGGCGTTGCGCACTGCAGGGATTATGTCGTCGACCTGGTACGCGCTGTCGCTCGCGGAGAACTTGGTCAGGTCTGTGATGAATCCGTTCTGGCCGAACTGCGGCGCCTCGAACGGCCCGATCATGACCACGTCGAACTGGCGGCCGCCCGCTGCGACGTCACGCGTCGTGACCTCGCGGAGGGTTCCCTCGTCGAGCACCGTGTAGTTCACCTTGATGCCGCTCTTCTTGGTGAACAGCGAAGGCGTGAGCTTCGCGATGTCCTTCATCTGGGGGTTGTCGACCATCGCGACGTTGATCGAGCCGCCCGACCCGCCGCCGCCGCTGTCGTCGTCGTCCCCGCAGCCCGCGACCCCCAGCCCGACGAACAAGGCTGCGATCAACGTGGCGCCGACAGTACGTCTCATGTCTCCTCCTTCGAGAGGTCGCGAGCTACCGAGATCACTCGGTGCAAATCCCCTTATAGCGTTGGATTATGTTGGATGTCAAGGCTCTACGTGCAATCTTCAAAGATAAAACCACCTCTGGCGCTTTGATCCGCCTTTGCTTATGATGCGCGATGTGGGTTCCGCAACACCCATCCGGCTCGGGCAGGCCCGGCTCGCTGAGATCGCGCGCACCGGCATCCCCGTGCCGACCTACGACCGCAGGCGCCTTCTGCCGGCGATCGTGCACATAGGGGTCGGCGGCTTCCACAGGGCCCACCTGGCGGTGTACGCGCACGAGCTCGCGTCGCAGGGAAGCGACTGGGGCATCGTGGGGCTCGGCCTGCTCGACGGCGACGCCTTCATGGCTGATGCTCTCGGGGGCCAAGACTGCCTCTACACCTTGATCGAGAAGCAGGGCGCCGAGCCCTCGGCGCAGGTGATCGGCTCGATCACGCGCTACGTGCACGCACCGGCTGGTCACGACGCTGCCGTCTCGGACCTGATCGCGGCGCCGGCGACGTTGATCCTCTCGCTCACTGTCACGGAATCCGGGTACGCCGAGCTGTCGAGGTCCGACGGCGACGCGGGCCACCCCACCACCTTCGACCGCATCGCGTCCGCGCTCGCGCTGAGGCGCGACAGGCGAGCCGGGCGGATCACGATCCTGAGCTGCGACAACGTCCCGCGAAACGGGGACGCGGCTCGTGCCGCCACTCTGTCCGCCGCGGCCGCGCTCGACTCCACGCTTCCCGCGTGGGTGGAGGAGCACTGCACCTTCCCGAACGCGATGGTCGATCGCATCACGCCGGCGACCGCGCCCGACGACCGCGACTGGCTGCGCGACCGCGCCGGCATCATCGACAGCTGGCCGGTCGTCTCGGAGCCGTTCAGGCAATGGGTGATGGAGGACGACTTCGCCGGTGGCCGGCCACCCTGGGAGGACGCCGGGGCGCTGTTCACCGACCGCATCCACGACTGGGAGCAGTACAAGCTCCGAATGCTCAATGCGGGTCACTCGTGCATCGCGTACCTCGCCGCGCTGGCGGGTATCACCTACGTCCACGAGGCGATGGCCGTGCCCGCCCTGCGCTCTTTTCTCGAGAGCCTCATAAAGCGCGAGGCGATACCGACGCTCGTGGAGATCCCGGGACATCCGCGCGAGGATTACGCTGAGTCCGTGTTCGATCGCTTCGCGAACGTCGGCGTGCGTGACCAGATCGACCGGGTCTGCATCGACGGCAGCTCCAAGTTCCCGACGTTCCTGATCCCGACGATCGTGCGCCAACTCGAGGGTGGTGGCCCGATCGAGCGTGCCGCCACCGCGCTCGCCGGCTGGGCGCGCTACCTCGCGGTCGTCGATCCCGAGCGGCAGGCCTTCGACGCCGACGGGAACGCGGCGCGGCGATACGCGGCCGACGCGGCCGGAGACGCGCTGGCGTTCCTCGAGTACGAGGCCGTGTTCCCGGGCGAGGTGCGTTCCTCGCCGCGCTTCCGCTCGGCATTCGCGGCCGCGTACGAGCGCATCGCCGCCGGTGGCCCGCTCGCCGCAATGGGAGCGGCGCTGGCGGTCGAGGGCGCGGGAGGAGACGCGTGACCCCGTCCGGCGAGAGCGCCGCACTCCCTCGGCTACAGCACGATCGCCAGCGCGCGATCTACATGCTCGCGCTGAGCCAGGGATCAGTCGACGTAGCGGATCTCGCCCGCCGCTACGGGGTCAGCACGGAGACGATTCGCCGCGACCTGTCCGACATGCAGGAGCGAAACCTGCTGCGACGTGTCCACGGCGGCGCCGTCCCGGTCGAGCGGATCAACCACGAGCCCATGCTGTCCGCGCGCGACGTGGTCAACGCGGAGGAGAAGCTCAGGATCGCCACGAAGGCCGTGGAGGAGGTCCCGGAGCGCGGCTCGGTCATCATCGACTCCGGATCCACGACCCAGCGACTCGCCGAGGTCTTCCCGGTCGAGCGCGAGGTGCACGTCGTGACGAACTCGCTCATGACGGCGCTCACGCTGAGCCGGCGCGGGTTGCGCAAGCTCACGGTCCTCGGTGGCGCCGTGCGCACGAACACGCTCGCGATGGTGGACGACACGACGCGGGCGTCGCTCCAGGACATGGCGATGGACGTCCTGTTCATCAGCTGCGATGGCCTGTCGTTCCAGCACGGGCTGACCACTCCGTACCGCGAGGAGCACACGGTCAAGCGCGCGATGATCGAGCGCGCGAGGCGCGTCGTCGCTGTGGTCGACCACTCGAAGTTCGGAAACGTGCAGATGTTCAGCTTCGCCGCCTTCGATGAGATCGATGTGCTCGTGACCGGCCTGGACGCGGATCCCGAGGTGGCCGCCGCCCTGTCGAACCACGGCATTGCCGTCCATCGTGTCTGAGGCCGGCGAGCCGCCCGCGCCCGCCGAGCTCAAGGTCGTTGCATCCGCCGCAGCGCGAGCCGCGGCGGAAATCGTGACGGCCGCCTACGGCGAGGCACGGCCCGTGGGCAGTAAGTCTTCGCCGACCGACGTCGTGACTCAGACCGACCTGCGGGCCGAGGAGCGCGTGCGGGCGATCCTGCTGGACGCGACGCCTGGCGCGGGGATCCTCGCCGAGGAGGGCGGCTCCACGGCGCGGGGCGCGCGGCTCCAGTGGGTCATCGATCCGCTCGATGGGACGATCAACTTCATCTACGGCGTGCCGCTGTTCGCGGTCAGCATCGCCGCCGCTGTCGACGGGGACGTCGTGGCCGGCGCGGTGGTGGACGTCCTGCGCGGCGAGCTCTTCGCCGCCCACCGCGGTGGCGGGGCGCGGTGCGACGGGGTCCCGATCGCCGTCTCGGTCTGCGCGGCGCTGCCCGAGGCGCTTGTGACAACGGGGTTCTCGTACCGCGCGGAGCTCCGAGACGTCCAGGGCGAGGTGGCTCACCGCCTGCTCTCTCGCGCGCGCGACCTGCGCTGCTTCGGCTCGACCGCACTCGAGCTGTGCTGGGTCGCGTGCGGGCGGGTGGACGGCTACTTCCAGCGCGACACGGAGATATGGGACCGCGCTGCGGGGGCGCTGATCGCCGAGGAGGCCGGCGCGCGCATCGAGATGCCCTGCCCGGAGAACGACGACCTCGTCATCGCGGCCGGGCCTGTTGTCTTCGAGGAGCTGCGCGCGGCGGTTCAGCCGGCGGCGGCCTGACCATCTTCGGCGAAGTCCTCTGACCAGGCGAACCGCCGCCAGACCTCGAGGAGCGGCTCGCGCGGCATCCCCTCGGCCACCCGCGCCACCGCGCTGATCGCCTGCCAACGGGCGAGCACCGCCGCGGGGATGTCGAGCGACTCACGCAGGCGGGTCAGGTACGCACGCGTGAGCACCGTAAGCGTGCCCGGATCGGATCCGGGCAGATGGCTCGGCATCTTCGCTCCGTCGGCGAGCAGCGTTAGGCATGAGCGCGCGACGTCGGCCACCCGGTCGCCGCGCGACGCGTCGAACCAGTCCACCAGGGTCAGACCGTCGCGCGACACGATTACGTTGCTGGGATGGAGGTCCCCGTGACACAGACGCCCGATGCCCGACCGCTCCGGCAGGAGGTCGAGCGCCGCTCCGAGCGAGGCGTCCACGTTCGCGGCCGACCAGCGGATCTTGCTTGTGAGCCGGTTGCGCTGATCGGGAAGTGTCACCGGCGGCACGAGCTCGAACAGCGCGAGCTGAACCTCCGCGAGCGTACGGCCGATCTCGCCGGCTCGCTCGGGGTGGTCGACGACGCGCTCCCACAGCGACGGCCCGTCCACCCGCTCCCAGACCGTGGCCGGGCGCCCGAAGACCTCCTCGAGTCCTAGCAGCGCGGGCGCCGGCGCCCCGACGGCTCGAACCGCTTCCACGTGCTTCGCCTCCGCGAGAATCCACTCGGCGGGCGTCGCCGGCTTCGGCACCTTGATGACCGCGCCGCGGCCATACGCATGGACGACCGAACGCGATCCACGCGCGACGACTTCACCGAGGAGTGTGGGGGCTGACATCACACTTGGTCCGCTGCTTCGGCGAACGTACCACCGCGCGTCGCATCAGCGGAACTGGTGGGCAGTGCGTTTGTTGTCACGGTGATCGCATGTACGAGATCACACGTCCGCGCAATGTGCGGATTCGCCGTCCGTGCGAACCTCGGCGCCATGACCAACTACGCCGATGCCGGGACCAAACGCGTCACAGCCGAGAGTGGGATCGAGTACGCGTACCGCGACCTCGGTCAGGGTGATGTGCCGCTCGTCCTGCTTCAGCACTTCCGCGGGAACCTCGACAACTGGGACCCCGCACTGATCGACGATCTCGCCGCAGAGCGGCGCGTCGTCACGTTCGACAACGTCGGAGTCGGCGGCACCACCGGCATGACGCCGAACACTGTCGAGGCGATGGCCGACGGCGCGATCGCCTTCATCGAGGCGATGGGTCTCGAGCAGGTGGACGTCCTCGGGTTCTCGATCGGCAGCTTCGTCGCGCAGGAGATCGCGCTCGTTCGTCCCGATCTGCTTCGGCGCGTCGTGCTCGCATCGGCAGCTCCGCAGGGCGCCGAAGGGATGCACGGGTGGGCACCTGAGGTGATCGGCGCGGTGGGTCAGCCGGAAACGAACCCGCAGGGATATCTCGGCGTGTTCTTCGCCCACACCAGCACCAGCCAGGAAGCGGGGCAGCAGGCTGCCGGACGGATCTTCGGGCGAACGACCGACAGAGACGCACCGACGACGTGGCAGACCCGCCAAGCGCAGTACGACGCCGTGTGCAGGTGGGGGATCCCGAACCACTCGCTTCTTCAGCGAGTCGCCGCGATGGATCTCCCGGTCTTCGTCGCGAACGGCGACAGCGATCCGATGATCCTGCCCCGGTACTCGTATCTGCTTGCCGGGCTGCTGCCGGATGCGCGGCTGAAGATCTACGTGGACTCGGCCCACGGCTTCCTGTTCCAGCACCACACCGAGTTTGCGGCGGACGTGCATGCCTTCCTGGCGGAGGCCGGCTGATCGAGCGTCCGCGCTACGCGGCCACGTTGAGCTTCTGGGGCTCGGCCATGAGCATCGCGACCGAGTCACGTAGGGCCTCGGCCTGGGCCGGGTCGAGCGGGTGACCGGCGTGGTCGAGTTGCTCGTGCGCGTGCCCGATGCGCGCGCGGCGCCCGCGTCCAAGACCTGTATCCGGCGCGACCGTTAGCCCTGGGCTATCGATTCCGAGCCGGGTCAGCGCGCCGGTTCTAAGGAGCTGAAGATCGAGTCTCGGTCCAGTCGACGTAGAGCTTGCGCTCGGCGAACAGCCAGGCGTCGTCGACCTTGACGAATATGTCGTGGTAGCGGAGGTGGGCGACCATCAGCTTGCGCTCGCCGTCGTCTGTGAACAGATGGTGGGCGATGCAGTAGCTCTCGCCCGTGGCTCGGTCGTCATCGAAAGCGATTGTCGTCTGGCCGTTGAAGTGCATCGTGGCCTGGTAGGCGTTGAGGGCATCGAACACCGGCGTCAGCGCCTCGCGGCCAGTGAGTGCTTGCGTGGGCTCGGTGCCCTCCCCGTCCATGTAGACGACGAACTGGGTGTCCTCGGTGAAGAGCGACTTCTGCCCGTCGGCGTCGCGGCGATCGGCGCAGCGCGCATAGGCGTCCACGAGCTCGCGGATCGCCAGGCGGTCCGCCAGCTCGGTCAGTGTGAGGTCGGCGTTGATCCTCGTGGCTCCTGTTTCCTGATCGCCGCGATGGAGTTTAGGTGAAACCTCACGCTTGACGATACGTGACATATCACGTAAACTCCCAACGACGGTCCCTGGCACCGCTCCACGTTTCTCTCGTTCGACTCACGCATCGGAGGACAGACCATGCCGAGTGCCTGCGTCTTAACTGAATATGGCGCGCCTGACGTTCTCGAGTGGCGAGACGTTCCGCTGCCGGAACCCTCCGAGGGGCAGATCCGGATAAAGACTCGTGTCTCCGGCGTCGGGCCGACGGATTTGAAGATCCGCCGCGGCGACCTGAACGGGGTCTTCCCCTTGCCGGAGCCTGCGGTCCTCGGGTTCGAGACCGCCGGAACTGTCGACGCCGTCGGTAGGGGGGTCACTGGCGTAGCGGTCGGAGACGAGGTCGCCGCTTGGCTCCCGTCGCTCGGCGGATACGGCGAGTACGCGCTTGCAGCGGCCTGGACTCCCAAGCCGCCACAGGTGTCCTGGAACGACGCCGGCGCGCTGCCCACGTCGGTCGAGGCAGCCGTGGGAGTGCTCCGCCAGCTCGACGTGGCGGAGGGCGAGACTCTGCTGATTCTGGGTGCGGCTGGATCGGTCGGGATCATCGCCACGCAGCTGGCGATCCGGCAGGGGCTCAAGGTCGTCGGAGCCGTCGGCGCGCGAGACGTGGCGCTCACCAAGGAGCTCGGAGCGACGCCAGTCCCCTACGGCAACGACCTGGTCTCCAACGTCCTCGCGGTCGCCGACCGTGTCGACGCGACCTTCGATGCGGCGGGCAGGGGAGGGCTTGAAGGCGCCATCACGCTCACCGGAGGCTCCGAGCGCGTGATCACGCTGGCGGACGAGCGCGCGGCGAAGCTCGGCGTTCGGTTCTCAGCGGCGACGCCCGATCGCGCCCCCGACGCCGTCGAGATCGGCATGCAGCTCCTCGCCCGCGGCGAGCTGCGGCTGCGATCGCAGCGGTCCATCCCGATGTCGCGCGCAGACGAAGCGCACCGGCTCCTCGAGGGAGGACAGGTTCACGACAAGCTGCTCCTCACGGCCGGCACAGAGCTCGCCGGGGCCACGAAATGACGGCCGCTCTTTCGGAGCCGCCCGTCGGCAGTCCGCGCCACCGACGCTCGTTCTGGGTCGTGGCGTTCGCTTTTCTGGTGGTGATGGCGCTTGGGACGGTGCCCAGCCCGCTCTACGGCCTGTACCGCGTGCGTGATCACTTCTCG
>Ga0207675_100006853_pt1 | contig 10789 bp, 10 predicted proteins | sample KBSSwiS42_FD_184305 | JGI IMG/M metagenome (GOLD analysis project Ga0207675, IMG submission 184305) | Switchgrass rhizosphere microbial communities from Kellogg Biological Station, Michigan, USA - KBS Switchgrass S4-2 (SPAdes) (version 2) | ecosystem: Host-associated > Plants > Roots >...
TTGGCCATCGCGTCGTTGCCGCCGGTGGATTCCAGGTGGTAATGCGTATTGAAGACGGTGCGCACTCCTCCCGCGAGCTTCAGGACGTCGGCCGCGTGCGCGGCGTCGCCAGCGTCGACCAACAGGCTGCCGGCGTCGCCCGTCATCGCGATGACGTTGTTTCCCGCGCCCTTGATCAACGTGATGCGGTCGGTGAGCCTGGTGGCCGAGGGTCCGTCCTGTGACCAAGCCAGACGCGGGAACGCGAGCGCCGAGGCCCCGGCCAGCATCCGCAGGACTTCGCGTCGGTGGATCATTGCGACGCATTTTAGGGGGCTGGGGGGCTGGGGGGCTAGGGGGATTACCCGCCCGGCTCCCCACCCGGCCGACCCGGCTCACCTGGCCCTTCGGGCGCCGGGGGCACCGGCAGCCGTCCCGCGGCGCGAAGGGCGCCGCGCAGGACGAACTCGACCTGCGCATTCAGGCTGCGCAGGTCGTCGTTGGCCCACCGCTGCATCGCTTCGAGGACGGCGGCGTCGGCGCGAAGGAGGAACGACTTTCGGTCGGGCACGGCCCCGGGGCTCCTTTACTGGTAGATGGTCCCGGTGTTGACGATGGGTTGCGCCGCCCGTTCGCCGCAGAGCACGACGAGCAGGTTGCTGACCATCGCCGCCTTGCGCTCCTCGTCGAGCTGCACCACGCCGCGCTTCGAGAGCGACTCGAGCGCCATCTCCACCATCCCCACGGCGCCTTCGACGATGCGCGTGCGCGCCGCGATGATGGCGCCCGCCTGCTGCCGCTGCAGCATCGCGGCGGCGATTTCCGGGGCGTACGCCAGGTGGCTGATCCGCGTCTCGATCACTTCGACGCCCGCCTTCTGCAGCCGCTGCTGCATTTCATCCTTCAGGTGATTGGCGACGTCGGCGGTGCTGCCGCGCAGCGACATCACGCCGGGCTCGTCGTGCGAGTCGTAGGGGTAGCTGGTGGCGGCGTTGCGCAGCGCCGACTCGCTCTGGACCCGCACGTAGGCTTCGTAGTTGTCCACCTCGAACGCGGCTTCGGCGGTGTCGATCACCTTCCACACCACGATGGCGCCGATCTCGATCGGATTGCCTTCCTTGTCGTTCACCTTCAGGTGTGCGCTTTCGAAGCTCCGGATGCGAAGAGAAATAGACTTCCGCGTGTAGAACGGCACCAGCCATTGCAGCCCCGTCTTGCGTGAGGTGCCGACGTAGCTGCCGAAGAACTGCAGCACGCGCCCTTCGTTCGGGTTCACGATGAAAAAGCCGGAGAGCATGAAGACCACCAGGAGCACGCTCCCGATGATGCTGAAGACGATGAGCCCCGGAAAGGCGCGCTCGCCGATCAGGCGCACGACGTTCGCGAACAGGCCCACGGCGCCGGCCAGAACCAGGAGCAGTACAGGGACCCCGGGGAACCCATCTCGAAGACGTTCGCGGACCATAAGTCAGCTCCTCTCGTCGATGTCACGACGATATCAATTTGAAATCATATACGTAAACGCCGGGCTTGGAGGTTCCGAACAGGCGGGATCGGGCTCAACCGGAGTGCGCTCGTGGTTCAACCTCCCGTAACTCATTGGATCTGGAGAGATGGCCTCACGCCGGCCGCCTGCGCCGGGGTGCGCGGTGCCATGCACCGGGGCGCGTCGGACCCGGCCGAAGTGCTGGAGGACGAGGTCGAGCACCGGGATCACGTGCGCCGGACCTTGTCGATCGAGGTCGATCCCACGACGCTCGCGGCGGTCGAGCACGCGCTCGAAGCCGCGCGGCCGAATCTGGCCGCGCTCACAGGGCTGCCGTTGGGCGTTCGTGAAGGCGCGGGATTCCTGCGCTATCTGCCGGGTGGCTTCTACCGTCCCCATCGCGACCGCGGCGACGTGCCCTCCTGGCCGGGCGCCGCGCGCCGGCAACTGGCGGTCGTGGTCTTCCTCACCACGGCGAGGGAGGCGGGCGACCCGGAGGGGTTCACGGGCGGCGTGCTGCGGCTCTATCCCGAGGCGCGCGAACCGATCGATGTCGTGCCGGTCGAAGGGCTGCTCGTGGCCTTTCCGGCGACGACGCTGCACGAGGTCACGCGCGTCGGCGAAGCGGTCCGAGACGCGGTCGTCGACTGGTTCTATTGAACGGGCCGCCTGAAGACGGCCCCTACGACGGAAACGGCCCTACTACGGAAACGGCCCTACGACGAGAACTACGGCACCGCGGATTGCCAGTCGACCAGGGCCCGGATCTCGCCGGGTGAAAACGTCGGCGCGGGAAGGATCGCCAGCAGGCGATCGCCTCGGTGTTCCACGTCGAAGTCGCGGAGACCCGGCGCGCTGGCCACCGCCGCCGGCGCCGAGACCGACAGCGGTTCGGCGCTGACGGTGCTCCGCACGATTTCCGATCCACGGAGCCAGTAGAGGCGGCCGTCGCGCCCCCACCGGGGATGATGACCGCCGGCGCTCGACACGCGCACCCGCCCGCCGGTGGGCCAGGGCTGCACGAACACGTCGGGTTGCCCGAATTCATCCGACACGTAGGCAAGCAGCCGCCCGTCGGGGGACCAGCGTCCATCGGACTCGTTGAAGCGCGAGCTGACGACAGGCCGAGTCCCGGCGTCGTCGCGGATGAAGAGGTCGGTGTCGCCACGTGCGGTCGCTGCCGTGAGCAACATTCCGGGCCCGTTGCGCCAGTCGCTTGGCACCGCGCCCGTTTCGGCCTCGTCCACGGGGACGATGGGCACGCCCTGGCGGCCCACGACTCGGGTGTAGAGCCGCGGCGTGCCGCCTTGCAGCGAGCGGAAGAGGATGCGCGGGCCGTTGCCGGCCGACGCCGGGCTATCGGGAGCCCACACGGGATCGGTGTCGGCGGCGAGCGCAAGCGAGACGCCCATGGTGACGCCGCCCGGTTGGAGCGGCACCGTGTAGATGTCCAGCGTGCGCAGTTGCGGTTCGAGCATCGTCACCGCGGCCGCGCGATCGTCGGGGGCCAGCCGCACCTGCCAGTAGTCGCCGCGATCGGAGGCGGGTGGACCGCGCGTGCCGTCCGGTTCCAGCCATACGAGCTCTCGTCCGCGCCCTGACGGGGGTGCCACGAGCAGCAGCCGCGGCGAGGCGGCGACGAGTGCGCGCCCGTCGAAGGTGCCGGCCGCCGTGACGAGCGCGGTCGCGCGGCCGGTGAGCGCGCCGCTCGCGCCGTCGAGCCGCTGCGCCAGCAGCGCGCCGCCGCGCACGTGCAGCACGATCGAACCGGCGATCACGGCGTGCCCGTCCGTCGTGCCCAGGTCGTGCACGGCGCCCGCGTGCACGAAGCGGATCACGCGCCTGCCGTCGGTCTGGATGGCGACGTAGACGAACCCGCCGGGTGCTCGCGCCGGCCAGACGTGACTCTTGTCCCCGGAGCGCAGTTCCGTGGCCGCCGTCCGCCGCCCATCGCGCAGCAGCGTCAGGCTCGGCGCATCCGCGGTGCCGAACACGATCGATCCATCGTCGAGCCAGGCGACGCCGGCGGCCGCGACCGCGGCCAGCTCCTGCACCGCGCCGGTCGCCAGCGTCAGCTGTTTCAGCCGCCCCTCGGCGATGAACGCCAGCCGGTCCCCGCCCGGGCTCCACACGGGCGCGCGTGCGCGTGCAGTGCCGGCCAGCGGCGCCGCCGTCTCGGCATCCGCGCGACGCTGCCAGAGCTGCGAGATGCCGCTGGACGTGGCGACGAAGGCGATCACGTCGCCGGCGGGGGAGATCGACGCGTCGAGCGCATCGTCGCCGGCGCCGAGCTCCGAGCCCGGCGGGGCCGTGAACGGGACGCGGACGAGCGGAGGCGGAGGAGGGGGCGCTTCGCGATACCGCTGCACGAGCGGCCAGGCGAGCAGCACCACCGCCACGAGGAGCGCGGCGGTGGCGCCTTTCCAGATCAGAATTTTCGACTCCATGTGGCCGGCCATCGTTCGACCACGATCTTCTTCTCCGTGTAGAAGTCGATGGCGTCGCGCCCCTGCGCGTGCAGATCGCCGAAGAAGCTTTCCTTCCAGCCGGAGAACGGGAAGTAGGCCATCGGCGCGGCCACGCCGACGTTGATGCCGATGTTGCCGACCTGGGCTTCGTAGCGGAATTTCCGCGCGGCCGAGCCGCTGCTCGTGAACAGGCAGGCCTGGTTCCCGTAGGCCGCCTGGTTGACGAGGGCGATCGCATCGTCCACCGTCTCGACCTGCATCAGGCTGAGCACGGGGCCGAACACCTCCGTACGCGCGAGCTCGCTGGCTGGATCCACGTCGCCGAGCACCGTGGGCCGTACGAAGTTGCCGCTCTCGTAGCCGGCGATCTTCGCGTGCCGTCCATCGACGATCGGCTTGGCGCCGGCGGCGACGCCGGCGGCGATGAGGCCTTCGATGCGCGCGCGGCTCTCAGGCGAGATCACCGGGCCCATCTCGATGCCGGATTCGAGCCCGTAGCCGACCTTGCGCGCGCTGGCGGCGGCGCTGATCTGTTCGGTGAACGGCTTGCCGGCGTCGGCGACGGTGATGACGACCGACGACGCCAGGCAGCGCTGGCCGGCGCACCCGAAGGCCGAGTCGGCCACGATCTTGGTGGTCATCTCGAGGTCGGCGTCGGGCAGTACGATCACCGGGTTCTTGGCGCCGCCCTGGCACTGCACGCGCTTGCCGTTGGCCGCGGCGCGGCTGTAGATGTAGCGGGCCACGCTGGTCGAGCCGACGAACGAGATCGCGCGCACGGCCGGATGATCGAGCAGCGCGTCCACGGCGTCCTTGCCGCCGTGCACCAGGTTCAGCACGCCGGGCGGGAAGCCGGCCTGCTCGGCGAGCTGGAAGATCTTGGCCATCGTCATCGGGGTCTTCTCCGACGGCTTCAGCACCAGCGTGTTGCCGCAGGCCACGGCGTAGGGGAGGAACCAGAGTGGAATCATCCCGGGGAAGTTGAACGGCGCGATCACGCCCACCACGCCGACCGGCTGGCGAATCATGATCTCGTCGATGCCGGAGGCGATGTCCTCGAGGTTGCTCCCCATCATCAGCGACGGGATCCCCGAGGCCACCTCGACGTTCTCGATGCCGCGCCGCAGCTCGCCCTCGGCCTCGCCGAGCGTCTTCCCGCACTCCTGCGTGATCAGCTTCGCCACCTCGGTGAACTGCGCGTCGAGCAGCGCTTTCAACCGGAAGAGCGGCTGGATGCGGTCGCCCGCCGGCGTGCGCCGCCAGGCTGGCAGCGCTTTCTGCGCGGCTTCGACGGCGCGCGCCACCGCGGCGCCTTCCGAGAGCGGCGCCGAGATGATCACCTCGCCGGTGGCGGGGTTGTGGACGGCGACGTTCTCGCGCGCATCCGCGCGCTGCCAGGTGCCGCCGACGAAGTTGAGAAGAGTGCCTTGTTCAATCATGGTGGAACCTGGAGAAAGAAGGCCCAGAGCCTTCAAGGGACAACAATAGCTCGCCCAACGATCTCCCCCTGGGCGAGCAGCTTGTAAGCTTCATCGGCCTCGGTCAGCTTGAAGCGGCGCGTCACCATCTCCGCGGGGCGGAAGACGCCCTGCGCGGCGAGCCGGATGATGTTCGGCATGTCCGTGCGCGTGCGGGCGCCGTAGGAGCCGATGATGTGCAGGCTGCGCCGCACGAGTCGCGTGATTTCGATCGGCGCCGTGGCCTTGCCGGCCGCGATGCCGACCCCGACCATGCGGCCGCCGTCGCGGAGGCTTTCGTAGGCCTGGATGAACGTTTCCGGGCGGCCGAGCACCTCGAAGGCCACGTCCACGCCTACGCCTCCGGTCATCTCGCGCACGGTCTTCACGGCATCGACCTTCGTCGAATTCACGACGTCGGTGGCCCCCAGCTTCCGGGCCGCCTCGAGCTTGTCGTCGCGGACGTCCACCGCGATGATCTGCGAGGCGCCGAAGGCCTTGGCGATCTGCACGATGGTCATGCCGACACCGCCGGTCGCCACGACGGCGATGCGCTCGCCGCCCCGCAACTCCGCGTTTCTCACGGCGCCATAGCCGGTGAAGACGGCGCAGCCGAGGACGGCCGACTCTTCGAGCGGCAGGCTGTCCGGCAGCGGAAAGACGTCGGTGGCCGGGACCACCGAATACTCCGCCATGCCGGCCATCGAGTACATGGCCACGGGCGTGCCGTCGGCGCGCCGCAGGCGCGTCGTGCCGTCGTACAGCGTGCCCTTCAGGCGGTTCATGCCGAAGAAGTTGTCGCAGAGGTCGTCGCGTCCGGCCGCGCAGGCGGGGCAGAACCCACAGGGCATCACGAACGCCGACACGACCCGGGTGCCGACGGCGGGTCCCTTGACGCCGGGACCGAGCGCCACGACGGTGCCGGAGATCTCGTGCCCCATCACGGCGGGCGTCGGGAAGGCGACCTCCGCCTTCATGACGTGCAGGTCGGTGTGGCAGACGCCACACGAATGCACCTTGATCAGCACCTCGTTGGCGCGCGGCTCGGGAACCGGCAACTGCTCGATTTGCAGGCCACCCGGCGCTGCGTTCAGCACCGCTGCCGTCATCGTCTGGGGAGGCATCCGGACACTATAGCCGAGGCCCGCAGCGCGGGCCTCGCGGCTCGCGCCCTTGAAGGGGGCGGCGCCGGAAAGAGCTTTGGGGATCCGGCGCCGGTTGGGGGGCTTGGGACGTGCGGGAAGAACCCGACGGCAACCTTATTGGAAGATGAGCGTGCCGGCCAGCGTGTCGTCGATCGTGACGCCGTCCTGCCGCATGTGCATCGTGCCCTGGGTGTCGATGGCAAACGACCGCACGCCGGTCTCGCCGACGGACACCGGGTGCCGCTCGACGACGAATCCGGTCACCGCGTCAGCGCTGGAACCGTTACAGGTATTGGCGGCCGGCAGGATCGTCGTGGCGCCGGCGGCCGCCATCACGTTGACCACGTAGCCGCTCGTGATCACGCCGTTGGCGTTGTACGGGTCGGTGATGAACGCCACCGTGCTGCCCGCCGGCTTGAGCGCGAGGTCGTCGAGCGACTGCGCATAGCCTCCCGAGCCGCACGTGGTGGCAAAGGCCGCCTCCGCCGAGTGAATGGTTCTGAGCGACGCCACCGCGGTGCCCTCGTGCGCGGCGATGCGCGCTCGCAGCAGAATCGGGAAGGCGATGGTCGCCAGCACCGCGATCATCGCCACCACGATCAGCAGCTCGATCAACGTGAAGCCGCTCTGGCTGGTTGGCCTGGCGGTGCGAGCGAATCGGGGAGAGCCAGTCGTCATTTGCCGGTCCTGTTCCGGCAGAAGTAAAAACAAGAATGTTGCCATCTCCCGACTGTGCAGCCACAGTCACCGTTGTCACCCACAACGGCGTTTCTGCACCGTCCTGCACGGGCCTCTCGCCACGAATTGTCACTGGTGCCACGAAAGGTCAGCCGGGGAGGCCGGGGGACCTTGTATGATTCACGCTCTGTCACTTCCCCCAAGGCGGTTCATGCATCCAGAGCTCCAGGAAGCGGTCGATCTCCACCACGCCATCGTCGCAGAAGCCGGCAACGCCCTGGTTGGGTACGCAACGGAAAAGGCCCTCGCCAACGTCGTGCTCCTCTCGGAGATCCCGACCACCTACGACAAGGAGCAGAACCGTCAGGTCAACGCCGGCAACCTGCTCCTGCGAGGGGTGCCGGGCGTCGGGAAGACCTTCTTCGGCGTCATCCTGGCGGCCATCAGCAACGCCAAGTTCGCGCGTCTGCAGGGCCGCGCCGACCTGCAGCCCACCGAGATCGTCGGGTTTCAGATGATCAACCCGGCGACCGGGGAGTTCATCACCGAATTCGGACCGCTGGCGTCGGCCGAAGTGATCCTGCTCGACGAGATCAACCGCATTCCGCTGAAGTCGCAGAGCGCGTTTCTCGAGGGTCTGCAGGACCGCACCGTCACAGTGGGCAAGGCCACCTACGTGCTGCCGCCCTTCAGCTTCGCCATCGCGACGATGAACCCGGTGGAACTGGGGCAGGGCACATTCCCACTCTCGGAAGCCGCCGCCGACCGGTTCGCCATCATCGTCAATGTTCCCTACCTGTCCCCGGCCGACGAGGAGCGGTTGGTGAACTTCGACTTCAAGCACGTGCACTTGAAGCCGCTGATGTCGAAGGAGCGCATCATCGAGCTGCGTGCCGTGATCACCCGCGAGGTCTACCTGCACGAGTCGCTGGCCAAGTACATCCGCCGGCTCGTAGGCGCGACGCGCCCCTTCAATGCCGAGACGGATTGGCGAACGCGGTCGCCCTCGGAGCTGGTCGAGACCTGCGTGGACCTCGGCGGCTCCCCGCGCGCCACGATCTGCTGGGGCCGCCTGGTGAAGGTCTGGGCGCTCCTCATGCACCAGCGTTCCGAGGTTTACCCCGAGGACGTGCAGGCGCTCGCGCGCTACGTGCTGGGACACCGCGTGTGGCTGGGGCCGCACGCTGCCAGCCACGGCGTGACGGTGGAAATGGTGATCGACGACGTGGTGGATCGGGTACCCGTTCCGTGAAGAGCGTTCCCGCCGAGTCCGGGACGGTCAATCTCCGGGAGATTGCCGAGATCGAGCTGTTCATCCTGCGGCGGATGAAGGAGCTGACGCTCGGCGACCACGCCAGCGTGTTCAAGGGGCCCGGGTTCCACTTCGTCGGCGTGCGCGACTGGGAACCCGGCGACCGGCCGTCGTCGATCGACTGGGCGCAGTCGTCGCTCACGAACTTCAGCCCGCTCATCGTGCGCGAGTTCGAGCAGGACAGCAACGCCGCCATCGTGGCCGTGGCCGACGCGTCGATGTCCACGCGCTGCGGCGCGCACGGCGCCACGATCGAGACGGCGATCGCCCGCGCGGTGGCGGCGGTCGGGCTGTCGGCGGTGTTCTTCCAGGACATGTTCGGCCTGATCACGTTCGACGATCGCTTCGAGCAGCTGGCGGCGGCCCGTCCCAAGATCGGGCGCTCGCACGTGATCTACTGCGTCGACCTGTACCGGAACCGCCTGTCGCTCGACGTGCCGGGCGGCGTGCGCGACGTGACCAGCGCCATCGAGGGGCACCTGCGGCGGTCGTCGCTCGTGCCGGTGATCTCGGACTTCCTGTTTCAGGACGCCGACCGTGTGGTGCGCGAGCTGGCGCTGCTCAACGCGGTGCACGACGTGTTCCTGTTGATGGCCGACGTGCGGTTTGCCTACCAGCTGCCGGCGGTGTCGGACGGGTGGGTGGAGGCGTTCGACGTCGAGACCGGCCGCACGCGCGTGCTTTCGCGCCGCGAGCTGTCGAAGCTGGCGAACCGGGTGACCGAGTGGCAGGATCGGGTGGCAAAGCAGGCACGCGAGGCGGGGTTGGACGTGGTGCGTGTGGGGCTCGACCGATGGGAGATGGAGACCGCGCTCGTGGAGTTCACGGCCGAGCGGCGGCTCCGGAAGACGACATGATGAGACGACGAACGAACGCAGGCCCTGGTCCCTGGACCCTGGGCCTTGGGGCCCTCGTGGCGGGAGCATGGCTCGCGTCCGCGCCGGCCGTGATGGCACAAACACCGGCGGTGTCCCCCGCCGCCGCGCCGGCCAAGCCGGTCCCGGCGCCAGCCAAGCCGGCCTCGGCATCGGCCAAGCCGGCCCCCAAGGCCGCCGCGCCGCGGCTGCCGCCGCGTGTCGGGCAGGTGGAGTCCGATCCGATTCGGTGCTGGTGGAAGACGGATCGTACGTCGGTGCGGGTGGGCGAGGCGTTCGGGCTGACGCTGACGTGCGGCGTGATCGAGACCGGCCCCATTGCCGTGGTGCCGGCGCTGACGCAGCTCGAGGGCGGCGCCATCCAGCTCACGCCGTTCGAGGTCGTGAGCGCGACGCGCCGCGCCGACGTGGTGGTACCGCCCTGGCGCTACGTCCAGTTCGAGTACGCCGTGCGGCTGCTCAACGACGGCTTCTTCGGTCAGGACATCAACCTGCCGGCGGTGAGCGTCACCTACAACCTGAAGAGCGCCGGAGCCGACAGCACGGGCCGCGAGCAGAGCTACGTGCTGCCGGCGTTGCCGATGCGGATCCTGTCGCTCGTGCCGAAGGCGGCGGGAGACATCCGCGACGCCTCGTCGCTGACGTTTGCGGAGATCGAGTCGCGGCGCTACTACGCCACGGCGGCGCGCGTCGCCGCCGCCATCGCGCTCGTCTTCGCCGCCGTGTTCGCGGTGCTGGCGGTCGTGCGCTTCGCGCAGCGCTTCACCGTGCGCACGCCGGCCGCGGCGCGGCCGGTGCCGGCGGCTTCCGTTCTCGCGGGCTGCGCCAGCACGTTGCGCGACGTGCAGCGCGATGCGCGCTCGGCCGGGTGGTCGCCGGAACTGGCGCGCAAGGCGCTGCCGGCCATGCGCATTGCCGGCGCGTCGGCGATGGGCCGGCCCATCGCCCAGCAGTACGTCGCGCCCGATGTGACGACCCGCGAGGGGCAGGTGGTCGTGAAGACGGGCACGCTGGGGCTCGGGCGGGCCGTGGTGTCGGCCGCGACGACGCCGGGCGCCATTGCGACCGCGCTCGACGGCCGGTCGACGGGCGGGGCGCGCGCCCGCGGCGCGATGACCCAGCTCGGCGACGCGCTCCAGGCGTTCGGCCGCGCCGCCTACGGGCGCCAGAATGGCGACGGGAGCCCGCTGGTCGACAGCGTCGAACTCGATCGCGCGCTGGAGAACGCGCTCGAGGCCGTGAAGCGGCTGCGCGTCGGCGCGCTGTGGCCGATGCGGATGATGACCACGGTCACGCGCGGGGTGATGGGCGCCTAGCGCAGGTTGCAGATGCAGATGCCGGATATCCGCCTCCTGCCGTCGGCCGTCCGCGGCACCCTGGACGAATGGG
>Ga0207675_100006856_pt1 | contig 10784 bp, 9 predicted proteins | sample KBSSwiS42_FD_184305 | JGI IMG/M metagenome (GOLD analysis project Ga0207675, IMG submission 184305) | Switchgrass rhizosphere microbial communities from Kellogg Biological Station, Michigan, USA - KBS Switchgrass S4-2 (SPAdes) (version 2) | ecosystem: Host-associated > Plants > Roots >...
CCCCGCTTGCTTTCCACTCTGTTCGTTCCTCCAGCGACAATCAGGTCTGAAGCAGACCCCCGGTCCCTGCAGCGAGCTGCAGGGGACCTCCCCCGCCTCCGCTCGCGGACTCGCGCTGCGCGCGGAGCCCCAACCCCGCTTGCTTTCCGCGCTGTTCGCTCCTCCGGTGACGTCGGGTCTGAAGCAGACCCCCAGTCCCCGCAGCGGAGCTGCGGGGGACTTCCCCCGCCTCCGCGCGGCGCGGGAGTTCCTCCGCCCGCGCGGTGCTGGCGCGGCGCAATGGTCGTTTCGGCAGCGAATGTGAAATAGGGAACAGGCAGCGGGCAACAGGCCATCCAGAGCCACTGTCCCGGTCGCTGTTCCGGCATTCTCACTTCCTGCTCGCCGGTCCCCGTTCCCCGTTTCCACATTTCTGCTTGCCGACACAAATGGGTCCTTGATTCCCAGACGCCGACCATGCGCCGGGGCGTCAACCAAGCTTGGTTCCCGCGCGCTGGAGGGATGGAGCGGGGATGGTTTTAGCTGCGCGCAGTTTGGAGTTTGGCCGGGCCTCAGCTGGGCGGCGATTTGCGGCGCGTCGGGGCGCGCAGCGGCTCAGGGTTCCGCTGCGAGCGCGGCCGGACTCTCCGTGTAGGCTCTGAGTCTGCTAGGCTTTCGCGGAGATGACTCGGTTTCTGGTTGTCGTTCTGGCGGGGCTACTGGGTAGCGCTGGGTGCGGCAACGCCATCTATGTCAGCCGCATCACGCAGGCTTCCGATGAGGTGGCGCGTGCCGAGCAGCTCGGTGCAGCTTCGCTGGCGCCGTACGAGTACTACTTCGCGCTCGAGCATTTGCGAAAGGCGCGCACCGAGGCGATGGAGGCCGACTACGGCGACGCGGTCAAGCTCGCCGAGACGGCGTACGACTACGCCAGCCGAGCGGTTCAGGTGGCTCAGCGAATCGAGCCATCAGTGGCCGTCCCGGCCCGGGATTCGTTCTGAATGTCAGGGTGGCTGCTCGGTAGTGCGGAGCGCCATAGGTGGTGGCTGGGAGGTGCGTTCGCGCTCTCGTGCGCTCTCGGCTGTGTGCGGAGCGTACGCATGGATCAGCAGGTCGACCGAATTGGCCAGTTGCTGCTCGACGCGGAGGCGAACGGTGCACAGCGCTGCGCGCCTCGCGAGCTCGCCGTGGCGCGCAGCCAGCTGGAATTTGCAGAGCTGGAGCGGGCGCAAGGTTTTTCGTCGGAGGCAGAACAGCATCTGGTAGTCGCCGATCAGAATGCGCGCTCCGCAAAGTTGCTCTCCCCACCGGAGCACTGCCGGCCCCGACCGAGCATCAGCCCGCAGAGGCCGAGCCTCTGACCGGCTCGCCTCCGAGTATCGTCGCCGCAGAGCCGCTTCCGCAGTTGCGGCACGCACGGGACTCGCTCACTCTGAGACGGCTTGGAACCGGTGCGCTCCCCCACCGAGACGAACTCCGATGCGGCACGGCGCGAGCTCGCCAGCTTGTGTAGCGCGCTGCGCGCACACCTGGAGCTGCTCGCCGCATCCGGCGCCTGGGGTCTGCCGTCGTCGCCGGTGGCACCAGCCGGTCGCGGCACGGCAGCGGCTCCTCGGCCGCCGGCGCAGCCGGCGCCCGTTCCCGAAGCTTCGGCTGGAGCACCGCCGCCCCTGACGGCCCCTCGTGCTTCGTTGCCGGTCGTTCCGGCCGCAGCCCGCCTTGCCCAGCTGGCGGAAGAGGTCAAGGCGTGCACGCGTTGCAGCCTGCATCGAGACCGGACGCAGACGGTGTTTGCGCGCGGCAGCGGGGCATCGGGAGTCCTCTTCCTCGGCGAGGGCCCCGGAGAGGAGGAGGACCGGCAAGGCGAGCCCTTCGTCGGTCCCGCGGGGCAGCTGCTCGATCGGATGATCGCGGCGATGAAGCTCCCGCGGGCTGACGTGTACGTCTGCAACATCGTCAAGTGCCGGCCGCCGCGCAATCGCAAGCCCGACCCGGACGAGATGAACCACTGCCGACCGTATCTGGAGGAGCAACTCTCGCTGCTGCAGCCGCGCGTGATCGTGGCGCTCGGAGCGACGGCCGTGCAAGGTCTGCTAGGGACGACCGAAGGCATCACGCGCTTGCGTGGCCAGTGGAAGCTGTACCGCGGTCTCGTCCCGGTGATGCCCACGTTCCATCCGGCCTATCTCCTGCGGCAGCCCCAAGCCAAACGCGAGGTCTGGGATGACTTGCGCGAAGTCCTGCGTCACCTGGAGCACCATCGTCCCGCGCTGTGATCCCAGAGGAGTGATCCCAGAGGAGTGATCCCAGAGGAGTGATCCCAGAGGAGTGATCCCAGAGGAGTGATCCCAGAGGAGTCGCGCAGGCTGAGCCCACGGGTTACCCTACCGGTTACAGAGCGGACCCCGCACAGCGAATCCGTGTCAGTGACCGGTTGCAGCGAGCCAGCGTTCGGCGTCGAGCGCGGCCATGCAACCTGTTCCCGCTGCCGTCACGGCCTGGCGGTAATTCCAGTCGGCTACGTCGCCCGCGGCAAATACCCCCTCCACACTGGTGTGGGTGCTGCCCGGTTTGACCCGCAGGTAGCCGTTCGCATGCGTCTCGAGCTGGCCCCGAAACAAGTCGACCAGCGGCGTGTGGCCGATGGCAACGAACAGTGCAGCACAATCGAGCTGTTGCACGCGGCCGGTGTGCAGGTCCTTCACTTGCACTCCCGTCACGCGACCAAGCGCGGGATCCATGACCTCTTCCACCACGTGGCTGCGCAGGATCTTGATCTTGGGATTCTCACGCACGCGCTGCTGCATGGTCTGTGACGCGCGAAACTCATCGCGCCGGTGGATCAGCGTCACGTGACTGCACAGGCCGGAGAGGTAGCTCGCCTCTTCCATGGCCGTGTCTCCACCGCCGACCACGACGACATCTCGATTCCGGAACAGTGCACCGTCACACACGGCGCAGGCGCTGACTCCACGGTTCTTCAGCGCATCCTCGCTGTCCAGACCGAGATAGTTGGCGCGCGCACCGGTGGCGATGATCAGACTCTGCGCCAAGTGCAGCTCGTTCTCGTCCTCACCCACCCAGAGCTTGAAAGGCCGTTCGGACAGGTCCACGCGCTGGACATCGGCCGTGATGAAGCGCGTGCCCTGGTGTTCCGCCTGCTGCCGAAACAGCTCCATCATCTCCTGACCGGTGACCCCTTTGGGAAATCCCGGGTAGTTTTCCACTTCCGTGGTGAACATGAGCTGACCGCCCGGGACGAGGCCGCCGGCGTTAAAGCCTTCCACGCAAAGCGGCTGCAGATTGGCCCTCGCCGCGTAGATGGCCGCCGTCAAACCGGCGGGCCCCGAGCCAACGATCACGACCTTGTGCAGCGCTGCCATGCTGCACAGAGGGTAGTGCCTCGATGCCAGCGAATCGAGGCCAATATGCGCGTTTTTTCGGAATCAAAACCCGGTCAGTCCCGGACCGGCTTGGCCTTCAGGGCAGCGCGGCCCTGCTTGACATACGCGCTGAAGTGCACGCGCTGCACCCCGTGCTCGCGCATCAAGGTGTCGCGGTTCTTGCGCAGCGTCTGCGTGAAGCGCTCGAACGTGAACCCTTCTACCGCCTCACCGCAGTCTTGCTTCAGCCGCACGAAGTCGTGATACACCTGCATCCACTCGGGCTCTAGATCGCCGTTGCCGTTGGCACCGGCGTGAGCGGGCTCCCCGGCGCCCGCGTGCAGGGCGGGCGACAACGCCGACTGGGCCGCAGGCTGCAGCTCTGGATCCGGCAAGGCTGGAGGCATCGCGACCGCAGCGGAACCGGCCGCCATCGGGAATGCTTCCCCCTGGTCCGAACGGGTTCGGCGCGGAGGGATCGCACCTCGAGCCGCAGCGGTCGCCCCCGCACGATCCGCGGCCTGCGAAGCAAAGTCATAGCCTCCTCCGACCGCGGCCGCGACCTGCCCATAGCGCGAGGCCGCGACCTCCATCGAAGCCGGAGCCACGCCCGCGAAGCTGCCCGGCGGCAGCGACCCCGGAACTCCGAAGGCCGCCATCGGCGGTGACGACACGGGCGCCGCGTCCCCGAAGACCTGGTCAAAGCCGACCGCGACCGCGCCGTCCTCCCCCGCCGAAGAGCGCGGCACTCGATCGAGCGCGAGATTCAGATCGAGCGCGAGCTGCCGGAAGGGGCCGCGCATGCGATCCACGGTGAGCTGGGAGAGAGAGCCGCTCGACAGCGCCTTGACCTGGCGTTTGAAGGCGCTCAGCGGTCGCGTGTACTCGATGAAGATCAAGCCCATGCCGATGCCGATCGAGCACAGCGCGACGCCGAGCAGCAGCAGTCTGCTGACGGCTTCCTTGTCCTTGGCATCGGCTTGCTTGAGCACGCCGCCGATGCCGAGGACACGCGGCGCCTGGCGAGCCACGGCGTAACCAGCGCCCAGGCGCCAGGCTTCGCCCGGCAGGCGTGCATACACCACGGCCAGTCCATCGGGAAACGGGTGTACGTCGGTGCGGCCCTTGTCGCGATAGTCGTTGTCCTTCTCGAGCGAGGGCAAGTCGGTCACGATCTGATCGAGACCGCTGCGATCGAAGGTGCTCGGCGCGCCCAGCGCGACCCGCCGTCCTCCTGCGTAGAACGCGACCGCTGCGCCGGTGCGCTCCGACAGCTCGGAGGCAAAGCGATCATCGACCGCGCGCGCGCCTACGATCGCGCCCGCCGGCAACTGGCCCAGCTCGAATTCCACGGGCCGGGCCACCACTCGGTAGACGCGATCCAGCACCAGCGTGTCATCGCGCACATAGCCATGCAGCGCGTCGGCAACCACCGGGTAGCCACCGAGCTCGAACTCGGGATCCGACGCCTGATCGAAGCCGATGCTGGCGACCACCTCACCCGATTGTGAGACGGCAAATACCGCATCGAAGGCCTCGTCCTTGGGCAGCTCCTGCGCAATCTTGCTCAGCGTGGCCTTGAGCTGGCGCCGCGTTCCCGCATCAATCTCGGCGGCGTGATCCGCACGGTTCGCATTCGACAGCGAGCGAGCCACGTTGTCGTTGCCGGCGAAGCGGATCAGCTGCGCGGCTGCCTCGCGCGCCGAGTTCTTGAGGTACCAGGAAACGACGCGGCTATCTGCCGACAGGCCCTCCGCGGCCAGACGCACCCCCAGCCGATCGTGCATACTGACCGCGAGGTACGCCACCGCCGCTGCGGCGCTGAGCAATAGCCCCAGCAGGCCGATCCAAAAACGAGACGCGATCATCAGGGGTTGTTGTCCTCGACCGGCGCCTTGGTCGCGAGCACCAGCGGCCGGCCACTGACGTCGACGTCACGTCGCTCCACCACCACCGACAACGGCTTGCCGACGGCCTCTCCGGCGAAATACGCCTGCAGCGTGTACTGTCCGGGATCATCGACGTTGAGTGTGAAACGCCCATCCGACGAGGGAAAACCGCTGGCCGCGACAGTGGGTTCGGCCACGACCCACATGCTCAGACTCGGAGCGAGCTCGTCCCGAATCTCATAGCGACCTGCTTCGAGTGCCGTCCAGCGACGCGTCGCCCCTTTGGTCATGGTGGAAGGCGCGAGCGTGGTGAAGCCGACGCCGTACAGGCGATGATCGAAGGGATCGGAATTCTTGAAGCGCAGCTCGGTGCCCGGCGCGACCACCAGCGTCACGGGCGTCGTGCGACCGCCCGAGACGCGCACGCTCATCGGTTTGGCAGCGCCCACCGTGCCAGTACCGAGCGCCACGATGCAGATCTCTTTCGAGACGGCGGGAAAGAGCTTGCGCATCCCGGCGGGCACGGTGGTCACGGGCTCGCGAAAAGAGTAGCCGTGATGATCGGGATCCTTCGCGGCGATCCAGATCGGATTGCGCAAGTGCTCAAAACCGACGAGCCGACCTCGAATGTTGGTAGCAGCGGCAGGATGTCCTGACAGCACCCAGGCGAGACCAGCGAGCACGCCGAGCCATGCGGCGGAGCCACGCCCAGGCCTCACGGCGTCCTTACGTCGGCGATTCATGATGGCGGCGATATTGCACACGATATCGGATGAACGGCCACTGAGAAAGCGACGCTTAGCCGCGCGACCTCTCGGCCGGCGAATCTCGAGCGGATCGCTGGCGATGTAGGCTCAGGTGGCCATGCCGCGGCAAGGCGCGACGTCTGCTGCAGCGCCTCGGCGAATAGATGCCGACCAGGGAAAACAACTGACAAAAAACAACTGACAAAAAAAGAGCGGGTCGGCAGAGCCGACCCACCCGAGGCGGTTCCTTACCGCATGAGCCGAAGGTGATAACCGTGCAATGAACCCCTAGCTTCGCTAGGTGGGACTCTCAAAAATCGGCTTCCGGCTTCCCGGTGAAAAGTATCCGGGCCTAGCACTCCACCTGCTCTCGAGTCCCTGGTTCGATGTGTCAGGGATCCATTGAGCGCACCGTTCGAACTCCGCAGAGGGAACTCACTCACTAAACTAACCTGCTTCGCGCGCACGTCAACGGTCAACCGCTGGTAGCCGGTCAAACGCGCGGGTGGATTCGAGATTTTTTTGCCTTGCAAATGCCTGCGAGAGGCGTGCCTCCGTGCTCGCGCGCGGCGCCAGTGAGAGGCCCTGAGCAGGCGCGCCCGACGGCGTCCGATCAGCACTGACGCGCGGTCGAGACGCGAAAAATTGGGCCACTACGGCTCAATGCGGCATGGGTGGTTGATGACCACGCAGGCCACGGAAAGCTCCGGGGTGGTGACGCGCATCCTACACCCTGCGATCACGACAGATGCCGGCAGCTTCGAGGCCGCGGCTCGAGCTGCGGAGCGAGTCGAGGTGAACCTGGAAAGCCCCGGGCCCGAGTGCCGCGGCAAGCTGACGGCCTTCATTCTGTCGTCGATCGAGGCGCAGCTGGAGCGCCTCGGTGCGGCCCCGCGCGGTTGGACCGCGCGGGATTCACTCGAGATGGTCCTGAGCGATCAACTCTACCGCTCGCGCCTCCTCGGGGCCGGCGGCATCGCGCTGAAGTTCGCTGGCCTGGACGGCATCGCCGACGCCGCAGCTGGGCTGAGCGTGGAAGACAGCCACGCACTGCGACGCATGTTTGCGCTGGCAGAGCTCGAGCCATTGCAGGTTTTTCTGCCCGAGCCGAGTGCCAGCTTGTGTGTGCTTGGCGCTCCCCAGCGCCTCTCCGATTGGCTGCCTGTCGGGTCCAGAGCGGGTCGGCTTGCCTGCATCGAGTATGAAGCGGAAGGGCCCGAGACCTCGCCCGCGGGCGATCCGACGAGCCTCGCACCGCCGCAGCTCGACGCCTTCGTCAGCACGCCCGCGGGGACCGGCACGGCCTCGGGGGATGGCGCTGCGCTGAACACGGCGCCGGAGAAAGCAGCGGCCAGCCCCGGCAGCGAGCCGCCGCGGAGCGAGCCGGTCGCTGCCGTCGAGCTCGAGGTGAACGAGCAGCCCACTCTGGTCCCGAGCGTTCTCGCCACCGATTCCGCAGCAGCAACGGTGCCGGCGCCCGCAACCGTCGCTGCGCCAGCGACCGAACCCGCCACTGTTACCGTGGCCCCGGACTGCACAGCTCCCGCTGTGGCCCTCGACTGCGCGGCCTCGGCCGACGCGCCCGAGCTCGAAGAGCACCAGCGCCGCCGCTCGGCGTGGCTGGCTCAGCTGCAGAGCATGAATGGTCCCAAGCAGCATGCCAGCATCGAGCGGGCGTTTCTCAGCGCCTACCTGCCGCTGGCTCGCGAGGTCGCCAGCGGCAAGGCTCCGCAGGAATTCCGCTCCGCGGTCGAGACCTGGGCCGAAGGCTTCGCGCAGAGCTATGCCTCCGCTTTCAAGTCATTGACGGCGCACGCTCGACGTCCGACGATGGTCCGTGACATCTTTGATGTCGGCCAGCGCTGGCTCAATCAGTACCGCGCGCGCAACTTCCAGATCCTGCTCGTGGACAGCATGCGCTTCGATCTCGGCCAGCGGCTGAACGAGATCATCGAACGACGCCTCGCTGGGCAAGCCGTGTGCCGGGACCAGGCGCTACTCTGGGCGGCACTGCCCAGCAACTCGGGCGCCCAGCGGCTCGGCGAAGCGGGGGCGGGCCGTTCACAGCAATCCGGCAAGGCCTCGCCGCCGGCAGAGCCGAGCCCCACCGCTGGTGCCGTCGAGGCCCTGCGGGTCGGCTCGCGAGAACTATTCCGTGTCGACCAGCTGTCGATGGATCTGTCGAAACCGGGGGAGCTGGAGCCGCAACGGCTCGAACGGCTGGCTACACTGCTGGCGGACACGGTCGTGCCCTGGTTGAAGACTCGGGCGCCCGATACGCTGGTGGTGGTGTTCGGCGACCACGGTTTTCAGTGGCAGGCGGGGGAGCGCGGCACGAGTGCGGCGCAGCGCGGAGGCGCGCTGCCCGAGCAGGTCCTCGTTCCCGCATCAGCCTGGCTGCTGAGCACGACCCGCCCGAAGGCCGGCCTCGCTCCTGGCCTGCACTGACGGTCCTGCCGGTCGTGCGTGGGTAAAACAGGCCAGGTAGTCCGCCGTATCACCCGAGGTGCGGGGCTTGGCCGAGACGGGCGCCCTGGAGCACAGCAGGGAGATACGAACGAAGATGGGGCAGGTTCACGGTGGGCGTCTGGTCGCTCGAGCGCTGAGACGCCATGGCGTGGACGCAGTGTTCACGCTCTGCGGGATCCACATCCAGGCCATCTACGACGGCTGCATCGACGAAGGCATCCGACTCTTGGATACGCGGCACGAGCAGACGGCCGGCTTTGCTGCCGACGCCCTCGCCCGTATCACGGGCAGGCCCGGCGTGTCGCTCGTGACGGCGGGACCTGGTGTCACCAACAGCATCACCGCCGTCGCCAATGCGCAGCGCGCCGGTGTGCCGATGATCTGTATCGGCGGCGCCGGCCCGCGCTCGCTGGCGGACATGGGCTCACTGCAGGACATCGACTCGGTCCGGTTGATGAGCCCTGTCACCAAGTGGGCCGCGCAGATCCCCGAGACTCGCCGCATCCAGGAGTACGTCGACAGCGCATTTCGGATTGCTCAAGCAGGGTTGCCGGGGCCCGTCTACCTGGAGGCGCCCCTGGATCTGTTGATGGCGAGCGCCGGCGACGAACCGCCGCTGACCAGCCCACTCGCACCAGCGCGACCCGGCTGCGATCCCGAGAGCGTCGAACGCGCAGCCCGGTTGCTCGAGGCTGCGGAGCGGCCCTGCTTCATCGTCGGGTCGCAGCTGCGCTGGAGCTCGCGCCAGACCATCCTGGAGCGCGTGACCCAGCACCTGCAGCTTCCCTTCTATCTGAACGGGCTGGCGCGCGGCGCGCTCGAACCCACCCACCCGTCCTTGTTTTCTCACTCCCGGCGCCATGCGCTGGAGCGCAGCGATCTGGTCTTCGTGCTGGGCACTCCCTTGGATTTCCGGGTGGGCTATGGCCGTGCGCCGCTCTGGAACCCCGATGCGCGCGTGATCCAGGTGGACATCGACGCGGCGCAGCTGGGGCATAACCGCACGCTGGATCTGGCGGTGCACGCCGATGTCGGTCTGTTCCTCGAGAGTCTGATCGAACGCGCCGCGAAGAAACGAACCCCGCACTGGCTCGAGGAGCTCGACGGCGTGGAGTTGGCGCGCAAGGCGAGCCTGCGTGCCGAAATGGAGAGTGGCGCCAATCCGCCGACCGCGCTGCGCGTGTGCCACGAGCTCGCCAAGCGTCTGGGCAGCGATTCGGTCGTGATCGGCGACGGCGGAGATTTCGTTGCCAGCGTGGCCCAGGCGCTCACGCTCACCTGGCCACAGCTATGGCTCGACGCTGGCCCACTGGGCACCCTCGGTGTCGGGCCTGGCTTCGCGCTCGCCGCCAGCATCGCGCGGCCGCGCGCGCGCAGCGTGATCGTGTCCGGAGACGGAGCCTTCGGGTTCAGCGCGCTAGAGTTCGAGGCGCTGGCGCGGCATCGGTTGCCGGTAGTGGCAGTGATCGGCAACGACGCCGCTTGGACTCAGGTGCGCCGTGGACAGATCCAGATCTATGGCAAGGAGCGGGCTGTCGCGACGTCACTCGAACACACTCGCTATGAGCAGGTGGTGCAAGCGGTCGGCGGCAAGGGCTTTTGGGTCGAGCGAGTCGAGGAGCTGGGGCCCGCGCTCGACGGCGCGTTCGCGGCGGACGTGCCGAGCTGCGTCAACGTACGCCTGGGCTGATTTCCAGGGGGTCTGAAGCAGCTGACCATTGATCCGATCTCCAGCGGAATTTCCGCTGGATGAAGCGGGTTGGGGGGGAATGAAGAATGGTCAGAGCTGGGCACGACGGGAATTCGGGGCAGCGCAGTTGGGAGACCCCCGGCGCACGGAGCGGGCAGTTGAGCTAGCTGCCCGCGCTGCGGAGCGGCCCGCGGGGACGGTGACGGGGGTGGTGCAGGGAGATGCGGCCCGAGAGGGTGCGTTCCGCTTCCTGCGCAACGCCCACGACTATGAGTCGGCACTGACGTCAACCGGTTTGAAGCCTTTTTCTTAGTTTTTTTCTGGGGGCTCTTCATGGCTGGTATCCCGTCACATGCTTTGAATTGAGGAGGTCTCGTTCGCAAGATGGACCGATCCTGCGCCTCTGCCCGCATGGGCTGGGGCTTTCGTCATGCATGCGGCGAAAGAAGCGAGCTGTCGTCAATCGACTATTCGCGCTCGTCGAGCCGGCGTGATCCGTTGCCAGTAATGACCCGAGGCGCAGTGGGGAATTCAAAAGAGGCGGGGGAGGCACAATCTTGGGCACGGCTTGCGACGTCCGAGGACGGCGCGCCCACGTGGGCGTCGTGCTCATCCACCCGACCAAACT
>Ga0207675_100006859_pt1 | contig 10780 bp, 8 predicted proteins | sample KBSSwiS42_FD_184305 | JGI IMG/M metagenome (GOLD analysis project Ga0207675, IMG submission 184305) | Switchgrass rhizosphere microbial communities from Kellogg Biological Station, Michigan, USA - KBS Switchgrass S4-2 (SPAdes) (version 2) | ecosystem: Host-associated > Plants > Roots >...
GCCCGGCGACGTCACGACCTACGGCATGGGCTGGTCGCAACAGCGTCATTCGCCGTTGAAGCAGATCGATCCGGGCAACGCCGGCCGGCTGCAGGCGGTGTGGAACCTGAGCCTGGACAACTCGGCGAACGCCTCGAGCCAGCCGCTGGTGATCGGCGGGACGATGTACGTCGCCTCGCACACCCACACCATCGCCGTCGACGCGGTGACCGGCCGTCAGAAGTGGAAGGCAGCCATCGAGGTGCCTCCCGACATCGCCGGCTATCTCTGTTGCGGCATTCAATCGCGTGGCATGGCCGCGCTCGACGGCGTGCTCTATCGGACGACGATCGACGCGCGCGTGATGGCGCTCTCGATGGCGGACGGCAAGACGATCTGGACGCAGAAGGCCGCCGACTACAAGGACGGCTATTCGATGACGCACGCGCCGCTGATTGCCGGCGGCGTGCTCATCACCGGCATCTCCGGCGGCGAGTACGGCTCGCGCGGATTCCTCGACGGCTGGGACCTGAAGACGGGCGAAAAGAAGTGGCATCGCTGGACGACGGCCGCGCCGGGCGAGCCGGGCGGCGACACCTGGAAGCCGGACGCTTACAAGGTGGGTGGCGCGCCGACGTGGCTGACCGGCACCTACGATCCCGAGCTCGACCTCGTCTATTGGGGCACCGGCAACGGCGGCCCGTGGAATGCCGCCACGCGCGGCGGCGACTCCCTCTACATCGGCTCGGTGCTGGCGATCAAGCCGGCGACCGGTGCGATCGTCTGGCACTACCAGTTCTCGCCCGGCGATCCCTACGACTACGACGGAACCAACGAGCTCGTGCTGGCCGAGCTTGCCAATCTCCCGGGGGCGTCGGGGAAGACGACCAAGGTCCTGATGCAGGCCAACCGCAACGGGTTCTTCTATGTGATCGACCGAACCACGGGCAAGCTGATCTCGGCAACGCCGTTCGCGCGCAAGATCAACTGGGCGACCGGCATCGACATGGCCAGCGGCCGGCCGATCGACACGCCGATGACGACGATGGTGAGAAAGAGCGAGGAGACGGACTTCATCGAGGTCTGGCCCAGCGCCTTCGGCGGCAAGAACTGGATGCCGATGAGCTACGACCCGAAGAGCGGACTCGTGTTCCTGAACTCGATCGACCTCGGCATGAAGATCAAGTACGTCAAGCAGCAACGGCCGGGCGGACCGAACTGGTACCTCGGCCTCGAGCTCGGCGGCTTCGTGGCCCCCGACGACGGCAACCGCGGCGCGCTCGTCGCCTGGGATCCGGTGGCGGGCAAGGCCGTCTGGCGCACGCTGAACAAGTCGCCGTTCTGGGCGGGTGTGCTCAGCACCGACGGCGGGGTGGTCTTCACCGGCTCGCAGAGCGGCCAGTTCATCGCCTTCGAGGCCAAGACCGGCCGCAGGCTCTGGTCCTTCCAGACCGGCTCCGGGATCACCGGCCTGCCGATCACCTGGGAGAGCGACGGCCGTCAGTACGTCACCATCCTGAGCGGCGCCGCCACCGTCTACGGCGCGCTCGCCGGCGACCCTGACGTCGCCAACGTGCCGGCGGGTGGCTCGGTGTGGACCTTCGCGCTGCCTCCGGCTCGATGAGAAGACGCGGCCGGCTCGTCCTTGCGTTCGTCCTCGCAGCCATGCCGGCCGCGCCGTATGCGCAGCCGGCTTCCGCGGCCGCGGCAAGTGCGGCGCAGGTCGAATCGGGCCGCAAGCTCTATATCAGCTCGTGCCAGCGTTGCCACGGCATCGACCTCGTGACCAACGGCATCGGTTTCGACCTGCGCACGTTTCCCCGCAACGAAAAGGAGCGCTTCGTGCGCTCTGTGAACGAGGGCGTGCGTGCCATGCCTGCCTGGCGCACCACGCTCAAGCCCGAACAGCTGGAGCTGCTCTGGATCTATCTCGGCGCCGTCAACGGCTGGGAGGCCACGCCGGCCCCACGCTGACGACATCGCGCGGGACGTCGACCGGGTTCGCGGCCCACGGGTGATCGTTCCGGCGGGAGCACGCGGCCTCATGGCCACTCATAGCGCACCCCGAGCCATGCGCCGCGGGGCGTTCCTACGCCCAGGAACGGCTCGGCGAGCGAATTCGCCGGGTCGAACGTGCGGTCGGCGTTGGCAAAGGCGTTGTAGCCCAGCACGCCGAAGTTGCTGTATTGGCGATCGAAGACGTTGTTGATGCGCGCGAACAGTTCGACGTTCCTTGCCAGTCGCCAGCGGCCGTCGAGATTGAGCAAGGCGTAGCCGGGCACCTGGCCGTGCGAGTCCTGGTTGTTCTCGTCGCCGCGCAGATGACTGGCGCTGCTCGCCAGCAAGTCGGCGCCCAGCGAAAGCTTGTCGCCCGCCTCGACGTCCAGCCTCAGGCGCAGCGTCTGCGAAGGGATGCTCGGGATGCGGTCGCCTGCGCGCACGCTGATGTCGCCGGCGGCGTTGGCGCTCGAATTGGCCGGGCTGTGCTCTTCGAAAGGTGTCCGGTACGTGGCGGCGATCGCGCTGTAACGGGCGACGATGGCGACCGGACCCCAGCTCGTTCCCGCTGACAGCTCGACGCCCTGGCGCCGTGTCTTGCCGACGTTCTGGAAGTAGCCCGTGTTGATGGCGCCGCCGCTGCTGATGAACTGGATGTCGTCGGACAGGTCGGTGCGGTAGAGCGCTGCCGACCAATGGGCCTGGCCCTCGCGGCCGCGTGCGCCGATCTCCATCGTCCTGGCGACGACCTTCTTCAGCGGCGGGTCGGCGAGGAAGCTGTTCGGCAGCTTGCAGGGCGCCTGGGGATCTGCGCAGGTCAGCTCGATCGCGGTCGGCGCGCGCATTCCCTCGCTGTAGCTGCCGTACGCGGTCAGCGCCGTGCTGGGATTGAACGTCAGCCCGAGGGAGGGATTGATCCGCCTGAAGTCGTGATCGCCGTCCAGGTCGGGGTTGCTGCCGCTACGGTCCCGGATCGACACCCGCGCATCGTTGTAGCGCGCGCTCGCGGTCGCCGTCCACTGCGGCGTCAGCGAGAGCGTGTCCATGAAGAAGAGCGCGAGCGTGCGATTGAACGTCTTCGCGTCGGTCTGGGCGCTGAAGTCGCCGGTCGGAACGGTTCCCCGCGACGCATCGAACGCCGCCGGTTGCGCAGCGAGCGTATAGCGCGCGTCTCCGAAATCGCCGCTGGCCCCAAGCACGAGCCGGTTCTTGCGGCCGAGGAGCGGCTGGCTCAGGGTGAGCTGAACGCCGGCGCCGTAGCTGGTCTGGGTGATGACCGAGCGGTCGTTGAGCGCCTGGGTCGTATCGATCGCTCCCGTGTCCGGATCGGGCTCGCCGAAACCGTCGTTGACGTTGCTGCTGGTGTTGCGATTGCGGTATTGGCGCAGGTAGACGTTGCCGCCGAGCAGCGCGTCCGCGTTGACGAAGTGGCTGCCCTTGACCGACAGCATGGCGAGCCGGTTCTCGTTGATGTCGGGGTAGGTGTACGCCTGGCGCGGGTCGTCAAAGAACGAGAGCGGCAGCGTCTGGGTGCCTTCGAGCCGGTTGTTGGCGGCGGTGATGCTCACATCGAGGTCATCGGTTGCGGTCTGGTAGCCCAGCTTCGCGAACAACTGGTTGACGCGACTCGGGTTGTGGGCCGCCCAGCCGCGGTCGGCAGAAACGTTGCCCGTGAGGAACCAGTCCCACGCGCCGTCGGCGCCGCCATGCTCCACCTGCAGGGTGCGGCGACCGAACGATCCTCCCGACAGCTCGACGGCCGTACCCGGGTAGGCACTGCCGCTCTTGGTATAGATCACCAGCGCGCCGCCGAGGGTGTTCAGTCCGAACAGGGGATTGGAGCCGGGAAGAAGCTGGATGCTTGCAATGGCCGATTGCGGCAAGAGGTCCCAGTTCACGACATCGCCGAACGGCTCGTTGATGCGGACGCCATCCTGGAACACGGACAAGCCCTGCGCGACGCCGACCAGCGGCGACGCCATGAAGCCGCGAAAGCTGATGTCGATCTGGTACGGGTTGCCCTGGGCCGCGTTGGCGGCGACGCTGTTCGCGTTGCGCTCCAGGAACTCGGCCAGGTTGCCCTGGCGCTGCCTGGCGATGTCCTTGCCGGTGTAGACCTGCACGTTGGCGGGCACGTCCCGGATCGGCGTGCCGAGTCCCGGCAGCGGCGTCGTGCCGATGACGTCGACTTGAGTCAGCTCGACGGCTTCGGCCGGGTTTTCGGCGGCATCGATGCCACCGGCGACGCCGAGGGCGCTCAATGCAGCCAGCAAGGAGACGGTGCGCGGCAGGCACCCGGAGATCGCGGCGTTCACGCCCGATCGCCGCCTACTTCTTCGTCAACACTGAAACGGGCCCGGCGTTCGACCTCATGGCTTGGCAATCACGTCGGCGACGCCGGCGTGGTTGGCCTGTCGCGCGATCTCGGCCGCCGTCAGGCCGCGGTCGTCGCGCAGGTCGCGCTTCGCGCCGCGCTCGAGGAGCAGCCGCACGGCATCCGCCTGGCCCTGTCCGGCGGCCCACATGAGGGCAGTGAGGCCGTGTTCATAGGGGGTGTCGACGTCGATGCCCGAAGCGAGCAGCGCATCGATCGCGCCGGCGCTGCCCTGCCCGGCCGCATACACCATGGCGGGCTTGTTCATGCGATCGCGAGCGTCGGTCTTCGCACCCGCCGCGAGCAGGCGCTTCACCACCGGAGCGGAGCCGGCGTAGCTCGCCGCCATGAGCGGCGTCACGCCCTCGAGCGACGCCTGGTTGACGTCGGCGCCGCTCTTCAGCATCGCCTCGACGATGGCGAGATTGCCCTTCTCGGCGGCGAGCAAGAGCGCGGTCTTGCCAAGCCGATTGCGCGAGCTCGGCGACGCGCCGGCGGCCAGGACGCGCTCGACCTGGGCCAGGTCGCCCTGGCGTGCACCGACGAGGAGCTGTGCGTTGAGGGTCGGATTGCTCGGCGCCTGCGCGCCTGCAACGAACGGCGCCGCCAGCGCCAGCGCGACCAGGCCGGCGCGCAGCGCGCCGGCCATCGAAATTGCTTGTCGAACACGTTGGGTCATCGATTCACGAGCCTCGCCATCTCATGCTGCAGTGCAGCGATACCTCGGGGTAGGCAGTGAACCCGATTGTCGATACGCTTGCAATCGTGAAAACGCGACCGGGTCGAGAGCCCGGGGACGCGATAACACCAAAGGAGACTCTCATGCGTCGAATTTCCAAGCTGTCGCGGGCCGGGGCAGCGTCGTTGGCCTGCGCCGGGCTCTTTCTGATCGTCCCGGCGTCCTTCGCCCAGACCGAAGTGACCGGGGCGGCCGCCCCGACCGGCAGTCCCGTGCCGAAGAGCATTTCCGTGCCGCAAGCCCGGCTCGACGGTGCCGACAAGGACAGCGCCAACTTCCTGCACTCGAACATGAACTACGCGCAGACCCGGTACTACCCGGCGGCGCAGATCAACACCACCAACGTCGCCAAGCTGCGTCCGGCGTTCCAGTTCCAGACCGAGGTGCTCGAGTCGATGGAGACGGCGCCGATCGTCGTCGACGGCATCATGTACATCACGACCTCGTACAACCACGTGTACGCGCTCGACGCCGCGACCGGCAAGGAGTTCTGGCACTACAAGCACAAGATGGGTGCGGTGACGACCTTCTGCTGCGGCCCGAACAACCGCGGCGTCGCCATCATGGGCGACCGGCTGTACATGGGAACGCTCGACGCCAAGCTGCTGGCGCTCGACGCCAAGACCGGCAAGGTGCTCTGGTCGACGCAGATCGCCGATCCGGAGGCGGGCTACTCGGAGACGATGGCCCCGGTCGCGGTCAACGGCAAGATCCTGATCGGCACCAACGGCGGCGAGTACGGCATCCGCGGCTTCGTCAAGGCGTTCGACGCCAACGACGGCAAGCTGCTGTGGACGTTCAACACGATCCCCGAGAAGGGCCACGAGGGCGTTTGGGCGGTCAACGACGCGACCGGACGCAATATGCACCGGGACATCGGCGCCGAGAAGGCAGCGCTCGCCAAGAACGCCGATTTCTACAAGACGCTGGGTGGCGGCGTATGGATGGCGCCCGCGGTCGACAAGGAGACGAACATGGTCTACTTCGTCGTCGGTAATCCGAGCCCGGACCTGTACGGCGCCGAGCGGCCCGGGGACAACCTCTACACCGACTCGATCGTCGCCGTCGACCTCAACACCGGCGCCTACAAGTGGCACTACCAGTACGTCGCGCACGACGTCTGGGACCTCGACGCGGTCTCGCCGGTCATCCTCACCGAGGCGAAGGGCAAGGACGGCAAGATGACCAAGGTCGCCATCCACGGCGGCAAGACCGGCCACGTCTACGTCCACGACCGCGCCACCGGCGAGCTGATCCGCTTCAGCGAGACGATGATCCCGCAGGAGAACATGTGGGTGCTGCCGACCAAGGAAGGCGCGCGCATGCTGCCCGGCGCCAACGGCGGCGTCGAATGGAGCCCGATGGCGGTGAATCCGAAGCTGCGTCTGGCCTACGCCGCCAACCTGCACCAGCCGATGACGTACCACGTCGAGCAGGCGGCCTACCCCGGCGGCAAGCTCTGGCTCGGCGGCGCGTTCAAGGTCATCCCGAGCGAGAAGCAGTGGGGGCGCCTGGCCGCGGTCAACCTCGACACCGGCAAGCTGGCCTGGAAGTTCGACACCGAGCAGCCGCTGATCGGCGGCGTCCTGGCCACCGCCGGCGACCTGGTCTTCAACGGCGAAGGCAACGGCCTGTTCCGCGCCTTCGACGCCCGGACCGGCAAGAAGCTCTGGGAATACCAGGCCGGCGCCGGCGTCAACGCGCCCGCGGTCTCGTACATGGTCGGCGGCAAGCAGTACGTCGCGGTCGCGGCGGGCGGCAACACGCAGCTCGACTTCAAGCGCGGCAATACCGTCCTGGTCTTCTCCTTGCCGTGATCGGGTAAAACAGGCGCGACGTGAACGAAGGGAACGATCCTGACATTTCTTGCGGCGCGCCTGTTCGCTTTTGCCGTCTGCGCCACGGCAGCCTCCCCCTCCATCGCACAGGACACCGCGCCCGCCAAGGCGGCGGTGTGCGTGGCCTGCCATGGCCCAGCGGGCAAGTCGACCGATCCGATGTACCCGGTCCTGGCCGGGCAGACCTCGCGCTACCTCTACCTGCAGATGCGCGACTTCCAGGAAGGCCGGCGCGGCGATCCGCAGATGGGGCCGATGGCCAAGGACCTGACCCGCGACGAGATGCGCGAGATTTCCGACTACTTCGCCAAGCAGAAGCCGCCGGCGCAGACCTTCAAGGTCGACCCGGCCAAGGCCAAGCTCGGCCGGGCCAAGGCCGACGAGACCCTCTGCACGATGTGCCACCTCGGCGGCTTCGCCGGCCAGAACGAGATTCCGCGGGTCGCCGGCCAGCACTATGCCTACATCGTCAAGCAGCTCTCGGACTTCAAGGCGCGCAAGCGCACCAACGACGCCGGCAACATGACGAGCGTGGCGAACACGCTGAGCCCGGCGGACATCGACAATCTTGCGCACTACCTGGCCGGGCTCTGATGCGGCGAGCGCGATGGAGTCGCCGGTGACACGCGCGGCGACGCTCGATCGCGACGCGGCCGACCCCGGCGCAGGCCATGCCGCGGCAGCGACACCGATCCGCCAGCGCTACGACCGCGTCACCGCCTGGCTGCACTGGGCAATCGGGATCCTGCTGCTGGCCGAGATCGCCTTCGGCCTCGTCCTCGACGAGATCGCACCGCGCGGGACGCCGGCGCGCGCCGGGGTGATCAACCTGCACAAGTCGTTCGGCATCGTCCTCGGCATCCTGATCGTCGTGCGCATCGCCTGGCGCCTCGGCCACGCGGCGCCGCCGTGGCCGGCAACGATGTCGGCGCGGCGCCGGCGCGCCGCCGACCTCGGCCACGGCGCGCTCTACGTCTGCATGGTGGTGGCGCCGCTCAGCGGATACGTCGGCTCCAACTTCAGCAAGCACGGCGTGCGCTTCTTCGGCATGGCGCTCCCGCCGTGGGGACCCGACTCGCCGGCGGTCTATTCGTTCCTGGTCGGCCTGCACGACATCAGCTCCTACCTGCTGCTCGCCCTCGTCGTCGGCCATGTCGCGATGGCGCTGAAGCATGCCCTGATCGAGCGCGACGGCATCTTCGCGCGAATCGCGCCCTGACCCTCGACCCGCCGGCTGCGCGTCCACGCATGAGTTCCTCGCTACCCGGGCTTGTCCTCGCCGCCGCGCTCGCCGCGCCGCTCGCCGTCGCCGCGGCACCGTTCGCCTTCGTTCCCAATGAAGGCTCGGGCTCGCTCAGCGTCATCGACACCGCGGTCGACCAGGTCGTCGCCGAGATCGACGTCGGCCAGAAGCCGCGCGGAACCGTGGTCTCGGCCGATGGCCGCACCGCCTACGTCAGCGACCAGCCGAACAGTGCGCTGGTGATCGTCGACCTGGCGACGCGCAAGCGCTCGGGGACGATCGCGGTCGGCGCGTCGCCCGAAGGCGTCAGCATCTCGCCCGACGGGCGCTGGGTCGCCACCGCGGTCGAGGAGACGAACGAGATCGTCTTCGTCGATGCGCGGACGAACGCGAAGTCGTTCGTGGTCAAGGTGCGGGGAAAGAACCCCGAGCACGCGGTCTTCTCTCCCGACGGCCGCTACGTGTTCGTCAGCGCCGAGGACGGCGAGGCGGTCGACGTCATCGACGTCGCCAAGCGGGCGCAGGTCGCCCAGGTGCCGGTCGGGGCGCGGCCGCGCGGCATCGTCTTCTCGGCCGACAGCAAGCGCGCCTACGTCGCGGCCGAGAACGCGAACGAGGTCTTCGTCATCGACGCGCAGGCGTTCAAGGTGCTCGCCAGGATCAAGGCCGGCCTGCGCAGCAACGGCGTCGCCCTGCATCCCGACGGCAAATGGCTGTACGTCTCGAACGGCGGCGATGCGACCGTGTCGGTCATCGACCTCGCATCGGCGGTCGCGATCGCGACGGTGCCGGTCGGCCAGCGGCCATGGAACATGGCGCTCACCCCCGACGGCAAGAAGCTCTACGTCGCCTGCGGTCGCTCGGGCAGTGTCTCGGTGATCGACACGGGCACGAACCAGAAGATCGCGGACATCGCCGTCGGCAAGCTGCCGTGGGGCGTCGTCATCCGGTAGCCGAGCGCGTCGAAGCACGGCAATCGCTGTCCCGCCATCATTCGGGCGTTCCCATCTTCGAGGGCAAAGGCAATGGCAACCGTTCGCGAAGGCACCGCTCCGGTCCTGCTGGTCGTCGATGTGCAGGTCGGGGTCATGCGCGATGCCTGGGAGTCACCGCGGGTGATCAGGAACGTCTGCCGCACGGTCGAGCGCGCCCGCGCCGAGGGCGTTCCGGTGCTCTGGGTACAGCACTCGGACGCCGACCTGCCCGAGGGCAGCGATCGGTGGCAGCTGGTTCCGGCGCTGGTGCCGGCAGCAGGCGAGCCGATTCTGCACAAGCACTTCAACTCGTCCTTCGAGCAGACCCCCTTGGACGAGGAGCTGGCAAGGCTGGGTGCGACGCACGTCGTGCTGGCCGGAGCGGCGACGAACTGGTGCATCCGGGCAACGGCCTACGGCGCGCTCGAGCGCGGCTACGACGTCACCCTGGTCAAGGACGCGCACACCACGGAAACGATGGAGCTCGACGAGCGGGTGAAGATCGAGGCGGCCGACGTCGTGCAGGAGCTCAACATCGCGATGACCTGGCTCTCCTACCCTGGCCGCAAGAACGGCGCAGCCACGGCGGAGGAGCTCGACTTCGGCCGGCCCGGCGGCGGCCAGTAGGCTACGTGCTGTCGCGTTCCACCACCGAGAAGCCGAGATCGGCGATGCGCTCGTGCGCGGCCTCGCCCTCCAGGTGGGCCAGCAGCATCTGGCCGGCGCGAAGCCCCATCTCGCCGGCCCGCACCTGCATCGAGGTCAGGCGGGGCTCGATGCTGGCCGCGATCGGCAGGTCCGCAAAGCCCATGATCGCCAGGTCCCGCGGCACGGCGATGCGGCGCCGCGCGCACTCGAACAGCGCGCCCGCGGCAAGCATGTCGTTGCTGCAGAAGAGGGCGCGCGGCGGCGCGGCCGCGCCCATCAGCGCGGCCAACGCCGCGCCCGCATCGGCGGGGGACGAGGGCACGGCGAGCTGAGCGCTGGCGACCTCGCCCGCGCCGGCGGCGTGCGCTGCTTCGCGAAAACCCTGCAGTCGCGCCAGCGATCGATCGTCCGTGCCGCCGATGTAGCCCAGCCGCCTGTACCCCCTGCCGAGCAGGTGGCGTCCGGCGGCGACCCCCGCACCGTGGTTCGAGAAGCCGACGAGCATGTCGATCGGCCGGGCGCTCAGGTCCCAGGTCTCCACCACGGGGATGCCGGCCCTCAGGATGCTGCTGCGCACGCCGCGCGCATGATTCACCCCGGTCAGCACCAAGCCGTCGACGCGCCGTCCGAGGAAGGCCTGGACCAGGGCGCTCTCGTCCTCGAGGCGGTAGTTCGTCTGCCCGAGCAGCAGCTGATAGCGATGTGCCGCCAGGGCCTGTGCCACGCCGTCGATGGTGTCGGAAAAGATCGAGCTGTTGACCGTCGGCACGATCACGGCCACGGTGCGCGAGCGGCTCGATGCGAGGCTGCCGGCGGTGAGGTTGGGTACGTAGCGCAGCCGCTCGATGGCCGTGCGCACCGCGCGCAAGGTGGCCGGCGACAGCTTGTCCGGCGCGTTCAGCGCGCGCGATACGGTGATCGCCGACACCCCGGCTGCGCGCGCCACGTCTTCCATGCGCACGGTGTCGGGGGGCGCCCTGCGCTTGC
>Ga0207675_100006861_pt1 | contig 10780 bp, 12 predicted proteins | sample KBSSwiS42_FD_184305 | JGI IMG/M metagenome (GOLD analysis project Ga0207675, IMG submission 184305) | Switchgrass rhizosphere microbial communities from Kellogg Biological Station, Michigan, USA - KBS Switchgrass S4-2 (SPAdes) (version 2) | ecosystem: Host-associated > Plants > Roots >...
AGGGGCGCGGGGGCGCGCGGGTGCCGCCCGACGGGTTCCTCGAGACGCTGCGGCAGCGCTGCGACGAGGCGGGCGCCCTGCTCGTCTGCGACGAGATCTACTGCGGCCTGGGCCGGACTGGCGTGATTTGGTGCTCCGACGGCCTGGCCGACGTGATCCTGACCGGGAAGGCGCTCGGGGCCGGGCTGCCGATCTCCGCGGCGCTGTTCTTGCGTCCCGAGCTAGAGGCGGTCTGGAGCCTGGGCCCGGAAGACGTGCTGACGCATACCCACGTCGGCAGCCCGCTCGCGTGCGCCGCAGCGCTGATCGTCCTCGACGCCGTGCCCAAGCTCCTCGACGGGGTGCTGGTCGCGGGCGAGCGCTTCGAGGAGGCGGGCTGGCACGGAGCAGGGCTCCTGCGCGCGAAGGCGGGCGACTGGCAGGAGGCCTGGCGTAGACGCGTCATCGTCGTGCCGGCGGGCCCAGGCGGTTCGCTCATCTCCGCCACGCCGCCGCTGACGATCGGCAGTGACGACGTGGACGAGGCGCTGGAGCGACTCCTCTAGGCGTCGAGCAGCCCGCCGCGGAAGGCGATCCCGACCGCGTGGGCACGCGTTCGGGCGCCGAGCTTGTCGTAGATCTGCTCGACGTGCGTCCCGACGGTTCGGGGGCCGAGCACCAGCTCGGCGCCAACCTCCCTCAGGCTGAGACCGTCCGCGAGCAGAGTGAGCACCTCGTGCTCCCGCTCGCTCAGCGCGCGCCGACCGACTCCCGATGACATTCCCATGGGAGGTATGTACTCGAAGGGGGCAGGAGCGACAAGCTGCTCCTCGGGGGAGGCCGAGACCTGCCCTTACGGCTTGCGCGCGATGACGATCAGGTCGCCGGGCACACGCACCTCGCGGCGGCCCCAGCGGTTCGGGTCGGGGAGTTCCTCGAGCCGCTCGAGGGCAAGGCCGGCGCCGCCGAGGGCGTGAACCAGGCGCCCGATCGGCCAGGCGTCGAAGTAGCTCTCGTGCCAGTGCAGCATCTGGTCGAGGCAGGCGGCGACGGGATGCTCGTCGTAGAGGAAGAGGATCCCTTCGCGCTTGAGGGCGGCCCCGATGCCGTTCGACCAGGCCTCCAGGTCGCCGATCTCCGCGAGCGCGCCCCACGAGGAATAGACGACGTCGAAGCGCCCGCGCAGCAACTCCACGGGAAGTGCTTCCGGCGAGGCGGTCACGAGCGCCGCGTCGGGCAGGCGCTTGCGGGCGGCGATCACCGTCTTCTCGTTCGAGTCGACCCCGGTCACGAGCGCGCCCAGGCTCATCAGCGCGGCGGTTTCGCGGCCGGCGCCGCAAGCGAGATGGAGCACGTGGCGGCCCGCGATGTCCGGAAGGCGCTCGCGCACCGGCTTCGGCAGCGTGCGGCTCCCGCGCGCAGAGGAGCGGCGGATCCGCTTGTGCGCTTCCTCCCAGGCGCGCAGGTTGGTGTCTGTGGGCTCCATCAGGCCAGCAGCGAGAAACCGCCGTCGACGACGAGGGTCTGGCCGCGCACCATCTCGGCCTCGGGCGAGCAGAGGAAGCAGACGGCGTCCGCGACGTCTCGGGGCTCGACGAGCCGGCCGGCCGGAGTCCGCTCGAGCCCGCTCGAGATCATCTGCTCCCGGTTCGGGAAGTGGTCGAGCGCGCCGGTCTCGACCACGCCGGCCGAGACGGCGTTCGCGCGGATCCCTCGCGGGGCGAGCTCGACGGCGAGGTAGCGGACGACCGCCTCCAGCGCCGCCTTCGAGACCCCGACGAGGACGTAGTTCTCCAGCACGCGCGTCGAGCCCAGGCTCGAGACGCCGATCACCGACGAGCCCTCGGGCATCTGGGGCGCGCACGCGCGCGTGAGCGTAAGCAGCGCTCTCGCGTTCGCGTTCAACGTCCAGTCCCAGTGCTTGTCCTCGGTCTCGAGCGCCGGCTTGATCACGCCGGTGGCCGCGTTGTGGACGAGCACGTCGAACGGGCCCAGCTCGGCCGCCTCCTGCGCCACCCGCTCGGAAGCGACGTTGCCGCGCACGAGCAACGGCTCGGCGCCGGCGCCGCGCAGCTCCTCCGCGGTCTCCTCGGCGGCCTTGTCGTTGCGGAGGTAGCCGATCGCGACCTGCCCGGCCCCGAGCTCGGCGAAGCGCAGCGCGATGGCCTTCCCGATCCCCCGCGAGCCGCCCGTCACGAGGACGGACGCGCCGTCGAACGTCATCGTCTCGGCGGGAGCGGTTCGTCCGCGGGCGCGGCGCTCGGGATCTCTTCCCAGCCGGGGCGATCGCGCGGCACGCGCGGGCCTTCCCTCGCCTTCGAGGAAGCGTGCCCGAGCCGGTCGAGCAGGTCCATCTGAACGTGGGCGTAACGGCGCACGTCGTGATCCTCGGGCAGGTCGAGCACGAGCTCCTCGATCCGCGCGCGAAGCTGGTAGGCGAAGTGCGGTGTGGCCGGCGCGACGAGCGCGTCGATGTCGTCGGTGGTCGGCTCCGGCATGGCGAAAAGCCTACTGGGTAGGGTCGAAGAGATGCGTCGCCCGGAGCTTGCCGACCTGATGCTGCTGGCGACGGTCACGCTCTGGGCGCTCAACTTCACGGTCACCAAGTACGTCATCTCTCACGGCTTCGGGCCGATCGCATACAGCTGCTTCCGCTTCGGCGGCGCCGGGATTCTCTTCGCAGCGCTCACATGGATCCGCGAACGCTCGTTCGCGATCCGGCGCAGCGACCTCCCGCTGCTCGCCAGCGCCGCGCTGATCGGGATCTTCGTGAACCAGCTCGCGTTCTCCTATGCGATCAAGTTGACGACGGCGACGACGGTCGCGCTGCTGTTCGGGACGCTGCCCGTGCTGACGGGGCTCTTCGCCTGGGCGCTCGGAGTAGAGCGCTTCGACTCTCGGTTCTGGGTCGCCGCGACGCTCGCCTTCGGAGGCGCCGCGCTCGTCGCCCTGGGCTCGGGCGGCGGTCTCTCGGGCCAGCTGTGGGGCGATCTGCTCGGCTTGGTGGCTTCGGCCACCTGGGCCTGGTACACGGTCGCCGTCTCGCCGCTTCTGCACCGGTACTCGACGCTGCGGATCAGCTCGCTCGCGTTCGCGATGGGCACCGTGCCGCTCGTCCTCGTCGGCTCGCAGCAGCTGTTGAGCCAGGACTACGGCAGCGTTGGCGCCAGGGTCTGGCTGTCGCTCGCCTTCGCGATCGTCGGGCCGCTTGTAGTGGCCAACCTGCTCTGGTTCGGGGCGATCAGCCGGGTCGGCCCTTCGCGCGCCTCGGTCTTCGCGAACCTGCAGCCTTTTCTCGCCGCCTTCTTCTCGCTCCTGATCCTCGACGAGTCGATGACGAGGGTTCAGGTGGTCGGCGGGGTCGCGATCGCGGGCGGGATCCTTCTTTCACGCGGCTCACGCCGGGTGTCCGTCGATACCGTGACGGCATGACCCCGATTCGCGCGCGACTGGCCCGGACGCCGCCCGGCTACCAGTACTCGATCGGGCGGATCCTCGCGATCTACTCGGGGTTGATGATCGCGCTGCTGCTCGCCGCGCTCGACCAGACGATCGTCGCGACCGCACTGCCGAGGGTCGTCTCCGAGCTCGGGGGGATCACGCAGTACGCGTGGGTCTTCACCGCCTACATGCTCGGCTCGACGGTAACGGTGCCGCTGTACGGCAGGCTCGGCGACGTCTACGGGCGCAAGCCGCTCTTCATCGTGGCGATCTCGATCTTCCTCGCCGGCTCTGCGCTCTGCGGAGCGGCGCAGAACATGGTCGAACTCGTCGTCTTCCGCGCGATCCAGGGCGTCGGCGCCGGCGGGATCTTTCCGCTCACCCTGGCGATGGTCGGGATGATCGTGCCTCCGCGCGACCGCGGCCGCTATCAGGGGCTGATCGGCTCGGTCTTCGCAGCCGCCTCGATCGCGGGGCCGCTGATCGGCGGCTTCATCGTGGACAACGCGAGCTGGCGCTGGATCTTCTACGTCAACCTGCCGGTCGGCGCCCTCGCGCTCATCGTGATCCTGATCACGATGCCGAGGCGCCGTGCCAAGCGGGAGCACTACATCGATTGGCTCGGCGCGGGGATCCTCGGGCTGGGTACGGCCTCGCTTCTACTCGGGCTCGTCTGGGGCGGGCGCGACTACCCGTGGGGCTCGGCGTATGTGCTCGGCGCGCTCGCCGCGTCGGTCGTACTGCTCGTGTTCTTCGGGCTCTGGGAGCGACACGTGCCGGAGCCGATCCTGCCGTTCGACCTGCTGCGCAACCAGACCGTCGCGGCGAGTGTCGCGTGCATGGCGTTCGTGGGGATGGCCATGTTCGGCACCATCAGCTACGTGCCGCTCTTCGTGCAGGGTGTGATCGGCACCTCGGCGACCTCGTCCGGCGTGGTCCTGACGCCGCTGTTGTTGGGCGCGGTGACCACGAGCTTCATCTCTGGGCAGATCGTCTCGCGCACCGGCCGCTACCGGCCGAACACGCTCATCGGCCCGCTCGTGCTCGGGCTGGGTGAGCTTCTCCTCTGGCGAATGGGCGTTAACGCCACCAACGCCGAGGCGGCCCGCAACATGGTGATCGCCGGGATCGGGCTCGGCATGATGATGCAGATCTTCGTCCTCTCGGTGCAGAACACGGTGTCGCGCTCGGCCATGGGCACGGCGACGGCGCTGACGCAGTTCTCACGCTCGATCGGCGCGACGCTCGGCGTGGCGCTGATGGGCGTGATCGTGAACCAGCGACTCCCGGCGAACATCCGCACGGAGGGCACCGTGATCCACCGCCTCCCGCAGGCCGGCCGCGTAGCACTTGCGAACGCGATCACCCCCGCGTTCCTGTTCGCCGCGGGGGTCTGCGGCATCGTCTTCCTGATCTCGCTGCTCTGGGTGCGGGAGGTGCCTCTGCGGCACGGGTTCGAGGACGCGCCGGTCGGGGACGAGGCCTCGCCTCAGCCCGCCGCGGTTCGGCGTTGACAGGCACATCTCGTTCGACTGGTCCGATCCTTCCTGACCCGAGTACGATGAGCTCATGAGCTCGGGCGACTTCATGCCGTTGGAAGGCTGGGATCACGTCGAGCTCTGGGTGGGAAACGCAAAGCAGGCCGCCTACTTCTACGAGCACGGGCTCGGGTTCACGACGACCGCCTACGCAGGCCCCGAGACCGGCGTCCGCGACCGCGCCTCCTACGTGCTCGAGCAGGGCGAGATCCGGCTGGTAGTCACCAGCGGGCTCCGCGCCGACAGCGAGGTCGCGCAGTTCGCGTGCCGGCACGGCGACGGGGGGAAGACGATCGCGCTCCAGGTGCCGAGCGCCGCCGAGGCCTACCGCCAGGCCGTGCAACGCGGAGCGCGCGGAATCGAGGAGCCGCGTTGGGTCGAGGACGACTTCGGCCGCGTCGAGCTCGCAGCGATCGGCACCTACGGCGACGTCGTCCACTCCTTCGTCAGCCGCCACGGCTACGCGGGGCCGTTCCTGCCCGGTTACGTGTCGACGGCCGAGAACGGAGACACTCGCGGCGGAGTGGGGCTCACGGCGCTCGACCACGTCGTCGGCAACGTCGAGCTCGGCCGCATGGACCACTGGGTCGGCTTCTACGAGCGGGTCTTCGGGATGACGAACATCGTCCATTTCGGCGACGACCAGATCCAGACCGAGTACTCGGCCCTGATGTCGAAGGTGATGGCGGACGGAAGCGGCAAGATCAAGTTCCCGATCAACGAGCCCGCCGAGGGCAAGCGCAAGAGCCAAATCGAGGAGTACCTCGAGTTCAACCACGGGCCCGGCGTCCAGCACATCGCGCTGCAGAGCGAGGACATCGTCCGCACGGTCGCGGCGATGAAGGAGCGAGGCGTGCTCTTCCTCGACACCCCGGACGCCTACTACGAGGAGGTCGAGGGGCGGGTCGGCGAGATCGGCGAGGACTACTCGGACCTGGAGCGCCTGAAGATCCTCGCCGACCGCGACGAGGACGGCTACCTCCTCCAGATCTTCACGAAGACGGCACAGGACCGGCCGACGGTGTTCTTCGAGGTGATCGAGCGCCACGGCGCTACCACCTTCGGCGAGGGCAACTTCAAGGCCCTCTTCGAGTCGATCGAGCGCGAGCAGGCGCTCCGCGGCAATCTGTAGCAGCTAGGACTCGCGCTGCTCCCACCGGCGAAGGCCGCGGCCGGGATCCCACGCGAGGCCGAAGCGATCGCCCTCGGCGAAGGTGACGAAGCCGGCCGAGTCGACGTCGACGGCGAAGAGGTGGTAGTTCGGCTCCTCGGGCTCCCAGTCGATCCGGGCCTTGATAGTCGCCCGGTAGCGGGCGCGCCGCTCGGACTCCTCTACCGGCACGGCGCGGCCGTAGAGCTTGAAGTCGCCTTCGTCGCCCTTCCGGCTCGAGACCACGCTGTGAACGACGAGCCTCGGGTCGCGGAGGAGGTCGAGCGCCTTGGGCGAGCGCCACATCATCCCGAGCATCAGCTCGCCGTCGACGAACTCCGGCTCGACGGGCGAGATGCGTGGCCAGCCGTTACGCCGCAGCGTGCCGACCAGGCACAGCTCGCGCCCCCGCAGGCGCTCCTCGCCGAGCGAGGAGAGATCGGGGCAGGCGGCGGCGAACTCGTCCCAGCGCATCGCCCGATTCTCCCGCAAACGAGTCAGGTAGCAGTGCGCAAGATCGGCGCACCGAAGGGATCCTCTTGACCACAACGCCCAGAAAGCGACAGGGAGGAATTACCCGAATGAAGAAGCGCTGGATCGTGCCGGGTCTGCTCGTGGCCGCCTTCGCCCTCGCGGCGACCGGCCTCGCGGATCCCGGCCATGGCAAGGGGAAGGGCCAGGGTCACGGCAAGAAGAGCAAGTTCGGCCCCTACGACGTGGTCACCGACGATCACGGCTCGTGCGGGAACACCTGGGCCGTCGACACCGAGAAGCGGACGTTCAAGGTCAAGCAGAACAAGGACGGCACCTTCACGGTCACCCGGACCGACCGCGGCACGTTCGTGACCTCGGCCGGCCAGAGCCCCGGCGCGTGCGAGACAAAGGGCAAGCACGGCTCGACCGTCAATGCCGGCGTCACGGGCCGCTTCCACGGGTACCTGCGCGGCACGGTCTCCGGCGGCACCTTCAACCCGGCTGCCACGTGCCCGGCCAACTGCGGGTTTACCGACGTGTGGATCGCGACCTTCTTCGGCCCGAGCGCGACGTTCTCGTGCTTCAGCGACTCGGCCGACTGCAAGTTCAACTTCCACTACCACGCGCGCGGTCAGGGCCTGAAGTTCCACAACTGGTACGACCTTGGCAAAGGCGCGGGGACGTTCCTGAAGGAACGCTTCCACCGCGATATCGCGAACACCTAGCTGCGGGCTCATGTCCCGGAGGGAAGGGCCCGCCCGGCGGCGGGCCCTTCTCGTTGCGTGCGATCCTTCGCCGCCATGAGCCCGCAGCGCCGCACCGCACTCGTCTCGATCGTCGCCGCCTGCGTCCTGATCGGACTGAAGCTCGTGTCCGGGATCGCCACGGGCAGCCTCGGCCTGCTCTCCGAGGCAGCACATTCCGGAACCGACCTGATCGCGGCGCTGCTGACCTTCGTGGCCGTCGGTGTCGCGGTGCGCCCGGCCGACCCCGGCCACGCCTACGGCCACGGGAAGGCGGAGCACCTTGCCGCCCTGGCCGAGGCCGCGATCCTGGTCGTGCTCAGCCTTGCCATCGCCTGGCAGGCGCTCTTGCGGCTTTTCGGGCTCGCGAGCGGGCAGGTCGACCCACGCTGGTACGCGATCGTCGTGGTCGTCGTCGTGATGGTCGTGGACGCGACGCGTGCCGCCGTCTCCTATCGTGCGGGTGAGCGCTACGGAAGCGCCGCGCTCCAGGCGAACGCGCTCCACTTCGCAAGCGACTTCGCGGGCTCGACGGCGGTCCTGCTCGGCCTTTTGGCCGCCCGCGCCGGCTACCACTGGGCCGACTCGGCTGCGGCGCTCTTCGTCGCCTTCCTCGTGCTGGTCGCGGCGGGGCGGCTCATGCGGCTGAACGTCGACGTCCTGATGGACCGCGTCCCGCCCGAGGCCCAGGAGGCCGCGCTGGCTGCGATCGCGTCGCTCGAGCCGCGGGTCGAGCTCCGGCGGCTGCGCATGCGCCAGGCGGCCGGGCAGCAGTTCGCCGACGTCGTCATCGGCGTACCGCCGGGCGCGGCCGTGGGGCAGGGCCATGCCGCCGCCGACGCGGTCGAGGAGGCGCTCCACCGCGCGCTGCCGCGGAGCGACGTGGTCGTGCACGTGGAGCCCCAGCAGGACGAGGCGGCGCTGCGCGAACGGGTTCTCGCCGCCGCCCAGCGAGTCCCGCTCGTGCGCGAGATCCATAACCTCACCGTCCTGCGCGTCGGACCTGTAACCGAGGTCTCGCTTCACCTCAAGCTCCCGGGCGAGCTCTCGCTCGAGGACGCTCACTCGGTGGCGACCGAGGTCGAGCGCGCGATCGTGGGGTCGGTGCCGGAGGTGGACGAGGTGCGGACGCACCTCGAGCCGATCGCGGAGGCCGAGGAAGGCCGCAGCGTGGACGAAGCCGCGGCCGGCCGCGAACTCGTCGAGCGCATCGTCGAGGAGACGACCGGCCAGCGACCCCGGGAGCTCCGCTTCCTCAACACCGACCGCGGCCTGCTCGCCTACCTGACGCTCGGGCTCGACGCCTCCACCTCCCTGGCCGAGGCGCACACCCGCGCGAGCGAGATCGAGGAGCGCATCCGCCGAGAGCAGCCCGAGATCGCCGACGTGGTGGTGCACACAGAGCCTTAGAGCCTTGCGACTCTGCATGTTCACGCCGATCGAGCACGAGATCCGCGGCTGGCCGGGCCGGATCGAGGGCGACCGCGTGGTCCAGCTGGCAGCCCAGACGCTGGAGGCGTTCTTCACCGGTGGCGGCCAGGCGCGGGAGCACGCCGAGTACCCGCTTGCCGACGTGCGGCTGCTGGCGCCGGTGCGCCGTCCTCCGTCGGTCCGCGACTTCTACGCCTTCGAGGAGCACGTCCAGAATGCCGCGCGGGTCACGGGCCGCCCCGGAGTCCCGGAGGAGTGGTACGAGATCCCGGCCTTCTACTTCTCCAACCCTGCCGCGATCTACGGCCCGGAGGAGGAGATTCCGTATCCAGAGGGCTCCGAGGCGCTCGACTACGAGCTCGAGGTCGCCGCCGTGATCGGCGCGGACGGGCAGATCGGCGGCTTCACGATCCTGAACGACTGGTCGGCGCGCGACCTGCAACGGCGCGAGATGCGGATCGGTCTCGGGCCCGCGAAGGGGAAGGACTTCGCCACCTCGCTCGGGCCCATCGTGGTGACCCCGGACGAGCTCGGCGACCTGCGGCTCGAGATGGTCGCGCGCGTGAACGGGGAAGAGCGCTCACGCGGGAACCTCGGCGACATGTACCACTCGTGGGAGGCGATCCTCGCGCACGCCTCGCGCAACACGGAGCTGTGGCCGGGCGACATCCTCGGGTCGGGCACGGTCGGAAGCGGCTGCATCCTCGAGCACGGTGACGAGCGCTGGCTCCAGCCCGGCGACGAGGTCGAGCTCGAGGTCGAGGGGATCGGCGTCCTGCGCAACCGGGTCGGGCCGCGTCGGTAGCCGGCGCCGTTGGGCAGGCACCGACGAGATCTTCCAGGCCGCCGGCGCCGGCTTCCTGCCTCCTCAGTAGGCGCGACGAAGCGCAAGACGCCGCTGAAGCCCTGTTACTAGGCTTGAGCCGTGGCGAGGATCGCGGTCATCGGCGCGGGGGTGATGGGCCTCGCCACGGGGTGGGCGCTCAAGCGGCGGGGGGTCGAGGCGGTCGTCTACGAGCAGTTCGAGGTCGGGAACGACCGCGGGTCGAGCCACGGGCGCTCGCGGATCTTTCGGCTCGCCTATGCAGAGGATCACTACGTTCGCCTCGCGCAGGAGGCGCTCGGGCTCTGGCGTGAGCTCGAAGCGGAGACCGGCGAGACGGTCCTCGAGTTGCCCGGGCTCGTGGAGATCGTGCAGACCCTCGAGGAGAGCACGGCCGAGACGCTCGAGCGCTGCGGTGTCGCCTGGGAGCGGCTCGACCGCGAGGAGGCGGAGCGCCGCTACCCGATCCGAGTACCCGAGGGCTCGTTCGTGATAGTCCAGCCGGAGGCGGGGATCACCCGTGCCGACAAGGCGCTCGCCGCCCTCGCGCGCGGGCTCGACGTTCGCGAGCACACGCGTGCTCATCCCGACGAGGTGGACGCGGATGCGGTCGTCATCACCGCCGGCTCATGGGTCAACGAGCTCCTCGACGAGCCCCTGCCGGTGACGACGACCCGCGAGACGCTTTGCTACTTCCGGCTCGACGGCAAACGGCCGGTGCCGTCGGTCGTCTCGTTCCAGCCCGAGAAGCACACGCACGACATGTACTCGCTCCACGACCCGAAGTTCGGCCTGAAGGTCGGCGCGCACCACGCGGGGCAGAAGGCCGATCCCAACGTGCCCGGCGAGCCCGAGCCGCAGCTGATCGAGCGCATCGCTGCCTGGGCTGCCGAGACCTATCGGCTGGACGACCCGTCGCCGGTCGGCGCGGAGACGTGCATGTACACGACCACGGCGGATGAGGGCTTCATCCTCGAGCGCCGCGGCCGTGTTGTCATCGGCTCGCCGTGCTCGGGGCACGGCTTCAAGTTCGCCCCGGCGATCGGCGAGCGCCTCGCCGCGCTTGCCCTCGACGGCTGACTATCCTTCGCCCGTGCCCACGTACCAGCTCCGAGGCGAGGTTCCGCGCAAGCGGCACATCCAGTTCCGCGACAACGGGACGCTGCTGACCGAAGAGGTGATGGGCCTCGAGGGCTTCTCG
>Ga0207675_100006863_pt1 | contig 10778 bp, 8 predicted proteins | sample KBSSwiS42_FD_184305 | JGI IMG/M metagenome (GOLD analysis project Ga0207675, IMG submission 184305) | Switchgrass rhizosphere microbial communities from Kellogg Biological Station, Michigan, USA - KBS Switchgrass S4-2 (SPAdes) (version 2) | ecosystem: Host-associated > Plants > Roots >...
CGAAAACGATCCGTTCAACGCCAGCGAGCTGCTGCGAACGCAGTTCGCGCTCGACGACAGCCTGTACTTTTCCACCGTCGAGGTGCTGCCGGAGGATCGCGACCGCGAGAATCACATCGTGCCGGTGAGCATCGTCGCCGAACCGAATCGCCGTCACCGGGTGCAATACGGCGTCGGCTACGGAACCGATACGCAGGTGCGTGGCACCATCGCCTGGGAAGACCGCCGGGTGAACATGGCGGGCCACCGCTTCCGCACGGAAATCAGGGCGGCCGCGCTCTCGCAATCGCTCGACGCACGTTACATCGTGCCCATCGGCGATCCGGCCACGGAAAAATTCACGCTGCAGCTCACCGGCACCCACGAACGCCGCGCCGACACCGACGACCAGAACATCGATTTCATGCCCAACATCACGCAAGTGCGTCGCTCGTGGTTTGGCGAAGACTATTGGCAGCGCGTGATGTACGTCGAGGTACTCGACACGCGCTCCGAGTTCATCAAGTCGAAACGCACCGAGCAGCAGACGCTGCTGATTCCCGGGATCAGCTTCGCGCTGGTGCCGCGCAACTACCTCGGCGAGGCGCTGTTCAGCCGCACGCTGTACTTCGAACTGCGCGGCTCGCCCAGCTCGCTCGGTTCGGACGCCAGTTTCATCCAGACCCGCGTTTCGGGCGAAAAAGTATTCGACCTGGACAAGAACCGCCGCTGGCACATTTACATGCGCGCCGACGTGGGCGCGACGGCGGTGACGGACAGGAATGGTCTCGCGCCATCCCAGCGCTTCTTCGCCGGCGGCGATCGCAGCGTGCGCGGCTTCGGGCTCAACGACCTGTCTCCGGTGCAACAGGCTACCGACGAAAACGGCGACCCGCTGTTCGACGAAAACGGCAACCCGGTACTGGAAAAGGTCGGCGGCAAACACATGGTGGCGGCCTCGGTGGAGCTGATCCGCGACCTGCCCTGGAAGAACCTGTCCGTCGCGGTGTTCGGCGACGCCGGCAACGCCTTCGACAGTTTTGGCGATCCGCTCATGTACTCGGTCGGCATCGGCGTGCGCCTGCGGTTGCCGGTGGTGTCGGTGGGCATCGACGTGGCGCAGGCGCTGACCATTCCCGCCGGCAGCACCGAGCGGCCCGGCCCGCGCCTGCATCTAAACTTCTCGCCGAAATTGTGATCAAGCGCTGGCTCAAGCGGGTGGCCTGGGGCCTGGGCGCGCTCATCCTGGTTCTGGTGCTGTTCCTGGCGTGGGTGATCTACACCGAGAGCGGCTTGCGCTTCGTGGTCGCGCACCTGCCCGAGAAGCTCGGCAAGGTGACGCTCAAGATCGAGGACGTGCAAGGCACGATCGCCGGCGGATTCAGCGCGAAGTCGGTCGACGTCGACCATGAGACCACGCACGTGCGCGTCGAAAACGGCAGCGCGCGCGTCAATTTCTGGCCGCTGCTGGTGGGACGCATCGCGGTGCGCCGCGCGAACGCCGACCTGGTCCTGGTCGAGGTCAAGCCACGCAAGAATCGTCCCAGGACGCCGGCGAAGTTCATGCCGCGCCTGCTCAGCATCAGCGCGGCGCGCGCCAACACGAAGGTGCTCGCGATTGTCGCCCCCAACGGTCGGCGCGTCGATTTCACCGAGGTGAGCGGCTCGGGCATCGTCGGCTACAAGACCATCAAGATCTTCGAGGGCAACGTCATCTTTGGCTACCTGCACTCACGCGCCATCGGCGAGCTGCGTGCGGCCGATCCGACCAAGCTCAGCGGCGAAACCACCACGCGCATGATCATCGACGGCCAGCCGGAGTGGCGCGCGGACGCCAGCTTCGACGGTGACCTCGACAAACTACCCATCACAGGCATGCTGCAGGCGCCGTTCCGCGCCGACCTGCACGGCGAATTGCTCGAGCTCGCGAAGAATTTCCACTGGCTGGCCAAGGCCGAGGTGCACAACTTCGACCTGCGTGCCTTTGGCGGCGGCGATGCGCTGGGCATCATCTCCGGGCCGCTCGACCTCGGCGGCGCGATGAACACCTTCTACGGACGGGGTCCGCTGCTGGTGCCGGGTCTCGGAGCCGGCCAGTTCGACACGGTGTTCGAGGGCAACTACTCGGACGGCGTGGTGAATGCCACGCATTATGAAGTCACGCATCGCGCCACGCGCAGTCATGCCGACGGTTCCGGAACCATCCAGGCGGTGGAAAACGGCCCGCGACTGGTGTTGTCGGGGAAGTGGCACGAATTGCGCTGGCCGCTGGTCGCGCGTTTCACCGCGGAGACGCCGCAGATCTTCAGCAGCCCCGAGGGAACCTACACGCTCGAAGGCACGTGGCCCTATGCGCTGAACGCCCGCGGCGATCTGTACATCCCGCAGATCGATCCAATGACCATGGCGATGCGCGGCGCGCTGCACAAGGATCACCTGCAGATCGACGAGCTGGATCTCGGCGCGTTCGGCGGGCACGCGCTGCTGGCCGGCAACGCGCGCTGGAGTCCCGAGCAGAGCTGGGAACTGGCGGGCGATGTAAAGGGATTCGATCCCGATACGCTGCGCCCCGGCTTTCGCGGCGCGCTCGATTTCAAGCTGAAGGCCAGCGGTGCGCCATTCGCCACGAAGGAACTCGACGTCGCGTTTTCGGGAATCTCCGGCAAGCTGCGCGGCAATTCCGCGAGTGGTGCAGGTCACGTCCGGATGCAGGGCGACGACTGGAGCTTCGACGCGGTGCGCTTGCGCGCCGGGTCCACCAGCCTGGCGCTCGACGGTACGGTCGGACCGACCCGGCCGCTGGATCTTGCCTTCGACATCGACGCCGAGGATCTCGGCCTGATCGCCGATGGCGCCCGCGGGACACTGCATGCGCGCGGCAAGATCGCGGGCAATTCCGGAACGCCGGTCATCAGGCTCGATGCGCAGGGCGCAGACATCGAACACGGCGACATCAAACTCGACAAGCTCTCGGCGAACGTCGACGTCGACTGGCGCGGGCAACGCGTCTCGCATGCCGACGTGGCGCTGTCGCGGCTCACCGTGGGCAATCGCGCGCTCACGCAATTCAATGCGGTCATGGACGGCACCACCGGCGATCACAAGTTCAAGATCGACGCGCTGGCTGCCACCACCAGCCTGCATCTCAACGGCAGCGGCTCGTTCACCGACAACGTCTGGAACGCGACGATCGCGGATCTCATCATCGACGACTCCGCCAACATCAATCTCAAGCTCGACGCGCCGGTCAACCTCAGCGCGAACAGCCATTCGTTCAAGCTCGAGCCGCTCTGCCTGCGCGGCAAGGTGGCGCGACTGTGCGGTGAAGGCGCGTGGAGCGAGGCCGGCTGGAATCTGCACGCCGATGCGCAAAACCTGCCGATCAACACTCTGACCGCCGGATTCACTCCGAAGGTCGAATACCAGGGCACCGTGAACGCCACGGCCAGCATCAGCGCTAGCGGCGGCGCTCCGTTCGTGGGCAGCGCGCGCGCCGACCTCGTTGACGCGTCGATCCGTCACAAGCTCGCGAGCGGACGCACCGACGTGATCAGTTTTGGTTCCGGATTCGTGACACTGCAGGCCGAACCCGATCACGTGACCGGCGAATTGCGCCTGGATGCCGCGGCGCGCGGCCTGATCTCGGGGCGCATGCGCGCGGAACGCAGCGCCGCCGACACCATGGATTGGCCGCTGCGCGGACAGCTGCAGATGGCGACCGGCGAACTCGGTTTCATCACGCTGTATGCGCCCGACGTCGATCGAGCCAGCGGACACTTCGACGCGAACCTGAGTTTCGAAGGAACACTGGGCAAACCCAGCGCCAGCGGCATCATCAAGCTGTCGGGCGCCGAGCTGGATTTCTACCAGCTCAATCTCGCCTTGCGCGCGCTCGAGATGGAAGCGCGCATCGAATCCAACAACCTGGAGTTCAGTTCGAACGCGAAGGCCGGCGCCGGCACGCTCGCGAGCACCGGCAAGCTCCGGTGGCGCGACGGCCAGCCGTACGGCGACATCACGCTCACGGGCGAGAACCTGCGGCTGGTGGACGTCCCGGAGGCGCGCATCGACGCGTCCCCCGATCTCAACTTCCGCATCGATGCGCACGACATCTTCGTCAAGGGCGAGGTCAAGGTGCCGCTGGCGCGCATCCGTCCGGCCGATCTCACCAACGCCGTGCTGCCGTCCGCCGACGAAGTGCTGGTGGGACCGACCGAGAAAATCGAGACGGATCCGTTCCGCGTCACCAGCGAGATCACCATGACGCTGGGCGACAAGGTGAGCATCGAAACCTACGGGCTGTCCGGTCATGTCACCGGCAGCATCACCGAAAGCACGCTGCCCGATCAGCCCACGCGCGCCAAGGGCGAGTTGCAGATCAAGGACGGCCAGTACACCGCGCTGGCGCGCAAGCTGGAAATCGAACGCGGCCGGCTCATCTTCAGCGATCGCCTGCTTGTCGATCCCGCGGTCGACATCCGCGCGGTCAAGGAATTCCCGGACATCAAGGCCGGCGTGAACGTCCGCGGCACACTGCGCGAACCGCGGCTGTCGTTCTTCTCCGAACCCTCGGTGCCGCAGTCGCAGATCGTGTCGCTGCTGCTGGCGGGTGGATCGCTGCAGTCGGCGCAGGAGCCGGGACGTGCCGGCACGCCCGGCGCGCGGCAGGAAGTGGCGGGACAGGCGGCGGCCCTGCTGGCCTCGCAGCTCGGCAACAGGATCGGCCTGCCGGACATCAGCGTCGAATCGGATCTGTCCAACGAAACATCGCTGGTGCTCGGCAAGTACCTGTCACCGCGGCTGTACGTGAGCTACGGCATATCGCTGACGGAATCCATCAACACCATCAAGATGCGCTACACGCTCGACGACCGCTGGACGGTGAAGACCGAGGCGGGCAAGGAGCGCAGCGCCGATCTCGTCTACACGATCGAGAAGTGAAGCTCGGGCGATGAACACCCTGGAGTTGTTCGCCAACGATCCGCAGGATGCGATACCGCTCGAGGCCGGAATCACGCTGCTGCGTGGCCATGCGGATTCGCTCAGGCTGATGCCGTTGATCGAGCGCGTCGCGTCCCATTCACCGTTCCGGCATCTCGTCACTCCCGGCGGGCAGACCATGTCCGTGGCGATGACGAACTGCGGCCCGCTGGGTTGGGTCAGCGATCGCAGCGGCTACCGCTACAGCCCGGTCGATCCGCTGACAGATCGAAACTGGCCCGTCATGCCGGAGGAATTCCGCCGCCTGGCGCTGCAAGCCGCCGCGCGCGGCGGTTTCCCGGACTTTCGCCCCGACGCCTGCCTCGTGAATCGCTATTCACCCGGCAGCCGGCTCACCGCGCATCGCGATGCGGACGAGCAGAACTTCGCGCAACCCATCGTCTCGGTATCGCTCGGACTGCCGGCGAGCTTCGCGTTCTATGGCCTGAAGCGCGGCGGCACGGGGAAAACCGTCGCGCTGGCCGACGGCGACGTGCTGGTGTGGGGCGGGCCTGCGCGCCTGGTGTATCACGCCGTGCGGCCGGTGAAACCCGGCCACCATCCGGTCACCGGTGCGTTCCGCTACAACCTGACCTTCCGCCACGCGAGGTAGTTAGACCTCAGTTCCTGGCGTGCAGCATCTTGAACAGTTTGTCGCCCTTGAACCCACCGTTCTCGCGCGCATAGGCGTATTCCCAGAGCAGCGGCGTCGAGTACAGCACGGTGCCGAGTCCGCTGGCGGGGTCCAGTGACAACACCACGCTGGCGGTGCAGCTGGTGTGCAGGGTGCGATCGCGCGCCGGACACCAGCGCCAGATGCTGAACTTGCGGTCCGACGCGTCGCTGCTCTCGCCTTCCATGGTTTCGATGATCACGCGGCCCCGATGCACGAAGCCGTCGGGCTTGCCGAATTTCTCGAGCAGCATCTGCAGGATTCGATCGTAGTTGGTGACATAGTCGCCGGGCAGCTTGCGCAACTGCTCGCGGCTCTCGCTGCGGAACAGGAGACGTACGCCACAGAACTTGTTCATCTCGTCGAACTTCTCGGGCACGATCTTCTTCGTGTCGTCCCAGTTGGCACAGAACTGGTAGACGATGGGATGCAGCACCACGCCGTCGGATTCGGTCCCGTAACGGAAGGCCTGATCTTCGATCGCATACTCCGAGAGCACGTAGAAGCCACCGCCCTCGTACGTCTTCCTCATGGTCATGATCATGGTGTACATGTCGCAGCCCTGCTGCGCTTCGGAGAACACCGGCTTGCAGATGAAATCCTGGTTCTTCATCACCGGACCGGTGAACGCGGCGGCGACGCCCAGCGGGTCCTGCGGAAGCCGTTCGAAGCCGGCGCGCAGCTCGCCCCATTGATGTCCGCCGAATCCAGCGGGCGGCACGTATTTGACCTTCGCGGGCTTGTCGGCGCCCAGACCCACGCCGCAACACAGGACCCCCATCAGAAACACGACGAGCGGAAACCCAGACTTCCTGACATTCATTTCTTCTGTTCAACCTCGATTAGCAGCGGCGCCGCGAACAATCTTGCCGGTGAGATCACCGGCTCGTCGAGCGGCACATTCGCGCCATATCGCTCACGAATCTTGGCCCGCACCACGTCATTGCCGAGATCGAATTCGCGCAGTTTCTGCAGTTCGCCGAGTCGCACGCCCAGTGCCTGGTCGTACATCTTCCACACCAGCTCCGAGCAGTAGATACGCTCGCCGGTCCATTCGAAGTACAGATCGTACGGCTTGCCCTCGAATGGACTCGCCGCCTCGCGCAGCTTTTCGACCTGCGCGGCATCGAGCGGCGTCTTCAGGCGCTTGACCACGTAACGCCCGCCGTCGCCGTGCTTCCTCCATTCCTCGAGTGGCGTATAGCGCACGGTCGCGACCGCTTCGTACACGAACGGTTTGCCGTCGCGCATGAAGACGATGCCGACGTGGCTGTACGGAGAATGCGTGGCGAGCTGCACGGCCAGGCTTTGCCCCGACCGCGACGACTGAAAGACGATGTCGCCGTCGCGCAGTTGCCCGGAGGCGGCGGCCGTCCGGCCCAGCAGCACGAGTACCAGCAGCGCGGACGGAATCATGCGGCGCACCAAGAGCGCGAGTAGTGAGACTGACAACGCGCCGCAAGCCCGCGGGGCTACGGCGCCGTTCATTGCGTGCCGCTCGCGGGCTCTGGAGCAGGTTTCTTCAACCCGGTCTTGCGCGCTTCGGCTTCCTTCTCGGCCTTGTATCTCTGTTCCTCTCGGTGCGCGTACTCGGTGCGGTACTTGAGCGACAGGGCATGCAGCAGTGTGTACAGCGGGTCCGGTTTCGCGTCACCCGATTCGCGCGCCATGGCGTATTGCCAGACTGCCGGCGTCGAAATGAGCACGATGCCCCGCCCCTGGTCCGGGTCGAGCGTGAGCACGATGCTCGCGCGGCAACGCGTCATCAGTCCGTCACGCGGTGCCGGGCACCAGCGCCAGGTGTCGAACTTGCGTTCGCCTCGCGAAGCCGGCCCCACCGGCCCGCTGACCGGTTCGATCATCACGTGACCCCGCCAGGTGAAGTTGGCGGGCTTGCCGTAGCGCGAAATCAACTCCGAGAGCACCAGGTCGTAACGAGTCACGTGATCCGCGGGGAGATCCCGCAACTGTGCGCGGGTTTCGGACTGGAACAACATGCGCACGCCGCAGAATTTGCGGAGCTTTTCGATGTCCTCTGGCACTTCCTTGATGAAGCTCTCCCAGTTCGCGCAGAACTGGTACACCACCGGGGCTACTACCACGCCGGAGGTCGGGAGTTTGAAGCCCTGGTTTTCGATGTAGTACTCGGTCAACACGTGGAAGCCGCCGCCTTCGAGGCGTTGCAAACGGGAAGCGCGCAAATAGTCCTCGATCGAGCAGCCCGTCGGACCCGTCGCGCGGCAATTGAGGTCGATGGACGTCACCTTGCCGCTCGTCCATGCGGCACCAATGCCCTGTGGTTTCTCGGGGAGTCGCGTGAACGCCGACGGCGGCTCGCCCCAACGGTGTCCTTCGAAGCCAAGCGGCGCGTTGTAGCGCTTCGGCGGTGCGGGGAATTTCGGCGCCTGGTCTGGCGCGAGGTACGACACCGGCATGAGCGGCGCCTGCGAGATATCCGGCGTATCCGCGTACGCCAGAGCTTCGCAGGCAACCAATACCAGGCCGAAGGCTATTCGCACGGTGTGCAGCATATCCTTCAAATATGATGCGCCGCTAACCACCGGAGGCGCCATGCACTTCCTTCTCTTCTATACATACATCCCGGACGTGCTCGAGCGCCGCGCCCAATTCCGCGGCGCACACCTGAAACACGCCTGGGCGGCCAAGGAACGCGGTGAGCTGGTGCTGGCCGGAGCGCTTGCCGAGCCGGTCGACGGCGGCGTGCTGTGGTTTTCGGCGCCCGACAAGACCGTGGTCGAACGCTTCGCGGCCGAAGACCCCTACGTGAAGGGGGGCCTGGTCACGAAATGGGTGGTGCGCCCCTGGACCACGGTCGTGGGCGACGCCGCCAGCAATCCGATCCTCCCCGGCTGAACGCCGCTCACTACCCGGAATTCTTCAAAGATTCACGAATCTCTCATTGACGCACGGTGCATGTTTATGCACTATGCGCGAACTTTATGCACACCGACCACCATCGCGAGGCGCGTCGCACCGCCATCGTTCGCCTGTTGCGCAGCGCACCCGTGCGCCGCCAGCAGGAGCTCGTGCGCCTGTTGAAGCGCGAGGGCCACGCGGTCACGCAGTCGTCGATCAGCCGCGACCTGCGCGAGCTGGGCGTGCTCAAGCACAGCGAGGGTTACGTGCTCCCGGAGAGCGCCGAGCAGGCGTCCCGAACACAGGATAATTTCGCTACCATCGCGCACTTCGTGCGCGAGGTGCGCGCCGCCGGTCCGTCCATCACGGTGGTCAAGACCACCATCGGTTCGGCCGGCAGCGTGGCCGCCGCCATCGACAAGGCGGGATGGGAAGAAGTCGCCGGCACGGTGTCGGGCGACGACACGATTTTCATCGCGACCGCGGATGCGCGCGCCCAGGCGCAGGTGCTCGAGCGGTTGCGCGAAGCTTTTGGAGTTTGAATAAAAATGAGCCAGGTTCTTCCTAACCAGGGTACCCCCATCGTCCTCGCCTATTCGGGCGGCCTCGACACCTCCTTCCTGGTGCCCTGGCTGAAGGAGAACTATGGCCGGCCGATCATCACGGTCACGGTTGACACCGGCGGCATCGACGCCGCGGGCGCGAAGACGCTGGCCGAGCGTTCGAAGGCCTACGGCGCCATCGCGCATCACCAGATCGATGCGCGTGCCGACTACTTCGAGCAGGTGCTGCGCTTCCTGGTCATGGGCAACGTGCGCCGCGGTCAGCTCTATCCACTGTGTGTCGGCGCCGAGCGCGTCATGCAGGCGCAGCAGATTGCGCTGATGGCGCGCAAGCTGGGCACGAATTCGATCGCGCACGGCTGCACCGCGGCCGGCAACGACCAGGTGCGCTTCGAAGTCGCGATGCGCACGCTCGCGCCCGAACTGGAAGTGATCGCGCCGGTCCGGGACGGCGCCTTCAAACGCCAGGAAGAACTCGACTACCTGAACGCAAGAAAGCTGCCGTTGCCGCCGTACGGCGCCGCCTACTCCGTCAATCGCGGCCTGTGGGGCGTGACCATCGGCGGCAAGGAGACGCTGACGTCCGAGGGCAGCATCCCGGATGCAGCGTGGGTGTTGTCGAAGGACGCGTTCACCCATCCGAAGCCGCCCGCGAAGCACACCCTGCATTTCGAAAAGGGCCGCCCGACCGGCATCGACGGCCAGAAGATGTCCGCCGTGGAAGTCGTGGAAGCACTCGAAACGCTGGGCGCGCCCTACGGCATCGGCCGCGGCATCCATCTCGGCGACACCATCATCGGCACCAAGGGCCGCGTGGCTTTCGAGGCGCCCGCCGCGGAAACCCTGCTGGTCGCGCATCGCGAGCTGGAGAAGCTCGTGCTCACGCCGCGCCAGCAGCGCATCAAGGAGTCGCTGGCGGGTCCGTACGGCGACTGGGTGCACGAAGGCCAGCTGCTCGATCCTGTGTGTCGCGACATCGAGGCGCTGTTCCTGTCTTCGCAGGAGCGCGTCACCGGCAAGGTCCATGTTCTGTTCCGGCCCGGTAGTTTGTTCGTGGAAGGCGTCGAATCGCCGCATTCGCTGATGGCCGTCTCGCGCGGCGTGTACGGCGAAGCCGCGGGCGAATGGACCCCGCAGGACGCACTGGGTTTCTCCAAGATCGTTTCGTTGACGGGCATGTTCCATGCCCGTGCTGGAGGTAAGTGAGATGCGTACGGTAGTCGTCGACAAGATTGCATCGGTGACGCAAGCCTGTGGCTTGGGTAACGAGGTGCGTGTCGCCACCGACAACATTCCCGCCGAGGAAGGTGTGGTCGTGGTCGTCGAGATCCTGACCAACAAGTCCACCTACAACACGCTCGAGCTGACCAGCGGACGCATGGCCAAGGTGGGCAAGGGCGACATCGTTGCCGGCGCGCTCGGCCATCGCAAGGCGCTGTTCGGCTATTCGGGCCACGTGCCCGAGAGCGTGAAACCCGGCGACATCCTGCAGATGCTCAACATCGGCGGCGTGCTCGGCGTGTGCGACTCGGTGAACCCGGACAAGGGCAAGCCCTTCGACTGCCGTGTCATCGGCGGCGTGCTGGATTTCCCGTATCTCGGCGAACGCATCGGCGTGCCGGCGCGCGTCGGTTATCGAAAATTCGATCCGGAAGCGAAGCTCGTGACGAACGGCGTGCCCGTCGTCGCGCTCGCGGGCACCTGCA
>Ga0207675_100006870_pt1 | contig 10774 bp, 10 predicted proteins | sample KBSSwiS42_FD_184305 | JGI IMG/M metagenome (GOLD analysis project Ga0207675, IMG submission 184305) | Switchgrass rhizosphere microbial communities from Kellogg Biological Station, Michigan, USA - KBS Switchgrass S4-2 (SPAdes) (version 2) | ecosystem: Host-associated > Plants > Roots >...
AATCGTCACGGCGAGGCCGTCGAGCGCGAGCGCCGCGGCGTCGTCGAGATCGTCCGTCTCGACCGGAAGGGTGACGGCGTCCAGGCCGAGCGCGGCGTACCCGGCCGCGTGCATCGCGGGCGAGGGGCTCTCGAGGACGGGCGTTCCGACGAGCGCGAAGCGTCGGGTCCGCTCGCCGACGGCGGGCGCGCGGTAGACGTCCAGGAGCTCGCGCGTCGTGAGCTGGCCGGGCGCGCTCTCGCGGCCCCGCGCCGTCGCGCCGTAGGTCCCCCACGACCCCCACGACAGCGCGAGGATCCGCGAGACCGCACCGGGCCGTCCCGACGCGAACGCGGCGAGGCGCCCCCCGCTTCCGCGCAGCAGATCCCGAAGCGCCGCCCCGTCCGCCGCGCGATGCGCCTCCGGCACGAGCTTCAAGCGCGCGGCGCGCGAGCGCGAGAGGCGATCGTGGGCGCGCGCCAGCGTCCCCGGCTCGCACGCCCCGCCGTGGAGCGAGAGGATCGTTCGCGAGGCGAGCGGCCCCTCCGCCAGGTCGGCGAGCGGGCCGCCGGCCTCGACGTCCACGAGCACGGCCCCCGCGGAGAGCGCGTCTTCGAGAATGCGTCTTTTCTCCCCGGCGCTGCCGTCGAACCCTCCCCCGTCCCCGACCGTGCGCACGGTGACGATCGCGGGGAGCGGCGAGCGGGCGACGAGCGAGGCGCACGACCCGGCGCGCAGATGGTCGGCGCGGATCTCGACCCAAGCGGCACCGGGGGGGACGCGCGACAGCTCGCGCGCGACCGCGTCCTCGGTCGCCTCGAGGATCGAGTGGACGACCCCCGTCACAGGAGCGACACGGGATCGACGTCCACGTGGATCGTGCGCGCGAGGGCCTTCCCGTCGAATGCGGAGAGCGCCGCGGCCACGGTGTCCACGAGCCGGCGCCGCCCCGCGGACCGCGCGAGGAGCTGCATGCGGAACTGTCCGCGCAGCCGCTCGATCGGCGCGGGGCCGGGCCCCGTGATCGTCAGGCGCGTCGAGGAGACCGCCCGCAGCGCCTCGGCGACCTCGTGGGCCGTGCGCCACGCGCGACCCTCGTGCGTATCGGCGACGATGATCTGCACGAGCGCGGACAGCGGCGGGTAGCGCAGCGCGCGGCGGTAGCGGATCTCGCGCGCGAAAAACGCCTCGTAGTCCTGCGCCGCCGCCTCGGCGAGGACCGGGTGATCCGGATCGAACGCCTGCGCGATGACGCGCCCCCCGCGCTCGCCCCGGCCCGCGCGCCCCGCCACCTGCGTCAGGAGCTGGAACGCGCGCTCCCCCGCGCGGAAGTCGGGGAGGCCGAGCGTCTGGTCCGCGGACAGGACCCCGACGAGCGTGACGTTGGGGAAGTCGTGCCCCTTCGCGATCATCTGCGTGCCGACGAGGACGTCGATCTCGCCGGCGTCGAACCGCCTCAGGATCCGCTCGTGGGCGCCGCGCCCGCGCACCGTGTCGCGGTCCATGCGCTCGATGCGCGCGCCGGGGACGGCCCGCCTCAGGTCGTCCTCGATCCGCTCGGTCCCGTCCCCGAGCTCCGACAGCGCGTCCGCGTCACACGACGGGCAGGTGTCCGGCCGCCGCTCCTCGTGGCCGCAGCCGTGGCACCTCAGGCGCCTTATCCCCCGGTGCCAGGTCAGGGCGAGCGAGCACTGACGGCACGTGACGCGCTTGCCGCACGCCGAGCACAGGAGAGCGATCGCCCACCCGCGACGGTTCCTGAGGACCAGGGCCTGCTCGCCGCGCGCGACGGTCTCGACGAGAGCCTGGCGCAGCGGCTCGGAGAGCGGGGTCACCTCCCCGGCGGCGCGGAACTGCTCGCGCATGTCCACGAGATCGACCTTCGGGAGCGACCGGCCGGCGATGCGGCCGGGAAGCGTGAGGAGCGCGTACCTCCCCGACCGGGCGTGCTGGTAGGACTCGAGCGACGGCGTCGCGGAACCCAGGAGCACGACGGCGGAGGAGAGGCGCGCGCGCACGACCGCGACGTCGCGGCCGTTGTACCGCGGCGCGTCCTCCTGCTTGTAGGACGGGTCGTGCTCCTCGTCCACGACGATCAGGCCGGGATCGGACAGCGGCGCGAACACGGCGGAGCGCGCGCCGACGACGAAGCGCTTCTCCCCCGTGCGGACCGCGTCCCACGCCGCGCGCCTCGCCCGCGGCGACAGCGCGGAGTGGAGCAGGGCGATCTGTCCGGGGAACCGCGCGGCCAGCCGCGCGACGAGCAGGGGCGTCAGGCCGATCTCCGGAACGAGGTAGAGGACCCCCCGCCCCGCCGCAAGCGTCGCCTCCGCGGCGCGCAGGTAGACCTCGGTCTTCCCCGATCCGGTCGGGCCGTGGAGGAGGAACGGCGCGTAGGCACGCGCGCTCACGGCCGCAAAGAGCGGGACCAGGGCCGCGGCCTGCGCGGCGGTCGGCTCGACGGCGGGAGGAGCTTCCGCCGTCGCGACGGCGTCGGGCTTCTCCTCCGCGGCCCGCTTGCGCTTCCGCGGCGCGGGATCCGGCGGGAGGGCCGCCTCGATCGCCTCCCCCCACGAGCAGAGGTAATAGTCGGCGACGAAGCGGGTCAGCTCGAGGAGCGAGGCCGGGAGCGGCGCCGCCGGTAGGGTCTCCTCGATCTCCCGGATCGCGATGAGCTCCGCCGGCGGCTCCGGCGACAGGCTGACGACGGTGCCCAGCACGGTGCGGCGCCCGAACGGGACGCGCACGCGCGAGCCGACGACGACGCCCTCGGGCACGCCCGGCAGCCGGTACGTGAAGGTCCGCCGCAGCGGGACCGGGACCGCGACGCCCACGAGGCCCGCTCCGGCCTCGCCGCTCACGCGTCCGTCGAGGGGATCCGGGCGCGCGCGGCCTTCAGGTCCTCGAAGACGAGGCGGCGGTTCTCGACCGTGTACGCGCGGAGGAGATAGGCCGGGTGGAACGTGGGCATCACGGGGATGCCGCGGAAGTCCCCCCAGCTCCCGCGGAGCTGCGTGATCCCGACCTTGGTGCCGAGCAGCGTCTTGGCCGCGGGCGAGCCGAGCGCGACGATGACGTCCGGCCGGATCGCCTCGATCTGCCGGAAGAGGAAAGGCGAGCACGTCGCGACCTCGTCCGGCTCCGGCGTGCGGTTGTCCGGCGGCCGGCACTTCACGACGTTGGCGATGTAGACGTCCTCACGCGTCAGGCCGATCGACCGGATCATCTCGTTGAGCTTCTGCCCCGCCCGGCCGACGAACGGCTCCCCCTTCGCGTCCTCGTCGGCGCCGGGGCCCTCCCCCACGAACATGAGGCGCGCCTTCGGGTTTCCCACGCCGAACACGATGTGCGTGCGGGCGTGGCAGAGCTTGCAGCGCGTGCACTCGCCGATGTCCGCGCGGATCGCCTCGAGGCCCGCCGTCCGAGGCTTCGCCGGCGCGACGCGAAGGTCCGTCACGCCGATCTCGGCCAGGTAGGAGACCCAGGTGCTCAGGTCGCTCAAGGGAGCGTACGGTCGAGGATCGCCTCCGCGACCTCGCGCTTGGTCCCTTCGGGGACGGCGTGAGCCCCGCCGTCCCGTCCGAGGATCGTCACCGCGTTGCGGTCGGAGCCGATCCCGAGCCCGGGGGCGGAGACGTCGTTGGCGACGATGAAGTCGGCGCCCTTCCCGGCGAGCTTCGCCGCGGCGTTTTCGAGGACGTCCTCGGTCTCCGCCGCGAAGCCGACGAGGATCTCCGGGCCCTTCCCGGCTCCCAGCTCGGCGAGGATGTCTGGGCCCTCGTCGAGCACGAGCGTGAGAGGCCCTCCCGCCTTCTTGAGCTTCTGCGGTGCTTCGCGGGGGGCGTAGTCGGAGACGGCCGCGACCATGAAGATCGCGTGGCACGAGGTGCGCTCCCGCATCACGGCCGCGTGCATCTCGCGCGCGGTCGTCACCGGGACGACGCGCACGCCCGCGGGCGCCGCGAGATCCACCGGCCCCGAGACGAGCACGACCTCCGCCCCGCGCCGGCGCGCGGCCTCGGCGAGCGCGTACCCCATCTTTCCCGACGACGCGTTCGACAGGTAGCGGACCGGGTCGATCGCCTCGCGCGTCGGCCCGGCGGTGACGAGGATCTTCTTTCCCGCAAGGACGGTGCTCCGGCGGACGGCGTCGAGCGTCGCGCGCACGATGCGCGCGGGGTCGGCGAGGCGGCCCACGCCGGTCTCGCGCTCGGCGAGCCAGCCGGACTCCGGCTCCACGAGGACGTGCCCGCGCGCCGCAAGCCGCGCGACCGCCTCCCGCGTGGCCGGGTGCTCCCACATCCGCGTGTTCATCGCCGGGGCGAGGACGACGGGAGCCGTGACGGCGAGGTAGAGGGTCGAGACCAGGTCGTCGGCGATCCCGTGCGCCAGCTTCGCGAGCACGTTCGCCGTCGCGGGGGCGACGACGTACGCGTCGATCGTGCGGGCGAGATCGACGTGCCTTATGACCTCGTCGTCCGTGAGGTCCCACGGGTCGCTCCAGACCTTTTTGCCCGAGAGCGTCTGGAGCGTCAGCGGCGTGATGAAGCGCGTGGCGTTTGCGGTCATCACGACCTGGACCTCGGCCCCCGCCGACGTCAGGCCCCGCACGACCTCGCAGGCCTTGTACGCCGCGATCCCGCCCGAAACGCCGAGCGCGATCCGCACGAGCTACGCTCCGGGCTCCGCCGGCGCCTCCTGGGGCTGCGGCTCCGTGCCGTCCCACAGCTCGACGACGCCGGCCGCGACCTCCTCCTGCGCGACGACGGTCGGCTTGATCGACTCGGAATCGACGCGCGGGATCGCACCGGACTGCAGCTGCTCCGCGCGGAGGGCCGCCAGCATGACGAAGCGGTACTTGCTCTCCAGGTTCTCCGGAATCTTGAACATCGATGCTCCTGACGCCCTAGGGGGCGGGAAAGGTCTCGAGGATGTCTCGCACCCGGTCGCTGAGACGGCCGGTCTTCGATCGCTCCGCAAGAACGATCGACGCGAGCGTCGCGGTGGCCTCCTCCAGCTCCGCGTTCACCACGACGTAATCGAACCGATCGTACTCCATCGCCTCGCCGCGAGCCTCGGACAGGCGCCGCGCCACCGCCTGCGGGTCGTCGCTCGCCCGCATCCTGAGGCGCGCTTCGAGGGCCGAAAAGGTCGGCGGAAGCACGAAGATCGACACCGCGTCGAGGCCCGAGGCGCGGATCTGCCGCGCGCCCTGGACGTCGATGTCGAGGAGCAGGTCCGAGCCCGACGCGAGCGCCGCTTCCGTCGCCTCGCGGCCGGTCCCGTAGCGCTCCCCGAACACGTGCGCCCACTCGAGGAAGCCGCCCGACGCCGTGAGCGCGTCGAAGCGCGCCGCGTCCACGAAGTGATACTCGCGACCGCTCTCCTCCCCCGCCCGGCGCGGCCGCGTCGTGAACGAGACGGAGAACTGGAGCCCCGGGACGCTCTCGAGCAGCCGGCGTGCGAGCGTGCTCTTCCCGGTCCCCGATGGGGCCGAGATGACGAACACGATCCCCCGCCGGGTCGGCTTGCCGTCACTCAAGGTTTTGGATCTGCTCCCGGATCTTCTCGGCCTCGGCCTTCAAGGTGAGCGCGCCGCGGCTCATCTCGAGGTCGGGGGACTTGCTCGCGATCGTGTTCGTCTCGCGATGGATCTCCTGGAGGAGGAAGTCGAGGCGCTTCCCCACGGGCTCGCCGTCGGGGCGCGCGAGGAAACCGCGCGCCTGCTCGAGATGCCCGATCAGGCGGACGATCTCCTCGGTGACGTCGGCGCGGTCCGCGAGGAACGCGGCCTCCTGCGCGAGACGCCCCGGGTCGATCGCGATCCCGGTCGTGAGCTGCGCGACGCGCTCGACGAGCTTTTTCTCCAGGAGCTCGGGGACCGCCGCCGCCCGCGCGCGCACCTCGCCGACCACCGACTCCATCCGGCCGAAGCGCTCGAGAAGGTCGGCCGTGAGCATCGCGCCCTCCTTGGAGCGGGCGCGGTCGAGCGCCTCGAGCGCGTCCCCGACCGCGGCGAGCACCTGGGCCTTCCCCGCGTCGTCGAGCGCCTCCGCGGGGGAGGCGATCTCCAGGACGCCGGGGACGCGCAGCAGCGTGGCCATGTCGGCGTCCCCCAGGACCCCGAACTCCTCGCGCAGCGCCTGCCCCGCGGCCAGGACGTCGCCGACGACGTGCCGGTTGAGCGACACCGCCCGGGATCCACGCGCCGCCTCGATCCGGAGATCGATCTCGACGCGGCCGCGCTTGACCTTCGCCAGCACCGCCCGCCGGAGCTCGGGCTCGAGGCTCGCGAGCGCGTCCGGCAGGCGCAACTTCATGTCGGCGAACCGGTTGTTCACGCTGCGCACCTCGACCGTAATGCGGACCTCGGAGGATTCGCGGACCGCCTGGCCATACCCGGTCATGGATCGGATCATGGAGCGGCGGATTGGAGCATACGCGAGGCGAAAGCGTCAAACCGCCCGGTTCGGGAGCTCCGCGAGCACCGCCGCCGCCGCCCGGTCGAACGACCCGTCGCCGCGGAGCTTCTCGCGCACCAGCGCCAGGCGGCGCCGCATGCTCTCCGCGCGCCCCGGATCGTCGAGAAGCTCCCCGATCCCCCGCGCGACCGCCTCCCCGGTGAAAGCGCCCTGTATGAGCTCGGGGACGACCCCCTCCCCCGCGACGAGGTTGGGAAGCGCGATGTGGTCCACCTGGATCATCGAGCGCGCGATGAGGAAGGTGAGCGGCTGCATCCTGTAGACGGCGAGGAAGGGAAGCCCGGCGAGCGCCGCGTCGAGCGTCGCGGTCCCCGAGGCGACCGCCCCCGCATCGGCGACCTCGAGGATCTCCGGGTAGGCGTCCCGAACGATCCGGACGTCGGAAGCCTTCGAGCGTCCGATCAGCCTCTCGGCGAACCCCGGCGGCAGCGTGCGCGCCAGGGGAACGGCGAGCTGGATCCCGGGCCGCCGTCCCTGGAGCCGCGCGCCGCCGTCGAGGAGAACCGGGAGGATGCGGCCGGCCTCCCCCATGCGGCTCCCCGGAAGCAGGGCGACGACCGGACGGCTCGCGTCGAAGCCCAAGCGCGCGAGGAGGTCCGCGCGCGAAGCGCGCCGGCGGACCGCCGCGGCCGGATGGCCCACGAACGTCGCCGGCACCCCGGACGACTCGTAGAACGGCTCCTCGAAGGGGAACAGGACGAGCACGCGGCGCACGAGGCGCTTGAGCGTCGCGACCCTCCCCTTCCGCCAGGCCCAGACCTGCGGGCTCACGTAGTAGACGATCGGCACCGACGCCGCGTGCGCGCGGGCCGCGAGCCGGAAGTTGAAGTCGGGGAAGTCGATCGGGACGAACAGGTCGGGCTTCTCCTCCGTGAGGACGCGCGTCATGCGGTCCATCGCGCGCTTGATCGCGGGGAGATGGCGCACGACCTCGACGATGCCGACGACCGCGACCTCGGAGGCGTGCTGCACGAGGCGCACGCCCGCCTCGGCCATCTCGTCGCCGCCCATCCCGACGAGCTCGACGTCGGGGGCGGCAGCCCGGATCGCGCGCGCGAGACCGGCGCCCAACCGGTCCCCCGACGCCTCGCCCGCAGAGAGGAGGATCCGCCTCATTCGCGCGGAAGCCCGATCGCGTCGTCCGCGAGATCGGTGACCCGGTCGAGGGCCGCCTCGAGATCGCGCCGCCGCTCCTCCTGCTCGGTGTCGCCGGCCTCGCGCCGCACCTTGATCGGCTCGCCGTAGAGGAACAGGCCCTTAGAGAAGAACTTCGGCACCAGCGTCCGGTCCCACGTCTTGAGGCGGCGCGCCGGCCGCGCGGAGAACCCCACGGGCACGATCGGAAGGCCGGTGAAGCGCGCCACCGCGATCACGCCGGGCTGCACCCTCCGGCGGGGGCCCTTCGGCCCGTCCGGGGTCATCCCGACGTCGCAGCCGTCCTCGACCTTGCGCAGGAGCTGCCGCATGCCGGTCAGGCTCCGCCGGGACGTCGATCCCCGCGCCTGCTCGATGCCGAACTTCCGGAGGACGCGCACGAGCGCCTCGGCGTCGCGGTGGTCGCTCGAGAGCACGACGATCCGGCCGCCGGGGTACGCGTACGGCATGAGCACGAACCGGGAGTGCCAGAAGCACAGGATGTACCGGCCGGGATCGCGCCGGGCGGCGTCCAGGACCTCGGTCCCGCGCCTCTCGATCGACATCGTGGCATGGAGGAGCCGGATGTACGCGTGGGCCGCCGTGGGCGCGACGTTCAAGAGGAGCCATTCGGCGGCGCGATTCATCGGGGGGCGCAGTCTATTATCCACGCCTTGAATCCGTTCATCTCGATCGTCGTGCCGGTCCGGAACGAGGAACGCTACGTCGAGCGGCTGGCCCGCTCGCTCCTCGCGCAGGACTACCCCGCGGACCGGTACGAGATCCTCTTCGCCGACGGCGGATCGACCGACGGCACGCTCGCGCTCCTGTCCCGGGTGGATCCCGAAGGGCGCATCCGCGTGCTGCCGAACCCCGGGCGCACGGCCCCCGCGGCGCTGAACGTCGCGATCGCTCAGGCGCGGGGCGAGATCGTGACCCGCGTGGACGGCCATTCTCACGTGGCCCCGGACTACCTCACGCGCATCGTGGCGGTCATGGAGGAGACGGGGGCCCTGGTCGTCGGCGGGCCCGTGAGGATGGACGCCGACACGCCGTTTCGCCGCGCGCTGGTCGAAGCGCTCTACGCGCCGATCGCGGTCGGCTCGGTCCCCTACCGGACGCTGACGACGCGCGCGGAGGTCGCGTCGCTCCAGACCGGCTCGTTCCGCCGCGAGGTCCTCGATCGCGTCGGCCCGTTCGACGAGGCGCTGGCCGTCGTCGAGGACCTCGACATGAACACGCGGATCCGGAAGGCGGGATACAAGCTCCTGCTCGATCCGACGATCCGGTTCTGGTACCTGCCGCGCGCGAGCCTCGGGGCGCTGTGGAGGCAGATCTACACGGTGGGCCTGGTCAAGGCGCGCATCCTGAGGAAGCACCCCGACATCTTCCGGCTCAAGTACGTGCTGCCGACCGCCTTCGTGCTGGGGCTCGGCGTGGCGCTCGCGTCGATCGCGGCCGCTCTTTTCGGCGCGCCCTCGTGGATCGGAGCGCTGGGCGGGGCGGCGATCGGCGCGTACGCGCTCCTCGTCCTCGCCTTCGCGCTCTCGCGCGTCCCGCGCCTGGGAGCGGGAGCGGCGCGGCTCCTGGCGATCCTCCCGACCCTCCACGTCGGCTACGGCCTGGGGTTTCTCTCGGGGGCGACGGAGAAGGTCCTCGGCCGCGCGTCGCGCCCGCCGGGAGCGCCTTGAGCGATCGGCGCGAGGCGCGTCTCATCCTGGCCGCGCTCGCGGAGCGCTGGGACGAGGTGGACTTCGGAGCCGCCACGATCGATGCGGCGCGCTTCGTCGCCCTCGCCCGCGCGTGCGACGTCGCCCCGACGCTCCACGCGATGCTCGAAGCGGCGGGCCGCCTCGCCCGGCTCCCCGAGGAAGCCGCGCGGGGACTCGCCGCCGCGCGCACCAAGGCCCGTCACGACAACATCCTGCTCCTGGCGCGCCTCGAGACGGCGCTCGACCTCCTGAGCGCTGCGGGCATCGTGCCGGTCCTCTTGAAGGGCGCGGATACGCTCCACCGCTTCTACGCGTCGTTCGACGAGCGCACGCTCGACGACGTGGATCTCCTCGTCCCGCGCGATGCGCTCGAGCTCGCGGTCGCGACGCTCGAGGGGGCGGGATGGACGGCGCCTCCGGAGCCGGAGAGGACCCACTGGCTCAGGAGCAGCTTCGAGCTTCCGCTCGTCAGCCCCGGTCCCGTCGGGGTGGCCTTCGAGATCCACTGGGGGCTGGGGCAGGAGCGCCGCTACCGCATCCCCGCCGCGGACGTGCTCGCGCGCGCGGTGCGCGCCGAGGTGGCCGGCCGGTCCGTCTTTCGGCTCGACGACCACGACGCGGTCGCGCACCTCCTCCTGCACCACGTGCAGCACTACTTCGACCGGCGTCTGAAGTGGACGGTCGAGATGGGGAAGATCGCCGCACAGCCCGGATTCTCCTGGTTGGTCGTGCGGGAGCGGCTCGCGTCGTGGGGCGGGCTCGGTGCCGCCGGCCTGGCCTTGGTCCACGTGCGGAAGCTGTTTCCGGCGCTCCTCCCCGAGGCCGCGTTCGACGCGATCCCGTGCGCGCCGTGGCGCACGGCGCTCACGCTCCCCATGCGCTCGAGGCATCCGCTCGATCTGTTCCGGGGCACGAGAAGACGCTGGGTGCAGCTGTGGATCGCCGGGGCCGCGCTCGAGCGGCCGTCGGAGCTGCCGGGATATCTCGTACACCGTGCCACGCGCGACACGCGGGCCGAAGCGGGCTAGGCGGCGACACCCTTCGAGACGGGCGCGTCCACGAACGCGCGGCACCACAGCTCGAGGCAAACCAGCGTGAAGATCGCGTAGGTGCCATCGATGCGCCCGTCGAGGTCGGCAGCGCGCAGCCTCGCGACCGCCGCCGGATCGAACAGGCCGCGCGACGCGAGCGCGCGCGGGGCCAAGACGTCCTCGACCATCGGCCTCAGCTCGTGCCGCAGCCACCGCCGGAGCGGCGCGCCGAACCCGGTCTTCGGCCGGTAGATGACGTCGTGGGGAAGGATCGGCTCCATCGCCTTCTTGAAGATCCACTTCCCGGTCGTCCCGTGCTGCTTGAGATCGTCCGGCAGCGAGCACGCGAGCGCGACCAGGTCGGGGTCGAGCAGCGGCACGCGCACCTCGATGCCGCTCGCCATGCTCATCTTGTCGCCGTAGTTCAGGTTGTGGT
>Ga0207675_100006871_pt1 | contig 10774 bp, 8 predicted proteins | sample KBSSwiS42_FD_184305 | JGI IMG/M metagenome (GOLD analysis project Ga0207675, IMG submission 184305) | Switchgrass rhizosphere microbial communities from Kellogg Biological Station, Michigan, USA - KBS Switchgrass S4-2 (SPAdes) (version 2) | ecosystem: Host-associated > Plants > Roots >...
GGCAATCGCACGCACCCGATTGTCGGTGGTGAACGGTAAGGCGCCGGCGATGCTGGAGAACGCCATCTGCACCTTGCCGCTCATCATGTCGGTGTAGGATGCGCCGATGCCCTTGTAAGGAATATGGGTCGCATCGATCCCGGTACGGAGCTTGAACATCTCGCCTGCGAGATGTGGCGTCGTGCCGATGCCCGCCGAAGCGAAATTGAGCTTTCCTGGATTGACCTTGCCGTATGCCACCAGCTCGGGAAACGTCTTCACCGGCAGGGTGGGGCTGATGACCAGGACCTCAGGCGAGGAGCTCACGATCGACACGGTCTGCAGGTTCTTGAAGACGTCATAGGGAACGTCCGCCTGCAGCGTCGGATTGATCACGATCGCCGGATCCATCAGCACCAGCGTATAGCCGTCGGGTGCCGACCGCGCGACCGAGTCCGTCCCGAGAACTCCGCCGCCGCCCGGCCGGTTCTCCGCCACCACCGGCTGGCCGAGATTTTCCGTCAGCTTTTGCGCGAGCGTGCGGCCGACGTAGTCGATGATGCCCCCGGGAGCGTAAGGAAGCACCAGCCGAACCGGCTTGGCAGGATAGGTCTGCGCCTGGCAACCGGTGGGTACCGCAAGAACGAGCGCCGAGCCGACGAGGGCCGAGGAAAGAGCGCGCCGAAACCACGTCACAGGGTCTGTCATGTCCACTCCTGAATCCCGGCGAAGTCCAGCTAACCCGTGGTTTGTAACAAAATCAATATTTCTTCCAATTTCTGAACAAAGGGGTATGTTCACACCATTCCGGCTGCCGGCTGCTCCTGGCAGCCCGGCACCCCTCCGCGGCGCGCACCGGTGCGTGACCTGCCGCTCCACGAAATCCCGGAGTTCGGAATGCCGGCTCGGCAATGTGGATCGCCTCCGCGCCTTCCTCTACATTTCCCGCCGCGATCGCGCATGGAACGGTGCAGGTGACAAAGTCGCTCGGATTCATTGCAAAACACGGCCTCTGGACGGACGAGCAGAGACGGCAAGCCGAAGACATCAAACGCAGGATCGAGACCGACAATCTGCATCTCGTGCGCCTCGCGTGGGCCGATCCGCACGGTGCGTCGCGCGCCAAGGCGGTGACGGCGCCGGGCTTCGCGGCCGCGCTCACCAGCGGCCACAACATCAACGTTGCGACCAGCACGCTGGATTCGGCCAACGCCAGAATCTTCGACTCGTTCACCCGTGGCGGGGGGATGGGACTCGAGGAGATGACCGGCTCGCCCAATCTCACCATCGTCCCCGACCCCGCGACTTTTCGCGTGCTGCCCTGGGCGCCCGGTGTCGGCTGGGTGCTGTGCGACGAATACTTCAACAACGGCGTGCCGTTTCACTTCTCCCCCCGCCAGCTGCTGCGCAAGCAGCTCAAGCGGCTGGCGGAGCAAGGCATGAGCTCGCTCGTTGGTCTCGAGATCGAATGGTATCTGCTGCGGGTCGCGGATGATCATCTGACCCCTGAGCATACCGGCTTGCCCGGCGTGCGCGGACGCCCGATCGGGACATGGCCGGTAGAACCCGGATTTTCCTATCACTCCGAATCCAACATGGATTTGATGCAACCGGTGCTCTCCGCGCTGGCGATGCGCTTCGAGGAGATCGGTCTGCCCTTGCGATCGATCGAGAACGAATTCGGTCCGGGGCAGGTGGAGTGCACGTTCGCCCCGCGGCCGGCACTCGAAGCGGCCGATCATGCGCTGCTGTTCCGCACGGCGACCCGCCAGCTCTGCCGCCGGATGGGCTTTCTCGCCACGTTCATGTGCCGGCCGGCACTCAAAGGCTTCTATTCCAGCGGCTGGCATCTCCACCAGTCTCTGGTGAACGCCAAGGACGGTCGCAATCTGTTCATGCCGGAGCGGGGGCAGGAATATCTGTCTCCCCTGGGCCGCGCTTTTCTCGGCGGCTTGATGAAACATGCCGGCGCCTGCACGCCGTTTGCGACCCCCACGGTCAATGGCTACCGACGATATCGGCCGAACTCGCTTGCGCCGGATCGGGCCACCTGGTGTCACGATCATCGCGGCGTGATGATCCGCGTGCTGGGCGGCCCCGAGGATCCGGCCACCCGGATGGAGAACCGGATCGGCGAGCCTGCCGCGAACCCCTACCTCTATATCCTCTCGCAGATCGTGGCCGGGCTAGACGGCATCGAGAACAAGCATGAGCCGGGATCGCCCGACGACGATCCCTACAATGCCAACCGGCCCATGTTGCCCGCCAGTTTGCCGGCCGCCTTGGATGCGCTCGAGCGCGAACCGCTCTTTCGCGCCCAACTCGGCGAAGTGTTTGTCGACTACTTCCTCAAGCTCAAGCGCAACGAGGCCGGGAGGTTTGCGCAATGGTGCAAGGAAGCCGGCAAGCCGGAGGGTGACGAGCCGACCGAGTGGGAGCAGAACGAGTATTTCGATTTTTTCTAGGCGGATGCAGTATAGCGTCATGCGACCAAGGGCGGAGCTGGCGCGGTGAACCCGCAGTCGTGAAGGACTAAACCATGTTGGAGAAGCTCACCACTGCCCGGATCGAGAGCGCGGCCGATCTCTACGACTGGGACGAACTCGTCCAGGAGGATCGCGTCCACCGCCTGATCTACACCGACCCCGCGATCTTCCAAGCCGAGATGACCAATATCTTCGGCGCGGTCTGGGTCTATCTCGGCCATGAGAGCCAGATCCCCAAGAATGACGACTACATCACGGTGCGACTGGGTCTGCGGCCGATCATCCTGTTGCGGGACTCACAGGGCAAGATTCGCGCGCTGTTCAATCGCTGCACCCACCGCGGCACCACGCTATGCCGCAAGGACAAAGGCTCGACGCGCATTTTCACCTGTCCGTATCACGGCTGGAGCTATCTCAACACCGGCAAGCTGCGCGCCGTGCCGTGGCCGGACGGCTATGCCTGCGACTTCAAGGACTCCAAGTTCAACGTCGCGCAGGTGCCGCGCGTCGACAGCTATCGCGGGTTCATCTTCGCCACGCTCAATCCCGACGCGCCGTCGCTGCTCGACTATCTCGGCGCCATCACCAAGCCGATCGATGAATGGCTGGACCGCCAGCCCAAGGGCAAGATCGCGGTGTGCGAGGCGAACCGGCTCAAATACAAGGGCAACTGGAAGCTCGCCTACGACAATTCCGGCGACGGCTATCACGTCGTGTTCTCTCACCGCTCGCTGCTGGAGATGGAGAACCGCCAGGCCGACGTCGCCAACAAGGGCATGTCGTACTACAAGGGCTCGCCGGACACGGCGCCGATGTACATGGCCTATATGGGCAACGGGCACCACTTCAAGGACAAACGCCCGAACATCCAGAAGCGCGCCGGCGGATTGTGGGCCGTGGAAGGCCCTGCCCCAGGCACCGAGCACTACGCCGAGGAACTGCGCCGACGCTTCGGCGCCAGGGCGGAGGAAATCCTCGATCTCGCATCATCGGAACCCGTCAACATCAACGTGTTCCCGAACTTCTCGCTGCTCGGCAACCATATCCAGGTTTTCGAACCGGTCTCGGTCGACGAGACCAACGTCACCTGGTACGGCACGGCGGTGGTCGACGAGGACGGCACGCTGGATGGCGCGGTCGACGAGATCAACGCGCTGCGGATGCGCACGCAAGAGCAATTCCCGAATTTCGGCGAAGTCGACGACCTCGCGAATTTCGAAGAGATTCAGCGCGGGCTTGCGTGCCTGGAGGATGAGTGGGTCTACATGCATCGCGGCCTCGACATTCCCGGCCGCGTGAAAACGGACGCGAACGGCATCATCACCGCGCCTGCCACCGACGAAGCGTTCATGCGGGAATACATCAAGGAATGGAAGCGGCTGATGAAGGCGACGCCCCACCTCGCGGTCCAACGCGAGCCGTGAGCGCGACGATGCAGACCGTCCACGACCCCTCGACCAGCTCCTATTACGTCAATGAGCAGCTCTACCAGGAGCTGGTGACGAGCTTCGCCGACTGGCAGCGGGACGAGTTGGCAATACACAATCTGGCCGAGCGCGATCAGTTCCGGATGCTGGTGGAAAAGGAAGCGCGCCTGCTCGACCAACTGGCCTTCGACGAATGGCTGGCGATGTACTCGCCCGAATGCATCTACTGGGTGCCGGGAACGCCGGCCGCAGGAGATCCGCGGCGCGAAATCTCCATTTCTTTCGATGACCGTCGGCGCATGGAGGACCGGATCTACCGCCTGCGCACCGGCTACGCCTGGTCGCAAGCGCCGAAATCCCGCACCGTCCGCATGATCTCGAATGTCGAGACGTTCGCCACCGATCAGAGCACGGTCCGCATGGTGCGCTCGAATTTCCTGATCAGCGAGTTTCGCGTGGACGGAACGCGATTTCTGTCGGGCTGGTGCGGGCATCGCCTGGTGCGCACGGCACACCGTTGGGAAATCCGCGTCCGGCAGGTCAACCTGATCGACTGCGACCAGAACCTGCGCAATCCCAGCATCGTGCTCTGACGCGATGTCGATGTCGCGGTCTGGACGGCGCATCTCCCCGAGGCGAAAGTGCGCGGATCGATTAGACGAACCACAACGTGGAGCGAATTGCCAATGGCGGACAATTCATTCGCCATTGGCAATTCGCCGATCTAGCAGGAGCCCACAACATGGCGCGTGATTTCGAAGACCATTGCTGGAAGGACATCGTCGACGCCGACACCATCCAGATCTACCAAGCCTACCGCCGCAAGATCTATGTCGGCGACAATGCGGCGGTGCTCGCCATCGATCTCTACAACAAGGCCTACCGCGGGGGCGACCGGCCGGTAAGGGAGGTCGATTGCGAATTCTCCGGCTCCTGCGGCGAACATGCCTGGAAGGCGATGGCGCCGACCCAGGCACTGTTCGCGGCCGCGCGCCGGGCCGGCCTGCCGATCATCTACACCACCCGTCACGCGAATAGCGGCGGCGTGCACTCCACCAACCGCAACCTCGGCCGCGAGACGGATGACACTTACGACATCAAGGCGGAGCTTGCGCCCGCACCGGGCGACTTGGTGATCTACAAGGAGCGCGCCTCCGCCTTCTTCGGAACGCCGCTGATCGCGCATTTGCAGCAGAAGCGGATCAACAGCCTGATCATCTGCGGCGAAAGCACGTCGGGCTGCGTGCGTGCCTCGACCGTCGACGCCTATTCCTACGGCTTCCACAACGTGGTGGTCGAGGAATGCAGCTACGACCGCTCACCGCTCAGCCACAAGATCAATCTCTTCGATCTGCATCACAAATATGCCGACGTCATGCATGTCGAGGACGTGCTGGCGCATCTCGACGGCCTGGCGCTTTCGCGCAAAGTGGCCTGAGCAGGGGAACAATATGACGGCGACTGCACTCGATTCCGCGATCTTCCGTGACATCTTCACCACGCCGGCAATGCGGGAGGTTTTCTCCGACGAACGGAGAACCGGCTATTATCTGGAGATCGAGATCGCGCTCGCCCGGGCGCAGAGCCGTCTCGGCATCATCCCGGAGAAGGCCGCACGCGAGATCGAGCGCCAGTGCCGGATCGAAAACATCGACCTCGCCCGGCTGAAGCAGCAGACCGAGCGGATCGGCTATCCGATCCTCGGCGTGGTGCAGCAGATCGTCGGTCTGTGCGCCGACGGTCTCGGCGAGTGGTGCCATTGGGGCGCCACCACGCAGGATATCACCGACACCGCGGCAATGATGCAGATCCGTGCCGCGCTCGAACTGGTCGAGAAGGACATGGAGGCGATCGCGGCTGCGCTCGCCGATCTCTCGCGACGCTACCGCGACACCCCGATGGCAGGACGCAGCAACCTCCAGCAGGCGGTGCCCCTGACCTTCGGCTTCAAGACCGCGGCGTTGCTCGGCGCGATGCAGCGCCACCGCGAGCGGCTGTCACAGTTGCGCCCACGCGTTCTGGTCGGCGAGTTCGGGGGCGCGGTCGGAACGCTGGCCTCGCTCGGCGCCAATGGTCTCAAGGTGCAAGCCGCGATGATGGAGGAGCTTGGCCTCGGCCAGCCAGACATCGCCTGGCATACAGTGCGGGACCGCATCGGCGAAGTCGCCTGCTTTCTCGGACTCCTCACCGGCACACTCGGCAAGATTTCCATGGACGTGAAGCTCCTGATGCAGACCGAGGTTGCCGAGGTCTATGAGCCGTTCCACGAGGCACGCGGATCCTCGAGCACGATGCCGCAGAAGCGCAACCCCATCTCCTGCCTCTATATCCATTCCACGGTCGCGCTGGTGCGCCAGCATGTCGCCGCCCTGCTCGAAGCCGCGGTCACCGACCACGAGCGCTCGACCGGCCCCTGGGAAATCGAATGGATCTCGCTGCCCGAGATCTTTTTGCTCGCGTCGGGCGCGCTGGCGCAGACCAAGCTGCTGGTCTCCGGCCTCGAGGTCGATGCCGATCGCATGCGGGCCAATCTCGATCTCACCCGCGGGATGATCGTATCGGAAGCCGTGATGATGGGGCTGGGCCCGCATCTCGGCCGTCAGCGCGCGCATGACCTCGTCTACGACATCTGCCGCAAGGTCTCCGCCACCGGCGTGCCGCTGGTCGAGCTGCTGGCGCAGAATGCCGAAATCTCCAAGCATCTGACGCGCGCGGAGCTCGACAAGATGTGCGATCCCGCAGGCTATCTCGGCCTCGCCGGCGAGATGGTGGACAAGGTGCTGGCGCGCGAAGGCCGCAAGGTCGGCTAAGACCCGACCAAGGCTTTGTGTTGGACGTTCGCACGCCTTCCAGGGAGAGCAAGATGAACATCGATGGCAAGGTCATCGTCATCACCGGTGCCGCGCGCGGAATCGGGCAGGAATACGCGCGCTACCTTGGAGGACTCGGCGCTCGGATCGTGGCTGCCGACATCAACGACTGCTCGAGCACGCTCGATCTGGTCAAGGCCGAGAGCGGCACGGCCGTCGGCGCCAAGCTCGATGTCGCAAGCGCCGCATCGGCCATGGATGTGGCGCGGGCTGCGGTCGATGCCTTCGGACGCATCGATGCGCTCATCAACAACGCCGCGCTCTATGGCGGGCTCAAGGGCGGCCGGTTCGACACCATCAGCGAGCCCGATTGGGACGCGGCCATGGCCGTGAACGTCAAAGGCATCTGGAACTGTTGCAAGGCCGTCGTCCCGGCCATTCGCCGCGCCGGCGGCGGCAGCATCGTCAATATCGCTTCGCTGGCCGCGACCTATGGGATGCCGTACGGCTTGCACTACACCACCTCGAAGGCGGCCGTGATCGGTCTCACCCGTGGCCTCGCGCGCGAGCTCGGTCGCGACAATATCCGGGTGAATGCCGTGGCGCCGAGCGCGGTCTTGACCGAGGGCACGCGCGAGTTCTTCGCCGACAAAACCGACAAGGCGCTCGACACCATCAAGATGAACCAGGCGATCGCCCGAAACCTGGAGTCCACCGACCTGGTGGGCACCGTGCACTGGCTGGTGTCGGACGCCAGCCGCCTGGTCACGGGCCAGACCATCGCAGTCGACGGCGGAACCGTCATGCATTGAGCGGTTGCGGCGTTCGTGCGTCCCCCGCATGGCGTGCGAGCTATTGATCATCCCATGCCCGATCGATTTGATGACGGCGAAGCGCCGGAATAAGCGCGTACGCAGGGAGGATTGCCGATGGACTTGGGACTGAAAGGGAAGCGTGCGCTCGTTACCGGCGCCAGCAAGGGGATCGGTCTCGCGGTCGCGCATTCGCTCGCGGCGGAAGGCTGCCACCTCGATATTGCCGGTCGCGGCGTTGCAGCGCTGGAGCAGGCGCGCGACGCGCTGCGCAAGGCAGCTCCCGATCTCGATGTCCGCATACACGCGGTCGACCTGTCGAAAGTCGAGGATCAGGAGCGCCTCGCGGCCGGATGCGCCGAGGTCGACATCCTCGTCAACAACGCCGGCTCGAACCCGGCGGGCGATCTCGGCGCGACCAGCGATGAAATCTGGCGCCGCGCGTGGGACCTCAAGGTGTTCGGCTACATCAACCTCTGCCGGTCGATCTGTGATGCGATGAGACAGCGTGGCGAGGGCGTGATCGCGAACATCATCGGCTATGCCGGCGAGCGGCTGTTCTCGCGTTACATCATCGGCGCGACCGGAAATGCCGCGCTGATGGCTTTCAGCTCTTCGGTCGGCAGCCAGTCGCCGGATTTCGGCGTGCGGGTCTTCGGCATCAATCCCGGTTACACCTCCACCGATAGGGCCGAAAGCGTGCTGCGCAAGATCGCCGAGACCAAGTTCGGCTCCGCCGAGCGCTGGCGCGACGTCGAGCGCGACTTGGATCTCCCGTTTGGGCGGATGGGCACGCCGAAGGAGGTCGCAGACGTCGTGACGTTCCTGGTGTCGCCGCGCGCCTCTTATGTGAGCGGAACGGTCGTGACCGTCGATGGCGGAGCGACGCACCGCAACGGCTGAGGCTTGGAAGCGCCGACGGTCTCGAGGACACTGATCTCAATTCAGACGCCGTCGCGTGAGAAGTTGGGCTTGCGTTTTTCGCGCAGGGCCGCGGTGCCCTCCGGCAGTTCGTGTCCGCTGAAACCGAGAAACTCCATGCCGAGGGACGCATCGAAGATGGGGCCGGCCGCACGCAGCCAGTTGTTGAGCGCGTATTTCGTCCACCGAATTGCGTTTGGCGCGCCCTCCGCCAGCCGCACCGCGACGTCCATCGCCCGCGTTTGAACCTCCTCGTCCGGCACCGCGAGCGAAACCAGACCGATGCGCTCGGCCTCCTCACCGCTGACCGGCTCGCACAGCAGCAGATGGTACTTGGCCTTGGCCATGCCGCACAGCAGCGGCCAGATGATCGCGGCGTGATCGCCGGCGGCGACGCCGAGCTTGGTGTGGCCATCGATCAGCTTAGCGGATTTTGCCGCGATCGAAATGTCGGCGAGGATCGCCAGCACCAGTCCGGCGCCGACCGCCGCGCCGTTGATCGCCGAAACGACCGGCTTGCTGCAGTTGATCAGGTTGTAGACCATGTCGCGCGCTTCCTTCCATACGCGCATGCGGGTGTCGAAATCGGCGATCATCTTGTCCACCAGGTCGAGATCGCCGCCGGCCGAAAAGGCCTTGCCGGCACCCGTCAGCAAGACCGCGTTCACGCTCGGATCGGTGTCGATGACGCGCCAGATCTCGGTGAGGTCGGCGTGCATCTCGCCATCGGCGGCATTGAGCTTCTCCGGCCTGTTCATCACTACCCGGAGCACCCGCGGATGCGGCCGGTTGATCAGCAAGCGTGAAAAACGTCCATAGCGTTCGTCCATCTCGTCGTTCTCCAAATCGTTGTGTGATCAGCTGGCGGCGGAAATCCGCGTCACGACATCGCGTACGAGCGCATGGCGTTGGATCTTGCCGGTCGGGGTGAATGGGAATTGCGTGAACAGCTCCAGCCGCTCGGGCAACTTGTAGGTGGCCACGCCGTCGCCGATGAAGGCGATGAGGCCTTCGAGCGTCGGCGCCTCACCGGCGCGTGGCACCAGGCACAGGCAGTTGCGCTCGCCCAGCCGCGGATCGGGAATGCCGACGATGGCGGCGTACAGCACCTGGGGATGGGTGTAGAGGATCTCCTCGATCTCGCGCGGGAAGAACTTCTTGCCGCCGCGATTGATCATCTCCTTGAGCCGGCCGACGATGCGCAGGCGCCCGTCCGCGTCGATCACGCCGAGGTCGCCGCTGCGGAACCAGCCGTCCGGGAGGAAAGCGTCGGCATTGGCGCCCGGATTGTTGTGATAGCCGAGGTGCACTGAGGGACCGTCACAGCAGATCTCGCCCTCCTGGCCGCGGGCGACGTCGCGTCCTTCGGCGTCGATCAGCCGCAGCCCCATGTGGCTCGCGGGAACGCCGACGGATCCGGCGACGCGTTCGGGGTCGTCGGTGGGGCGCGTATAGGCCTGATATCCGGTCTCCAGCATTCCCAACAGTTCGAGCAGGACGCCGGGTGCGGCGCCACGCCAAGCCCGGATGGTCTCGACCGGAGCCGACGCGCCGCCACTCACCACGAATCGCAGACTGGAGAGATCGCGGCGCGCGAGGTCGTCCTGCTGCAGGATCGCGGTAAGCGACGCCGGCGCGGTCGGAATATTGGTGACCCGTTCTCGCGCGATGAGGTCGAGCGCCGCAGCCGGCGTGAACCGGTCGAGCAGCACCGCCTTGGCGCCGGCCAGCAGCGACTGGATCAGGGTGAGATAGCCCCAATTCAGGCCGAGCGGCAGCCACGCCATCATCACGTCGTCGGATGAAAGCCCGAGATCGCCATTGAGAATGCGGGCCGCGGCCAATGTGGTGTTGTGGCTGTGCATCACCCCCTTGGGGTTTCCGGTGGTCCCCGACGTGAAGGCCATCCGCATCACCGCGTCCGCATCCATGGCGACGGGTACGAAGCCCGCCGGCTCGCCCCGCGCCGCGGCAACGTCATCGAGACTGACCATGCCCTCGCGTGCGGCGCCGCGAATGAGGCCGACGAGGGCGAGAGCCGGAAGCCGCGGCTTGAGCTCCGCCGCCATGGCGGCGTGATCGAAGTCGCGAAACTCGGCGCAGCAAACGAACATTTTGCTGTCGGCGAAACGCATGATGTATTCGAGTTCGCGGCTGCGGAAATCGACGCTGACCGTGACCGCCACCGCGCCCAGGCGCTCGAGCGCGAAGAACACGAATGCAAACTCCACCCAGTTCGGCAGCTGGATCGTCACCACGTCGCCAGCCCCGATGCCGAGTGCGCGCAGCCGCGCCGCCATGCGATCGATGCCGTGCGCGAGCTCGCGATAACTCAACCG
>Ga0207675_100006872_pt1 | contig 10774 bp, 13 predicted proteins | sample KBSSwiS42_FD_184305 | JGI IMG/M metagenome (GOLD analysis project Ga0207675, IMG submission 184305) | Switchgrass rhizosphere microbial communities from Kellogg Biological Station, Michigan, USA - KBS Switchgrass S4-2 (SPAdes) (version 2) | ecosystem: Host-associated > Plants > Roots >...
GCCGCTACTGATAACAGCTGAATCCAATATGCGTTTTTCATCGATATCCTTCACATACACTTTTGCTCCGTCCTTCGCCCCGGTAATATAACCCTCGATTGTAAAACCTCTCTTCGGTTGTGCCAACAGGTAAAAAGAAATTCCTGTGAAAGCCAACAGGCAAATTATTTTCTTCATGGTGGTAGTGTTGTTACCAAGATAAGAACACTTATGCAACAAGTTGCTAAGGATAAGCTAAAACCAAAATGGCAAATAGGAAGTACCGGAAACAAAATACTACACCCTTCTTTGTATGGCACTCCTTTTTATTTACATACTATTGTATCAGTCCTCTCCCTGCAAATGCGAGCTACTAGCTGCTAGCTAATTGCTGAGACCAGTGAATCGTTCCCTGCTTTCAAGATAAACCAGCAGCTGATGTCCAGAAGCTGGTAGCTGTTTTGGTGCCACGGCATACCCATGAATTGTTACCTCACATCAGTCATTGATTGCCTTTCATCATATTAATTCTCCTACCCTACGAAATATTTCCTACGATCTACGAAAAATTTCTTAGGTTTGGAAACCAATTCCAAAACTTAGCCATGAAAAGGTTTTTACTACTTATCCTTTTGCTGACAACCCTGCTCGCCATGCCGGGGCATTCGTTTTCACAAACAAGAGCGCAGTTGTCCGGAACGGTTTCAGACAGCAGCAAAACGCTTGCCCTTGTAACTGTACGCATCTTTAAAAAAGACAACACGCCCCCTTTGCAAACGGTGTTATCAAAGGAAAACGGCAGCTTTCAATTCAATAAACCCGACACGGGAACTTATATTCTTTCCTTCACCTGCGCCGGTTTTGCAGAAAAACGGATTACTGTTGCTGTCTCCCAGCCGGGAGATATGCAGATCGATCCTGTACAACTGTCAAGAGCAACAGGCATTCTTAAAGAAGTAGTGGTAAAATCGCAAAGACCACTGGTGGAACAGTCGGATGATAAGATTGTCTTTAATGTGGAAGATGATCCGTCAGCCAAAACAGAAACTGCAATTGACATTTTGCGAAAAACTCCCTTTGTAACGGTAGATGGTGAGGACAATATACAAGTGAACGGAAAAACAAATTTCAAGGTATTGCTCAATGGCAGGGAAACTTCCATATTTGCCCGGAATGTTAAAGAAGCATTGAGAGGATTTCCCGGGGCTGTTATTTCAAAAATAGAAGTGATAACAACTCCTTCCGCCAAATATGATGGTGAAGGAATCGGTGGACTGATCAACATCATTACAAAGAAAAAAGTGGTTGGATATAATGGCACCTTATCTTCTTTTGCCCGTACAAGTGATAAGGTCTATAACTATGCTCTTAATGGTAATGCAAAAATTGGCAAGGTTGGTATTAGCGTTTTCGTTAATAAAGGTTATAGAGATCCCATTTCGGTTTTTAGCGGAAGTACCACGATACCTACAATCCCCACTGCTTATTCCAAAAGAACGCTGGATGGCTATTCAAGAAATAGTTCAGGATGGAGCTTTGGAAACGCTGAGTTAAGTTGGGAGATCGATACTCTGAATACAGTTAGTCTTTATACAAATATCGATAGTTGGTCAAATAAGTCTATAAGCAACCAAACGATCACTACAGATTTTGTTTCCTCACCATCTGTAATCAGTTATTATGATCTCAATAATAAAGGAAATAACCCTGGCATAAATATAGGAAGTGACTATATAAAGAAATTTAGAAAAAATAAAGACCGGGAATTCAGTTTACGCTTCCTTGGCGAATTTGGTAAACAAGATTCAAGGTTAACAAGCTTCCAGGATAATTCCAGTATTGACCGCTATCTTATTAATAATAGTTTTGCAAAAAATGATCAGTACACTATACAAGCTGATAATGTGATCCCTGTTAAAAAGAATGGAAGATTTGAAGGAGGTGTTAAAGCTATTCTTCGAAAGGCCAGCTCAGATTTCCAAAGCCTGGTAAAATATAATGAAGCATCTTCGTATTCAAAAAATCCTGCTAATACAGATTATTTCAAGTATACTCAGAATGTATACAGTGGTTATAGCATGTATACTATTCGTTTTAAAAAATCAAACCTCAGATTTGGTGCCCGGTTGGAATATACGGATGTAGATGGTGATTTTGTAACATCAAACACAAAAGTCAAAAACAGTTATGCTACTTTCTTGCCGAATATTCAATACACTAACCGTATAACCAAGATCACAACACTTGTATTGGGCTATACAAAAAGATTGCAGCGTCCATATATTTGGGATCTGAATCCATTTGTCTATAATAATGATTCATTGAACATTTCTTACGGCAACCCTTCTCTTGACCCTCAAACTACCCACGCATTAAATACACAACTGCGATTTACTAAAGGAAATACATTTGCCGGTATCAATCTCGAAGGAAGCTATAGTGGCAACAGGATCATGCAATATTCCTCATTTGATCCGTCAACCGGCATCACAACGACAACGAGCTTGAATATTGGCAAAGAATTCCAGTCAAGTCTAAACGTGAATTTTAATACGAAGATCACTCCCAAATGGAATTTATTTTTAAATGGTTCTATACGTTATCTGAAAGTGACAAATAATTCTGATAAATCTCAATCAAACAGCGGTTTTGGATTTGACATGGGAATGAATACAAGTTATAGATTCAATGATAAATTCAATATCAGCAGCTTCTTTGGCTTATTTCAACAACCAAGATCAATTCAAACTACTTATCCTTTAAATCCATGGCATAATGTTGCCTTCAATTATAAGATCTTTAAGAATAAGGTCAACATTTCTTTAAGAGCTGTGAATGTTTATGAAAAAAAGCGTGACTTTAAAACGATCATAGAAGATAAAAATTTTTACAGTGTTAATATAAATAGCCAGCCAAGACGAGCAGCCGTGTTAGCATTAACCTGGAATTTTGGAAAGCTTACTGAAAATGTATCTAAAAAGAAAGGTGTTAATAACGATGATATTTTAAACAAGCCCTCTGCTCCGTCAACCAATTGATGCTCTTAAAATTTTCCACACTAAAAACCGCGGAAAAGGCGGATATGGTTTTATAGTATAAATTTATTAATGAATTTATCAAAGCCGATCGCAAAACATCTGAGAGATGTTTTCTTGGAGGAAACCGAACCTCAGTAAATCTCAAAGACACGCTAAAAGATATCGATTGGAAGCAAGCCACAGCACAAGTTTCTTCTTTGAATACGATAGCTAAACTTACTTTTCATATTAGCTATCATGTAAGTGCCATATTGAAAGTATTACAAGGTGCTCCGCTTGATGCACATGATAAATATAGTTTTGATCTTCCACCGGTCAACTCCCAAGACGATTAGGAAAAATTAATGGATAAAACTTTTGTTGAAGTTGAATTATTGATAAATCTTACCGAACAATTGCCTGATAATAAATGGGAGGAAATTTTTGTTCAGGAAAAGTATGGGACTTATTATAGAAATCTTCATGGCTTAATTGAACATACTCATTATCATTTGGGCAGATAGTGATCATTAAAAAAAATGATCCTTCAACAAAAAGCTTAAATTATTCCAGGTAGTTAGCAAGTCTTTCAAAGTAATCGGAATATTGAGTAACATAATTCCCTCTTGAAGGGAACTCTAATTCCCTGGCATCTTCAACTACCCGCTGTATTAACTGGTATGCCTTGCTGGCATCATTTACATCATAAAAACATCCCGAGAAATTATTATCAAATCCTATCAGCCCAACGCCATGTTGATAATAAGTAAAAGGAAGAAACACCTTAGAAGGAGAAAAGTATATTGACTCTTCAGAAACAACTTTAAAATAAAGTGAATAATACCTCAGCATGGCAATGACACGATCTTTTATCTCCTTGTCATTTTCTTTTTTTAAAGGCTTTTGCCGCCAAAGGTTTTTGTTTTTATCAAAAAGTGAAGCGCCTTTATCATTTGCTTCGATCTTTTTAAGATGCCAGATCAATTTAATGTTCTCATCACCCATGCGAACCATCTCTTCTACCAGTATCGTATCATGCACCACGCCAACCACTGTTCCTTTAAAATTTTCAAATCCTTTACCGCCAGCTTTAACAGTAAGATTGCCGGTGTCTGCGACTGCCCATTTACCATGACTATCAAACAGGCTATCTATTTGTACAAATTCTCCATTACCTGTAAAGCTAACTAGCTTTAATCCAAAAAGGCTTACGATAGAATCTTGTGCTTTTATATAAATCTGCCTTTGTGTATTAGTCTTCAGGATATGTTTAGGATAAAGGATCAGCCAATTCCCCTGAATCTCTTTCTGAGCATTAAAGGTTTGCTTATTTACATTTAAACAAGAGGCAAGCACAAAACAAAAAAGAAATAGAAATTTATTAATCATTGAAATTTACCTTTCAAAAGTAATAACAAATGAATAAATCGTATGGATTTCATCATCAAAAAGACAATTATTAATTTTAGTAAGCTAATATGAATATTGCATTAATGATTTACGGGGAACCTGGTTCTACCAGGAATGTCTTAACTGAAGAAAAGTATAAAAAACTCGCTGCTCATTTTATTGAAAGGGGTTTTGCAATAGATTCTGTGCTTTATCATGATTCAGTATATGATAAACTTGAAAATGAATTAAAAAAATATGCTGCTATATTAGTTTGGGTCAATCCTATTGAACAAGGCAATAGCAGGAAAAAATTAGATCAATTACTGACTGGCCTTGCAAAAGATCGTTTTGTATCAGCACATCCCGGCACTATTCTAAGAATAGGAACTAAAGAGATTTTATATAAAGTAAAAGACACAGAATTTGGTGGAGATGTTAAGTTGTATGATTCATTTGAAAAATTCTTGAACCTGTTTCTTAATGAACCTGCCACTATTCGTATCCTGAAACAATACCGTGGCAATGGTGGAAATGGAGTATTCAAGATCGATCTGTCAAACAAAAAAGAAAATAGGATACCAATTACACATGCCACCAAAGGTGATGAAGAAATTCAAATGACAACAGATGAATTTTTCTCAACTTTTAAAAAATACTTTGATGAAGGAAGCATGTTGATCGAACAGTCATGGAATCCCAATATCATCAATGGAATGGTTCGGTGTTATTTATCTGGTTCAAAAGTCTCCGGTTTTGGCTACCAGGAAATAAATGCATTGTATCCAATTATAAATGGCGTTTATAAAAAACCAAGCCAGCGATTTTATTATAGCGAAAACTGCGCTTTATTCAATGACCTGAAAAATATAATGGAAAATAAATGGGTGCCACAAATACAAGAGATCACCGGAGTTAAGGCAGAAATGCTTCCTGTTATTTGGGATGCTGATTTTTTCATCAATAAAATAAATACGGATAAACCAGGCGAGAAGTATTCCCTTTGCGAGATCAATGCTAGTTGTGTATCGCCTTTCCCGGAAAGTTCTATTCCTCATATTGTAAACGAGGTATCCAAAAGAATAAACAAAACATGACATGCTACAAGATGGAAAAATAATCTTGCGCCCATTGAATGACAATGATGCTTCCGAACTGGCAAGACTAGCCAATAATAAAAAGATATGGGATAATCTTCGTGACCTTATGCCCTACCCTTACTCAATTGACAATGCAGTTTTCTTTATCAATCTTACAAAACAGGAGAACCCTCAAGTGACTTTTGCTATCGAATTTGATAAGCAACTTTGTGGTGTTATTGGGCTAGTTCCGCAACAAGACGTTTACAGAAAAACAGCAGAGATCGGCTATTGGATAGGCGAGCCATTCTGGAATAAAGGGATAGCAACAAAAGCAGTTGCTCTTATCACAAAATACGCATTCGATGATTTGGATCTTGTGCGACTTCATACCGGTGTTTTTGAATATAATACTGCTTCGATGAAAGTGCTTGAGAAATCCGGATATAAAAAAGATGGTGTGTTTGAAAAAGCAATACTAAAGAACGAAAATATTTGGGATGAGCACCGATACTACAAAATCAATGACAGAGCTGGTAAATAACTGGCAGGAGCCGGGAAAATTGTCATCTTATCAATGATCTGACTGACCATTATCATAAATAAATTTGCCGGGACTATAGAACTTGTGTTATCATAACATTCTCATGAAGAATATAAAATTGGGAACTGGTTTTACCGTCTTTTTATTATTCTTTGGGGTATCATTAATAGAAGCCCTCGAAACAAAGAACTGGCTAAAAGCTGCTTTCTGGTTGGCGATCGGTGTTGTTTTCCTGGTTTCGGATAATTTAAGACGGGCATAAACTTCTTTAACTGCAAACGACAAGGAATTAATAATTTTATCGAAACAGATTTATGAAATTCCTTGCACTACAACCTTTTGTTCCTTCAGGAAAAGACTTTGAAGGTTCAAAACAATTTTTCCAACAATTAGGGTTTACGATCAGGTGGGATGCCGGTGACTACGTGGCATTTGATAAGGATGGCTGCCGGTTCATCTTACAAAAATTCGATAATAAAGAATTCGCAGAGAATTTCATGATCACTGTGAACGTTGAGAATGTTGATGAATTCAGAAAAGAAGTAATTGAAAAAGATCTGCCAAAAAAATTTGGTATCCGTATTGGGGAAGTTTCAGATCAGCCATATGGAAGAGAAGTAAATATTATAGATATCGCAGGTGTTTGCTGGCATTTTGTACAAGCATAATAAAGACTCAATTTTTAAGAATTGACAAATATTAATCAGTAGAACAAGAAGCTTATTCAAGAAGAGTGTTAATTCGATCACTGTTATCTATTATACCATTCAATACTTCTTTTAGAAATGCAGCTTCATCTCTTGTCCATGCATCAACGTCACGGGTTAAAAGAAATCCAACCAACTCTTCACAAGGTTGACGACTTCCATTCAACAGTTTTGAATAATTGATAACATCTTTTGCCGGGTTTTCTTCAAATTCATACTCAAAGTGTAAAACATTGTTTAATTGTTTTAACCTGTGTTGAAGTGATTCAAGATTGTCACCATATTCGGTCCATTGATCATCTGTCAACGACTTACGATCTGATGCCAATACTTTATTCAATTCATTTTCGATCCTGCTGGCAGCAGCTGAAAAAGAGTCGATCATTTGAGGGAATGATCCTTCCATTGTTAAGCAGTTTATTGCTAAAATAAAACAGGATATCCAAATAATGAATATCCTGCTTGTCTCGCAATATTACCTATACTAATTGGCTGATGCGGTTATTTGACCACGTATCTCGCCTCCTGTATAAGTTGCCGAACTAATAGTGTAATACATATTGTTTGCAAGAAGTATTGTTTCCTGTGCGTCAGTTAATGTGACACTGCCGCTTGCACTGCCACTTACGCCTGGTGTTGTGATCGACAATGGAAATAATAAACTGGCATTCACTCCTGCTGCTGCTGGTCCATATACCTGTACCAGGCCTGCTGTAGCTGATAAATTTGCCCAAGTAATTGTGTATTGCCACACATTTGTATTGGCATTGTATGTTCCCGAAAGAGTTCCAGTTGCTGTACTTGCATTCGATGGACTCATTTGAGAACTTGTAGAGTTGCCTGTAGTTGTATACGTTTTATCTGTGTTATCATCATCTTTGCTACATGAAATAAATACGGTTGAAACAACTAAAGCTGCGGCAAACAATAAACGGAATGTCTTAGGAACAAAAAAACTCATTTTCATAGTTATGATTTTGTAGTTAAACAATAAATTTGAGAGTGTCATTTCAAAAACATGACCAAAAAAGGATATTGTGGAAAACTGATATGATTTTTATTTAATAAGATAAACATTGATATGTTATACATGATAATTGAAAAATTTCACGAAGGAAAAATAAGATCAGTGTATGAACGCTTTGATAAAAGAGGAAGAATGATGCCAGATGGAGTTAGTTATATCAATAGCTGGATCACAGAAGATATAAAAACCTGCTACCAGGTAATGGAAAGTGTTTCTGAAGAAAAACTTAAGGAATGGATCAGTAATTGGAATGACCTATGTGATTTTGAAATTATTCCCGTTATTACTTCTGCTGAAGCAAAATCAAAGGTTTTTTTATAACTCAAATAAGTTTTATGGCAAAAGAACACACAAAAGATCTTCAAAGATTTTTAAAGCCCTTTGACAAACAGATCAACGAAACAGTTTTGTGGTTAAGAGAATTTATCTGGGATATTTATCCCGGTTGCAATGAGCTTATTTACGATAACTATAACGCATTAGCAATTGGCTGGTCGCCGACAGACAGGGTTGGTCATACTTTTTGTTCGATAGCAGTCGGAAGAACAAGCAAGAATATTCATTTTGGTTTTTATTGGGGAAGCCAGATCGCAGATCCAGAAAAAAGATTGATCGGGGAAGGAAACCAATATCGATATTTTTTGGTTGAAAGCATTTCAACTTTCCCAAAAGCTTACATGAAAAAGCTGATGAAAGATGCATACAACAATTCAATGAAAAAAGTAAAAGATAAAACTCAACTGATGAATGGAAAAACCATTACAAAATCCATATCAGCTAAAAAAAGAGAATTAAAGAAACCTGCCCGAAAAAATAAATAGCTTCTATAGTTTGATCTTATCAACACTTATTCCCAATAATTTCATTGCTACTTTATCAAGATCTTCTTTAGTTCCTTTTAAATGTATTACCCGGTGAACATGCTGCATGGAATATCCTGGAGCAAGTGCAGCAGCAGGCGATGAACTTTCAATTTCATAAAATTTTCCCATTTGAGTACTATCGATCTGACCGTCATTATAAGCATTTACAGCATCACCATTAAACGGATCATCCTGCAATTTCCATAATGAATTTACATAATCAGACACCCCTTCATGCAAAGTGAATTGGGCAATTGTCAAAATGTTGTTGACAGCATCATAGCTCGCTGCTATCGGTAATGCTCGTTTTGGCGGGATACCGATCTTACTTCTGTGATTGGCATCCGCCTTCAACAAGATCATCCCGTTTCCAACATTTAGTCTGTCAACAGGCACCTTTCCAAAATAATCATCGGTCACGATCTTGCCAAGCTGTGCAGAGTCTCCCTGCTTATAAGGAATAGCAACAGTAGTTTGATCAGATGCATTCATCATACTTAATATCCATATTGAAAGCATCCCGGTATTTTTATCCCATGCAGTTGCTCCGTTATTTGTTACGCTGTTCTCCGATTCAAATCCTACAGCTTTTATTTCAGCGGGAATTTTTATCCCTAATGCATTATCAATAGCATTCCTGTCAAGATATCTTATTGTTCTATCAACTGTAAGATCGAACTTATTACCAGAATAATTTTCAAGATGCATTTGCTTTTTAAAAATAGCTTCTCTCTTTGTTGAAGAAACCAGGTCGAATGGCTCAGAGTCTATTTCCTTCGGTACATACCAATTCTCAAATTTGAATTCAGCTCCTTTTTTAAAATAAATTGAGAACTGACCACCTTCAGGTCCCAACCAAAATCGCTCCTCTCCTCCCACTGCATTCATATGCTCTGCAATTTTTTTCGACGCGATCAGATCATGATTTATCCAACCAAAACTTGCTCCTTTATCTCCATCAGCAGTGCTTGTCATTACCCTACCCTGGTAAGCCGGTACAATGATCACTTTCGAATTCTCATCACCAAGTACGAGCAGGTCTTTATGATATTGCTTTAAGAAATCAAGATCATAGCCAAATGTTCCGTTGATAAATTTGGATGCTTTATTACCAGCATCTTCGGGTCTGGCCTGGTCATCATTGCAGGAGGCGAGAATTGTCATTGCTAACAGAATTAAAAGTATTCGCATTTTGTTTATTTATCGTTCGCAAATTTATTACCTATTTTAATAATAATTAAAATTGATGGTAGCTCAGAAAATTCATTTAAGATTTCATAACTACAATGAGATACCAGTTAGAAATATATGAGGTAATATCTAAAGATGAAAAAGAGAGAGCATCAAATGAAGTTCGCTTTAATATCGAAACACTAAAGATGATCTATATCGTATTCGGGCAGGAAAGTTCCCATATTATTTCGCTCATGTGTCATATTGGGATTCCTAAAGCTATTGCCTGGGCTTCCATGTATCCACCCGTAATTCATCCAACTGATCAATAACACAAGAAGTGAGTTTTTTAATAGTTTGCTGGTCCTCGGGACGAAGAGTGATTATCTTTTTATTGTTTCCCGTATCGGTAAATTGAATACTTACTATAGTTTTTTGTGAAAGATTAGTGAGATTGGGATTCAGATTTGGCTGATTGACGAAAATAAAATGAAAATATCCCTTACAATTTGTGGTACCCCCATTTTTAAAATTGCCTTTTTGTTTAGTGTCATATGTTACGATCACTCTTGAATAATCATCAAAGCACGTTGCAGATTTATCCAAAGCGAAGAAATAATCCACTTCTTTCTTATCAGCAGAAATGGAAAGGAGGAATTTATCATTCCCGGCACCAAGTGAAATAAATCCGGTTGTCAGTCTCGGATCCTGGTTATACCTGTCTTTTTCATTTTTTAAAAGACAAGAATCCTGTGCGCTGGCAAAAAAAGGAATGGTAAAGAGTAAAATAAAAAGTAGTTTCATAAGTATGTGTAGGACCAAAAATACAGATTATAACTCCTGCCAAGGAGATCTTATTGTTAAAATGAAAAGAATATTTGTATTAGAATTTTATACCATGGCTATCGGCGCTTCCTGCAATATGCAATGCGAAAGCAGCGATCGCGGTATCCTGTAAAATATCGATCAGGGCATCTCTTTTTGTTTCTCCTGATG
>Ga0207675_100006873_pt1 | contig 10774 bp, 7 predicted proteins | sample KBSSwiS42_FD_184305 | JGI IMG/M metagenome (GOLD analysis project Ga0207675, IMG submission 184305) | Switchgrass rhizosphere microbial communities from Kellogg Biological Station, Michigan, USA - KBS Switchgrass S4-2 (SPAdes) (version 2) | ecosystem: Host-associated > Plants > Roots >...
CGGATCACCGTTCGCGACGCAGCGCAGGACGATCGGCTGATCGCCGCGGCGCACGAGCTCGAGCTCGTCGAGGCCGTCGCGGCGGCACAGGACCCGGAATCCGAGGCGGAGGTGCCCGCATGACCACGCCGCTCGGTGAGCTCGAAACGCGCTTCTGCGTACTTGGGAGTTAGAACTTCATCGATGTATTGCAGTGTTAGTTCGGTTATTCCGAGGCGATCCAGCTCCGAACGGTCTCGTACGGGATCTATTCCGATCACGACCTCGAGCAGCGCTCCCAGGGAACAAATCTTTCGCAGGTGGCGCAGCGCGGAGACGTCCGCTGTTGCAACCGTCCGCAGCAAACTACCCCACGGAAAATGCACGTGCAGCTCATCAGCCACTCCGTTCAGTTCCGGCTGCAGATCTTCAACCGCGGCTTGAATGAAGAGAACGTTAGGCGCGCCGCCTTTTGCGGGCTTCCTATGAATCTTCTCTGAAATCTTTTCCAGCTGCCGCACGTTCGGATCGATCCCGATGTAAAACTTCTTCGGGTTGCGACGCGCAGACTGGTATACAAAGCGCCCGTCGCCGGTCCCGATATCGATGATCACTCCCTCGCCGGTAAACTCTGATAAGTTCTTCGAACTCCTCTTCTATCGAGTTATCAATTGGTGCTGCCACGAATCGTCTTAATCATCATCTCGCCTTTCTAAAACAGTGATCGAATCCAGCCGCCATCGACCGGTATCGACGTTCCCGTAATGTAACCCGCGCGTTCGGAAACTAAAAACGCCGCCAACGCCGCAAACTCGCGCGGTTGACCTAAACGTCCCATCGGAATCTCTGCTTCCCACTTCGCGCGAAACGCTCCGGCGCTGATTCCCTGCTTCGACGCCATCATCTGGGCCAACTCTTCCAAACGTTCGGTCAGCGTATAACCCGGCAGAATGTTGTTTACAGTAACACCTTCGGACGCGACCTCGTTCGCCAGCGTGCGCGCGAACCCAGTGACCGCAGCACGAAGACTGTTCGATAGCAGAAGATTCTCCACCGGCTGCTTCACCGCGATCGAAGTGATGTTAAGAATTCTTCCCCAACGCCGCGCTCTCATTCCCGGTAGAACTTCACGCGCAAGATTAACGGCACTGAAGAGAGTTAGCTGTGTGGCCTGTTCCCATTGTTCCTGTGTGAGTTGATCGAAGCGGCCGGCTGGTGGACCACCGGCGTTCGTAACGAGGATGTCAATGCGTCCAAAACGCTCGATGCCGGAGGCGACGAGTTGCTTCACCTGTGCTGCATCGGTGACATCCGCGGGAACACCCAGCACGTGTGCGCCGGTTTGATCGGCAATAGCGGCAGTCGTTTCAGCTAGAGTAGCAGCGTCACGCGCACAAAGAACAAGTGACGCGCCTTCTGTCGCCAGTTCCTCCGCGACGGCTCGCCCAAGTCCGCGACTGCCCGCTGCGACGAGCGCAACTTTATCTTTGAGTCCGAGATCCATAGTCGTTTGTTATTTCCGTCTTAAATAATCGTCCGTTTTGTCGAGCCAGTCCTGCCGCGGCGGACTGAAGATATCAACGTCGAGCGTGTCTTCGAGTGCTTCTGCTTTGTGTTGCACGTACGACGGGATATGGAGCACTTCTCCGGCGAGCACGTCGATGACCTGCGACTCGTCTTCGCCGATCCAGAACCGCAAACCGCCGTCGAGAATGTAGGTGAGCTGTTCGTTCTCATGAGAATGGCGCGGCACGATCGCGCCTTTTTTCAGATAGACGTGCGCCAGCATTACGCGGTCGGCAGTTATTAAGCGCCTGTCCAAGACTTCACTCAAGTTTTCTTTTGGTATGTCGTCCCAGCGGTAAAAGGTGACACTTCGTTCACTCATAGTTTTCTCCCAGGAACTTTCGCGATTTTCTTCGGCGTGCAGCGAGGAAGGATATATGAAACTGGGCCGGCAAGCGAAATGCCTACCGGCCCAGCTAGAAAACGTTTTCGTGCGGCTGAATTCGGACTAACGCCGAGTTAATTCGGGCTAACGTCCTTGCGCGCTTTGAGAATCTGCCGCAGTTTCATGCGTGCTTTGTGCAACTGCGACTTCGAAGTACCGACGGCAACGCCGAGCATCCTTGCTATCTCTTCGTGCTCGTGACCTTCAACGTCGTGCAGCAGAAACACAGTGCGATAACCCGGCGGAAGTTGTTTCAACGCATTGTCGAGCGCGATGCGATCCATAACCGGCATCGCATTCGGGTTCTCTGTGCCGCGAACGATCTGAACGGGCGTGTCCCCTTCTTCCGTTGTGCGCTCCAACTTCACACTGCGCTTCCGGAAGTGCATCAAACACTGATTAACAACCAGACGGTGCAGCCAGGTTGTAAACGCCGACTCGCCACGGAAGCTACCAATCTTGCGGAATAACTGAATAAACGCTTCCTGCGCCAAATCCTCGGCCTCGGCGGCGTTCTGCGTCATTCGCAGGCAGAGCGAATAGACGCGGCGGCTATGCCGCTCGTAAATTTTTTCAAACGCCTCCATGTCACCCTTGCCGGCGGCTATGGCCAAGGCAAGATCGGAATTCGGCGCCGGCTCGGTTTTCGTTGCGGCTGTAAAGCCGCCGTGCAAAATTGGGAAGACCTCAGAGTTCGTCATGACCAAAGAGTTAGCAAACACGGGGCCACTAAAATGGTCCAAAAAACGGCGGAAATTCAGGTTTTAGTTGGGTTTTAGTGAACGAAAGCGGGTCTAAAACGCGGAAAAGGTGTACGCGTTAGGGCGCGGCCTGCGAGAAGCCACAAAGAAGCACAAAAAGCACAAAAGAGTTAGAAGAACCCCCGTGTGCCTCTTGTGCGTCGTGTGGCGGTCTTGCGCGAGCTACGGCCTTACCGACGATGAAGCGGGAGTGGCCGGTTGATTGAGGCCGCGATTGATAATCATCTTCACTTCCACGCGCCGGTTCTGGGAACGTCCCTCTGCTGTTGTGTTGTCGGCCACCGATTCGGTCTTGCCATAGCCCATCGGTGTCACAAAACGCCGTAACGGAATCTTGTGAGTAACGGCCAGGTACTGCACCACAGCTTCCGCGCGTTGTTGGCTGAGACGGAAATTCTTCGCATCGCTGCCGGTTGAGTCTGTGTGCCCGGAGACCTCGATCATGTACGCCTTCGCGCCGTTGGCCTTTGCTGCCAGCGCATCGAGCTGTTGCTTCGCTTCCGGCGACAGCACGGCACTGTTAACTCTGAACGTGACGGCGACTGTTTCCTGTACGTCGTAATCGTCGAGTGCTGAAACACGCTCGTTCACGGCCTTGACTTCGGCTCTCGCTTCCGCGGCGACAGCGTAAAGCTCGTCCATTTGGCCGGCCATCCGCTCCTGGTTTGCTTCGACCGGGCCCACGCGTGTGTCGGTTGTCAGCGCCGCACGCATGTCTGACTCGTTGAAGCGAATCTTGTCGGCGACGAGTTGTCCCTCATTGTTTCCGCGGCCTTCGACTTCGACAATGAGTCCGCGAAGAATATCGGTTACGGGATACTTCTTGCCGCTACGCAGAAAACCGCCATGAGTCTTGATACTCGTATCGTCAGTTATAAGGACTTGATAGTCCGCCCGACTCCGGTCACGAATAGTGAAAACATCTGCATCTCGGGTGATCACCACTCCCCTGAACTTCATCTTTGATCCACTTGGAACAGAACGAAGTGCTGTGTTTGGGTTCTGCTGGTTCTGGGTCCGTGTGGCTTGTGTGGTCTGTGTGTTTGTAAATTGTCCCAGCGCCGCCGGCATGATCGCGAGCACAACGGCGACGGCCCACGCAACGGCGAGTGGGTGAAATCTCTTACGGTTCATAGTTAGCTCCTTCAGTTGCTTCCCAGGAAATGCGACGCGCGCACTCCAAGATCCTCATTGTGTCGGGGCAATTAAAGGGTTGAGTGGGGGTGAAAAGAGATTAGCAAAAGGAAGCAGAAATTCAAAGAGGCGGTTGATGCGTCGCTGACGCAACGCGGCGTTCCTTTGTTTTACGTCGACCGGGCTTTGAAAAGCCCGGCTAAACTCAAATCGACGCTACGCGTCGAAGCGACGGCGAAGCTAGGCAGAACGCTACTCATTAAAACAACGTGCGTTGGCGAGGATTGTAGAAGGTGCGTCGCGGTTCTTTGTCGAAAACTGAGCGTCCGTCGAGTGACGGCGAGATCGCTTGTTCATGCGCAATCACTGCGGCAAGGTCTGCCTCAGGTTCAAGCGTGGTTTCCACTGTTTGTACAAAGCGATTCAACCGGCGAAAGCCTTCGAGTTTCTCTTTGTCACCAACGCGTGCGGTATCGAGCGCGTTGCGCAGCACATTTAGCGACTCGTCGTAAGTCTTCAAAGGCACCGGAAACGGATGTCGATCTTTACCGCCGTGCGCAAACGAAAAGCGCGCGGGATCTGTGAAACGACTCGGCGCGCCGTGTACTACTTCAGCAATCAGCGCCAGCGATTGAAGTGTCCGTGGTCCGAGGTTTTCCAGTAGTAGTAGTTCGGCGAAGTCATGAAGATCACGCTCGTAAGCAACGGCGAGTACGGCGCCCAGACGTTTTCGATCGACGTCTTTCGCCTTGACGTCGTGATGTGCCGGCAGACGCAGATGTACAGACCGAGTTCATTTGCGCGTGGTGCGAGTCCTCTCTTCAGCGCACCCATCACGGAAGTTGTAATACCTGAGGAGTGCCAGTCCATGCCCATGACTGCGCCGAGTGCCTGAAACCAAAATGGATCGCTGAGCCTGGAAAGAAAACCGGATGTGCCGTAGTCGTGAATGATCGCTTCGGTGATGCCGGTGCCGAGCATGGTCATTCGTTGCGCAAGCCATTGCGGAACGCGACCACCGTGGAGAGGAAGATCGGCGACTCCGGATCGTTTCATCTGGAACTACTCTCTTCTACTGACGCTGACTCGACCGATATAAAAACCCGCGCCAAAAACCATGATCAGTAAAAAGAATACCGGAATCAAGAGCACGAAACTATCCCACAATTGCTGAAGCATGTGTTCACCTCTGGTGTTGGGAATATCGTGAGAGTCCGGGGCGGTGACTGTAACTTACCACACATCACACCCCCGAGTCAGGTTATTCACCTTCGGAAGAACTGTGAACTCCGACGGACTGTCCTGGCGGGATTTCATAAACGAACACAGAATCCCTCCAACCGTACGCAGCCTCTCCGCGAATGCTTCGTACTCAACCGCAATGGAAACTTTTTTCTTCGCAGGCTACCTACGATAAATAATATGCATCAATAGCAGTAGCCAATACTTGTTCTTTCGCGCGGTCTCCCCCGCATGGTCCATAGGTAAGAGTAAGAGTTAGGATCTGAGGCCCTTCAGTTCATCGGCCTCAACAAAAATTACAACCAGAAAACACTCCGGCAGCGACCGTTTGCCGTTCGCCAGCAGATACCGAAGTGTGTTTGCTGAAACTGCCGGAGTAGTTGAAAGGGACGCGACTATGCTCCGCCGATCACTACTCAAGTGGGCCGTGCTCACTTCAGTCACAATTGTGTTCGTCTCCCTGCTGTCGAGCTTTCTCTATCGCGCCGATGCAAAAGGCAATGCGGACACGATAGTTAATCCTGGTTCGCTGCAAGTGCGCGACAAAAAAGGTAAGCCGAACGGCGAATGTCCACTCAAGCACACCGACGTCAAAGCAGAGATCAGCGGATTTCTTTCTCGCGTCACGGTAACGCAGGAATTCACGAATCCATTTCCTGAAAAGATCGAAGCCGTCTACACCTTTCCATTGCCACAAGCTGCCGCCGTTGACGACATGACGATGATCATCGGAGACCGAAAGATCAAAGGAACAATCATGCGCCGTGAAGAGGCGCAAGCCACATACGACGCCGCCAAACAGTTGGGAAAAACGGCCAGCCTGCTGGACCAGGAGCGTCCAAACATATTCACGCAAGCCGTCGCCAACATCATGCCGGGTCAGGAAATCCACATCACGATCAGTTACGTCGAGACACTGGCCTACGAAGATGGTTCATATGAATGGTCCTTTCCAATGGTTGTGGGCCAACGCTATATTCCGATAAGCGATCAGCAATCCGATAGCTCCCGCATAACCCCGCCCACTGCGCAAGGCGTGCGTGCCGGTCACGACCTATCACTCGAAATCAAGTTGAATGCCGGCGTGCCGATCCAGGCGCTCAACTCCGAGACACACGAAACGGAGATCGAGCGTACCGCTGACAACAGCGCTGTTGTTCGTCTGAAGGATCGCGCAACCATACCCAACAAAGATTTCGTACTGAAATATCAGGTCGCAGGCAACGCAATTGACGACGCCCTCCTCTCCCACCGAACCGAACGGGGTGGCTTCTTCACCCTTATCCTACAGCCACCCCAGCGCGTTACACCGGAAGACGTGACGCCGAAAGAACTCGTGTTCGTTCTCGACACTTCCGGATCGATGGGCGGGTTCCCTTTTGACAAAGCCAAAGAAACGCTGCTGCTCGCGCTCGACAATCTTTATCAGTATGACACCTTCAACATCATCACGTTTTCCGGCGGCACGAGAATTCTGTTTGAAGATCCCGTTCCAGCTACACCGGAAAATATCGGCAAGGCAAAGGAAATGCTCGCGACGGCCAGTAGCTTTGGCGGCACAGAGATGATGTCGGCAATCAGGGCTTCACTCGATCCTTCCGACTCGCAGCAGCACATTCGGATCACCTGTTTCCTGACCGATGGTCAGGTTGGTAACGACATGGAGATCATCGGCGAAGTGCAGAAGCACCCAAACGCACGCGTCTTTGCGATGGGCTTCGGTAATTCCCCAAATCGGTTTCTGCTCGACAAGATGGCAGAGTATGGACGCGGCGAAGTTGATTACGTCACGCAACAAGGCGACACATCAGCAGTCGCGCGCCGTTTTCACGAACGCATTCGCAATCCGTTGTTGACCGATGTTTTGATCGACTGGTCCGGCCTGCCAATCGCAGACGTCTACCCGAAGCGTATTCCCGATCTTTTCAGCGCCAAGCCGGTAATCGTTTCCGGCCGCTACACAAGCGGCGGCAAAGGCACGATTCGTCTCAAGGGACGCATGGCCGGACAGGAGTTTGTGCGCGAGATTCCGATTGAACTGCCGGAGAGTGAACCTTCTCACGATGTGCTTGCGACGCTTTGGGCCAGACGCAGAGTTGACGATGTGATGGGCCAGTACGTGCGAACGCTGCAAACGGATCCGGCTCAGGCGCAGTACAAGGAGGAAATAACGCGTCTTGGTCTCGACTTCAGGCTGATGACGCAATTCACGTCGTTTGTAGCAGTTGACGATCTGATCTTCACGGGTGGCGATACACCACAACGCGTGGACGTAGAGGTTGACAACTCCATAAACGCGGCGTGGAGCGTGGCAAACTCCGTCACAGTCATGGGCAGCACCAGTGCACTCGCGTGCGCCACCACTATCACGACAAACATTCAAGAGCTGCCGTTGAACGGTCGAAACTTCCAGAACCTGATGTTGTTGTCGCCCGGAACGGTTCTGATGTCGGGCAATCCGCCGGTTACTTCGCCTCCAATCAGTGTCTCCAGTAACGGACAGCGGGTCAGTTCGAACACGTTTGTGGTCGATGGAGTTAACGTCAACGCCGGTATCACTCCCGGTGGACAGAGTCCGGGCGCAACAGCATCCGGCACTACACCTGCGCTGACCGCAAGCGGCGGAGCAAATACGATTGCACCCGCCGGCACCCTAAGCGAGGTGACTATTAACACTGTTCCGAACGAAGTTGAGTATGGCCGCGGTCCGGGTGCGCAGGTGAACATCACCACTCGCGGTGGAACGAATGAATTTCGCGGCTCGCTCTTCTATTCATTTGGCAACAGCGCTGTCGATGCGACCGACTGGTTTGCCAACAGTCGAAACCTCGAAAAGCCGCCGAGACGCCTTAATAACTTCGGTGGCGCCTTTGGTGGACCAATCGTTAGAGACCAAACGTTCTTCTTCGGTTCGTACGAAGGTCTACGTCTGCGTCAACCAATGACAGCGCTCACTGACGTTCCGTCTTTGAGTGCAAGACAAAATGCACCCGACGCAGTTAGACCATTCCTTACGGCGTTTCCATCACCAAATGGCGGACCCACGAACGAAGGTCTTTCCGAGTTTGCCGCAACGTTCGCGAATCCGGCGCGTCACGACATAGGCACTTTTCGTTTGGACCAGATGGTCAATGGCGGACTGCGCTTCAAGTTTCGCTACAACTTCGCCGATTCAGACGCTACCATGCGCGGCTCCGACGGCTTGTCACTCAACACGACAAACCTTGTACGTAGTTTTTCACAGATGTTTACGGGTTCCATGGAAGATGTCCTATCACCTACGAAGGTCCTTAAACTGCAGGCTAACTACAGTCGAACAAGAGTGAGCGGGAGTTATTTGGTTGATGGATTTGGCGGAGCGCTCGTGCCGCAGAATTTCAACGACGTAACGAATGGCTCGTTCACATTCGACCTAAACGCGCGCGGAGCAAGCCTGATGTCCGCAAGCGAGCTCGCGAACGTGCAGCGCCACGTCAATCTCGTGGGATCTCTCGATGCGATCCATGGAAATCACACACTTGTTTTCGGCGCTGATTACCGCAGACTCTCACCGACGATCGCCTCAAACGCTCTTGAGGAAAGTTTACTTTTCAACGGAGTGCCGCAAGCTATCAGCGGTGTGACTACGCGCTTGAATCACCTCGCGCATATCAGCCCGCAAATGCCCGTCTTCCACAATCTCTCACTTTTTGCGCAGGACAAGTGGAGACAAACGTCACGATTCACACTTACGTATGGCGCGCGTTGGGAACTCAATCCTGCTCCGGAAGACCCTGCGCTCGGCCGCCGTTTGTGGGAGACGACGTACGCGAACTTCGCCCCGCGCGTCAGTTTCGCTTACGAGCTTTGGAACCATTACGGCGCACAAACAATCCTGCGTGGCGGCGCCGGCATTTCCTACGATACCGCTCAGCAGTTCGCCGGCGACGCGTTTGTCGATTCTGTTCCCTTCCTCAGCGGAACATCGATCGGCGATGGTTCCGTGTTGCCGGCCGGCGGTGGTTTGCCGTTGATCGGTTTCGATCGTCACCTAAAACTTCCGTACACGTTGAGTTGGAATGTCTCACTGCAACGAGAGCTTGGCACGCAGCAGTCGGTGGAGGTGATCTATGTCGCTTCGGCTGCACGCAGGCTGTTGAGTACTCAAACCCTGTTCGACACTGATCCGCAATCAATGTTTTTGAGACTTGTTAGCAATCGCGCTGACTCGAACTATCGCTCGCTGCGCTTTGTGTTTCATCGACCACTGGCAAATGGACTCAAGTCTATGATGTCCTACACGCTGGCTCGTTCCACAGATGACGTTACGGACGACTCAGCACGACGTGTCTTGTTTGCCAGTGCCAATGCCGAAGTCGATCGCGGTCCTTCTGACTTCGAGGTGCGGCACACAGTCAACGGTTTCTTAGCTTACGAGATACCCGCGCCCTTCGCTTTGGGAATCGGGAACAAACTGCTTCGCAATTGGATCGTAGAGTCACTCGTTAACCTCCGCTCGGCTAAACCGGTCAACGTTCTTTACGGCTTCCCAACGACTTACGGTTTCGCGTACGTTCGTCCAAACCTCACGGGAGAGCCGCTCTACCTGTTTGACGGCGCGCTGCCGGGCGGCTGGAGACTAAACCCATCGGCATTTGAGATTCCATCTGCGCCGGCGCAGGGCGACTTCGGGCGGAACAGTCTGCGAGGCTTTCCTTTCTATCAGGTTGATCTCGCGCTGCGGCGAAGGTTCAACTTCTCCGAATACAGAAGCCTGCAATTTCAAGCCGATGTTTTCAACCTGCTGAATCATCCGAACTTTGAGGATCCTCTCGGAAGGGATTTACATCTCAACTCGACGTTCGGCCAATCAACCGCCCTCGCCGGGCGCGGTTTCGAATCGTTTAACTCCGCCGGCGGGCCTCGCACGTTGAGGTTTTCACTAAAGCTCGCCTTCTAAAGCATTAGAATCGCGAACAGGCACAGAGTGGCAGTTCAAACCTGCTCTCTGTGCCTCTTTGCGTTTCTTTTGTGGCTATTGATCGCAATAGGCTAGAATCTCGTATTGAATATTCATGGCTGATTCAGACGAAGACCCGACACCAAAGACCACTCACGTAGAGGCAGGAAGGAAGCGCCGCGAGGAGGCTTTGCCGGAACGTATTCTGCGCCGCGTGCTTGAGGGCATGGGCGACGTGGTCGATCGCCGGTTTGGTCGCACCGTCGAGCCGCGCGGCGGCCTCACTACTTCTAAACTCATCGATCGCATGAAGAGGTTGATCGATGAGCGCGTCAGAGACGAAGGCAAAAAAGGCAGGATCGCGCCGCACCATCTTGTGTTGAAGGTCGAGTGGGGCACGCATTCGGAAGCGCCGCCCGAGATTCTTAATGACTTGAAGAACGAAGTCCTCGCAGCCGCGATCGATCACATCAACGACCATCGCTATCGCACGCTTGGTCCAGTCCAAGTCGATGCTGAGGTTGACATTTTCACGACCGGAATTTCCGTGGATCCGACGTTCGGTGAGTTTGAAGAGGACCTGCGCCGTCAGGACGAAGAGCGCCGTGCGGCGAAGACAGGAGTGCCGATTCCGAGCGCCGCGCCGCCAATGCCTGACATTCAGGTAATCGCCCGGGTCACGCAACCAAATGGAACACGCGAAGTACCGTTAGTGTTCAAACCCGGCGGCAGACGGCTTAATGTCGGCCGCGCTTCCGATAACGAACT
>Ga0207675_100006874_pt1 | contig 10773 bp, 9 predicted proteins | sample KBSSwiS42_FD_184305 | JGI IMG/M metagenome (GOLD analysis project Ga0207675, IMG submission 184305) | Switchgrass rhizosphere microbial communities from Kellogg Biological Station, Michigan, USA - KBS Switchgrass S4-2 (SPAdes) (version 2) | ecosystem: Host-associated > Plants > Roots >...
TGCGCAGAATGCGGCGCGAAGATTCCGGAGGCGCGGCGCGAGGCGATCCCCGGCGTGCGGCTGTGCCTCGTCTGCCAGGAAGCGGCGGACAAGAAGGCCGTGCACAACGCGGGGTACAACCGCCGCGGCAGCAAGGACAGTCAGCTGCGTTAGTTCAGTCGGTCTCGAAAAAATGGGGACGAACCGTTCAGGTCCGTCCCCATTTGCTTTCAGTTACACGCCAGGGTCTTGTCCGCGACCGTGCCGAGCTTGACCTGCGAGAACGCGAGGTCGAGCTTGCCCTCGGTGACGATATTCAATGCTTCGTTGACCTTGCTCACGTCGGCGCCGGCCTTGACGAAACACTTGAGCGGCACGCCCACGACCTGCCACTGATTCGCGGGCACCGCGCCGAGCGTGTCGGCGAACGGCACGCTGCCGCTGCATCCGACGCCGCAGGCCACGCCGATCTTGAGGTCCTTGGGCACGTCGCCGGCCCGGCGCAAGCGCACCAGCAGCATCACGTCTCCGTTCGCCTCGCGCGACAGATCGACGGCACCTTCACTGGTGATCTGTACCGTGCCTTTGCCGTCGCCGGCGAACACGAAGCGCCGCGCGCCTTCCTGTACCTGGTCGTCGACCGCGGTCACCTTCACGCGGCCACCGACCGATTCCGTCGGCACGGTGGAGACTCGCGTGGAGTCGCCGCCATTCGAAACGCGCAGCGACCACGGCACCACCGGCGTGCCCTTGTCGAAGAACGAACCCGTCGACATGAGCTCGGGAGCGATGCCCGGATCCTCGGACAGCGCGGCGAGCTCGGTCGGCGCGGCGTAGGTGAGGCCGAAGCCGAACGGGAACAGCGGGTCGTACGGCTCCTGGTTGACGTTGAGCGGTGCGGCCGCGGCATCCCGCGGCCACGAATAGGACAGCTTGCCGGTGAAGTCATGGTTCACCGCACCGTCCTTCTTCTTGAACAACACGTCCGCGATGCCGCCACCCTCGGTGCCCGGCAGCCACGCGGCGACGTAGGCATTCGCCAGGTTCAGCTCGCGGTTCTGCCACAGCGGCCGTCCCGAGATCAGGATGGCGACCACCGGGATTTTCTCCGACTGCAGCTTGCGCATGATGTCCAGGTGCTGCGTCATCGAACCGGGCAGCGTCAGGACCTTGAGGTCGCCCTGGAATTCCGCGTACGGGTTCTCGCCGAACACCACGACGGCGTAGTCGGGCTTCCGCTTGTACGAGCCGTCGGTCGACAGTTCGGCGCTGCCGCCGCCGGCCTTCACGGCCGCGTTGATGCCGCCCCAGATCGAAGTACCGCCCGGGAAGTCCTTGTTCTTGAGGCCCGTGCCCTGCCAGGTGATGGTCCAGCCACCGGCCTGCTTGCCGATGTTGTCGGCGCCATCGCCGGTGACCAGCACGTGCTTGTCGGGCGCGAGCGGCAGTAGTTTGCCGTTGTTTTTCAGCAGCACCAGCGACTGGCGCACGGCATCGCGCGCCAGCGCGCGCTGCTCGGGTGAGTTGAGCAGCTTGAAGTCGCCGGCGAGCGGACGCTTGGAGGGCAGCCCCGCCTCGAAGATGCCGGCGCGGAACTTGACGCGCAGGATGCGCGTGACCGCGTCGTCCAGGCGCTCCATCGGAATCGTGCCGTCTTTTACCTGCTTGAGGGTGTTCTCGTACAACCCGCGCCAGGAGTCCGGCGCCATGTACATGTCGAGACCGGCATTGATGGCCTGCGGGCAATTGTCGTTGGTGCAGCCCTCGACCTGGCCGTGCGCGTTCCAGTCGCCGACCGTGAAGCCGTCGAAGTTCATGCGCTTCTTCAGCACGTCGGTGATCAGGCCCTTGTTGCCGGTGTGCTTCTTGCCGTTCCAGCTCGAGAACGAAATCATGATGGTCTGCACGCCGGACTCGATCGCGGGCACGTAACCCGCGTTGTGGATGTCGCGCAGCGTAGTCTCCGGGATCTTCGCGTCACCCTGGTCGCGGCCGTTCTCGGTGCCGCCGTCGGCGAGGAAGTGCTTGGTCGACGAGATCACGTACTTGCCGCTGAGGAAGTCCGGGCTGCCGGGTTCACCCTGCAGGCCCTTGACGAATACACCAGCGTACGACGCCACGACACCCGGGTCCTCGGAGTAACCCTCGTAGGTGCGGCCCCAGCGATCGTCCTGCGGCACGGTGACCGTCGGCGCGAAGGTCCATTCAATACCCGTGGTGCGCACCTGCTCGGCCGTGGCGCGCGCGATCTGGCCTAACAACTTCGGATTGCGCGTGGCGCCCAGTCCGACGTTGTGCGGGAACAGCACGGCGCCGACGATGTTGCTGTGGCCGTGCATGGCGTCGATGCCCCAGATCATCGGGATGCCGACGCCGCCATTGCTGGTGTCGACCGACGCCGCGTAGAACTCGTCGGCGAGCTGCAGCCATTTCTGCGGCGGCGCCCACTCGTCGCCGCCGGGCGAGGAACCGCCGCCGGCCAGGATCGAGCCCAGGTGATACTTCTTCATGTCTTCGGGCTTCATGCTCGCGATGTCGCCCTGGATGACCTGTCCGACCTTCTCCTCGACGGTCATTTTCTTGAGTAACGTCGCCACCTTCTCTTCGAGGACGGCGTCCTTGGCGAACGGCCACTTCGGCTGCGGCCATATTTCGGGATGCACCGCGGCCGGATCCTCCGGCTGAGCGGCAGCCTTCGGCGCCTCTTTGGTCGCATCCTTGCATCCGGTAAACAGCAGCAGAGGCACCAGCGCCAGCGCGACGCCGTGTTTCGTACGGACAAAAGCCATGGAAGGGGACATCGAGTACTCCTGTTTTTGAGCGCCGACAGCCTATGCTGAATACGCCGGAAATTCGAGAGTTCTTGCAGGTTTCCAGTGACAACGCCAGACTCGCCGCCGCATCTCGCAGGGGGCTCAATCGCACAAATGACAGCGGATCCTCGAATCAGGCGTATCGCCATTGTTGGGGGCGGTCTCGCCGGCTGGACGGCGGCAGCGACGCTGTCACGCAAGCTCGGTGGACATTGTTCGGTCCACGTCGTCGATTCGCCTGAGATCGCGGCGCCCGGACTCGCCGTGGCGAGTCAGCCGACCCTGCTCGACCTGCTGCGTTTCCTGGGTGTCGAGCAGAACGATTTCGTCGACAAGACCCAGTCGACTTACAGCCTCGCCCGACGCCTGAGCGACTGGGCCGCGACGGGGCAGACTTTCTGGCATCCCTTCGGTGCCTTCGGTGCGCTCGTCGAGCGCCGGCCGTTCTATCACTTCTGGCACAAGGCGCGCGCCCTGGGCCTCAAGCCGAAGCCGGAATTGTTCAGCCTCGAAACTTCGATGGCGCTGGCCAGCCGCTTCATCTTTCCGACCAACAGCCTCGGAGTCGCGCAGCACATGCGATACGGGCTGCACGTCGACGTCGCGCTCGCCGCGCGATACCTGCGCGCGATCGCCGAGCGCGCCGGCGCCATCCGGCTGGAGCGCAAGGTGGTCGGCGCGACGCGGCGCGAGGATGGCTTCCTCACCGAGCTCAAGTTCGAGGACGGCGGCTCGCTGAACGCAGACCTGTTCATCGATTGCACCGGCGCACGCGCGCAGCTCATCGGTGAATACCTCGAAGTTCCCTTCGAAGACTGCAAGCAGTGGCTGGCCTGCGACCGGCTGGTAACGGCGCCGGCGACACTCGAGGAAGCCCGGCAGCCCTGCGTGCGCATCAGCGCGCGCGCCGCCGGCTGGCAGTGGCGCATGCCGCTGCAACAGGTGGCGAGCGTCGGGCACGTGTACGCCAGCGAATTCCAGTCCGACGATGCGGCCCGACAGGAACTCGTCGATTCCGCGGGCGTAACGCTCGCCGAGCCGCGCGTGGTGAATTTCACGAGCGGCCGGCGCCGCCGGAGCTGGGAGAAGAATGTCGTGGCCCTCGGTGCCGCGGCGGGGGTGCTCGAGCCGCTTGCTGGCACGGACTTGCACTTGATCGGCGTCGGCGTGTTCAACCTGCTCGACCATTTTCCCGACAAGCAGTTCGACGCCGCCAGCATCGCGAGCTTCAACGCCGCGATGGCGGACGATTTCGAACGCAATCGCGATTTCGTCGCCTTGCACTACCATCTCTCGCGCCGCGACGATTCGCCGTTCTGGCAACAACGCAGGCAAGCGCCGGTGCCCGAAGCCGTGGCCGCGCGGGTGGCGATGTACGGCGCCACCGGTCGCGTGATGCAGCGCGCCCCGGAACTGTTCACCGACCTCGACTGGTTCTGGATGTTCGAGGGCGCGGGCGTGATCCCGCGCGACTACGATCCGCTGGTCGACACCGTTGACTTCGAACAGGTCAAGCGCCTGATGATGGCCATCAGCCAGAAGATTTCCGCGGACACCGCCGCCGCGCCCTCGCACGACAGCTTCTTCGCCGCCGCGAACGCGAAGATCGCGGGCGCGCGCAAGGCCGCCGCTTCGGCCGTACCCGCGGCGCCCGCGGCACCGGCGGTCTGACGCAGTGGCGCCCACGTCCAAACTACTCGCGGGCGTCGAGCTGGGCGGTACCAAGTGCGTGTGCATACTGGGCACCGGGCCCGCGGACGTGCGTGCCACCGAAAAGCTGCCGACCGGCGAGCCGGGCGAGACGCTGCGCAAGATAGAAGGAGTACTCGAAAACTGGCGCCGGCAACACGGCGCGCCGCAGGCGTTGGGCATCGCCTCGTTCGGCCCGGTCGAGTTGCGGCGCGATTCGCCGCACTACGGCTTCATCACTTCGACCTCCAAGCTCGCGTGGCGCGACACCGACGTGGCGCGGCGGCTCGGACACGGGCTCGGCGCGCCGGTCGGATTCGACACCGACGTCAACGGCGCGGCGCTGGCCGAAGGCCGATGGGGCGCCGCGCAGGGACTCGACGACTTTGCGTACGTCACCGTGGGCACGGGCATCGGCGTGGGCAGCATCGTGCATGGCCGCTCGATCTTCGGCATGAACCACACCGAGCTCGGGCACATCCGCGTGGTGCGGAAGGCGGGCGATACCTTTGCCGGCGTGTGTCCGTTTCACGCCGATTGCATCGAGGGGCTGGCGTCGGGGCCGGCCATCGAGGCGCGTGCGGGGATGCCCGCGACGCAGCTGCCGCCCGATCATCCCGCCTGGGACTACGTCGTGCACGATCTCGCGCAGCTCATGCACACCATGGTTCTGTCCACGGCGCCCAGCCGCATTTTTCTGGGCGGCGGCGTGATGAGCGGCCAGGCGCATCTGTTCGAGCGCATCCGCCAGGAGCTGCGCCGCAGCCTGAATTCATACGTTTCGGCACCGGAACTCGATCGCAATCTATCCGAGTACATCGTGCCGCCGGGGCTCGGCAGCATGGCGGGCCCGCTGGGCGCGCTGGCGCTGGCGGCGGATGCGGAAGCGCACGCGCGGCGCGCGCCTTCGGCCAGCGCGGCGTTGCTCTAACCACTTTCAGTTGTCCACCAACCATTCCAGAGGGGTCTGATGAATACCGACAACAAGTACCAGGGCATGTGGAAGGGTTTCGTCACGGTGACCACGCTGTTCTTCATGTGGGGCTTCATTACCGTTTCGATCGATCCGCTGATCGCGGCGCTCAAGGCCATCTTCGAGCTCAACTACGCGGAAGCCATGCTCACTCAGTTCGCATTCTTCATGGCGTACTTCGTGGTCTCGTTGCCCGCGGCGGCGCTGATCGCGCGACTTGGAAACAGCAAGTCGATCATGTTCGCGCTGGCCGTGATGGTCGTGGGTTGCCTGGTCGTGCCACTGGCGACCAAGTTCGAAACCTACGCGCTGGTGCTGGTGGCGCTGTTCATCATCGCCAGCGGCATCACCATCCTGCAGGTGGTGGCGAACCCCTTGGCCGCCGCGCTGGGCCGTCCGGAGCGTTCGCACTTCCGTCTCACCTTCTCGCAGACCTTCAACTCTTTCGGCACCTGGCTGGGGCCAATTCTCGTCTCGGGCATCATCCTCGCGGGCGGCATTTTCGCCGTAACGCATGGCGCCCCGGTCACGCCGGAGCTGCGCGCTGATTCGTTCCGCCGCATCGACTCGGTGTTCTTCGCCATCGCCGGCGCGCTGGTGCTGCTGGCGCTGTTCATCTTCGCCTTCCGCCGGCTGCTCGATGTCACCAAGCCCGTGGATGAAGGCCAGCGCCCGTCGATCGCCACGGCGTTCAAGTCCCGCTGGGCCGTGTTGGGCGGCATCGCGATCTTCCTGTACGTGGGCGCCGAGGTGTCCATCGGCAGCGCGATGACCAACTTCCTGCACGAGCCGGACATGCTGAACATCTCGCTCGAGGAAGCCGGCAAGATGGTGAGCTTCTACTGGGGCGGCGCCATGGTCGGCCGCTTCATCGGCAGCGGCCTGCTGTTCCTCGTGAAGCAGCGCGCACCCTGGCTGCTGGCGGGGTTTGCCACCGGCGCCGTCGTGTTGTGCCTGCTGGTATCGCAGATGCATGGCGTCAACGCGGCCCACCTGGCGCTGTCCATCGGCCTGTTCAATTCCATCATGTTCCCGGTGATCTTTACCGCGACGCTGGAGCGTTCGACTGCCGCCCCGGCGGCCACTTCCGGCCTGTTGTGCCTGGCTATCGTCGGCGGCGCGATCCTGCCGTACATTTATGGCCTGATCGCCGACGCGGCCGGCCTCCACACGGCGTATTTCCTGCCGGCGGTGGCGTACGCGCTGATAGTGGTGTTCGCGATCGCGGCGACGCGCGCACCCACGTACGAACACGGAACCGCGACGGCAGCAGCGGGACACTGAGCAAGGGAGCCCATGGACCCTGACAAGGAAAGAGAAGAGGTACGTATCGAGACTCATCACGGCCGGCTCGCGAGCTGGCTGTGTGACGCCGCCTATCCGCTGTGGTCGACGCGTGGCGTCGATCCGGCGGGTGGATTTCACGAGCGGCTCGGCCAGGACGGCAAGCCGCTCGCCGAACCACGACGTTCGCGCGTCAATCCGCGGCAGGCGTACTGCTTCGCCGTGGCGCCTTCGCTGGGATGGCGCGGCGATACCGCGGCGCTCGTCAAACACGGCCTCGACTACTGGTACGCGCGGTACCGCCGCCCCGACGGTCTGTTCCGCACGCTGATCGCCGCCGACGGCTCGAACCTCGACGATCGCGCGCTGCTCTACGACCAGGCCTTCGGTCTGCTCGCACTGAATGTGGCGTCGATGGGCGAGGGGCGCGCGGAGCGCGAACGCCAGTCGCATGAGCTGCACGGCCTGGTGCTCAAACACATGAAGCGCACGGGTCCGGGTTTCGAAACCGGCGTCCCCGCGACGTTGCCGCTACAGTCGAATCCGCACATGCACCTGTTCGAGGCCGCGCTCGCCGGTTGCGAGGTGTGTTCCGAGAGCTCGTTGTGGAAACCGATCGCCGACGAGATCGCCACGCTCGCCATGACAAAGTTCATCGATCCGGGAACGGGCGCGCTGCGCGAGTTCTTCGATGGCGACTGGAATCCGGCCGCCGGCATCGAGGGACGCATCGTCGAGCCCGGACACCAGTTCGAATGGGCCTGGCTGTTGCTGCGCTGGGCGGGCGAACGCGCGGGCACGGAACCCGCGCACGCGCGAAGCGCAGCGCTCAAGCTCATTGACATCGGCGAAACACACGGCGTGCGCAACGGTCTCGCGCTGAACAGCCTGCTCGACGATTTCTCGCCGCACGACGCCGGCGCGCGTCTGTGGCCGCAGACCGAAAGGCTCAAGGCCGCGGCGCTGGCCGCACGCCTCACGGGTGAAGCGAAATACTTCACGATCGCCGCCAATGCCGCCGATGGCCTGATGCGCTATCTCGATTGCCCGATTCCGGGGCTATGGCGCGACCGCATCGATGCGCAAGGCAAGGTTGTCGACGAGCCCGCGCCGGCGAGCAGTTTCTACCACCTGGTTGCGGCGGTTGCGGAAATCAGCGCGCTCGCGCGTCTATAGAAAACAACATGTCAGGTTTCGCCGCGCCGCGGCAGAACTCTGGCGAACAGACGCTGGACAGGGAGCAAGGGATGTACCAGAAGAACATGGGTGCGCGGCTGGCAGTGGTGGCACTGGGCCTCGCCTCGGCCGCGCAGGCGGCGGGTCCGGGCGGCGCACGCGCCGGATTTCTTTTCCAGGGTGATCTCGATTACGGCGGCGACGACGTCGCGACCGTATATTTCGAAGACGACTCCAGCCAGGACCTCAAGGCCGGACAGGGTCTCGGCATTTCGCTGGGTGGCTGGTTCCGGCCCATCGAAGACTCGTCGTTCGAGATCCAGGGCAGCCTGGGTTACAAGTTCTCGACCACGGCCGCCGACAACGCCGACATCGGCATGTCGCGCACGCTGTTGCAGATCGAGGGGTTGTATCGCTGGCCGAACGGGATGTTCGTCGGCGGCGGCCTGATGCGGCACATGTCGCCCAAGCTGGATGGCGACGGCTTCTTTCCGGACATCGACTTCGACGATGCCAACGGCTTCAACGCCGAGGTCGGCTGGCGCTGGGTCAGCCTGCACTACACCCACATCACCTACAAGAGTGACCTCTTCGAGGACGTCGACGGCAGCGCCTTCGGAATCCGCTTCACCTGGCGCCTCGGCGCGGCTAACTAGCGGCGGTCGCATGGCGCCAGGACCGTCCTGGCGCCACGCGCGGCCGGGCAGCCTCAGCTCACGCACTCGATCTCACCGCCCCAGAGCGGCTTCTCATACGAGGAGGCCGTGCCGTAGCCGGCGACCGCCTGCCACTGCGAGCTGTCGTTCTCCTTGAGCACACGGTAGTTGGCGAAGCCCTTTTCCGTGCAGAGCTCTTTCGCGCGCCGGTGGAAATACTGGACGATGGTGCCCTTGTCGATCCAGGCATTGCCGCCGTAGGCCACGTAATAGACGTTGTCGTGCAGGTGCGTGTCCTTGTAGCCGCCGCGCAGGCCGTTGGCCTGGTACGGCGTTGCGCACGCACCCAACAGGGCGCCGACGACAACGAGTGGAAGGTATTTCAGTCTGGTGTTCATGGATGTCTCCCTTGTTGAAAAGATGTCGTCGGATCAGTGCGCCGTCTGCCTGCGCAGCGCGGCGACTTGGCGCTCAAGCTGAGTGAGACGTTCCTGCTGCGCATCGATGGTCCGCTGCTGCTTCTGTACTTCGTTGAGCAGCATGGGTGTCAGGAATTCGTAGAAGACTGTTTCGATCTCGCCGTCGTTTGAATGCGCGACCAGTCCGGGCGCGACCTCGGCGACTTCCTCGGCGACCAGGCCGTACTGCAGCGTGCGACCGTTCGGGTTCTGGTCGCTGCGGTAGTGGAAGGTCACGGGCCGCAGCTGCATGAGCAAACTACTGGCGTCGCCCATGTCGGCGATGTCTTCCTTGAAGCGGCGCGAGGAGCTCACCGTGCCGAGCTGGCCCTGGCTGTCGATGACCACCGGGATGGCGTTGAGGTTGGCCGTGGTGATGCCCCGGATGCCGGCAAGGAAGGTGCGGGTCTGGGACGTTCCGATGCGAATCGTGCTTGATTCCGGGGTGGCGCCAAAATTCGCGATGTAGATGTTGCCGGTCCCTGACCTCAGTTGGTTGCCTGCGTTGGCGCCAATCGCAGTATTCGACAGGCCACTCTCCAGTGCCGAAAGCGCTCCGTACCCTAATGCGGTGTTGTGCTCACCCGTTACGAGGGCGGACATCGCGCCGGATCCCGCCGCGGTGTTCCACCAACCTGTGGTGCTCGAGCGCAGTGCGCCCCCGCCAATTGCCGTGTTTGAAGCGCCAGTCGTGTTGCCAGACAGCGCGCCATAACCGTGAGCCGTGTTGCTGTCTCCCGTGGAATTCTGGCTCAGCGCGAATGGGCCCGACGCCACGTTGCCGGAGCCTGTTGTATTCTTTGCGAGCGCGAGCGCGCCGAATGCAGCGTTGCCATCGCCCGTGGTATTTGCCGCCAAGGCCCAGTTACCCACCGCGGTCAGGTCTTCTCCGGTAAGCGTGAAGTTGCCTGCCTCGGATCCGAGAAACGTGTTTCCGCGCCCGAAGTCGTGCATGAACGGGTGCGCGTCTTTGATGACGCTGCCGGACGTCGGCGTTGAGATTCCCAGCACGAGATTTCCGTTCGGCGCGAGATCCGGCTTTGCCGCATTCGTTTCGATGGTCTTCAGGCGCGAGTCATTGTCATTGACCGCGGTCGCAACCGCATTGAAGTTCGCGTTTACTTCGCTCGCGCGTGCGGGGGTGCCGGCCGTAAAGGTGTTCGGAATCGTCACAGGCCCGGCGAATGCGGGGTAACTCGAGAGCCCCGCGAGAACGACTGTTATCCAAAGTTTCATTTGATTCTCCTCATTGCCAATTGCTTTGGTCCCAGGTCACCTGGTCCCAGTTGACGGCGGGCGGGGGCTGCGGCGGCGGTGGGGCGGAGCCACCAGAGCCCCCGCAGGCCGCCAGGCACGCGGCCATTGCGGTCAATGCCAGGCGCGCCGCGCGCCGCCGCAGGCAGTCGACATAAGTCGTATTCATGGTGATTTCCCTCCCAGGTGACGAACGCAGAACGTGCGGGAACACTTTCCTCATCGCCGGGCTGAAGTGCCTGAAGGCGGCGCGAAGTTGCTTCGAAGTTTTCGCGAAGCAGCACGAAGATGGCTAACATCAGCGACTTACAGGGAGGGGGTAGAGAGGCAGCAAATGCCCGAGAGCCCGCAAGTGGAAAGAATCCGGCTTGCCGACCTGACCATCGACACCGGAACGCGACAGGTCTGGCGCGACGGCCTGGAAATACCGTTGACCGGCCTCTCGTTCGACCTGCTGCGCACATTGGTCGAGGCCGGTACCCGCGTCGTTT
>Ga0207675_100006875_pt1 | contig 10773 bp, 6 predicted proteins | sample KBSSwiS42_FD_184305 | JGI IMG/M metagenome (GOLD analysis project Ga0207675, IMG submission 184305) | Switchgrass rhizosphere microbial communities from Kellogg Biological Station, Michigan, USA - KBS Switchgrass S4-2 (SPAdes) (version 2) | ecosystem: Host-associated > Plants > Roots >...
TGCGCTGCTGCTCGGCTCTGGCGGAGCAAAGGCCGCCGAAATCACTCTGCTGTGTTCCAATGCGTTGAAATCGGTTCTGGAGGAGCTTGGGCCGCAGTTCGAGAAGGCCTCGGGCCACACGCTCTCGGTCGAGCAACGCTCGAGCGTGGAGAGCGCGGCGCGCGAGAAGGTGCTGGTGATCACGGGTGGCCCGGGCGTGGGCAAGACCACGATCGTGCTCGCCGTGCTCAAGCTGTTCGAGCTCGCCAAGCTCAAGGTCAGCCTGGCCGCGCCCACGGGGCGGGCCGCCAAGCGGCTCGGCGAGTCCACGCGCCAGAACGCGCTCACGCTGCATCGCCTGCTCGAGTACGAGCCGCACCTGCACTCCTTCAAGCGCGACGCGGGCAGCCCGCTCGACGCGCAGGCGGTGGTGGTGGACGAGGCCTCGATGGTGGACGTACAGCTCGCGCAGTCGTTGCTCGCTGCGATACCGACCTCGGGTCGGCTGGTGCTGGTCGGGGACGTCGACCAGCTGCCTTCCGTCGGGCCCGGCGCCTTCCTGCATGACGTGATCGAGAGCGGCGTGGTGCCGACGCTGCGCCTGCAGCGCATCTTTCGCCAGAGTGAAGCCAGCAGCATCGTGCGCAACGCGCACGCCATCTTGCAAGGGCAAGAGCCCTCGAGCGACGACGCCGGCAGCGAGCGCGCGGAGTTCTTCGTGATCCCCAAGCGCGACGCCGACGAGGCCGCGGAGGTGATTCGCCAGCTCTTGACCAAGCGCATCCCCCAGCGCTTTGGGCTCGACCCGAGGCGCGATATCCAGGTGCTCGCGCCGATGCACCGGGGCGCGGCCGGTACCATCGCGCTCAATCAGCTCCTGCAGGAGGCGCTCAACCCTGGACAGGGCGGCATCGAGAGTCGCGGGGAGATGCTATGCGTCGGCGACAAGGTGATGCAGATCAAGAACGACTACGAGAAGGACGCCTTCAACGGTGACCTCGGCCGCGTCGTGGAGCTCGATCTGGAGGCGGCGCGGGTGGGCGTGGACTTTGACGGGCGCATCGTGCGCTACGTGGGCAGGGAGATCGACTCGCTGCGGCTCGCTTACGCCACCAGCATCCACAAGAGCCAGGGCAGCGAGTACCCCGCGGTCGTCATCCCGCTGCAGACCAGCCATTTTCCGATGCTCTCGCGCAACCTGCTGTACACCGCCGTTACGCGCGCCAAGCGTTTGTGTGTGCTGGTCGCCGATCCGCGCGCGCTGCGCATCGCGCTCGGCGAGCTGCGGCGCGAACGGCGCTCGACGGGCCTTGCCGAGCGTCTGCGCGCGGGCGTCTCTGGCGCGCAGCGCCCCGAGGTGCCGAGCGGAGTTGGACGGCGGAGGCCCGGACCCCCTATTGAATGACGATCGGAGGCAGAATGAACTCGTCCCAGGCCGGCGTCAGGTTGCTGATCTGGAGCTGTTGCGTGCGGCCATTGCCGTTCACGAGCGTGTTCTGGTTGTAGATGTAGATGGCGGGGTACGTGGTGACGTCGCCCGTGGCGTCGTCCACGACGATCGACGCCATGTACAGCTGCGACGAGGTGTTGGCGATCGGCGGAGTGTAGTCCGTCTGGTCGATGGTGAAGCTACCTGGGTACGCGCGCGCCGAGGAGAAGACCAGGAAGTAATAGGTCTTGCCCTCGGTATCGACGACGCGCGGGGACCACTTGGGCCAGCTGTTGATGCTGCCGCGAGCGGTTCCGCCCGTGCAGCTCACGGGGTCGTTGGCGGCCAGGCGGATCGGCTGCGCTGCGCCCTGGCTCGGCACGATGTAGATCTCGCCGTTGCGATTGTAGTAGGGGCCATCCGGGTCGGTGCCGAGCGCCTGGTTGCGGCAGCCGGGCTGTGCGGTGGGCGTACAGGCGGTGCGCGCGGGGTTGCTCGGATTCGGCGCGCGTGCGAACACGATGAAGGCGTCGTCGCTGGAGAAGGACGGGTAGTACTCGAGGAAGTTGGCATCGGACGCGCCCTGCAGGTTCGCCGCGCGCCCGCCGTTGCCGCCGTTGAAGGGCACGATCCTGATGTCCGCGGCATTGGCGAGCCAGTCGGGGTGACCGTCGGCCGAGGTGACATCGGTCGAGACGTAGGCAATCCGCGTCCCGTCGTTGCTCCAGTCCGGGCTCACGCTGCTGCGCGCCTCGCCGGTGGTGGTGATCAGGTCCCAGCCGCTGCCCTGCGCGCTCTGCACCGTGGCCTGGCGAAACAAGCTCAGCATGCGGCGATCGAGCTGGCCCTGTCCGGGCGGATTCGGCGGGATGCGCTGCAGGTCCGCCGGCGCCGTCGGATAGCTGAAGCCGTCCGTGTAGTTGTTGCGCGGCGCGAACTCGCCGATCTCGCTGCGGTCCGCCACGGCGACCTCCGCCTCCAGATCGAACCAGGCGAGGCCATGTCGAGTGGGGCCAGTGCCCTGGGCAAAGCGTGGATCCCACGGCACGCGCGCGGCATCCCCCGCCGCCGCGAGCCCGTACGTGGTGAGCAGCAGTCGATCCCCGGGGCTGAAGTGCGCGGCGCTCATGCTCTGCGTGCCGAGCCACGGCTGAGACAGCAAGAGGGCCGCGCCGTCCGTCATCCAGGCCGGGGTCGCGCCCACCGTGCCCTGCGTGATGGAGGACACGACCTTGTTCCAGGGCCAGTTGTCCGTGAAGACGACACCCGCGCCATCGGGCGTCGAGATGTGACAGCCGACGCAGGCGACCTCTCCCGGCGTGAGCCCGCGCTCGGCGAGCCCAGCCTCGTAGTTGCCGCGCGGCTCGATGCCGTCTTCACCAACGATGCCGCCCAGGCGAACGTCGGTGGCGTCGAGCGCTTTGATCACGCCCTCGTCCCCGACGCGGAAGCCGAGCAGCTGGCTCGTGACCTGAGGGATGAATGCTACCAGGGACGACGTGGTGGCCCAGAACACCAGGCTGCCGCCGGCGTTTACCGGAGCGATCTGGAACGTGCCACGCATGCCGCTGAGCGTGGCGCCGCTCGAGGCGCGCACCGTCACCGTGATCGGCGTGTGCACGTTGCGCGCGACGCTGCGCCAGAGGTCGGCGGGCATGACCCACTCGGTTTGCCGCGTGTAGATCCGCAGATCGGAGCTCTCGATCTCGTTGTGCAGCCGGATCTCGTACACGGAGTTGTTGGCGCCGCCCTGCCAGCGGAAGCGTGGCCGCAGCCAGTTGGCAGGGAACAGGGCACCCGGCGTGGCGCCGTTCGAGAGCTGCGGTTCGACCACGCACAGGTTGCCGGCGCTAAAGGCCTCCGGGTCGTCGAAGCGCGCGATGTCTGTCGGGTTGATGGGCGCGCCGCCGCCTGCTTCGATGATCGGATCGGCGGGGAAGTCGCTGCAGTTCTGGCGGCAGGTGGAGGAGGGAAAGTCCGTCCCGCCAAAGTTGGCGCCGAACACTGCAGGGAACTCGGGCACCTGAAACGACCCGTCCAGGCCGCCGGGAGCCACGGGATTGATGGTCGGAGCCTCGCCGGGAGCGGGACCCTTGTTGCCGCCGCTCATGCCGCTGGTCCCGCCCGTATTCGCGCTCGGGTTGCCGTCCCCAGCCAGGCCCTTGCTCGGGCCGCTCGACGAGCAGCCGAGGCAGGCGATCAGACCGAGCCCCCATGATCTCGACCTCGTTGATCTCGACCTCGTTGATCTCGACCTCGTTGATCTAGAGGAGAGTCGTTCCATGCTCGTACTTCTCACGCGTGGTTCTGGAAAAACGCCAGAATCTATACCAGATTCAGTACGGCCTCGTCATTGTCGCGCACGCCGAACAGCAAGCGTCCCTGCGCGTCAACGCTGGCGAGCTCAAAGTTTGCCTCGAGCTACAATCAGCGCAGCCGCACGGTAACGATCGGGGCTCGATCCACCGGAGTTGCATGATTCGAAGCGTCATCGTTGCTGTGCCTGCCCGGGCCTTGCCTGTAGGTGTATGTCAGTGACCTCGCTGCCGTGTCGGTGGTTGCTGTCGCTCACGCTGCTCGTGGGCTGCGGTACCACCCGGGTCGATCCGGCGATCCCTGAGTCGGAGCGCGAGAGCGCCCGTGTCTGGAACTATCGCGTGGAGGCGATCGCCGGAGCCCGAGAGCTGCACGTGCGAGCAACGCTGCCGCCGGGAGTACCGGCAGAGCTGGAGCTCGATCGCTTTGCGTCTCCCTATTTGCGCGACCTCGAGCTGCGCACCGCGCGAGGTTGGCGCTCGCTGCCGGGCGCTGGCGAGAGCTGGCTCGTGCCCGAGTGCCGCGCGCTGGGCTGCGAGCTGCGCTATCGCTTCTTGCTCGCTCAGGCCGCCACCGAGATCGATCGCTTCGGCTTCGCGGCGCTGCGCGGCGGCGTCTTGCTGGCTCCGCCGTCGACCTGGCTGTTGCATCCGCTCGACTACCAGGGACGGGATCTGTACCGCCTGCAGGTGAACAGCGACGCACAGACCAGCTTCGTATCCGGGGTCTGGCCGTCGCCGCGCGCTGACGGCACTCGCGAGGCGCCGGCCGAGCTGCTCTTTCAGGCGCCCTACTCGGCGTTCGGTCGCTTCCGCGAGCAGCGCGTCGCCGTACGGGGTGGGCTGATTCATGCCTCCATCGGACTCGACGGCGGAGCGCTGGCGCTGACGCCCGAGGCGCTCGACTCGGCGCTGAGCACGGCGGGGCGCGTGCTCGCCGACTACTTCGGCCGCTTTCCGGTGCGCGATCTGGCCGTGATCGTGGTGCCTGTCGCCGGCTCGGAGGTATTGGGCATGCAGCTCGGCAATGGCGGCGCCAGCATTCTCTTGTTTCTCGGTCGCGAGGTAACGGACATCTCGCCGGAGCACGACTGGGTGCTGGTGCACGAGATGTTTCACCTCGGTCTGCCCACGCTCGCGCGCCGCCACCTCTGGCTCGCCGAAGGCTTGGCCACCTACCAGGAGCCGCTCGCCCGGGCTCGCGCGGGCTTCATCGACGAGCGGCAATTGTGGCGGGAATTTCTGAGCGGAATGCCGAAGGGCCTGCCCGGGCCCGGCGCTGGAGGCCTCGACGGCAGTCGCAGCTGGGGACGGACTTACTGGGGCGGCGCCCTGTTCTGCCTGCTCGCGGATCTGACCATTCGCAGGCGCTCCGCGCAGCGCTTCAGTCTCGACGACGCGCTGCGCGGGATCTGGAGCGCGGGCGGAGACACCTCCGTGCGCTGGAGCGCGGCGCAGACCTTCGCGGTCGGCGACCGCGCGAGCGGTGGCAGCACGCTTTCGGAGCTGTATCGCGAGCACGCGGACGCCGCGGTGCCGGTTGACCTGGACGCCATTTTCGCGCGGCTCGGAGTGAGCTGGCGCGACGGAAAGGGCGGCGAGGCTGAGGCTGGTGACGCTGAGGGCCGCGAGCTGGTCTTCGACGACGCGGCGGAGTGGGCTGGCCTGCGCCGCGCGCTGAGCGCTGCGACGGGCCGTCAGGGTGCGCAGGCGGGGTTGGCTTCCCCCGGCGTGCCGAAGTCGCCGTTGTAGGCGCTCACGCCATCGCACCAGCTCTGCGGGCGATCGTTCGCTGCCGGATCCAGCGCGGAGCGGGACAGGCTCAGGCTGTGCCCGGCCTTGTTGGGCAGCAAAGAGGAATCGATGGTCACCTGGTCGATCTGCTGAGCGCCGCAGGCGAGCGCGAGCACGAAGGCGCCGGTGTTGGGCAGCGTGATGCCCTTGTACAAGACGTCCGGTTGAAAGCCGGGTGTCTCGGCGTTCGAGAAGGTCAGGTAGCCGCCGGGTGCGATCGAAAAACCCTCCTCCAGGGGCAGCTTCTGCTCGTCTCGCCGCAGCTCACAGCCGCTCAGATCCAGCGCCTGAGTGCCGGCGTTGTAGAGCTCCAGCCATTCCCCGTCCGCATCGGGCAACACCTCCGGGTTCTTCATCAGCTCCGAGAACAGGACCTGCGGCGCGCCCTTGCCATCGACCTCGATGGCGACGCGCAACTGCCCATCCGCGTCGGGACCGGGCATGTCGCCAGTGGTGCGAAACTGAAACGTGAGCGTCGTGAGCTCCCCCGCACGAATGCTGAAGTCGAGCGGATTGTGGGACACCAGCTCGGCGGGCACCGCCTGGCTGCCCGTGGTGCCGGCGCGCTGCAGCTGCCAGCCGGGCAGCAGCTCCGCCGTGTAGTCCCCGACGGGCAGCGCGCGCTGCAGCGTGTCGCTGTCGGGGCTGTCCGCGCTGCTCAGTGTGAGCTGCGCGCTTCCCTCGATGGCAAAGCTGGCCTTTTCGAGCCGGAATCGTGCGTCTCCGATGCCGCTCGACAGACCGAGCCGCAGCTGTCCAATGGGTAGCTCGGGCAAATCCGAGCAGGCGAGTAGCCCGACGGCGGCGCCGCTGGCGAGCAGGTTTGAGAGCGTGAGTCTGGGCGTAGGCATGAGTGTTCCTCCGCCTCCGCCACAGCAAGCGATGTGCCCCTGCCCGAAACCACCAGGGCCCGGGCGTTTCTGGGCCGAATCCGCGCTCGCCGCGCTGGCGCTGGTCAGGCGCGTCGCTGGCGCCGCCAGCGGAGCCCCCCATCTCGGGTCCAGCGATCAGCGCAAGATTGTCGCGCAGCCGAGCTGCAGGTTGATGCTGCCGCTCGCCGCGGCTTTGACTTGCTCGCAGACGTTGGGGCACACCCGGATCGAGGTCGGCTTCTTCTGGTTCGGGTCGACGTCGTAGTGCCAGCCGTTGGGGCTGCTCGCGCAGCCGCTCGAGTCTCTCACGAAGCCGAGCTGCCGGGTCGTGGCGCCGTCGTCGAACTCCAGGTTCACCTTGAAGTAGTCGAGCTGGGCGGCGCTCTGCGGGATCTTGAACTCGCACGCGAGCTGCCCGCTGCGGATCGCCCGCAGCGCTTCCAGGAACTGCTTGTCCACATCACCGCTGGCATCGATGAAGGAGGCCTTGTCCGTGCCGCCCGAGCGCGCGATGGCGTTCACGTTGTTGACGCTGGCCCCGTCACCGGGTTGAAACACGCCGACCACGAAGGTGCGGATCGGCACGTCGTCCGCGACTGCGTCGGCGGCGATGCTGAGCACCTGGTTGATCGTCTCGGTGCCGCCGGTCTGCTGGGCCACGCCGCACTCCGTCGGCAAGCCGTCGGTCGCGAGCACGGCGGCCACGGTCTGATCGGGGTGCGCCACGGCCCACTCGCGCGCGTGCTGCAGCGTGCCCGTGAGCGCGGGTACGGTCGGGGTGAGGCCCTCGGGCAACTTGCCCATCAGCGCCTGGTCGATTGCGGTGAGCCCGGTCGAGACCGGCTGGATCTCGACCGCGGGCGTCGCGTACCGCGTCGGGTCGCAGGAGGTCGCGTTCGTGCAGGTGCGCTCGAAGTCCTGGCACACCCCCTGGCCAGCGCCGCACGAGCCAGTCTCATTCAGCACGCAAGCCAGGGGCGCGGCGGGATCCGACCTGGAACACAGGCCAAACTGCACGCAAGGATTGACCTGCGCTCCACCGGGACAGTCGGCATTGCTCTGACAGAGCTGGATTGTGCTGCCGTTTCGGCAGGTTGAAAGAAAGCACGGCCCACCGTCGTCGCCGCAGTCCGCCTGGGTCTTGCAGACGAACTTCTTCACGCCCGGCTTGAGCAGCGGAAAGAACTGCATGCCGAGCAGCAGATCGCTGTTGGCTGTTTCGACGAGAAAGCCGCGCAGCGCGCGCTGCACCGAGTCCCACTTGGTGCGGATGGTGCCCGTCGTTTCTTCCATCGAGCCGGAGCTGTCGAGCATCATGTAGATGGCGACCTTGCGCTGCTCGGCACCGGTCTTTTCGGTCAGGCACGCGGCCATATCCAGATTTTGATTCGGATCGCCCTCGTCGATGAAACCGTTCGCTGCGCCGTTCAGCTGGGTGGACGCGCTATCGGCGACATCCACCTTGGTGGGCCCCCCGCAGCCGGCGGCGGCCAGCCCCGCCGCGGCCGCCAGACAGCCCAACGAGAGGCGTGCATTCACGCGCTGTGATGCCTGGAGGAGCGCACCAGCCCTGGAGAAACGCCGGATCTTCACCGGAGCATTAAAGCATAGTCGTTTGCGCCCTGCCAGAGAGCGTGCCGGCAGGGGTCAGGCGGGGGTTCATGCGCGGTTTTTCTTCGCAATTACCTGCCCCCGACGTGGCGCGGAAGGCTTGCCCCGAAATGCACATCAGCTGCTCTCTGCTGAACCCGCTCGGGGCGGTCGCCGTTGATTCTCTGAACGCCAGTGGTGACTTTGCGTCACACCTGGATTGGCTATGAGACCTAAACGTGGGCGACAAAAGTTCGAGCGGGGAATCTGTGCTTCTCGTGGGAAACCCTTTTTCCAATCCGGGTGGTCGCGACCCGGGCTCGGTGCGCACTCGACGTGGTATAGGCGGGGGCGCTTCTTGGCACTGAACCGATTGCTCGAGCACCAAGCGGGCCGAACGTGAACATTCCGACCGGGGCAGGCCGGAGCCTCCGCTATGAGATCCGGGGAGCGACCAGCGTCGATGAGGAGCAATTGCTCGCGCTCGCCGGGCACCTGAACACGGTGAACTTGCCCGACGATCGGCAGTCGGTCCGCGACCTGCTGCAACACGCGGAGCAAAGCTTTGCCGGCAGCGTCGCCGTCGCCAAGCGCAAGTATGTATTCCTTCTCTGGGACCTGGAGCGGCAGACCGCAATCGGCTCGAGCAGCATCATCGCGCAACTCGGGCGGCGGGATGCTCCGTATATCTATTTCGACGTGCTCGACGAAGAACGCTACTCGAAGTCGCTCGACAAGCACTTCCACCATACCGTGTTGCGTCTCGGTTTCTCCTACAAGGGACCGACGGAGCTCGGCGGCCTGGTGGTCGCACCCGAGGAGCGGGGCGCGCCCGATCGCCTCGGTCGCTTTGTGTCCTATGCGCGGTTTGCCTTCATCGCCGGGCGGCGCGAGGCGTTTCGGGACCAGCTGCTGGCCGAGTTGCTGCCGCCGCTGGAGCCGGACGGCACCAGCCACCTGTGGGAGGCGCTCGGGCGCCGTTTCACCGGCATGAGCTACGCCGAGGCGGACCGCCTGTCGAGCCGGGACAAGGATTTCATTCGCGATCTGTTTCCGCTCGGCGAGATCCACACCAGCCTGTTCGACGATCGCGCGCGCGACGTGATCGGTCAAGTTGGTGGCCAGACGCTCGGCGTGGAGAGCATGTTGCGCGCCGTGGGGTTTCGCTACGCCAAGCGCGTCGATCCATTCGATGGCGGCCCGCACTTCGTAGCTCCCACGGACGAGGTGACGTTGATTCAGAAGACGCGCCGTGTGCGCTTTACCGGGCCCCTCGAAGGGGCCACATCGCAGCCGCCGAGCGCGGCCGCGGACTCGCGCGGCTCAGCCGCCACACCAGAGCCGCGCGCCGTGGTGCTGCGCTACCTGCCGAGCGTGCCCTTCGCGCGCAGCGTGCAGAGCGATTTCCGCTGGTCGGGCACGGACGGCGTGCGTTTGCCCGAAGCCATTCGCAGCCACCTCGACCTCGATCTGGGGGTGGAGTTGATGGTGACGCCGCTGCCCGCGAGCAGCCTGCGGCAACCGAAGCCGGGAGCCAGAGCGTGAGCCGATTTTTCGTGGTGGCGCTCAGCATCTTTGCGGCCGTCCACTTGTACATCTGGTTGCGGCTCGTGTACGCGCCCGAGCTCGGGTCGCTCTGGTCGGCGCTGCTCACGGGGCTGATGCTCACGCTGTTCGCCAGCATCCCGCTCACCTTCGCGTTCGGGCGTCGCGCGTCCTCGCGCGCGGCGCTGCTGTTCGTCTGGCCCGGCTATGTGTGGCTGGGCACGCTGTTCTTGCTCTTCGTTTCCGTGCTCGCCGCCGACCTGATGCGGGCCGCGATCGAGCTCGGGGCCTGGCTGCTCGGCGCCGCACCGCTGGCAGCCGCCGATTGGCTCGTGCGGGCGCGCCTGGAGGCGGCCACCGCCGCCGGCGCCGCGGGCGTCGCCCTGCTCGCCGCGCTCTGGTCCGGCCGAAAGCTGGTCGTCAAACGTGTGCTGGTGCCGCTCTCGCGTCTGCCCGCGGCCTTGCATGGCACCACCATCGTGCAGCTCAGTGACGTGCATATCGGGCCCACGCTGGGACGCAATTTTCTCGACCGAGTGGTGGACGTCACGAACGCGCTGAAGCCCGACGTCGTGGTGATCACGGGCGACCTGGTGGATGGCCCCGTGAACCGTCTGGCCGAGGCGGTGGCGCCGCTCGCTCGCCTGCGCGCGCGGCACGGCGTGTTCTTCGTCACCGGCAACCACGAGTACTACTCGGGCGCGGAGCCCTGGTGCGCCTACCTGACGCAGCTCGGGCTGCGCGTGCTGCGCAACGAGCGGGTGCGCATCGGTTCCGGCGAGGAGAGCTACGATCTGGCCGGCATCGACGACCTGAGCGGTCGCCAATTTGGCCCGGGCCAGGGTGCGGACCTGGCGCGCGCGCTGCTCGGTCGGGATGAGTCGCGGGAGCTCGTCCTGCTCGCTCATCAGCCGCGGATGGTAGCGGAGGCCGAGCGCGCGGGCGTCGGCCTGCAGATCTCGGGGCACACGCACGGCGGCCAGATCTGGCCGTTCCATTTCCTGGTTCGGCTGCAGCAGCCGGTCACCTCGGGCCTGGTGCGCATCGGCCGCGCGCTCTTGTATGTGAGCAATGGTACCGGTTACTGGGGGCCCCCGATGCGCCTGGGCAGCCCGGCCGAGATTACCGAGCTCACTCTGCAGGCCGCGCTCTCGGGCGCGGCGTAACCGGGGATCTCACGCCCCGAGGTACCCATGTTGCACTGGCTTCTCGATCTGTACTCGCTCGTGTTGCTGGCTTCGGTCATTCT
>Ga0207675_100006876_pt1 | contig 10773 bp, 7 predicted proteins | sample KBSSwiS42_FD_184305 | JGI IMG/M metagenome (GOLD analysis project Ga0207675, IMG submission 184305) | Switchgrass rhizosphere microbial communities from Kellogg Biological Station, Michigan, USA - KBS Switchgrass S4-2 (SPAdes) (version 2) | ecosystem: Host-associated > Plants > Roots >...
AACACCCTTAATGCGATTTCCACGCTGATCCTCGACAGCGAGAACCGCACCGCGAACCAGGCAGTGATGCGGTTGTCGGAGTTCCTGCGGTACACGCTCGACCAGGATCCGATGAAGAAGGTCACATTGCGCCAGGAAATCGAGGCCATGAACCTGTACCTGACCACCGAGAAGCTGCGCTTCGGGGAGCGGCTCAAGCTCGAGTTCGCCGTCGAAGATCGCGCGCTCGAAGCGCTGGTGCCGAGCCTGCTGCTGCAGCCGCTCATCGAGAACGCCGTTAAATTCGCGGTTTCGCCCTCGGAAAAGGGCGGCACCGTGCGCGTGGAAGGCCGCGCGCGCGGCTCAATGCTCGAGCTCGCGGTGGCGGATGACGGTCCCGGCATCAACACCGGCGCTGCCCCGGGTGCGGGACGCGGCGTCGGGCTGCGCAACACGCGCGAGCGGCTCGCGGTGCTCTACGACGACCGGCACCGCTTCGCCACGCTCGACAACAAACCCGGCCTCAGGATAGAGCTCGGATTGCCGCTCGAACTGGCGGCGCCCTAGTCAACATGAACGGAGGCCGCACATTGCGCACGCTGCTGGTGGACGACGAAGCTCTTTCGCGCCGCGGTCTCGAGCTGCGGCTGCGGATGGCCAACGACATCGAGATCGTGGGCGAGTGCGCCAACGGGCGCGAGGCACTCGCAGCCATCCGCGAGCTCAAACCCGACCTGGTGTTCCTCGACATCCAGATGCCCGGGCTCTCGGGCTTCGACGTGCTGGCCCAGCTGCAGCCCCACGAGCTGCCGATGATCGTGTTCGTGACCGCCTATGACCGCTTTGCCGTGCAGGCCTTCGAGGCCCGCGCGATCGACTACGTGCTCAAGCCCGTGGACGATGCGCGCCTCGCCGCCACGATCGGGCACGTGCGCGAATTGATCGAGCAACGCGCCGCGGTCGCCGAACGCAACCAGCTCGTGAACCTGCTGGCGGATTTGCGCGGCAGCGGCGAGATCGAACCGGGGCGCCCGACGGCCGCTCCCGAGGTCCCCAACTGGCTGCCGATCCGCAGTGGCCGTGAAACCGTGCGTGTGCCGGTGGAGTCGATCGAATGGGTGGACGCCGCCGGCGACTACCTGTGCATCCACGCCAGCGGCCAGACCCACATCCTGCGCGCCACCATGCGGGAGATGGAGAACTTGTTAGACCCGCGCCTGTTTCAGCGCGTGCACCGTTCGACCATCGTGAACCTGACGCGCGTGAAGTCGCTGCGCGCGCACATGAATGGGGAGTATTTCCTGCGGCTGGATGGCGGCCAGGAACTCAAGCTGTCACGCACCTATCGGGACAAGGTCGAATACTTCCTGAAGCGCCCGCGTGCGCACTAACTACGTGGCGCCTCACCACGTGTAACGCACGCGATAACGGACCACCACCTCGCCATCCTTCGGCACCTTCACCGGGAAACTGACGGTGCGCGCGTCTTCCTTCACGAAATTGTGGGTCTTGGTGAGGATGCTCCACTTGCTCCAGCGGTAGAGATTCTCCTTCACCACCACGTCCACCGGCTGCGACTTGTGATTGCGCAGCTTCACTTCGATCTCCTCTTCCATGACGTGCGCCTTGGTGTCGATGGCGAAATCGATCTGGCGGCGCTCACCCACGACGTCGAACGCTGAGCCGAGCTTCACTCGCACCATTTCGTCCTTCGGCGTGTGGTCGATCTTGTCCTCGCCGATGAACTCCAGGCTGCTGTCCGTCTTGTCGAGCTGCGAGACGCGCAGCCGGCCGGCTGGAAGTGGCACGCCCAATCCGTACTGCTTGTCGTTCTTGAACTCGAGGTACACGTCCACCTTCTTGTTCATTTCCACGCCCATGTTCCGGTCCATGTAGGGCGAGTCATATAAATAGGGATTCAGCGCGCCGTAATAGAGCAGCACCTTCTTCGCCGGGATCTGTTTTGCCTGGTCGAAGAGCTCGATCTGCTTGGTCGAGTTGTTGGGCAGCGTCGTCGGGCGGCCGAGCGTGTAGAGATGGAATTCGAAGAAGTCCTTCTGGGTGAAGCCTTCCGCCCGGTCTTCCATGGCCGCGGCCTTCATGAGCACTTCGCGACGTACGCCCGTGGTGATTTCCGGCTGCACGCGATTCACGTCACCCGCGATCAGCTTGAGTTTGGCCTCGTTATAAGTGGCGCCGGATTGGTTGATGATGCTGACCCAGGCCGAGAGATCCAGCAGCCCACTGTTGGCGTCCGCACCTTCATTGAAAATGAGGTTGTAATCGGCCCACCAGGTGATGCCGCCCGTCTGGTAGGTGACGCGCGTCTTTTGAGAACCCCCGGCGGGCGAGCTGACATCCCACACCAGCGTCGGCCGCGTATTGAGGCCGCCCGGGAGATCCGGGAATCGAACCGAGGTATAGGCCGGCAGCGAATAGATAGAGCCGTCGTTGCCGCGCAGCACGATGCCATCGGTAGCGGACAGCAGCGTGCCGGTGATCGGAGTCACGGTGTTGCCCATGTTCTTGTCGACCGTGATCTGCCGGTCGATGAACTTGAGCAGCAGCTTCTGGGTGCTCACGAGGTCGAACTGGAAGTTCTGCTCGAGCACCCGCGTCGCCGGGTCCGACAGCGAGGTGAAGGTCACCGTGGTCGGATCGATGAGCGCGGCCACGTCGGTGAACGACAGCTGCGAGCGGCCCTGCTTGATGTTCATCTGCCGCTCGTCACGCACCAGCGCATAACCCGGCACCGCCATGGCGTTCGGCACGCCCTGGCCGGGTACCGGCCGGTAGAACTCCGGCGAGATCCCGCCTGGCTGCGCGGAACTGTAGATAGTGATGGCGGTTGCGGCGTCGTCGGCATACACGGCGGGTGCCGCGGCACCGAGGCAGGCACAGGTGACGGCAATCGAGAGCAGCGGATTGGGCTTCATGAACGGGGCCTCACGTTATGGATACAGATCGGCAAACTGCGAACCACGTCGCAGGTTCGCAGGGAACCGCTGCACGGAATGTGAAACGGCGCAGCGGCCTGCCGACATAAGAAGTTGGAGCATAGGCGGGTGCGATCCTGTAGGACCAATGGCAGATACCAGCCTGAGTGGCGCCTGGCATTTTTGCGGCGCGTCCGGTCCGCCAGCGATGGCCGTGACAGTCGATTGGCGATGAATGTGCGGAAACTTGAACCACGATGGAAGCTGCGACTCGTATCGATACCTCTGGCGTAAACCAGGCTCCTGGAGCACCGGCAACGGCGCCCAGCGGGCTTCCGCCGGCCATGGATCGTGAATTCATCATCAAGAACCAGATCGTCGAGCGATACCTCGCCGGCCGTCTGCCGCCCAAGGGCGTTACCGATTTCGAAAAACTGATCCGTTCGCGCCCCCAGCTCATCGAAGAGCTCGGGCTCGCCGACCGCGTAAATGCGGGTCTCAGGCTGTTGGACGCGGCGGGTGTGGCCGAACCTTGGGCCGAGAAGCCGAAAAAGGTCTGGGAGAAACCCGTCTTCACCTTCGCCGCCGCCGGTGTCGCCATCGCGGCGCTGATCGCCTGTGCGGTGCTCGCGATGCAGGTTTCCTCGCGGGACAACGCCATCGTGAAGCTCAAGCAGGAGAATCACGAGCGTCCGGTGACGCCGTCGACGCGCAAGCGCACGGTCATCGTCGGCACGGCCCGCAACGGCCCGCCGGCACAGTCCATGGTCACCATCAACCCGGGCGAGTTCGCCGAGCTCAAGGTGGACCTCTCCTGGACCAAGTACTCGATGTTCCGCGTGTCCATCGTGCGCGTCGACCAGGGACGCGTCGCGGTGCTCGACGGTCTCACCAAGGATTCGAACGGCCATGTCCGCATGGCGCTGAACGCCGGCGCCTTCGGCCCCGGCGACTATGCGGTGGAATTCGAAGGCCTGAACATGCGCCGCGAAGGCCTGCCCATGGCCTGGTTGCGCTTCACCGTCTTACGCTGACCCGATCGATCAGTCGCGGCGCGGTCGCATCACCGTCGGCCGCCGTGAAAGTCGCATTCCCTTCCCTGTGCGCCGCGTGCCAGCGGCGCGGCACCCGGTCGATTCCGATCGCGTAGATCGTCAGCACACCCGCGGCGTCGATACGCAGGCGCAGCCACTGCTTGTAGTCCTGGATCCGCAGCGACGAGAAGGCTTCATTCGAATGCCGTCCGAACAGCCGGATCGAGACGAATAGATAGACGCCGAGAATGAACGATCCGGCCACGGCGCCCAGGATCACGGTGATCACGCCGGAGACCAGGATCTGCACGGTGCCGCCGTAGTACAGGTCGAGTCCATTGACCGTCAGCAGCAACGCGCACCAGCCGACCAGGAACGCCGCCGCCAGGTGCATGGCCGCATGGAACGTGCCGCCCACGATTCGCCAGGTGCGCACGTGCGTATCGGTGAAGAAGATGAACCCCGCGAGGATGGTGATCAGCCACATGCCGTTCAGCGGATCTCGCACCGCTGCGTTGCTGGCGGCGGCAAACGCGGTGGGCAGGTCGATCACGTCCGACGCCTCGAGACTCGCCGAAGCCAGCCAGGCCGACATCGAGTACAGAAATGCGTACAGCCAGCCGGACTTGGGGTTGATGAACGGAAACAGGAAATTGCGCCAGGTGAGTCGACGCGATGTCTTCTCGTCCGGGTACGCGGCACGTTCCTCGAATCCGTTGCGCAATCGGGGGGTCGATGGCGCGTGTGTCGGATGCAGGAACGCGCCCCCGCCGCCCGAGGTGATTTTCTGCACGCCCTCGGCGTTCTCATGCCGCTTGTAGAAGTGCAGGTCGCCGGTGAGAAACACGCTCACCTTGCGCTTGAACACCTTCTCTTCGAGAAATTTCGTGCTCGAGTCTTCCTCGTAGCTGGAGTGGCTTGGATAGCACTCTTCCAGTATCCAGCGCGGTTCGGGCACACACAGGATGAGCCGGGCGCCGGCATCCATGCGCGATGCGACTTCCTGGAAATACTTCACCTGCGGCTCGTCGAGATCCGCGCCGAGTTGCAGGTCGATGGCGAGCAGCCACCAGTTCGACGGCAGCTTCAGCGCGAAATAACTGCGCGTCTGTTGAGTCTTGCCGCCGGCGAAGCCGCGTTCCGGCCGGCAAAAGGTGCGCGAGAACGCGACCAGGCTGTCGTACCAGTCGTGGTTGCCCGGAATCGCGAACACGTCGGGCTTCGCACGGCCCGCAAACGCATGGTTATACGGTCCTTCGGTGCGCACCTCGTATTCATTGCGCGTGGGATAGGGATAAACCTCGTCGCCGCCGAACACCAGTACGCCGCCCGCGCGCGTGATCTCCCGCGCGCCGGCGTTCGACACCTCGAGCGTCGGTTCGGCGAGGGCCGCGGCGATCGCGTAGGTCGAATTCCACCCGTCACCCGTATCCGCCACGTAGTCGAGCCAGAAGTCCCCGGCGTGCGCGGAGTAATCGAATTCTTTCTGCGGTTGCGTGGCCAGCGCTTCGATCAGGCGGGTGTCCGAGTGGCGACCGAAGACGTTGGCGATGGCCACCTGGTAACCGGACTGCATGAGAACGCGCGGGTCGTACCAGCCGACCATGGCGCGCTTGCGGACTTTTTGATCGACGGACATCAGGCTCTGAGTGTCATCAATGGCGGCTGGTTGACGACGGAACGGGTCGCCAGCCAGCCCGCGAAGCAAACTAACAACCCGCCACCCACCAGGCCATAAAACCACACCCACGGATCCGGTGTGTAGGGAATCTGCAGGACGCGTCGGGCAACGTAGACCCCCGCGATCGAAGCGCCGGCCGCGGCGAGCAATCCGGAAAGGACACCGAGCGCCGCGAATTCCGACAGCAGCCCTTTCAGCACGGTACTGCGGTTGGCCCCGAGCGTGCGCAACATGGCGCTTTCATAACGTCGTTCCTCCCGGCTCGCCTGCACCGCCGCGATCAACACCACCAGTCCCGCGAGCAGCGTGAACAGGAATACGCTCTGCACCGCGGCCAGTGCCTTGTCGATGACCGAGCGGACCTGCCGCAGCAGTTCGTCCACGTTGAACACCGAGACGCTCGGGAATCGTCTCACCAGCTCGGCGATGACTTTCGGATTGGCGGCGTCCATGTGCGCCGCCGTCATCCACGTGCCCTGCGTACCTTCGAGCAATCCCGGTGCGAACATCAGGAAGAAATTCGGCTGAAAGCTGTCCCACTTCACCTTGCGCACGCTCGAGATCGTCGCGGTACGCGTCTCGCCGGCGATGTCGAACTGCAACGTGTCGCCGAGCTTGAGGTTCAGCTCCTTCATGTACTCGGTGGACACCGACACCAGCGGCTTGCCCATATCGTCGGCGGTGAACCAGCGGCCCTCGGTGAGCTCGTTGTCGCGCCCCAGCGCCTCGGCCCAGGTGATGTTCTGATCGCGGTTCGCAAATTCCTTGCCGCGCGGCGTCGCGAACTTCAGGTCGTCGACGGGCTTGCCGTTGATGTGTGTCATGCGCGCCCGCACCATCGGCAGGACACGCGTGCGCTCCGCCCCGCGATCCAGCAGGAATTGCGCGAAGGCCTGGTGCTCGTCCGGCGGTATGTTGATGAAGAAGAAGTTAGGCGTGTCCGCCGGCAGGCTGCGGCGCCAGTCGTTCAGCAGGTCGTTGCGGACCACCGCCAGCAGCAGCAGCATCATGATGCCGTGCGCAAACGCGGTGAGTTGCACCACGCTCTCGGTGCGCCGCCGGCCGAGATTGGCGAGTCCGTAACGCCACGAGACACCCACCGCGCCGCGCAACCGCTTGGTCAGGAGCACCAGGATCCAGCCCGCCCCGGCCACGATGACCACGAAGGCTATCAGGCCACCCACAAAGGCGAAGAACAGGCTCCATTCGCGCAGCACCCAGAAAATCAGGAAGCCGATGGCCGCCACGGCCGGACCGAAGGCGAGGATGACGAGCGGCGCGGGTGGACCCACGTCGCGACGCAGGACGCGCAGCGCCGGGGTCCTCGACAACTGCAGCAGCGGCGGCAGCGCAAAGCCGCCGAGCACGGCGATGGCGGTGAGGAAGCCGATACCCAGGGGTGCGAGTCCGGGGGGAGGCAGATCGCCTTTCAGAAGGCCTTTCAGGGCGACTACGAGCCACGCCTGGGCGCCGAATCCGAGGATCGAACCCAGTATCGCCGCGATCATTCCGACCAGCAGCAATTGCGTCAGGCTCACGCTCAAGGTGAAGACCCGGGTCGCACCCAGGGTTTTCATCAGCGCCACGGAATCCAGGTGACGTTGCACGTAGCGCCGCGCCGCCATGGCCACCGCGATCGCGCACAGCAGCACGGCCACCAGGCTGGCCAGACTTAGAAAGCGTCCAGAGCGGTCGATGGCGGCCTTGATCTGGGGCGTCGTTTCTTCGACATCCAGCAGCCGCTCGCCTTCTTTCTTGTTTGTCTTGAGCCACTCGGCGAAGGATTGCACTGCGGCGCGGTTACCGGCGAACAGCTGCGAGCGCGTCAGGCGGCTGCCCGGCTGGACCAGCTGGGTCGCTGCCAGGTCGTCCTGGTTCATGAGCAAGCTGGGTGAAAGGTCGATGAACGTGGCGCCCTGGTCGGGCCGGCTGATCAGGATGCGCGTGACGCGGAACTTGCTCGCGCCAATGCTGAGTTCCGTGCCGATACTGGCATTCAGCGCCACCGCCAGGCGCGACTCCGGCCAGACTTCCCCGTGGCCGGGAATGCCGACCGCAAGCGCCCCCTGGGTGAAGGGCTCATCGGCCACCATCACCTTGCCGCGCAGCGGATAACCCGCCGACACGGCGCGCACCGCGGTGAGTTGGCTGGCGTCCCCGTTGAAGACCACGCTGAAGAGCCCGGTCTTGCGCGCCGATTGCAGGCCGCGCCGCCGGGCTTCGTCGATCGCCTGATCGCCGATGGGCTGAGCGGATTCCAGCACCAGGTCCGCCGCGAGCACCTCGCCCGCCTGGTTGTCGACCGCGATGCCGATTCGATCGACGAGGAATCCCACGCCGGTGAGCGCGGCCACCGCGACCGTGATGGCCAGCAGCAGCACACCGAGCTCACCCGAGCGCCATTCACGCAGCAGCATCCTCAGCGCAAGTCGCAGGGCGTTCACGCGGCGCTCCTCATTTGAATGCGCCCGAATCCATGTGCAGTACGCGTCCGCAGCGCGCGGCGACATTGCGATCGTGGGTCACCAGCACCAGCGTGGTGTGGGATTGCGCATTCAGATCGAACAACAACGACACGATGCGTTCGCCGGTGTGTGTGTCGAGATTGCCGGTCGGCTCGTCGGCGAACAGCACCGCGGGGCGCGTCACGAATGCCCGCGCGATCGCCACGCGCTGCTGCTCGCCGCCGGAGAGCTGTCGCGGATAGTGGCCGGTACGATGTTCGAGACCGACCCGGGTGAGGGTTTCCAGTGCCGCCTCGCGCGCATCGCGGCGCCCCGCGAGCTCGAGCGGCAACATCACGTTTTCGATCGCCGTGAGCGACGGCACCAGGTGGAAGGACTGGAATACGAAACCCACGCGTTCGGCGCGCAGGCGCGCGCGGCCGTCTTCGTCGAGCGAAGTCAAGTCGGCGCCGGCGAGCGTAATGCGTCCGGAAGTGGGCGAATCCAGGCCCGCCAGCAACGCCAAAAGGGTCGACTTTCCCGCGCCCGAGGCCCCGACGATGGCAACTGATTCGGCCGCCGCGATGTCCAAAGAAACATCATCGACGATGGTCAGCATTCCCTCGGGACTGGTAACCTTTTTTGTGAGGTTTTCTGCTTTGAGTACGCTCATCCGGTTCATTCAGTGGGTTGTGGTTTTCGCGCTCGTTTCATCTGCGAGCGCCGCGGATGCCACGCCCCAGGCCCGACAAGGCCAGGCTTTGCCAGCCATCGTGGTGCTCGGCGACAGCCTGAGCGCCGGGTACGGCATCACGATTCAGCAAGGCTGGGTAAACCTGCTCGCGCAACGACTCGCCACCGAAGGGTACGGGTACCGGGTGGTCAACGCCAGCGTGAGCGGCGAGACCACGCAGGGTGGCCTCGCGCGCCTGCCGCGCGCGCTCGAGACACACAAACCGGCGATCGTGATCGTCGAGCTCGGTGGCAATGATGGCCTCCGCGGCCTGCCGCTTGCCGCGAGCCGCGCGAACCTAGATCGCATCGTCGAGCTGTCGCGCGCTGCCAAGGCGCGCGTACTGCTGGTGGGAATGGTCATACCGCCTAACTACGGCCCGCGTTACGGCCAGGAGTTCCGCGACATGTTCGCGGCACTGGCGGGCAAGTACCAGCTGGCCTTCGTGCCGTTCCTGCTCGACAAGGTGGCGCTGGAACCCGGGTTGATGCAAGCCGACGGCATCCATGCAAACTCGCGCGGGCAGCCACAGATGCTGGAAAACGTCTGGCCCAAGCTCAAACCGCTGCTAGTTGCCCCGGGCAAACCCTCAAGCTAGCCTGCGACACCTTGGTCGAGGGGTCGAAGTGGAAAAACATTGGCTCAAGTCTTATCCGCCGGGCGTCCGCGCTGAGATCAATGTCAACGAGTACCCCTCGCTGAAGGAGCTCATCGAGCGGGGCCTGGCGATCCACTCGGTGCGCGACGCCTACGTGCAGATGGGCAAGGCGCTCACCTATGGCGAGCTCGATGTGCTGTCCGCCCAGTTTGGTGCGTTTCTACAGACCCATTGCGGGCTCAAGAAAGGCGATCGCGTCGCCGTGATGATGCCCAATGTCTTGCAGTACCCGATTGCCGTGCACGGCGCCCTGCGCGCCGGCTTCACCGTCGTCAATACCAATCCCCTGTACACACCCCGCGAACTCGAGCATCAGCTGGTCGATTCCGGCGCGACCGTCATCGTCATCCTCGAGAACTTCGCCCACGTGCTGCAGGAAGTGATCGCGCACACCCCGGTGAAGCATGTCGTGATCACCAGCGTCGGCGAGATGCTGGGGTTCCCGAAAGGCGCCATTACGAATTTTGTGGTGCGCCACAAGCGCAAGCAGGTCAAGCCGTTCAACTTGCCCGGATCCATCGGATTCCGTGCCGCCCTGAAAGCCGGTTCCGGCGTGCGGCTGCAACCCGTGACCCTCAATCACGCGGATATCGCGTTCCTGCAGTACACCGGCGGAACCACCGGCGTCGCCAAGGGCGCCATGCTCACGCACGGCAACATGATCGCGAACGTGCTGCAGGCGCTCGAGTGGATCAAGCCCGCGTTTCCGAAGGACACCGGCACACTCATCACCGCGCTGCCGCTGTATCACATCTTCGCGCTCACGGCGAACTGCCTGCTGTTCGTGATTCTCGGCTGGCGCAATGTGCTCATCACCAATCCTCGCGATTTCCCCGCATTCGTGAAGGAGCTGCGCAAGTACAAGTTTCAGTACATCAGCGGCGTGAACACACTCTTCAATGCGCTGCTGCACACGCCAGGCTTCGACCGGGTCGACTTCAGCGACTTGCGGATCACACTCGGCGGCGGAATGGCCGTGCAGGAAGCCGTCGCCAAGAGATGGAAGGAAGTCACCGGCAAAATCCTCACCCAGGCGTGGGGTCTTACCGAAACCTCGCCCGCCGCGTGCATCAATCTGCCCGGTGAGGATTTCAATGGCTCGATCGGCCTGCCGATCCCATCGACCGAAATCAGCATTCGCGACGATGATGGCAATGAGCTCGGGATCAATGCCGTTGGCGAAATCTGCGTGCGCGGGCCGCAGGTGATGGCCGGCTACTGGCAACGGCCGGATGAGACTGCGAAGGTGATGATCGGCAAGGATCTGCTGCGCACCGGCGACATCGGCCGCATCGATGAACGCGGTCT
>Ga0207675_100006880_pt1 | contig 10771 bp, 13 predicted proteins | sample KBSSwiS42_FD_184305 | JGI IMG/M metagenome (GOLD analysis project Ga0207675, IMG submission 184305) | Switchgrass rhizosphere microbial communities from Kellogg Biological Station, Michigan, USA - KBS Switchgrass S4-2 (SPAdes) (version 2) | ecosystem: Host-associated > Plants > Roots >...
GCGGACGAAGCGGCCGAGCTGGTCGATGGCGTCCCTGGCCTCGGGCAGGAAGCTCCAGAAGACGTGGAAGTCGTGCGTGGGCACCGGGTAGACCGTGATGCTGGCGTCGACGCCGCACTGGGTCGCGTGCCTGGCCAGCAGCTGGGCTTCCTGCAGGACGGCGTCGCCGGAGGCGGCCTGGATGAGCAGCGGCGGCAGCCCGGCCAGGGACGTCTGCAGCGGGCTGAGCAGCGGATCGTCGACCGGGTGGCCGGCCAGGTAGGCCTGGGCCAGGCGGTGCGCCATCTCCGGCGAGAAGACCAGCGGGGAATCCTGCGCCGGCCGCTGCGTCCGCCCGGTCAGGTCGACCCAGGGGCACAGCAGCGCGGCCCCGGCGGGCATCTCCAGGCCGCGCTCGCGCAGGGCCAGCAGCACGGTCATGACCAGGCCGCCCGCCGCCGAGTCGCCGGCCACCACGATCCTGGCCTGGTCGCCGCCGGTGTCGCGCAGCCACAGGTAGGCGTTGACCGCGTCCTGCACGGCCGCGGGATAGGGGTGCTCCGGGGCCAGCCGGTAGTCGATGACCAGCGCGGGCGCCTGAGCCGCGGTGGCGATGGCGGCGGCCAGGTGGCGGTAGCCGAACGCCGAACCGGCCACGTACCCGCCGCCGTGCAGGAACAGCACCGTGGCGGCGGCCGGGGACGCCGACTCGGGGGTGACCCGCAGCGCGGGCACGCCGCCCGCGATGACCGGGGCGACCGCGACGTCCGGCGGCGGCGTGAACTGCCCGTGCAGTTCCTCCAGGGCGGCCCGGATGCCGTCGAGATCGGCCACGTCGGCCGACGCGCGTGCCCACGGCTCCCACAGCAGGGCCATCCGGCCGGCCAGCTCACCGCCCACCGAACGGGTGACCGAGATCGCGTCGTCCAGGTCGGCGAGCAGCGCCTGGGCCCGCGCCAGCAGGGCCTCGCCGGCCAGCGTCAGCTCGACGCGCTGGGTGGACCGGCGGAACAGGTCGCAGCCGACGAGGCGTTCGAGGCCGCGGATCTGGCGGCTCAGCGCCGGCTGCGAGATGAACAGCCGCTGGGCCGCCCGGCTGAAGCTGAGGTCGTCGGCGACCGCGACGAACGCGCGCAGGTGGCGCAGCTCGATCGCGTCCGGCGCCTGAGGTAGCGCCAGCACGTTCTGCGGTTCGTCCATGCTCCCAGTCTGGCCCATCGCCGCCCGTCAGGGCCCGTTCGGGTCATGCACGTTCGGCATGGGCGCGATGCCCAACCGGCATTTCCGTTCCCGGCCGGCGGTCACCAGGCTGGGCAGGGTAAGCAGACCGACCGGCGGGAGGCAGACATGACCGGACAGCCACGGGACCGCATCGTCACCGGAAACATCGCGCTGTCCCTGGACGGCCGGGTGACCGGGCCGGGCGGCGAGTACGACATGGGCTGGATCGTCCCGCACGCGCTGACCGACGAGTCACGGGCGCACCTGCTGAAGATCACCAGCACGGCCAGCACCGTGCTGCTGGGCCGCAAGAACTACCAGGGCTTCGCGGGCTTCTGGCCCGCCGTGGCCGATGACGACGACGCCGACCCGCGGGACCGGGCGTTCGCCCGGTGGCTCAACGAGGCGGAAAAGGTCGTCGTCTCGCGCACGCTCACCGAGGCGAGCTGGCCCGGCTCCCGCGTCGTGGCCGACGATCCGGCCGAGGTCGTCCGGCGGCTGCGGAAGGAGGAGGGCGGCGACATCGTCGTCCTGGGCAGCTCGAGCGTCATCCGCGGCCTGCTCGAGGCCGGCGAGCTCGACCGGCTCAGCATCACCTTGTGCCCGGAGCTGGTCGGGGCGGGGGCCCGCCTGTTCGGCGACGGCCCGGCGGGCTCGTCGTGGTCGCTGACCGAGGTCACGCCGGCCGGCAGCGGCGCGCTCTGCCTGCTCTACGACCTGATCCGGCCCGCGGCCGGCGGCGACCGGTGATTGTCCGCTGGTTTCCGCTGATTTTCCGCGCGGGCCGACGTCTGAACATCGAACGCATTTCGTGAGAGGAAGACCGATGAACGACCGTAGTCGCTGGATCGCCCTGGTGGTGTTGTGCACCGGGATGCTGATGATCGTGCTGGACATGACGATCGTGAACGTGGCGCTGCCCACGATCCAGGCGGACCTGGGGTTCTCCCAGGCCGGGCTGGCCTGGGTGGTCAACGCCTACCTGATCGCGTTCGCCGGGCTGCTGCTGCTGGCCGGGCGGCTGGGTGACCTGGCCGGGCGCCGGGACGTGTTCCTGGCCGGGCTGGCCATCTTCACCGTGGCCTCGATGGCCTGCGGGCTCGCGGTGAACCAGGAAATGCTCATCGTGGCGCGCTTCGCGCAGGGCACCGGCGGCGCGCTGACCTCGGCGGTGATCCTGGGCATGATCGTGACCATGTTCCCCGGGCCGCGCGAGCAGGCCCAGGCGATCGGCGTGTTCGCCTTTGTCGCCTCGGCGGGCGCGGCGGTCGGGCTGCTGGCCGGCGGGATCCTCACCCAGGTGCTGAACTGGCACTGGATCTTCTTCGTCAACCTGCCGGTCGGCGTGATCACGGCCATCGCGGCCCGGCGCACCATCGCCCGCGACCGCGGCGCGGGCCTGCGGGCGGGCGCGGACGTGCCCGGCGCGCTGCTGATCACCGGCGCGATGATGCTCGCGGTGTACACCATCGTCGGCCCGGCCGCCCAGCGCGGCTGGCTGGCCGCCGAGACGCTCGGCCTGGGCGCCGGGACGCTGGTCCTGCTGGCCGGGTTCATCGTCCGGCAGAAGACGGCGCGCCACCCGCTGATGCCGCTGCGCATCTTCGCCTCCCGCAACGTGACCGGCTCGAACCTGGTCCAGGTGCTGGGGACCGCCGGGATGTTCGGGATGTTCTTCCTCGGCTCGCTGTACCTGCGGCAGATCATGGGCTACGACCCGCTGCAGATCGGGCTGGCGTTCCTGCCGGTCGCGGTGGTCATGGGCGTCCTGTCGGTGCGGTACACCGACCGGCTGGTGATGCGGTTCGGCGCCCGCACCCTGCTGTTCCCCGGCCTCGGCCTGATCGCCGCCGGGCTGGCCCTGTTCGCCCTGGCCCCGGCGCACGGCAGCTCGTTCCTGGTGCACGTGCTCCCGGTCACGGTGCTGATGGGCACCGGCGCCGGCCTGTGCTTCCCGGCGCTGATGACGCTGGCCATGTCGAGCGCCACCCCGCAGGACGCCGGGCTGGCCTCGGGCCTGGTCAACACCACCGCCCAGATCGGCGGCGCGCTCGGCCTGGCCGTGCTGGCCACCGTGTCAGCCTCCCGGACCAACGCGCTGATCGCGCAGCACCGGCCGACCGCGGTCGCCCTGACCGAGGGTTACCACCTGGCCTTCTGGATCGCGTTCGGCCTGGTCGTCGCGGCCGCCGCGGTCGCCGCCGCGCTGCTGCGGCCACAGCGGACCGCCGTGGCCGAGCCGGAGCAGGCCCGCGAACTCGTCCCCGCCATCCAAGCCGACTGACCCTCCCTGCCGAGCGTCGCAGGGGCACGCTCGACATGTAATGGGTGTGGCGCTGTGCACAAAAGAATGTGCATAGCGCCACACTCATACGTAAGGAGGTCGGGTCAGGTGAACTGGGCCTGCCAGCGGCGTCCGAGCAGGGCGGCGCGGGCGGCGAGCCACAGGCCCAGGGCCACCCAGATCCCGGCCAGGCCCAGCGAGTGAAAGACCAGCACCAGCGCTGCCACCGGGACATAGGCCGCGATCGCGAGGATCATCGCGCGGCGCATGGCCACGTAGTCCGAGAGGCCGAGGATGAGGCCGTCCAGCACGAAGGCCAGCGCGGCCATCGGCTGGGTCAGCGCCGCCACCAGCAGGGCCACCGTGGCGGCGTGCCGGATCGCGGTGTCGGCGGTGAACAGGGCGGGCACCCAGAAGGCCAGCCCGGCGGTGACCACGCCGAGCGCGATCCCGGCGATCAGGCCCAGCCGGAGGCAGCGCCGCCCGACCCGGTGCGCGCCGTCCGGGTCGCCGGCGCCGAGCGACGAGCTGACGTAGACCTGGGCGGGTACCGCCAGCGCGTCGAGCAGCAGCGCCAGCAGGTACCAGACCCGCATCGCGATCTGCTGGCCGCCCAATGCCACGGGACCAAGCCGGGCCGCGATCGCGGTCGTGGTCAGCGGGACGACGCCGAGCGCGATCGTCCGCACCGACAGCTGGTGCCCGTCCCTGAGCAGGGCGGCGACCTCGGCGCGGCCGGGCCGGCGGGGCCGCACGGCCGCGCGCCGGGAGGCGGCGGCGTACCACGCGGCCGCCGCGACCTGGGCGATGACCGTGCCCCAGGCCGAGCCGAGCAGGCCCAGGTGCAGGCCGTAGACCAGCAGGACCTCGAGCGCGACGTTCAGCACGTTGGCGCTGACCGCGATGCGCAACGGCGTGCGCGTGTCGGCCAGCCCGATCAGGTGGCCGTTCCCGGCGAAGGACAGGTACAGGAACGGAATCCCCACGGCGGACGCCCGCAGGTAGCCGACCGCGCCGGCCAGCACGTCCTGGCGGGCGCCGAGCAGTTCGGCGACCCAGGGCGCCGTCACCGCCACGAGCACGGCGACCACGATCCCGCCGGCCGCCGCCACGAGGTAGGCCGCGCCGGCCGAGCGGGCCGCCCTGTCGGCGGCCCGCGCCGCGGCCAGGCCGGCCACCGCCGAGGTCGTCGCGGTGGACAGGAAGATGGCCAGCCAGGCGGTCGTGGTCAGCGCGGTGGACGCGATGGCGAGCGCGCCGAGCGGCGTCCGCCCCAGGTGCCCGACGATGGCGGTGTCGGCCAGGTTGTAGGCCGGCTCGGCGGCGATCGCCCCGAGCGCGGGCAGCGCGAGCGCCGCGATACGCCGGTCCAGTTCCAGGTCGGGCCGGGTTCGCAGCACGGCCCGCCTTTCGTCGGACGATCAGGGTCGCTCTTGGAGATTATCCAGCGGCCCCTGCCGTGCGCCGGGGCAGACGGTAGGCCCGTTCGGCCGCCTGCCCCGGCTGATGGCAACCCGGGTCAGTCGTTGTCGATCTTGGATCCCTTGCCGTCCACCACGTACCAGTCGGAGCCGAACGCCTTGACCCCCTGCCCCTTGGCCATCCCGGAGCCGGTGTCAGCGGAGAAGTAGTACAGCGGGTGGCCGTTGTAGGTGAGCTGCTCGGTCCCGTCGGCGCGCTTGGTCGTGCCGAGCATCGACTGGCTGACGCCGCCGCCCGCCATCGGCATGGCACTCGCGGTGACCGGCGGCCAGGCGGCGGCGCACGCGCCGGTGCAGGTGGACGTGCTGCTCTTGTCGGCCGTGAACAGGTACAGGGCGCGGCCCTGGCCGTCGGCCAGGATCTTGCCATCGATTCCGGAGACGGATTGCAGGCCGATCGTCATGGCGGCCGTGCCTGACGACGCGGCGGCCGGGCTGCTCGGCCGGGCGGTGGCCGACGACGCGACCGGGGCTTGGGTGCTGCCGTTCGAGCTCAAGCTGCTCGAGCAGGCGCTGGCGGCCAGGGCGATCCCGGCCGCGATGACGGCAGCAGAAATAGTGTTCCTCATCGGATGCTCCCTCGTGGTTACGCGCGTCCGGAGCACCATTCCCCGCCGCCCGGATGCGTCTGATCCCTATCCGGGACCACGTGCGCTGCGCCGGTCCGGTTCAGCGGGATATCGTCGGAACGACACTGACCAGGGGAGGTCATGATGGCGATCATCGTGGTCACGCGGCTGCGGCTGAAGGACCCGGCGCTGCTCGACGATTTCTTCACCGACGCGCTGGCCGCGATCGAGCAGGCGCAGAAGTCGGACGGCAACCTCGGGGTGGACGCGCTGGCCGACGCGAACAACGCGTGGTGGAGCGTGACCTCCTGGCAGGAACGGCGGCTGATGCAGTCCTACGTGCGCACCGACCCGCACCGGACCATCCAGTCGCACCTGGACCGCTACTGCGACGAGGCCACGTTCGTGGACTGGGAACAGGACAGCGCGGACCTGCCGGACTGGCCGACGAACTGGCATCACCTGGTCGCCGACGGCCAGGCCGCCGAGCTCTCCCAGCCGTCAGCCGCGCATCAGAGCCGCGACTTCCCCGCCCCGGTGGTGCCGCCGCCCGCTGGGTAACCCCGTGGTCATCGTGCTCTCACCTCGCGGGCTGGGATGCGTCCGGCTTGCGCGGGAGCCAGCGCGGGACGGCGCGCCGGTACTCGAGGTAGGCGGGGCCGAAGCGGCGGGCCAGCGTCCGTTCCTCGTAGCCGGTCACGAACAGGTGGAAGCAGGCCGCCATGGCGGCCGCGTAGGCGAGCAGCCGCGGCGAGGTGAACAGCCACGCCTCCCCCAGCACGACCAGGAGCGCCGCGAGGTAGATGGGGTTGCGCACCCAGCGGTAGGGCCCGTGCGCGACCACGCGGCGCGGCGCGTCCCACGGGCCCGGGGTGCCGCCGCCCACGGCGGCGAAGTTCCAGGCGCACCAGAAGTAGAGGGCCGCCCCGGCCGCGATGACCGGGATCGCCTCCCACGCGGCTGGCGCCGGGATGCCGTGGCCGCGGGTCAGCAGCCGCCAGGGCAGCCAGACGCCGCCCAGCCCCGGCACCACCACGGTGAACACGACGTTGCGGACGACCAGGCTCAGCGACTGGGTTAGTGACCGGCCTGACGGCTGCCGGGGTGGTCGGCCCGGTGATTGGCCTAGCGTGCGGGTCATCGGTGCCCCCTTGCTTGATATGTAGCATTACTACTTATAAGGATCACGGTAGCCGGCTGATTGCCTGGCCGGAAGGCCTAAAGTAGTATTGCTACATATGAGGGCCGAGGAGCTAAAGGGTCACCTGGACGCGGTGCTGCTGGCCGCGCTCGAGGGCGGGCCGCGGCACGGATACGCGGTGATCGAGGCCCTGCGGCAGAGCACGGACGGCCGGCTGGACCTGCCGACCGGGACGATCTACCCGGCGCTGCGGCGGCTGGAGCAGGCCGGGCTGATCGCCGGAACCTGGTCGGTGGTCGGCGGCCGGCGCAGGCGCGAGTACCGGCTGACCCCGGCCGGCATCCGGGCGCTGTCCGGCCGGCGGGCGGCCTGGCGGGACTTCTCGGCCACCGTGACCGCCGCCCTGGAGAGCGCTACCCGTGTGAACACAGCCTTGGAGAACGCAGCACTGGAGGACACGGCATGCCCGAGTCCGAACCCCGCCTGATCCGCGGCTACCTGCAGGTCCTGGCCGCTCAGCTGCCGGGCCCGATCGTCGAGGAGCTGACCGACGGGCTGACCGAGACGTACCGGTCCTACCGGACCCGTGGCCTTCCCGCTGACGCGGCGGCCGAGGCGGCGGTGGAGGAGTTCGGCTCGGCGCAGGAGATCCTGGCCGGCTTCGCCCGGGTGAACCCGGCCCGGCAGGCCGCCCGCCGGCTACTCGGGCTGGGGCCGGTGGTGGGCGGCTGCTGGGTGGCGGCGCTGGTGACCAGCCGGGTCTGGCCCGGGCCCGAGGCGGCCCGGGTGGTGCTGGGCCTTGTGCTGGCTGCCTGCATCGGGTTGCTTCTCGTGGCCGCGCTGGGCCGCCGGTACCGCATCGCCGTCTACTCCGGGATCGCGGGATGCGCCGGGTTCGCGGCGCTGGACGCGTCGCTGATCGTCGGCACGCTGCTGGTCGCCGGGCGGGCGAGCGGGCTGACGGCGCTGGCGATAGCGGTCAGCTCCGCCCGCATCGCGCTGTGCGCGCGGGCCGCCGTGGCGTCTCAGCAGAACACGTAGCCCTGGCTCTTGCCCTTGTACGTGCACTGGTCGAGCAGGCGGCCGCGGTTGTCCCTGAGGGTGGCAGTGTCGCCCGTGTTGTTCCACACGTACCAGGCCTTGCCCCAGTAGCGGTCGGTCTGGGTGTTCGTGCCCTTGCCGGTGTGGATCTTCACGTAGCCGTGCGGCTTGATCTTGTACGTGCCGAACGTATACACGTGATGCTTCGGGTCGCGCAGCGTCCAGCCGGTCATGGTGATCCAGGAACCCGAGGTGTTGTGCAGCTGTACCCACTCGTGGTTCAGGCTCGCGTTGCCGCCCGTGTCCGATCCGGGCGAGTTATACCAGATTTCGCCGATCTGCATCCGGGCGGCCGCCTGAGCCGGCGTCGCGACGGTAAGGACCACGCCGAACAGGACCATTCCGAGAACCAGCAGCCTGCGCATTCGCTTCCCCCCACTATTGGTGTTTTCGCGCCAGCCCGATCGGTATCGGGCTAAGACCAGACAAGGGTACGGTGCGCGCGCTCATGCTCGGTACGGGTTGTTATCCGGAACGGGTGTCGCTCATGCCTTTCCCCGGAAAGCGGCCTTCCTTCGGGTAATTTGCGCATTATGTCGGAGATGTTCGCTTTGACGTGAGGAGGGCGCTAGGCGCGGACTTCGTACCAGTAGCCGCCGTTGAGGTCGATCTTGTTGCCGCGGGCCTGGCCCGGGGCATCGTCGCCGATGTAGGAGTACAGCGGGTGGCCGGCGTAGGTCGCCTGCGTGCTGCCGCCGGGCCGCTTGATCGTGCCGAGCTTGCTGGTCGTCACGCCTGGCCCGGCCTTGGGGGTGCCGATGACGGGCGGCCAGTAGGCGGCACAGGACCCGGTGCACCTGGAGGCGGCCGGGCTGTCGGGCACGAACCAGTACAGCGTGAAGCCCTTTTCGCTGGTCAGGACGGTGACACCGCCAATCGTCGCGGTCTTGAGGGCGACCCGGACACCCTCGGTGCTCGCGGGCTCACCTCCCCCGCCCGCGCTGGCCAGCGCGATGCCGAACAAGACCAGGGCGGCGACCGAGACCGCTCCGACCGCGGCGACCACCAGCGAGACCGCGGCGCGCATCCCGGCCAGCACCCTGGGTCGCGGTTGCGACGGCGCCGCAGCCGGCCGCGCGTTGGCGATCGCCACCGCCAGCGCCAGCGTGGCGAAGGCGGCCACCTCGATCAGGCCAGCGGCGATCCCCGCCCTCGTTCGGATTTCCTTGTATCCGAACAGCCCGATCCAGACCGCCAGCAGATAGCAGCCCAGGGTGGACAGCGCGAAGGCGGCACCCGCGACGGCGACCAGCCTGCTGTGCGTGACCAGCGCGCCGATGGCGAGGACGAACGCGACCAGGAACTGCACCAGGAACAGCCAGCCGATGGTGGGGATCGACCGGTATCCGGTCAGGTACAGGTCCAGGTGAATGCCGGCGGACACGACGAGCAGCACCGCTCCTGCGACCCGCAGCCACGGCTGCCGCCAGTCGCCCAGCTTGACCTTACGGTGCCTGCCCACGGCCCTGTTCCGTAGCCCGAACACAACAGCTCCCGGCGGCGCCATCGCGGCGCGGGAAGCGGACGCGGCGGTGGCCCTCAATCCGATCATGGCCGCTCAGCGCCCTTCGTTCCCGGCATGTCCGTGGTCGGTTTGTCCGACATTACCGAAAGAGGCGACGATGCGCCGCCTGTCCCGGATGTCTGCCCGGGCTAGATCGACAAACTGCGGTAGCTAGCTGGCGGAGTAGCGCAGGGCGAGATGATCGTGATGGCCAGACCAGCTCAGGTTGACAGACCAGCATCCGGCGGCGGGGAAGTCGATGATCGACGGGCCGGGACCGCCGGCGACTTGCCTGGTCACGGTCTGGTTTGCGCCATCAAGGGTGGCCTGGATACGGAGCGGGGTAAATGCCCCCTGGTTTACCCGGGAGACCCAGAGGATCTTGTTGCTCACGTTCGGCAGCGGGGGTGCGTGCAGCGGATTGTGATCGGCCCAGAGAATGGCGACGATATCCCCGCGGTCACTCATGACGTACGGCATGGGCTGTGTCGGCGGCTGGAATCCGGCCCGTGCCCAGGCGGGGAGCTGGCGCGGGGATATCGAAGACGAGCAGTTCCTGGCGGCCGGCTGCGCGGGATTTCGTGCCTGAGTGGAGGTGCAGCCCGCCGCGGTAACGATTGTCAGCAATATCAGCGCTATGTACCGCCGCACGAAGACAAGCGTACGCCTTAGGCGCTCCAGGCTGATTGGTGCCAGCGGCGCAGGTCGGCCCACAGGCGGCCGAGGTCGACCTGGCTGCGGCGGAGGATCCGGACCGATTCGCTCGAGGCGTCGGCGAGCAGGCCCCAGAGCAGGTCTTCGCGGGCGATCTGGGTCCGGCGGCCGCGGCGGCTGGCCCACCGGGCCACCTCGATGGCCTTCCGGCCGCCTTCGTTGAGGGTGATCTCGGCGGCCGGGCCGGTGAGCGTGACGCGCAGCAGGCGGACGCGGGACCGGCGGAGCCGCCACCGGGCCGGATCGTCGAGGCGGGCGGACGTGGCGTCGAGCGCGCGGCGGCGAACCTCGTCGAGGTCGATGCCGAGGGTGGCCAGCAGGTGGCTGTCGTGCCGTCGTGGCGTCTGGGCCCCGAGCTGGGCGCGGACCATGGCGGCGGTGACGCCGAGGTCCACCGGGCTGGTGAGGGGCTGGCTTTCGGCGAGCGCCAGGAGGAGGTAGCCGTCGCCCAGCCGGGTCGCGCCGCCCTCGCTGGCCAGCAGGCCGGCCCGGATGACGGTATGGCAGGCCGGCGGGGTGAACGTGGCGAGCATCGTCATCCGAGCCGCCTGGCGTGCTTCTTGTGTACGGACTGGCGACGCACGCCGAGCGCCGAGGCGATCGCCTGCCAGGTCCAGCCCTGGGCGCGGGCGTTGCTCACGTGCAGGGCCTCCAGTTCTTCGGTGAGCCTGCGCAAGGCGGCGACCGCCGCCAGGCCCGTGGCGGGATCGCCGCTGTCCACGGCGACCGCCAGTTCCGTCATCGAGGTCATGCTGTCAGCTTAGACTGACAGACCTT
>Ga0207675_100006881_pt1 | contig 10771 bp, 10 predicted proteins | sample KBSSwiS42_FD_184305 | JGI IMG/M metagenome (GOLD analysis project Ga0207675, IMG submission 184305) | Switchgrass rhizosphere microbial communities from Kellogg Biological Station, Michigan, USA - KBS Switchgrass S4-2 (SPAdes) (version 2) | ecosystem: Host-associated > Plants > Roots >...
ACATGCGCACTTCGGTGTAACGCATGGCGGCCGGCGCGTCGCCGTCCACCGAACCGAAGTTGCCCTGCCCGTCCACCAGCATGTAGCGCATGGAGAAGTCCTGCGCCATGCGCACCAGCGCGTCGTACACCGCCGTGTCGCCGTGCGGGTGGTATTTGCCGATGACGTCGCCTACAACGCGTGCCGATTTCTTGTAAGCCTTGTTCCAGTCGTTACCCAGTTCGCGCATGGCGTGCAGGATGCGGCGGTGCACGGGCTTGAGCCCGTCACGCACATCCGGCAGCGCGCGCCCCACGATGACGCTCATCGCATAGTCGAGATACGACTGCCGCATCTCGTCTTCGAGGTTCACCGGCAGGATTTCGCGCGCTATTTCTGTCATGTCTGGAGGGGTCAAAAAAAGGTGCGGAATTCTATCATCACGACGCTTAGAAATGGCTGTTTTGACACCCGTTTTTCGACATCCGCCGGTATAATTCCCAGCCTCATGGAATCGTCGAAATCACCGCACCAATCGCCCCTTGTTTCGCCAAACAGCGACGCCGCGGAAATCGCCAAATTCGACGCCGCGGCGCATCGTTTCTGGGACGTCGATGGTGAATTCAAGCCGCTGCACAAACTCAATCCGGTGCGCGCGCGTTACGTTTCCGAACGGGCTTCCCTGAACGGTGCACGCGTGCTCGACGTGGGCTGCGGCGGCGGCCTGCTCGCCGAATCGCTGGCGCGCGCCGGCGCCACGGTCACCGCGATCGACCTCGCGCCGAGCATGGTGGACACGGCGCGCATGCACGCGCTCGATTCCGGACTCAGCATCGACTACCGCGTGGATTCGGCAGAAAGCCTGGTGAATGCGCACGCCGGAAAATTCGACGTGCTCACCTGCATGGAAATGCTCGAACACGTTCCTGATCCGGGGGCAGTGCTGGCGGTGTTCGGCCGGCTGGTGCGCCCCGGCGGCGACATCTTCATTTCCACCATCAACCGCAATTTGAAATCCTTCGCGCTCGCCATCGTCGGCGCGGAGTACCTGGCGCGCCTCGTGCCGCGCGGCACCCACGAATACGACCGCCTGCTCAAGCCCTCGGAAGTCGCGCGTTTCGCGCGTGCCGCCGGGCTCGAAGTCGCCGATATCGCCGGACTGTCCTACGACCCGCTGCGCGAGCAGTGCTCATTGACTCGTGATCCCTCGGTGAACTACCTCATGCACCTGACCCGGGGCCACAAGCCGGTGCGCACTTGAGCGCCATCAAGGCCGTGCTGTTCGACCTCGACGGCACACTGCTCGATACCGCGCGCGATTTCGACGACGCATTGAACCGGTTGCGCGCCGAAGAAAATCTCCCGGCGATCCCCTTCGAATCCATTCGCGCGCAGGTCTCGCACGGCGGCCACGCACTGGTGCGCCTGGGCTTCGGCACGCTCGAACCCGACGCGCACGAAGCCATGCGCATGCGCCTGCTGAACATCTATCGCCGCCAACTTTCCAAGCACACGCGGCTGTTCGCGGGCGGCGAGGAAATGCTCGAGGCTCTCGAGCAACGCGGCCTCGCATGGGGCATCGTCACCAACAAGCCCGGCTGGCTCACCGACCCGCTGCTCGCGGAACTCAAGCTCGACGCACGCGCACGCGCCGTGGTCAGCGGCGACACGCTGCCGGAGCGCAAGCCGCATCCGTTGCCGTTGATGCACGCCGCGGCTTCGATGGGCGTCGCGCCCGGCGAATGTGTGTACGTGGGCGACGCCGAACGCGACATGCAGGCCGCCAAGGCCGCCGGCATGTTCGCGTTGATCGCCGGCTTCGGTTACCTCGGCGAGAACGATCGCGCCGACGCCTGGTACTCGCATGGCTGGCTCGACGCGCCGCTCGATCTGCTGAGCTGGCTCGACGCACGCGGCGGCGCGCAGTCGTCGAATGGCAGCGTCATCGCGTGAACAGCTCCGCGCTCATCGCCGTACTCGTCGCGCTGGCGGCCTTCGCCCTGGGTTTGATATTGGGTTTCCTCCTTGCCACGCTGCGTGCCGCGAAGCGCGCCGAGAATCTGCGCGCCGATCTGGCCGACGCGCGGGCGCGAATCGCGAGCGAGGAGCAGCAACGCGTCCGCACCGCCGAACTGCTGGCGCAGAGCGAAGCGCAGATGCGGGCCGCGATCGAATCCGCCTCGCGCGTGGCACTGGATGCCAACAGCGAATCCTTTCTCAAGCTGGCGCGCGAGGTGTTCGGCAAGGACCAGGCAAGCGCGCAGGCGTCGCTCAAGGAACGCGAGGTCGCGATCGCGCAGCTGCTCGAGCCCATCAAGGAGTCGCTGCGCAAGCAGGAAGAACAGGCGCAGAGCATCGTGCGGGAGCACCGTGAGTCGGCAGGCAAGATCACCGGGCAGATCGAAAACCTGGTGAAGGTGCAGGATCTCCTGCAGCGCGAGACCCGCAATCTTTCGACCGCGCTGCGTCGCCCGGAAGTGCGCGGCCGCTGGGGCGAGATCACGCTGCGCCGCGTCGTTGAGCTCGCCGGGCTCTCCGAGCACTGCGATTTCACCGAGCAGGAGCACATCCCCGCCGAGGGGGGCGCATTGCGCCCGGACCTGCTGGTGCGCATGCCGGAATCACGCACGATTGTTGTCGACGCCAAGACGCCGCTCGATGCCTATCTCGCCGCGATCGAGGCAACCGACGACGAATCGCGGCGAGTCGCCCTCGCGCGTCACGCCATGCAGGTGGAGCAGCGCGTGCGCGAACTCAGCCAGAAAAGCTACTGGGAACAGTTCGAACACAGCCCGGAGTTCGCGGTGTTGTTCCTGCCCGGCGATCAATTCCTGTCCGCGGCATTGGTCGAGCGGCCGGACCTGCTCGAGAACGCCCTCAAGCAACGCATCATCGTCACCACGCCATCGACGCTCATGGCGCTGCTCAAGGTCATCGCCTACGGCTGGCGCCAGAACCGCATGAGCGAGAACGCACTCGCCGTCCGCAAGCTCGGCGAAGACCTGCACAAGCGCCTGGCCACCTTCGTCTCGCACCTGCAGAAGGTGTCGCGCTCGCTGGGCAGCGCCGTCGACTCCTTCAATGCCTCGGTGGGTTCGATGGAACGCAATGTGTTGCCGCAGGCGCGCAAGTTCGCCGAGCTCGGCGTGACGAACGAACAGCTGGAGTCGGTGGATCCCATAGAAGCGCTCGTGCGCCTGCCCGCCGGCGAAAGCAACACGGACGAGACCCAGAATTGAACACCACGGATTTTGATCCTCGGCGGCACACGATCATCGCCGGCGAGATGCGCGGCCGCGTCGTGATGGTCACTGGCGCGGGCGACGGCATCGGCCGCGCGGTGTCGCTGGCGCTGGCGCGCGCCGGCGCCGAAGTGATCCTGCTGGGCCGCACGGTGCGCAAGCTCGAAGCGGTGCACGCCGAGATCGGCGCACTCGGTGGACCAGAGGCCAGCATCGTGCCGCTCGACCTGGAGCGCGCGCTGGCGGCCGACTACGAGGCCGTGGCGGAGGCCATCGACAAGCGCTACGGCCGTCTCGATGGCCTGCTGCACAACGCCGCGCTGCTCGGCACGTTGACACCCATCGAGCAATACGACGTGCCCACATTCATGCGCGTCATGCACGTCAATCTCACGGCGGCCTTCGTGCTGACGCGACAGCTTCTGCCGCTGCTGCGCGCATCGAAGGACGGCGCAGTGCTGTTCACCTCGAGCGGCGTCGGCAATCGCGGTCGCGCCTACTGGGGCGCATATTCAATCTCGAAATTCGCGGTCGAAGGATTCGCGCAGGTGCTGTCACAGGAACTGGAAGGCACTTCGCAGGTGCGCGTCAACGTCATCGACCCGGGCAAGGTGCGCACCGCCATGCGCCGCCAGGCCTATCCGTCCGAGTCGCCGGAGTCGCTGCCGACCGCCGAGTCCCTGGCTGCGACCTACATCGCGTTGCTGGGTCCGGCGAGCCAGGGCGTCACCGGCCAGCGATTCGCGACCCAACGCTGAGCTTCGCCGTCATCGCCTGATAGCGCGGATCGGCGCGAATACCATCGAATATCGGGTCCCACGGCAGCCAGGCGATCAACGTGGAGCGATCCGCGAATGCGCGCTCGAGCCAGGCAAAGGTCTGATCGGTATTACCCAGCGCCGCGTAAATCGTCGCAATGTCGTACGCCGGAACGTAGCGGCTTCGCGAAAGTGAAGTCAGCCGCTCGATCTCGCCAAGCGCCTCGGCGCGCCGGCCCGCCAACGCATCGATCTGACCCCGATAACCGAAGCTGCCCGGCGTGGGCGTGTGCACCTGCGCGAGATGCCGTGACGCTTCGTCGTAGTTCCCGCGCCGCAGGTATGCGAACGCGATGTAGGTGTGCGCCGTCGGCAAGGCCGGATCCATCTCCAGGGTTTTCTCGAGTTGCGCGATCGCCTCGTCGTAGCGTCGCTGGTAGACCAGGACCATTCCGATCAGCGCACTGAGCATTGGCCGCGACGGCTCGAGCGAAGCGGCTTGCCGCAATTGCCCGAGCCCTTCCTCGTAGCGGCCACTTTCGGCCAGCAACAGGCCGAGAAACTGGTGGGCCGAAGCGTAGCCGGGATCGAGCTCGATGGCGCGGCGCAGTTCGGCCTCGGAGCCGGACCAATCGTGCTCGTAGAGCATCTTGATGTGGCCACGCGAGGCGTGCGCGGCGCCGAGAGTTGGCGCGAGCTGCAGGGCCTTGTCGACCGCCCGTTGCGCCAATGGGAACACGTCGTGAGGCGCCGCCATCCCGAAAACGGCCAGCGTGCTGTATGCCTCGGCCTCTCCGGCGTAGGCCGCAGCGAAATTCGGATCGAGTGCGATGGCCTGCCCGAAGTAGTCGAGCGCGCGGCGCAACCCCGCCTCACCGCTGCCCTCTTCGCGATGAAAGCGGCCGTTGACGTACAACTGGTAGGCGTCCGCGTTCTCGGTGTAGTGCGGCAGTGTCGGCTGCTTGCCGCCAAGCTCCGGTATCAGCGCGGCTCGCACCCGTCCGGCGATCGCGTCCTGCACCGAGAAAATGTCGGTGAACGGCTCGTCGTAACTGCTCGCCCAAAGCTGCCTGCCGCTCGCGACATCGAGAAGCCGCGCCGAAACTCGCAGCCGATCGGCGTCACGCTGGATGTAGCCTTCGAGCACCGCCGAGACTTTCAGCTCGCGTCCCGCGAGTAGCGCGTCCTGTTCGACACCAGCGAAGCGGCGCACTGCCGATAGCGGCTGCACGGCGAGGCCATCGCCGTTCAACCCTGAGATCAGTGTTTCAGTCATGCCGAGCTCGAGGGATTCGCTGCCATCGGCGACAGCAAGCGGACGAAACGGCAGTACCGCGAGCCGCGGGCTCACCGGCTGAATCGCCGCGGGCTGATGCGCTCGCCCTATCCACAACACGTATGTCCCGATGAACAGCAGCAGCAATGCGCCGATCGCGGCGAAAACACGCCCGCGCGGACGCGCCATTGCCGGCGCTTCCGCACCCGGGGAAGCAACCGGGTGTGGAGGTGGCGTCGCCAGTGATGATTCCGCGGAACCCGGGGTCGGAGCCGCCAGGCTGACCGGAGCGACGAAGCGGTAGCCGCGGCCGCGAACAGTTGCGATATAGCGGTTCTCGCCGCGCCGTTCGCCGAGCGCCTGCCGCAAGGTCGAGATGTTCTGATCCAGGTTGTTCTCTTCGACGACCAGGTTCGGCCACACGGCGCTCATCAGCTGGCGCTTCTCCACCAGCTGGTTCGGGTGCTCCACGAGAAACAGCAGCGTGTCGTACACGCGGGGCGTCAGGGGAATCGTGCGGCCATCACTTTTTGTGGTTAGCAGCTGTTCGGCGGCATCCAGGCGATACGCGCCGAATTCGTAGGTGCGGCCGGTGGAGGTCAGATGCATGGACGACTCTTGCCAGCATTCTAGCCAAGCCCACCCGATTTCAGAGAGTTTCAGACGGTATTCAGCCTCCGCTAAGGATTCGTCATTCGATTCAGGCACAGCCTCGCTGCGTCCATTCAACCCAATCCACTGGAGGAACGATGAAACTCAGGATTAACAACCTCTGCCGCAACGCGATTCTGGCACTGACAGCTTCCGTGCTCATGGGCCCGGCAATCGCCGGAGCCGGCGATTCCGATGACTGGTGGGCTGCCGACCCGATCGAGGGTGTGTGGAATGCCCGCGTGACGATCACCAACTGCGCCGACGGCACGCCGCTGCCGGTGAGCTTCGATGCGCTGGGAATGTTCGGGCGGGGCGGATCGTTCAACAACACGGATGCGCAGAATCCGGTCATGCCGACCATGCGGTCTTCGGTCTTCGGAACCTGGAAGCGCCTGCACGGGCGCACCTATCAATTCGCGTTCAAGCTGTTCCGTTTCGATGTGGCCGGCACGCCGATCGGCACGCAGGTAGTCAGACACACACTGACGCTGGCAAAGGACGGCAAGAGCTACGTCTCGGCGGGTACGTCGCAAGCCTTCGACCTGACCGGCACTCCGGTGGCCGGACCGCCCTCGGGCTGTTCGATCTCGAAGGCAACACGCTTCGAATAACGACTGAGCCGCGGTCCGTGCAGGCACGGGCCGCGGCGTAGTCCGGGGCACAACGCGGCCCCGCTCGGCACGCTCACTCCGATCGAGCAGATGGGTCAACGCTTCAGGGCGCAGGACTGGCGCTCGCCGCGGCTGCGGCAAACTCGTCCGGCCTGACCAGCGCCGTATCATCGTCGCCACCGCCCACCACGATGCGCGCGGCGAGTTTCTTGGTCACCGCGTCGAGCACGCTGAAGTGGTTCTTGCCCGCCACGGGCACGCATTTCACGAAAGAATTGCGATTCCGGGCACACAAGGCTTCGAGTTCCGAGATATTTCCCGGCGTCTCCCGGCCTTCGATGATGTACGTGGGATTGCTGATTCCATGCAGCCAGTGGATGGGCGAACGCAATTCGTGCTCGCGCGGATCGCCGGCGTCGAGGTCGAACGGCAGCAGGTCGGGCCCGTAGCCCTGCGGATCGGTCACCGGGCCGAAGGCGAATACTCCGGCAAAGAAGCCGCTGGTCTCGGCCGTCAGCAACACCAGTGTCCCGCCGGTGCTGTGACCGCCGAGAAACACCCGGTCAACGTACGGCAAACTGGCTGCGTGCCGGCCCGCCGCGATGACGTCGTCGACTTCGCCGAGAAAAAACTCCTTGCGACCGGAGTTGGTGTTGCCGCCACGCAGGGTCGGAAACATCATGATCATTCCCGCCTGGCGGAATGGGCTCGCGGACTGGTCATTGTCCGCAGTGCCCGTGATCCAGAAATCACCCAGCGAATTGCTCTCGCCACCGGTGATCCACACGATGGCCGCATGTTTCTCGCCGTCGCGCGGGTCCGGTGTCACCCAGGCGGGTAGTTTGCCGACGCCCGGGCTGTCGTAGTCGCTGCGCACGAACAGCCTGGCCGGCGGTTCGGGCAGCGGCGGACCGCTGGCGGATACACCCAGTGAGGTCTGGAAGCCGCGGCGCGCCTCGGCAAGGCTCTGGGTGGTGCGCGCGGCGGCTTCTTTCGTCTCACGTTCAGCCTTGGCCAACATGCCGGCGACCTCGGCCTTCGCGCGCTCGACCGTGTCCCAGGAGTTCTTGTCGATGCAGTCGAAGCGGGCCACGATCATGTAGCCGTCCTCGCGCGCCTTCTGGCGTTCTTCCGCGTTGAGCGGCAGTCCGTGGCAGGCCGCCGCGTAATCCGGATTTTCGAAAGGATCCGGCCTGGAACAGGCACCGGCACACAACGACAAACAGGCCGCGAGTGCGGGGCGCAGGTTCATGCCGCGTTGTCGGCCTGCGGTTTGGGATGCAGCAGCCCCTCGATTTCCTCGGCCTCGAGCTGGCGGAACTGGCCGCGCAGCAGGCTCTTGTCGAGTTTCACGTCGCCCATCGAGACGCGCAGGATGCGGCTCACCAGCACGCCCTGGCGTTCGAACAGCTGGCGGATGTCCTTGCCGCTGGCGCCGCGCACGGTGATCGAGTACCAGCGGTTGCTGCCTTCGAGATCCGCCTCGCTGGAAGACACGCCTTCTACCTGCATGCGCGCCGGCCGATCGAGTTTTCCGGATGACACGCCCGCAAGCTGGTCCGGGCCCAGCAAGGCTTTCACGCGCACGCTGAATTCGCAGGACAGCTGGTGATTCGCGCGTTGCAGCCTGGTGGCCAGTGCGCCATCGGAAGTGACGAGCTCGAGTCCACCGTCGATGCCGGGCATGGGGCTGACCGCGATGAAGCGTTTGCCGGCATTCCGCGGCAACCGCTCGATGAGCGCCGCACGTTCGGCACTCGACTCGCGCAGCGGATCGCCGGGTGAACGGTTGAAGATGAATACCTGCGCGGCCGCGGCGGCGCGCGCCTTGATGGGACGGCCATCGAGGCGGATGTCGTCGGCTGCGGTGACCTTTTGTCCCAGCTCGGCGATCTTGCCGTTCACGGTGAGGCGTTGCGCGCGAATCCACTCTTCCACGCCGCGGCGCGAGCCCAGGCCCCGCTGGGCGAGATACTTCTGGAGCCGCTCGGCGACGCCGGGCGGCGTCGGACGCGGCCGTGGCATCAGTCTTCGTCGCCTGGCGGCGCGGCGACCAGGCCCGAGGCCGAACTACCCGGCGCGGCCAGCTCTTCGTCGTCGTCGTCATCCGCCGCCGCGTCGAGTTTGTCGGCCGTGTCTTCCACGGCGGGAACCACGGCAACCTCACCCGAGTCCGTGGCCCCATCGACGCCGGCTTCAGCAGCGGCACCGTCAATGGTACCGGGCAGCGGCAGTTGCAGATTCAGGTCGGTCAGCGACTTGAGCTCGGCGAGCGGCGGCAGGTCCTCGATGGACTTGAGCGAGAAGTAGTCGAGGAACTCGGCGGTCGTGCCCAGCAACTCCGGATGCCCGGGCACGTCGCGATGTCCGACGACTCGCACCCAGTTGCGTTCCATCAGGGTCTTGACGATTTCCGGGTTCACGGACACGCCGCGCACGTGTTCGATCTCGGCGCGCGTGATCGGCTGGCGGTAGGCGATCAGCGCAAGCGTCTCGAGCAGCGCACGTGAATACTTGCGCGGGCGGTCCGGCCACAGGCGCGACACCTCGAGCGAGAACTCATTGCGCACCTGGAATCGGAAGCCGTTGGCGGTCTCCTTGACGGTGACGCCACGTCCTTCGTAGTCGGCGGCGAGCTGCTCGAGAACCGCACGCATCTGCTTGGGCGTGGGGCGCGACTGCTCGTCGAAGATCTGCAGCAGCTCGGCCACGGGCACGGGGCGTGCCGCGGCCAGCAGCGCCGCTTCGACGACATTCTTGATGTAGGTCTCACTCATGCGTATCTCCGTCCGGCTCCATCACCGCCTCGTTCGCGGCACCCACTACCTCGGAAATCGCGACTTCCTCGGCAGCATCGTTGTCCACCGCCAGTTTCAGGCCACGCGATCCTTCGCCCTTGCGCACGTGGATGGGCGCGTACGCCTCGGTCTGCACGATCTCGATGAGACCTTCGCGCACCAGTTCGAGGATGGCGACGAAGGTCACCGTCACGCCCATGCGGCCCTCTTCGGGTTTGAAGAGATTCACGAACTCCACGAAGCTCGACCGCTCGAGCGTGGCGAGAATATCAGACATGCGCACGCGCACCGACAGCCGTTCGCGCTGCACGTGATGGTGGGCGAACATTTCGGCCCGCATCACCACGTCGCGAAACGCCAACATCATTTCCTGCATGGCGATCTGCGGCAGCGGCCGCGAGCTCTTGCGTTCGCCCAGCTCGGCATTGCCGATCCAGGTGTCGCGGTCGAGGCGCGGGATGCGGTCGATGCTCTCGGCGGCGGTCTTGAAGCGCTCGTATTCCTGCAGGCGGCGCACCAGGTCGGCGCGCGGATCGATCTCCTCGCCGGCGTTCGGGTCTACGGCGCGTGGCAACAGCATGCGCGACTTGATCTCGGCGAGGGTGGCGGCCATCACCAGATACTCACCGGCGAGCTCGAGCTGCATGTCGGCCATGAGCCCGATGTATTCCATGTACTGCCGGGTGATGTCGGCGATCGGGATGTCGAGGATGTCGAGGTTCTGCCGCCGGATCATGTACAGCAGCAGGTCGAGCGGTCCCTCGAACGCGTCGAGGAATACCTCGAGTGCCTGCGGCGGGATGTAAAGATCTTTCGGCAGCTGCGTGATCGCTTCGCCGTTCACGATGGCGAACGGCATCTCCACCTGCTCGGGCGATTCCAGGTGCCTGTCGGCTGCGGCGGCGGCCGCAGCGTCGTCACGCTCCGAATTGTCGACGACGACGCGCAGATCGGGTTTTGCTGCTTTCTTTGCCATAGGGGCGTCTCTATACCGATTTCATGAGGCGCGTTGCGCGCACGACGGCGCGCGGCAAGGCGCGAGCCGATGCCCAATAGACTCTATGGGTGAGGCGAGCAACGCCGCGGCGCGCCGTCATGCGCGCAACCCTGCGGGACCGGGCGCCCAAATCTTTCGAAGAATGGGTCCGATACTTTGTCGCTCGTCGCTCATTTGCATCCAACAAACTTCTCTCCTCGCTTCGCGTCTCGGACGATTGGCGCCACGGTCGCGCCCATGAAATCGGTATGGACACGCCCCCCGTCCTCAGTCGACTCGCAAGTTCATGACGCGGCGCACGTCGTCAAGCGTGGCGCGCGCGGCCTCGCGCGCCTTCTCACTGCCCTCGGCGACAATATTACGCACCAGCTCGGGATTTTCCTCGAATTCCTGGGCGCGCTTGCGAATGCCGGAGATTTCCTCCACCACTTTTTCGATCAGCGGCTTCTTGCACTC
>Ga0207675_100006882_pt1 | contig 10771 bp, 12 predicted proteins | sample KBSSwiS42_FD_184305 | JGI IMG/M metagenome (GOLD analysis project Ga0207675, IMG submission 184305) | Switchgrass rhizosphere microbial communities from Kellogg Biological Station, Michigan, USA - KBS Switchgrass S4-2 (SPAdes) (version 2) | ecosystem: Host-associated > Plants > Roots >...
CGGGCGTGCGGGTCGACGGCAACGACGTGCTCGCGACGTACGCCGTCACCAGGGCGGCGCTGCAGCGGGCCCGCGAGGGCAGCGGCCCGACGCTGGTCGAGGCGTACACCTACCGCATGGGCGCGCACACGACCACCGACGACCCGACCCGCTACCGGCTCTCCGACGACGTCGAGCACTGGAAGCTGAAGGACCCGATCGCGCGCGTCGAGGTCTACCTCAAGCGCAACGGACTGGCCGACGAGGCGTTCTTCGCGGAGGTGGCGAAGGAGGCCGACGAGCTCGGTGCGCACCTGCGCGAGGGTGTGCGGGCGCTCCCCGACCCGAGCCCGCTGGACATCTTCGGCGACGTGTTCTCCGAGATCACGCCCGAGCTCGAGGAGCAGCGCGACGGGTTCAAGGCGTACCTGGAGAGCTTCGAGGAGGCCCGCTGATGACCAAGGTCACGCTCGCAAAGGCGCTCAACGCCGGTCTGCGCAAGGCGATGGAGGACGACCCCAAGGTCCTGATCATGGGTGAGGACGTCGGCAAGCTCGGCGGCGTCTTCCGGATCACCGACGGCCTGCAGAAGGACTTCGGCGAGGACCGGGTGATCGACTCCCCCCTCGCCGAGTCCGGCATCCTCGGCACCGCGGTCGGCCTCGCGATGCGCGGCTACCGACCCGTGTGCGAGATCCAGTTCGACGGCTTCGTCTACCCGGCGTACGACCAGATCGTCAGCCAGGTCGCGAAGATCCACTTCCGCACGCGTGGTTTCGTGAAGATGCCGATCGTCGTACGCATCCCCTTCGGCGGTGGCATCGGCGCGGTCGAGCACCACTCGGAGTCACCGGAGGCGCAGTTCGCCCACACCCCGGGCCTCAAGGTCGTCGCCTGCTCCAACCCGGTCGACGGCTACTGGATGATCCAGCAGGCGATCGCCGCTGACGACCCCGTGATCTTCCTCGAGCCGAAGCGGCAGTACCACGCCGACAAGGCCGAGCTCGACGAGTCCGTGAGCCCCGCGCCGCTGTTCACGTCGCGGGTCGTGCGCCAGGGCACCGACGTCACGCTGCTGTCCTACGGGCCGATGGTGAAGACCTGCCTCAAGGCGGCCGAGGCCGCCGCCGGTGAGGGCCGTTCGGTCGAGGTGATCGATCTCCGCACGCTGTCGCCGCTCGACATGGGTCCGGTGTTCGACTCCGTGCGTCGCACCGGCCGCGCCGTGGTCGCGCACGAGGCACACGTCAACCTGGGCATGGGTTCCGAGATCGCCTCCCGGGTCACCGAGCAGTGCTTCTACTCCCTCGAGTCGCCGGTGCTGCGCGTCGGCGGGTTCGACACGCCCTACCCGCCGAGCCGGATCGAGGAGGACTACCTCCCCGACCTCGACCGCGTGCTCGACGCGGTGGACCGCACGTTCGACTTCTGAGGAGCGACATGCCTGAGTACCTCCTGCCCGATGTCGGCGAAGGCCTCACCGAGGCCGAGATCGTCACCTGGAAGGTGAAGGTCGGCGACACGATCGCGATCAACGACGTCGTGGTCGAGATCGAGACCGCGAAGTCGCTGGTCGAGCTGCCGTCGCCGTACGCCGGCGTGGTGGGTGCGTTGCTGGTGCCCGAGGGCGAGACGGTGGCGGTCGGCACGCCGATCATCCGGATCGGCGAGGAGGCCCCTGCGGCCGAGGCCGCGCCCGCCGCCGACGCGCCGGCCTCCGCGCCGGCCCGGCCGGACCTGAGCCAGATGGACCTGTCCAACCCGGCCGCCAGCGGTGGCGGGGAGGGCGAGAGCCTGGTCGGTCGCAACAAGGCCGATCGCGGCGCGCAGCGCCGGGTGCGCAAGGGCTCCGCCGCGCCGCCCAGCGAGGCCGTCGCCAGCACCCACATGCAGGTGCAGGGTGCCTTCGGTCGGGGCGGCGCCGAGGTTGCCGACGTGGTCGAGGCCGACGAGGAACCGGTGCCGGCCGTACCCGCCCGGCCGGTGGCGCCCTCGGCGGTCGAGCCTGGTTCCACGGTGGTCGAGCCTGGTTCCACGGTGGTCGAGCCTGGTTCCACGGTGGTCGAGCCTGGTTCCTCGGTGGTCGAGCCTGGTTCCACGGTGGTCGAGCCTGGTTCCACGGTGGTCGAGCCTGGTTCCTCGGTGGTCGAGCCTGTCGAGACCCGCGACGTCCGCGTGCTGGCGAAGCCCCCGGTGCGCAAGCTCGCGAAGGACCTCGGCGTCGACCTGGCCACGCTGACCGCGACCGGGCCCAACGGCTCGATCACGCGCGCCGACGTCGAGGGCGCCACCTCGACGGCCCAGGAGGCTGCGCCGCAACCCGATCGAAGCCAGGTCATGGGTGAGCGTGAGTACCGCGAGCCGATCAAGGGCGTCCGCAAGATGATGGGCCAGGCGATGGTGCAGTCGGCGTTCACGCTGCCGCACGTCACCGAGTGGGTCACCGTCGACGTCACCCCGACGATGGAGCTGGTCGCCCGGCTGAAGCAGCACCGCGCGTTCCGGGACGTGAAGGTCTCGCCGCTGCTGGTGCTGGCCCGCGCCGCGATGCTCGCCATGCGTCGTACCCCGGAGATCAACTCGTGGTGGGACGACGCCGCCCAGGAGGTCGTCTTCAAGCGCTACGTCAACCTCGGCATTGCCGCGGCCACCCCCCGCGGTCTCGTCGTACCGAACGTCAAGGACGCCGAGTCGTTGTCGCTGGTCGAGCTGGCCGCAGCGCTCAACGACCTGACCGCGGTCGCCCGTGAGGGCAAGACGCAGCCGGCCGACATGAGCGGCGGCACCTTCACGATCACCAACGTCGGCCCGTTCGGGGTCGATGCCGGAACGCCGATCATCAACCCGGGTGAGTCCGCGATCCTGTGCTTCGGCGCGGTGAAGCGGCAGCCGTGGGTGGTCTCGACAGGCTCGACCTCCGGTGGAGAGGACACCGAGTCGATCGAGATCCGCGACGTCTGCACCCTCGCGCTGGCCTTCGACCACCGCCACGTCGACGGCGAGAAGGGCTCGCGCTTCCTCGCCGACGTCGCCGGGATCATGGCCGACCCCGGGACCGCCCTGCTCTTCTGAGGACGTCGTTGAGTGGTGCCTCCGGCCCCGTCGAGTGGTGCCTCCGGCCCCACCGACCGGGGACCGGAGGCACATCTGAAGGGGGCGCGAGGCACCACTCAACGAGTTGGGGGACAGGCGCAGATACGCTGACGAGCATGGGGGCACCTGCGCGCATCTACGCCGACCCGGCCCGGGAACGGGTCGGCACCTCGGCGACGGTGATCACCGGGGTCCGCACCGTGATCGCGGTGGCGCTCGCGGTCTGGGCGGCGTACCACGAGGACCTGACGCTGCTCGTCGTCTCCCTGGTCGTCTACTGGGTGGGCGACTCCCTCGACGGGATCGTGGCCCGGATCCGGGACTGCGAGACGCGCACGGGGGCGGCCCTCGACATCCTCAGCGACCGGTTCTGCGCGGCGGCGTTCTACGTCGGGCTGGCCTGGACCCTGCCGCACCTGGGTCCCGCGATCTTCGTCTACCTGGCCGAGTTCATGGTGATCGACTGCTTCCTGTCGCTGTCGTTCCTGGCCTGGCCGATCACGAGCCCGAACTACTTCCACGTCATCGACCGAAGGATCTGGCTGTTCAACTGGTCGCGGGCCGGCAAGACCGTCAACTCGGGCCTCTTCGCGGTGATGCTGCTGCTCACGCGTGACTACGCCTGGGGGATGTGGCTCGGGCTGGCGATCGCGATCTGCCTTTTCGCCATGAAGTCGGTCTCCCTGGTCTGGATGATGCGGCTCGGCATCCCGGTGCCGGCCGCCGCCCTGCCGAGCGATGCCGAGACCCCGCTCACCACAGGTCGCCCGTGAAGCTGGTCCTGACCACGCTCCTGGTCGGGTTCGGGTCGGCGGTGCTGCCCTTCATCAACATCGAGGCCTACCTCGGTGCCCTCGGAGCGGCTGTGACCAGTACGACGCCCATGGTCGTTGCCATCGCCGCCGCGGCTGCGGTCGGCCAGACGATCGGCAAGGTGTTGCTCTACTACGCCGCCGAGTGGGCGATGAACCTGCCGTGGATCAGGAAGAAGACGTCCTCGCCGAAGTTCCAGGAGACGTACCTGCGGTGGCAGACCCGGATCCACGACCACCCGGGCCAGACCGGTGCCGTGCTGTTCGCGTCGGCGTCGCTCGGCTTCCCTCCGTTGCTGGTCGTCGCCATCCTGGCCGGCCAGATGCGCGTGAACATCGTGCTCTTCGTCAGCACCTGCGTGACCGGCCGCTTCCTCCGGTTCCTCGTGATCCTCGGCGCCGTCGACTGGCTGGCGCACTGATGGACGTCCGCACGATCGCGCCAGCCGACAGCGCCGACCTGCGGCGCGCGGTGCTACGCGGCGGCCGTGACGTCCCGCTCCCCGGCGACGAGGCGCCGGCCCACCACGTCGGCGTGTACGACGGGCCGCACCTGGTCGCGACCGGCAACGTGCGCGTCCAGCCGGCGCCGTGGGCCCCGGACGAGCCGGGCTGGCGCTTCCGCGGCATGGCCACCGACCCGGACCGTCGCGGTGAGGGTGCGGGTGCCCTCGTGCTCGACGCGCTCGTGGCACACGTAGCCGCGCACGGCGGGGGCGTGCTCTGGTGCAACGCGCGCACCCCGGTGCGGGCCTTCTACGAGCGGGCCGGCTTCCTGGCGCGCGGCGAGGAGTGGGTCGACCCGGAGATCGGGCCGCACGTGGTCATGTGGCGACGGGTCCCCGCGCCCTGACGAAACGGTCCGTGCGATGCCGGACCAGGTCCTCGGGGTCGCGACCGTGGAGCCGGCCGAGCTCCCAGCGCAGCACCTCGCCGACACGCCGGCAGAACTCCTCCGGCTCGTCCGCCCCGTCCGGCTTCTCGGCCACGATCCGGTCGACCATGCCCAGGTCGCGCAGATCCGTCGACCGCACGTGCTGGGCACGGGCCAGCTCCGGCGCATGGTCGACGTCGCGGTACATGATCGCGCTCGCGCCCTCGGGCGGCAGCGGCGACAGCCACGCGTGCTGCGCGGCGATCACGCGGTCGGCCGGGAGCAGCGCGAGCGCGCCCCCGCCGTTGCCCTCGCCGAGCATCAGGCACAGCGTCGGCGCCCGCAGCGTCACCAGGTCGGAGAGGCAGCGCGCGATCTCGCCGGCGAGGCCGCCCTCCTCCGCCTCGGCGGACAGCGCCGCTCCCGGGGTGTCGATCACGGTCATCAGCGGCAGCCCGAGCTCGACCGCCAGCCGCATCCCGCGTCGTGCCTCGCGCAGCGCCCCTGGGCCGAGCGGGTGTGCCTTGGTCTGGCCCCGACGGTCCTGGCCCAGGAACACGCACGGGGCGTCACCGAAGCGCGCGAACGCGATCAAGAGACCGGGGTCGCTCTCGCCCTGCCCGGTCCCGTTGAGCGGGATCACGTCGGTGGCGGCGTACCTCAGCAACCGGCGCACGCCGGGGCGGTCCGGCCGACGCGACCGCGTGATCGCGTCCCACGCGTCGACATCGGGGATCGGGTCGTCGGCCGGCTCCGGTGCGTCCGCCGGCACCGGGCGGGACATCAGGATCTCGACCGCGCGGTGCAGGATGTCGCCGATCTCGTCCGGCGGCAGCACCGCGTCGACGATGCCGTGCAGGTAGAGGTTCTCGGAGGTCTGCACACCCTCGGGGAACGGGTGGCCGTAGAGCGCCTCGTAGACCCGCGGCCCGAGGAACCCCACCAGGGCGCCGGGTTCCGCCACGGTCACGTGGGCGAGCGAGCCCCACGAGGCCATGACGCCTCCGGTGGTCGGGTGCCGCAGGTAGACGAGGTACGGCAGGCCGGCGGCCTTGTGTCCTGCGATGGCCGCGGAGATCCGGATCATCTGCAGGAACGCGGCTGTGCCCTCCTGCATCCGGGTGCCACCGCTGGCCGGCGCCGCGAGCAACGGCAGCCCCTCGGAGGTGGCGCGCTCGACCGCGGCCACCAGCCGGTCGGCCGCGACCTGGCCGATCGACCCGGCCTGGTGCCCGAACTCGCTGACCAGCACGGCCACCCGGCGTCCGCGGAGCAGCCCCTCGCCGGTGAGCACCGACTCCTCGACCGACCCGTCCCACGACGCCCAGGACCCGTCGTCCAGGACCAGGTCGATCAGCTCACGGGCGTTGAGGTGGCTCATCCGGCGGATGGTAGTCCCGGGGCGCGAGGTCGCGTCCGATCTCGGTGTAGACCCGAGCCTTGCGCGACCAGGTGACCACCCGCCGGCAGGCCAGTGCGAGCACGCCGGCGATGATCCCGACCACCTTCGCGGTGTCGTCGTCGTCGCGGAACCCGATCACCAGCAGACCCGCGGCGACCAGCAGCAGGAGGAGCGCCGCCGCGGCGAACCAGCGGACCACGGTCACGACGACGGCGTCTTCTTCGCCAGCAGCCAGGTTGTGAAGAAGCCGGTCAGGTCCTTGCCCGACCCCTCGCTCCACCAGGCGGCGAGCCGGTCGCGGTCCTCGTTGGAGAAGAGGTGGTCCTGGATCCAGTCCCGGCGCAGCTTCGCGAACGCAGCGGTACCGAGGTCGTCGTGCAGCACCCGCCACATCAGCGCGGCGCAGAAGTACACGTTCCCCTGCGCGAACTCATCCGCGTGGTACGCCCCGGGTGGGCCGAAGGTGCGCCGGAGTGGGTTGTCGGCGGCCCGGAGCTGGGTCTCCCAGCCCTCCCAGGTCGCCCGGCCGTGGGTGACCGTCCACTCCGCCTGCAGGTACGTCGCCATCCCCTCGTTCATCCACACGTCACGCCAGTCGGACGGGGTCACCGCGTCGCCGTACCACTGGTGCGCGAGCTCGTGCGTGACGACCTGGCCGCCGTCGGCCTGCTGGATCGACTCCCGCCCGAGCGTGATCATGTCCTGGGTCTCCATGCCGCTCGCGTCTGGGACGATCACGAAGCCCATCCGGTCCGAGGGCAACGGTCCGAGCCGGTCCTCCAGCCACCCGATCGCCTCCGGCGCCCGGCGTACGACGGGCAGCAGCCGGCGGTCGCCCGGCCGCACCCAGTAGGTGATCGGCAGCCCGTGCGGACCGGTGTCGTCGTAGCGTCGGTACGGCCCGATCGCGATCGTGACCAGGTACGACGCGGCTGGGTGCGTGAGCCGCCACGCCGTCCGGGTCCGACCGGCCTTCGTGCTGCGCGCGAGCAGCCGCCCGTTGGAGATGCCGACCCAGCGTCCGGGCACGTCGACCTTGACGTCGTAGAACGCCTTGTCGGCCGGCTGGTCGTTGACCGGGTACCAGGTGAACGCGCCGTACGGCTCCTGCATCGCGCGCACCTGGCCGTCCGGCTGGGTGGTCCAGCCGAGGCCTGGGGTGTCGCCGCGGGTCGTCGGAGCCGACGTGGGCCTCGGCCGGCCGGCATACGTGACGCGCAACGTGTAGAGCCGGTTCTTCACCACCGGTGTCGTGACCAGCAGGTCCTTGCCGGGATGCTGGAAGGTGACCCTCTCGCGGTCCAGCCGAACCGCCGACGGCTGCAGCTGGGGCGCCAGGTCGAGCCTGATGTGGTCGCCGGTCGCCGTCGCCCGGAACCGGATAGCGGCCGTGCCGACGAGCCGCCGCCGCTCCGGCTCCCACCGGAGAACGAGCCCGTAGTGCAGGGCGTCGATGGTCGGCTCCCCGACGTCGGGGTAGACGCTGTCCTCGCGCACGGTCGATGCGGCGTCGCCGTACCGGCCCGGCACGTCGGACGGGGGCGGGGTCGCCGCGGAGGTGGCGGGGCCGCTGGCCGTCGGGACGCTGACCGGTGGGTCGCCGCCGCAGCCCGAGACCAGGAGTGCGATCACGGCGATCGCGGCCGGCAGCGCACGCATGTCCCGGAGTCTTCCTCAGCGACCCGTCTCCTGTCCGACCCTCCACCAGAACGACGCCACTTCGTGAGGTTCGTCGGCCGGTGTTCGGCTCACGGGGTCATCGAGAGACTGCGCCGGAAGCGCTCCCCGAGATCGGGGTCGCCTCCGACGTCCACGTGCTGGGTCTCGGGCGCCCGGCGTCCGCCGCAGAGGACCACGAAGGTCCCGGTGTCCATGCGCAGCGTGGCGTCGGTCGTGGCGTCCTCGGGTGCGGCGACGCCACGTCCGTTCTCGCCGAGGATGACCGCGAACCGGTCCCCGCTGTCGGACAGCTCGATCGCCCCTGACTCCCCGGGCGCTGCGCCGACCTTCTTCCCCCAGACGTAGCCGAGCCGGCGCGCGAATACGCGGACGGCGTGCCGCGCGGCCGCAGAGTCGAGGTGGCCGGGACGGTCGGTCGCGCGCCGGATGTCCTGCTCGTGCATCCACACGTCGAGCGGTCGGTTGGACAAGAGCGTCTGCCAGCTCCAGCCGATGTCGCCCGGCGTCTTCGGGGGGTCGCCGGCGCCGTCGTCGGGTGGGGCGGCACGGGTCTCGCCGAGCCGCCGGCCGACCGCGGCGCCGATCTCGGCGAGCAGCTCGTCGCGGCTGCGCTCCTTGCGGGCGATCACGCCCTGCTCGGTGTAGAAGCCCATCAGGCTGGTCACGTGCGGGAGCCCCTGTGGGACGACGACCGTCTCCTCGGGCGAGCCGGCCAGCACCGCTTCGAGGTGCGCGGTGTGGCTGACCAGGTCGTGCACGGTCCAGCCGGGGAGGTCGGTGGGCAGCTCCCACTCGTCGTTGCGGAGCTCGCGGACCAGGTCGGTGAAGTCGGCCAGGGCCGACTCGAACACGTCCAGCAGCGCGAGCAGCCGCTCCCGATCGGTCATGGCGCGCAGCCTAGGGGACACGCCGGGACCCCTAACTGACTAAAGTCGATTGACTTGCTATGGTTAAGCCATGCTTCGCCCCGAGATCCCCACGCTTCCGCCTCCGGCGTACCTCGAGGAGACCGAGGACCAGCACGCCGCGGACTGGAACACCAAGGACTGGAACACCGACGAACGGCCGAGCGCCGCCTGAGGAACACGTGGTCACCGGGGGAGGGCCGCCGGCCCGCGTTACGCACACGGGCCGTGTCCCTCCCCGGTGACCACGTCGACGCGGGGCGTACCTCAGCGCTGGATGTCGCGCCGTTCCTCGACGACCTTGGTGCGGCTGCGCTGCTGGTTCGTGATCAGCGCGAGGACGATGGCGATCACGCCGACGACCATGAGGATGATGCCGAGCGTGTTGTCACTGACCCCGGGGATGTCCACCTCGACAGCCCAGTAGAGGATCGCGCCCACGACCAGCAGGACGACGCCAACTCCGACTCCCATAGCTGTGCTCCTTCGCACTCGGTGATGCCGGTGACCCGATAATTGTGATGGTAGGACGCGGGCGAGTGCAGGGACCGCACGCGGTAGGTTCCCGGCATGCCCGGGCCCGCGTCGTACCGTCGCTACGTCGCGCTCGGTGACAGCCAGACCGAGGGTCTCAACGACGGGGACGACGCCACCGGCCTCCGTGGCTGGGCCGACCGGTTCGCGGAGGCACTGGCGGCGACCACCAGCCCTGAGCTGCACTACGCGAACCTCGCGGTCCGCGGCTGCCGCGCTCGCGACGTGCGCCACAACCAGCTCGACCCAGCGCTCGCACTGCAACCGGACCTGGCGAGCGTAGTGGTCGGGATGAACGACCTGCTCCGCCACGACTACGACGCCGACGCGACGGTGCGCGACGTCGAGGAGACGTTCGCGGCGCTGCGGGCGACCGGCTGCCGGGTGGTCACGATGACGTTCCCCGACATCGGCCGGATGCTGCCGGTGATGGCGTGGCTGCGGCCGCGGGAGGTCGACCTCAACCGGCGCCTGGTCGAGGCGGCCGCGCGTCACGACGTGGCGGTGCTGGACCTGTTCCCGCTTGCCATGTGCGGCGACCCGGCGTTGTGGAGCCACGACCGGATCCACGGCAGCGGGGAGGGACACGCGCGGATCGCGGCCGGCATCGGCGAGCTGCTCGGGCTCCCCGGCAGCGACGGGTCCTGGAGCGTGTCCGCGCCGGCGTCCACCGGCCTGTTCCACGCCGTACGACGTGACGCGTGGTGGGCGGCGACCTTCGTCGTACCGTTCCTCACCCGGCAGCTGCTCGGGCGCGGTCCTGGCACCGGGCGCTCGGCCAAGCGCCCGGACCTGATGCCCGTGGTGACTAGAAGCTCGCCTCGTCCAGATCCATCAGCGACAGGTCCGTCGCCTCGGCGATCGCCCGCTCCGCGGTGAGCCGCGGCAGGTTGGTGTGCGCGAAGAACTGCGCGGCCGCGACCTTGCCCTCGTAGAACGCCTTGTCCCTGGCCGAGACGTCGCCGCCGAGCTTCTCCAGTGCGACCTCGGCGCCGCGCAACAGCAGCCAGGCGCAGACGATGTCGCCGAGGGCCATCAGCAGCCGGCTGGTGTTGAGGCCGACCTTGTAGATGTTGCGGATGTCGCCGCCCTCGGCGGACTCGTCCGCGCTGATCAGGGTGGTGATCATTCCGCCGACCATCGCCTGGCCGTCCTCGAGCGCGGTCGCGAGCAGCCCACGCTCGACCTTGAGCCGGCCGTTGCCCGCCTCGCTGGTGACGAACGCCTCGATCTCGCCGGCGAGGTGGCCGAGGGCCTGGGCCTGGTCCTTGACGATCTTTCGGAAGAAGAGGTCCTGCCCCTGGATCGCCGTCGTGCCCTCGTAGAGGGTGTCGATCTTGGCGTCGCGGACGTACTGCTCGATCGGGTACTCCTGCAGGAAGCCGGAGCCGCCGAAGGTCTGCAGCGACTCGGTGCCCAGCAGCGTCCACGAGCGCTCCGAGCCGTAGCCCTTCACGATCGGCAGCAGCAGGTCGTTGATCTTCTCGGCGAC
>Ga0207675_100006883_pt1 | contig 10770 bp, 8 predicted proteins | sample KBSSwiS42_FD_184305 | JGI IMG/M metagenome (GOLD analysis project Ga0207675, IMG submission 184305) | Switchgrass rhizosphere microbial communities from Kellogg Biological Station, Michigan, USA - KBS Switchgrass S4-2 (SPAdes) (version 2) | ecosystem: Host-associated > Plants > Roots >...
CGCGTATGTCGCGCCCACGGGTGACGCCCTCCCTCAGATGACAACGCTGCGATCGTTGAGGATGATCACCGAGGATCCGAAGATCAGCTACGACCAGCTGATCGCGAAGAAACACTCCACTCGGATGGAGCTCGCCGACAAGGTGCTGCCGGATCTGCTCAAGGCCGCGAATGGCGCGACCGAAGCCGCTCGTGTGCTGGACAAGTGGGACAGGCAGACCGATGTCGACAGTCGCGGCGCCGTGTTGTTCCAGATGTTTGCGGACAGGTATTTTTCGGCGGCGAGCGGAGGCATCGCGCCGAAGCTGCGGGTGAAATACGATCGGTCGCGGCCGCTCGAATCGGCGTACGGCCTGGCCGATCCCGCCTCGGCGCTCGTCGCGCTCGCCGAAGCGGCCGACGAATGCCGGACACTTTACGGGTCGCTCGACGTGAAGTGGGGCGACGTGTTTCGGTTTGCGAGCGGCAACGCCGACGTTCCGGGCAACGGCGGCGCCGGCGGCTCGGGTCTGTTTCGGACGATTGCGTTCAGCAGGCGAGTCGGGAACAAGTTTTACGCAGGCAGCGGCGAAACGATCGTGTGCGCGATCGAGTTCGCGGCGTCACAACGCGCACAGTGTCTGCTTGGCTACGGGAACGCCAGTCAACCTGGATCCGCGCATCTCGAAGACCAGCTGCCGTTCATGTCGCAAAAGAAGCTGCTGCCGGTGCTTCGGGAAAAGAAGGACATCGAGAGCCACCTCGAACAACGGGAAAATCTCCAACCATGACGAAACGAACTGATCTGACTTTGCTCGGCTGCGCAGCCATCATCGCGGGAGCGGTCATCGCCTTTCCGCAGGCACAGACAGCCTCCTACGATCTCGTGATCCGCAACGGCCGAATCATCGATGGGTCCGGCAATCCGTGGTATCGCGGCGATGTCGCCATTCGCGGCGAGACGATCGTCCGCATTGCGCCTCAAATCACTGAGCCGGCCGGCCGCGTGATCGACGCGACGGGCCAGATCGTCGCGCCAGGTTTCATCGACGTCCATAGCCACGGCGCCGAAAACATCTTCGAGGTGCCGACGGCCGACAACTACATCCGTCAGGGCGTCACGACGCTGCTTCTGGGACCAGACGGCGGATCTGCCGTTCCGCTCGGGCCGTTCCTGGCCAAACTGGACGGGTTGCCCAAGTCGATCAACGCCGGCTCATTCATCGGGCAGGGATCGGTGCGCCAGGCGGTGATGGGTCTTGCGAACCGCAAGCCTACCCCCGACGAGTTGGACAAGATGCGCGCCATCGTCGAGCAAGCGATGAAGGATGGCGCGTTCGGGTTGAGCACGGGCCTGTTCTATGTGCCCGGTGCGTTCAGCTCTACCGAAGAAGTGATCGAGCTGGCAAAAGTCGTGGGCCGGTTCGGCGGTTTTCACGAATCGCACATGCGCGACGAGGCATTTAAAGTTCTCGATAGCGTTCGCGAAACCATCCGCATTGGTGAAGAAGGCGGCCTCGCGACTCAGGTGACGCATCACAAGATTATCGGTACGAAGAACTTCGGGAGAAGCGTGGAGACGCTTCGAATGATCGACGAGGCGCGGGTGCGCGGGGTCGACGCGACGATCGATCAATACCCCTACACCGCGTCGAGCAACAGCATCGAGGCTTCACTGGTGCCTCAGTGGGCGCAGGATGGCGGCCATGAAGCGGTGCTGAAGCGCCTGAAGGATCCGATCATGCGGAAGGAAATCATGGTCGAGACGGCGCGCATTATCCGGGACGAGCGTGGTGGTGGCGAAGCCAAGAACATCGTGCTTGCCCGGTGTACCTGGGATCCGTCTCTTGACGGAAAGAGCCTGGCCGATGTGGTTCGCCTGCGCGGGATGGAGCCCAATCTCGACACCGCGGCCGAGGCCGGCATGTGGCTGGTCGAACAAGGCAACTGCCAGGCGATCTACCATGCGATGAGCGAGGACGACCTCGAGCGCATCATGCGGCATCCGGCGACGATGATTGCGTCGGACGGCGGAATTCAGGTGCTCGGCCGGACGGCGCCTCATCCGCGCAGTTACGGCACATTTGCCAGGGTGCTCGGCGTGTACGTTCGAGAACGCCACACCATCACGCTCGAGGACGCGATTCGGAAGATGACGACGTTCCCGGCACAACGGATCCGCCTGCAGGATCGCGGATTGCTGCGCGAGGGGATGAAGGCCGACGTCGCGATTTTCGATCCGGCGCGCGTGCGCGACATGGCGACCTTCGAGAAGCCGCATCAATATGCCGAAGGATTTTCGTCGGTGATTGTGAACGGGCAGGTCGTCTTCGACGGGAAAACGGTGACGGCCGCACGTCCAGGGAAAGTATTGCGATTCAATCAAGCGGCGGCGGGCAGCAAATAGTGCGTGCGTGGATTGTCGCCGCGGCGTCTGTTGCGGCGGCGGCGACATTCGCGGCCGCTCAGACGCCGCCCTTGAAGCCCTTCACGGTCGTCGAAGCCACCATTCCCGATTTGCAGGCGGCGCTGCAGCAACGCCGCGTCACCTCGCGCGAGATCGTTCTTCAGTACCTCGCCAGAATTGCGACCTACGAGGACAGGCTGAATGCGGCAATCGCCATCAACCCGAATGCGCTCGAAGAAGCTGAGGCGCGCGATCGCGAACGGGCGCAGGATAAAGTCCGCGGGCCGCTCCACGGCATCCCCATTGCGCTGAAAGACAACATCCACACGACCGACATGCCGACGACGGGTGGTGCGCTGGCATTCGACGGCTTGGTGCCGCCCTATGAGGCGACGGTCACGCGAAATCTCCGCGACGCCGGCGCAATCATCATTGCGAAGACCATCATGACCGAGCTCGCGAACTACGTTGCGGTCGGCATGCCCACCAACTACAGCGCGTTAGCGGGCTACGGGTTCAACCCGTACGATCCCCGGCGCGATCCTCGCGCAACGCTCGCCGACGGCCGGCCGGTTCTCGCCACCGGCGGCTCGAGCTCGGGCATCGGCACCGCCGCCAGCTTCTGGGCGGCGAACGTCGGCAGCGAAACCTCGGGTTCGATCTTGAGCCCGGCAAATCAAACGATGCTCGTCGGCATCAAGCCGACGGTCGGACGGGTCAGCAGGTACGGGATTATTCCAATCACCGCCGATCAAGACACGGCGGGACCCTTGGCGAGAACCGTGAGGGATGCAGCAATCCTTTTTGGGGCTCTCGAGAGCCCGGCTCCGGACCCGCACGACCCGGCGACGGCGGCGTGCACACGCCCACCGAGCGGCGATTACACACGCTTCCTCGATGCCGGTGCGTTGAAGGGCGCGCGCATCGGCATCCCGCGACGATTTTTCTACGACAAAGCGATGCCGCCTGGCAGTCAGGAGCCGCGTGGCGGGCTCACTCCAGAGCAATCGACAGTTATGGCCGATGCGATTGCCGCGCTCAAACGGCAAGGCGCGGTCATCGTCGACCCGGCCGATATTCCGAGCATCGTTACCGCTCAAGCGGAAGAGAACTTCCTTCTGTGGTCACTTTGCGGAGCGGCGGGGAAGGAGCCGGGATGTTCGGTCGTGTTCAATTACGGCATGAAACGCGACTTCAACAAATGGCTCGAGTCGCTCGGCCCGGCGGCACCTGTGAAAACCCTCACGGAGCTGCGGCAGTGGAACACGGCGCATCAGCAGACCGGGGCGATCAAGTACGGGCAAGCGCTGCTCGACGCCTCGGACGGCATCGATCTCGAAACGGATCGCGCGCGCTACGAAGCCGATCGCGCAAAGGACGTTCGATTAAGCGCCACTCGCGGCATCGACGAGATTATGAAATCGGCAACGCTTGACGCGCTGCTGTTCCCAGGCGGAACGGGCGCGGCGATCGCCGCCAAACCCGGATACCCGACCGTGATCGTGCCGTTCGGCATGGTCCCCAATTCAGCGCCGCCGCCCTTCCCGCCGACGTTCAATGCCAAGCCGGCGCCGTTCGGCGTGGCGTTCACCGGCATGGCGTGCAGCGAGCCGCGGTTGATTGCGCTCGCGTATGCCTTTGAGCAGGCCACCAGGCGCCGCGTGCCGCCGGAGCTGCGGTAGAGGCGCCAGCCGCTCGAGGTCGAGGCGGCGGACGTCGCGGGGCGATGACACACGTCACTCGCGTCAGTCGTGTCACTCACGCACTCGCGCACTCACGCACTCACGCGCGAAATTAGTGCCAACTCGGTCCGAACCAAGTTGGCATCAATTTCGCGACCACTCGCGTGAAGCCGTGATCTTCACACATCACGCGCCGCGATACTTCGGCGATTGCCTAAGTGTTCGCGAACTTTGTGGCATTTTGGCTCGATACCTCGGCGAATACCTAAGTGTTCTGGATATTCGGTCTGAACCCGTCGAACACTTAGGTAAACGTTGAAGTATCCGGCGGCGATACATAAGACTTCCGCGCGCGCCACGCCCTGGTAACGTCCAGCCAACGCCGCCCAGGCCACGCCCAGGCAACGCTCGCACAATAATCAAGGTCTAACAGACAGAATGTTGCTGTTCGCCGCAATATCGTTGGCCGCCCACCTCGCGCTGTCCGCACAATCCGCGGTTCCGAACGGCATGGTGCGGCTCGCCGGCGGCACGTTCACGATGGGCACCGATGCCGCGAAAATTGATGAGCTGATGGCGCGCTTCGGGACGAAGCGGCGGGAGCTGTTCGCGGTCGAAATGCCGGTCCACGACGTCGCGCTTCAGCCGTTCTTCATCGATCGCACCGAAGTGACCAATGGCGACTTCAATCAATGGATGCCAAAGGCGTATGCGCCGGGCGAAGCCGGGCATCCCGTGACGTTCATCACATGGATGCAGGCAAACGCCTATTGCGAGTCGATTGGCAAGCGGCTGCCGAGCGAGGCCGAGTGGGAATTTGCCGCTGGCGGAGGCCGGGCAGCGGAGTTTCCGTGGGGCGACGCCGTGCCGGAGGCATCAACCGCCAACTGGCTGGGCGCCGGGATTGGAAGGCCTACGCGCGTTGGAAGCTATGCGCCGAACGCGGCCGGCCTGTACGATATGTCCGGGAATGTGTGGGAGTTCGTCGCGGATGACTGGAAGGACGACTACACGCCTGCCCCAGCCTCAGTGAGCTCTCCCGATCGAAAAGTGATCCGTGGCGGAAGTTTCGGCGGATCGCCCATCAACCTTCGAGTGCGATACCGCGACAGCCATCCCGCCAACGGACCTGGGCCTCACGTCGGGTTCCGGTGCGCCCGTTCGTAACCAGGGCTCAACACCAGCCTCAACACTAGGGCTCAACGACCTCGTAGAAATCTCTGACGCGGCTCTCGAGCATCGGCACGACCTTGCCGAGGATATTTTCCTTGAACGCCGCCGTCGCCTGATGAGCCTCGTATCCACTCTTGTCCACGTACTGCTCGTACAACAGCAGCTTCCGCGGATTCTCCGGCGACTGATTCACCATATACAGCTTGCAGCCAGGTTCGGCGCGCGAGAGCGTGATCATCTTCTTGAGGATGTCGATGACGGCCTTCTCCTTGCCTTCCTGGATCGTGTACTGCGCGGCCACTACATACATCGGTGGTTATCTCCTCTCAACACGATTGCGTAAAATGCCTATCCCTTCGATCTCGAATTCGATCACGTCGCCCGGCTTCAGCCACCGGTCGAGCTCGAGCCCCGAGCCGCCGCCAACTGTACCCGATCCCCACAGCTCGCCCGGATAGATCGTCTCGCTCTGCGAGACGTGGGCGATGAGATCCTCGAACGAGAACTGCCGGCCGGCGCTCGTCGAGTCGGTCCAGGTCTCGCCGTTGATCTTCGCCGTCATTCTGACGTCGCGGCTGCCGAGGTCGAGCTCGTCGGCTGTCACCAGGTATGGGCCGACGGCATTCCCGCCGTCGAAGTCCTTGCCCTTGCTGGGCCCCATCCCGAGCGGGCCTTCCTTCATCTGCTGATCGCGCGCGCTCAAGTCGTTCCAAATCGTGTAGCCGGCAATGTGCCGCTTCGCGTCGGCTTTCGAGATGTTCTTGCCGCGGCGGCCGATCACCATGCCGATCTCGAGCTCGAAATCGAGTTTCTCGCAGTACTTCGGCCACTCGACGACCTCGTCCGGCCCGGACACGGTGTCGGGGTCGCCCTTGTAATACGCAGGCACCTCGTACCAGACAGGGGGAATCTGCGGCCGGCCGAGTGCTTTGCCGGCCGTCAGCATGTGCCCTTCAAATGTGAGGAAGTCGCGGATCACGCGAGGGCGGGTGACGGGCGCCAGCAACCGGACCTCGTCCGTCGCGTACTTCGTGCGCGCAGCGAAAGCCTCGTCCGTTTTGGCGGCGGTGTTGATCGCGTCTTCCGCGGCCCGCCGTCCCAGGTCGCCTGTGCCAAGGAACGCGACCATGTCGGCGGGAAAGAACATCCCGGCGACACGCTGCGCGTCGGAGCCCGGATCGGTGCAATCGAGGTGAGCGGCGTACGCCGCGGCGAAGTCGACCAGTTTGCCGTCGACCGCCGCACCGATGCGGCGCAGCGGTCCGGCGGGTGTGGAAATTTCAAACGTCGCGAGTTTCACGCCTATTTCTTTTTCGCGAGCTTGGCACTCGGCGTCGCGTCGGCGTCGAGATCGCCGAGCACGTACTGCGTCGCCGCCAGGATGTGCTGCGTCCACCGCGGATCGGTGTACATGATCTCGGTGTGCCCGAGCGGCGTGAAGTACGTGCGGCCCTTGCCGTAGGTCCTGATCCACGCCAGGCCGTAGTCCTGATCCGGCCGCGTGCACTGCTCGCACAGCCGGTTGCCCGTGGCGCGGTCCGATTTCTCGACGTCGATGCTCAGCAGGACGTGCTGCTTCTCGCGCGAATACGGCGAATACACCGGGAACTGGTAGAACTCGTCGGTGTGCTCGAAGCTCGCCGATCCGAAGCTCTTGGTCAGCGGGCTGTCCGGATCGTCGATCTTGACGACCTGCTTCTCGGTATGGTGCGCGCCGGCCCAACCGCCCATCATGTCGGCGAACTCGGGCCAGTTGTTGTTGGCAAACGTCACTGCGTGATTGCCGGCGATGCCGCCGCCCTCGCGGACGAACCGCAGAATCCCCTCGCGCACCTCAGGATCGTTGTGAATCATCCCGCACACGTTATTCAGGAAAATCGCGTCGAACTGCTTGATCGCGGGATATTTCAGCAGATTCAGATCGTTGCTGAAGGTCGGCGTGAAGGCGCCGGTCTTCGCCATCAGCTCGAGCATGTAGTTGCCGTGCGGAATCGTCGTGTGTCCGGAATACATCTGCAGGTCGGTGACGAGCAGCTTGCGCGGCTTCAGCGGCTTGACGATCGCCTGCTTCGGCACGCCTGCTTCGATGCGTGCGCGCTGGTCCGCGGTCAGCTTGTCCGGGCCGCGAATTTTTCCCGGCTCCGAGTCGACCATCACGCGCACGCGCTCGGCCATCGCCGGCCACATGACGCGCTCGAAGGCCGTCAGGTTCTTGGCGTACTCCGCTTCGGTCGTCCCAGGCGACTCAATCGAGATGGAAACCGGCCGGAGTCCCGACTTATACGCGGCGAGAAAGAAGTCGCCCAGACCGGCGGCGCCGGCGCCGAGCTCGACCTTCTTGCCGCCGCCAAGCGAGCTGCGATCGGCCGCGGTGATGTACATCAACCGGCCGCGTGTCAGCGGCAGCCCTTCCACCGGCTTGACGCTGCTCGCGACCCAACCATCGAGATTCGCCGCAAGCCCGATACGGTTACTGTGCGAGGCGAGTGTGGCCATCAGCGGCTTGGGATCGGATTTGCTTTCGAGCGCCACGTTGACGCCGAATTCTTCGGCCATCTTGTCGAGATCGGCGATTGACGCGGCGTCGGCGCCGGTGATGATAAGCGGCGCGCCAATCGCCTTCGCGAAATCAAAAACCTTCCGGAGCGTGTCGCCATCGGTTGGGAGCTTATCGATGCGGTAGGCCATCACCGACTCGGCCAGTTCCTTCAGGCGGTAGTTCACGGCGTTGCGCTCGCCGGGCTGCAGCCGGTAATCCAGGGGCTTCGGGATCTCGTTCGCCACCAACTGCGTGCTCGATGCTTCGACTTGCGGCACGCCGTTGATGTCGGCGAGCGCGAGCGCCTCGGAGAACGTCTGGCCTTTCACCGCAGTTGTCGGGGTTCCGACGCGCCAGGCAAACCAGATGTTCGGGTCCTGCGCTCCGGCGCGAATCATGCCGAGGCTCGCGCCGCTCGGCCGCTTCGAAATGACCGGAACCGCCGGTGCCGGCGGCGGCGCGGCGTTAGGGCCTCCGCGCCCGCCGCGACCCTGCCCGGCGGCCCCGCCACCACCTGCCGGCGCGCCCTGCTGGGCGAAGCCGGCGATCGATCCGATCGCGATCATCATCACGACAACGCGCAGCTGGTTCTTCATGCTGGTTCCCCTTTACGAATTAACGATGGCGACGGCGCGCACCGGCGCGGCCGAGGCGCCGCGCCACTTCACGGGTAGCACGCTCACGGTGAAGGAGTGATACGGCGCCGGGATCTCGTGCAGGTTGCACATATTCTCGAGATGGTAGTACTCGCGTTCGCGCATCACGCGGTGCGCTTCCCAGAATTTTTTCCGCTCGAACATCTTCGCGACAGGCGGATCGAAGCCGATCGCGTCGATGCCCATCACTTTCACCCCTTTATCGAGGACGAAGTGAACGGCCTCCTTCGTCATGCCTGGGTGATCGGTGAGATAGGCCTTGTCCAGCCGCTGTTTCGCGGCGTCGGTGCGCAAGAGCACGATATCGAGCGGCTTGATTTTGTAGCCGCCGAGCTTGCTCTCCGCCTGCTCGATATCCGCCGGGCTGATCTCGTCGCCGGGCTTCTTGTGTGTGAGATCGAGCACGACGCCATCGCCGTAGCAGTAGTCGATCGGGATGCCTTCGGCGCGCGGCGCCGTCGGATTCACGTGTCCCCAGGAATCGATGTGCGTGCCGATGTGATCGCCGGTGACGATCATGCAGTGGTTGGTAATCTCGTCGACGCCGTATTGATCGGTGCCGACGCTCTTCGCCATCTGGCTGTAGGTTTCCATTTCGACGATGACAGGTTTTGCGACGTTCGGATAAGTCATCATCCCCTGAAACACTTCCATGCTCAGATCAATGAGTCTTCTCATCACTTGCCTTGCCAGCCGCCGTCAACGTGGATGGATTGTCCGGTTAAATAGCTCGCTTCGTCGGAGGCAAAGAACGCCGTCACCGTTCCGATTTCACGGGGATTGCCGGCGCGTCCGAGCGAGATTTGCGCGAGCACCAGCGGAAGAATGTCGGGGCTCTTCATCACCCAGTCGGTCATGTCGGTCGCGATCAATCCAGGATGAACACAGTTCACGCGGATGCCCTGCGGCGTCATTTCTGCCGACATGTTTCTCGTCAGCGCCTCGAGGCCCAGCTTGGTCGGCGCGTAGTGTGTTCGCCCCGGCAGCACTTTCGCTGCCTGAATCGATCCGATGTGGACGATGCTCGCCTGGCGCTTTTCCGCGACCACGCGCTTACAGAAGACCTGCGAGCATAACCAGGGCCCGCGAAGATTGACGTCGACGAGCCGCGTCCACTGCTCGTCGGTGAGTTCGAGGAACCCGATAATGGTTTCGATGCCGGCGTTGTTCACCAGGATGTCGATCGGCCCGAGCTCCTTCCACGCCTTGTCGAACATCGCCTCGACTTCCTTGCGATTGGCGACGTCGGCTTTGGCGGTGATGGCCTTCCGCCCTTTGGCTTTGATCTCTTTTGCGACCTCGTCGGCCTTCTGCGAGCTCGCGACGTAGTTCACGACGACATCCGCGCCCTCTTCGGCGAAGACTTCCGCGATGCCGCGTCCAATGCCCCGGCTCGCGCCGGTGATGAGTGCCTTCTTTCCTTTGAGTCTCATAAGCAAATCACGTCCGGAATGTGTAGCCGAGCTTCTGCAGGTAGGCCTTGCCGATCTCGGCCGTCTGCCGCGGTGTGTACGTCATCTTTGGCGAGCCATCGAGCTCGTGCATGATGTTGGCGTTCGGGTTCGCACTCTCCATCGTCGCGAGAACGGACTTCAGATCGACCACTCCTTCGCCGAGCGGGCAGTAGCCGGCCATCTGTTCCCATCCCTTGTAGTCCTTCAGGTGCATATGGGCGATGATGCCGGAGAAATCCTTGACGAGCTGCGCCGCGTCGGTGCCGCCTTTCTGGGCCTGGCCGATGTCGGGCGCGAACTTCATGTAGCGCGTGTCGACCGCCTGCATCACGGTGTAGGTTTCCTCGCGCGTTTCCACGGCGCTGCCGGTGTGCTGATGCAACCCGGTGCCAATGCCGACGTCGTTGACGGCTTTACCGTAGTCGTTGAGCGCCGCGATGATGTTCGCCTTGTGGTCGGCGAATTTGTAGTTGTCGCCACGGTTGTTGGACGACTGCACGAGGAAGCGGCCGCCGTACTTCTTGATCAGCCTCGCGTAGCGCTGAAGCATCTCGATCTGCTCCTTGCGCGCCGACGGATCCGTGACGTTGACGGTCGTGTACCCCGACGTGAGCGGAACGGGGTATTTCTGCATCAACGCCGCGAGCGTGCCCTTCTTGTCCCAGTCTTCCAGAATCTGCGCGAAGGTTTCGAAGCCGCTGTAGCCGAGCTCCGAGATGTCTCTGAGCGCCGGCTCCAGGTTCTCGGGCGTGCGGGGGAGCCCGCCCCAGATGAGCGTGGTTGCGCCGATCCGTAGTTTTTTCGTCTGCGCGAAGGTCAGCGCGGGAAGAGCTGCGGCGCCAGTGCCAGCCAGGATCGTCTGGGCGAACGTCCTGCGAGTC
>Ga0207675_100006884_pt1 | contig 10770 bp, 6 predicted proteins | sample KBSSwiS42_FD_184305 | JGI IMG/M metagenome (GOLD analysis project Ga0207675, IMG submission 184305) | Switchgrass rhizosphere microbial communities from Kellogg Biological Station, Michigan, USA - KBS Switchgrass S4-2 (SPAdes) (version 2) | ecosystem: Host-associated > Plants > Roots >...
CTCGGTGAACTTGATCGCGTTGCCAAGCAGGTTGACCAGCACCTGGCGCAGGCGCCCGGGATCGCCGCGCACCGTGGCGGGCACGTTGGCGTCGACGTCGACCAGCAGCTCGAGTCCCTTCTGGTGCGCGCGCAGCGCCACCGTCCGCGCCGCGTCGCCGACCGCGTCGCGCAGGTTGTAGTCGATCGGATCGAGCTCGAGCTTCCCCGCCTCCATCCGCGAGACGTCGAGGATGTCGTTGATCACCGCCAGCAGCGCGTCGGCCGAGGACTTGACGATGCGCAGGTAGTCGCGCTGCTCGGAAGTGAGCTCGGTGTCGAGCAGGAGATCGGTCATGCCGATGACCCCGTTCATCGGCGTGCGAATCTCGTGGCTCATGTTGGCGAGGAACTCGCTCTTCGATCGATTGGCCGCCTCGGCGGCGTCGCGCGCGGCCTGCAGCGCGTGGTTGGTCCGCTGCAGCTGCGCCGCCTGCGCCGCCGTGTGCTGCGCCAGGTAGACCAGCACCCCGAAGACGAGCGCCAGCGCCGCGCCGCCGGTGAGCACGACCACCGGAATCGCCGAGAACGGCGACTGCCCGGAGGCCACGAGCGCGCGCCACAGCCCGACGACGCCGGTGGCGACGCCAATCGTGACGCCAATCGGCAGCCAGCGGGGGCTGCCCCTGGTTTCCATCTCGGTGCGCCAGGCCAGCGCCGTCATCCCGAACCCGAGCGCGGCGAGACCGACGCCGGCCTGCACCGCCACGCGCGTGAGATCGCCCCAGCCGAACGTGTTGCTCGAGCCGAGCGCGAATCCCATGATCACCACCCAGCCCGCCGCGGCGATGATCGACCCGCCCAGCGCCAGCGACAGCGCGACGCGCGACGACTTCCGGTTGCTCGCGGCCAGCAGCAGCAGCGCGGTCAGCCCGAAGCAGATCGAGCCGACCGGCGACATGTGCGCGGGGAGCGGCAACGTCGCGGTCATATTGGATCGTCCGAGGCTGCCGATGCCGAAGTCGACGCCCGACACCGCCTCGACGAAGGTCACCACGCTCAGCACGCCGACGAGGCCGGCGCCGGTCCTCGCCAGCCAGCGGGGACCGCGCAGGACGATCGACAGCAGCGCCGCGCCGCTGAGCGCGAAGCTCGAGGCCGCGATGCGCGTCATCGCCGGCAGGTGCGGGCGGATCTGGACCAGGCTCGGGATGTTGAACAACCAGCCGGCGAGCGTGACGATGCCGAGCGCGGCGGTGATCGCCGCTGAACCGGCCGCGAGCCAGGTCGACCACGATCGCGAACCGGGTGACGTGGTCATCGGTTACCGCCCGCCCGTTCGAGGTTGTAGCGGGCATCGGCGAAATCGGGCCGGAGCTCGAGCGCCCGGCGCCATTCCTCCACCGCGCGTGTGGTCTGGCCCAGCTGCGCGTAGGCGACGCCGAGGCCGTTGTGCGCGTTGGCCATGCCGGGGTCGATGGCGAGCGCGCGCGTCAGCGCATCGGCCGCTTCCTTGTAGCGGCGCTCGGTGAGATACAGCGACCCCAGGTTGTTGTACGTCGTTGCCGAATTGGGCGCCACCGAAAGCATGTGCTCGAACATGCGGTGCGCGTCGTCGTACTTCCCCATGCGCGTGTAGGTCACACCCAGCTTCTCGTAGGCTTCCATCTCGGCGGCGTTCAGCTTGATCGCCGCCTGCAGCACCGCAACGGCGCGATCGAATTGTCCCGCTTCCTGCAGGTACCCGCCAAGCGCCGCCAGCGACGCGGCGTCGGCCACCCCCTTTTTGGCGGCCGCTTCCAGGAGCTCAATCGCCTGCCGGATGCGTCCGGTGTCGCGATAGACGAGCGCCAGCCGATCGTAGGCGACGGTGAAGTCGGCGCGCGCGTCGATGATCTCGCGGAGGCCGCGCTCGGCGGCGGCGGCGTCGCCCGCCCGGTAGGCGTCGAGCGCCTCGTCGAGGCGGTTGTTCAGCGGCACCAGGGTTTTCGGGTCGTCGCGCGCGGTGAAGCTTCGCGCCGGCTTGTCGGCCGGCGCGACGACGTAGCCGAGGGATCGCAGCCGCTGCGCGGTGTCGGGGTCGACGGCGCTGGGCGCCGCCGGCCTGGCACCGGCACGCACCGTGTCGAGCTCGCGCTCGAGCGCTTTGGCGATGTCCTGCTGGCGCGCGTAGATGTTGTGCTGTTCGCCGGGATCGGCGCGCAAATCGTACAGCTCCGGGATCGGCAGATCGATCAGCTTGAAGCCGCGCGCGACGACGCCGGCAAGCGGCGCCCAGTTCCTCGTCAGGTTGGCGTTCAGCGCCTCGAAGTACGACGTTCGCGCGGCGCGCGCGTCGCCGCCGGCGGCCAGCGCGCGCAGGCTCTCGCCGCTCGCCGCCGCTGCCGGAACGCCAGCCAGATCGAGCACCGTCGGCATCACGTCGACCAATCGAACCGGCGTCTTGATGACCGCCGGATGGACAACTGACGGCGCCCAGACGAGGAGCGGCACGCGCAGCGTCGAGTCGTAGGCGAAGAGTCCATGGGTCCGCTCCTGATGCTCGCCGAGCGACTCGCCATGGTCGGCGACGACCACCACCAGCGTGCGAGCGAGCAGGCCCTGTTTCGTGAGCCGGTCGAGCGCGGCGCCGAGCTGCGCATCGGCGTACGCGATCTCGCCCGAGTAGCGATCCGCGGCGTAGCGGCTGCGGTAGGGTTCGGGCGGATCGTAGGGCTCGTGCGGGTCGTAAAGATGCACCCACGCGAACCACGGCTGCGAGCTCGTGGCGCCATCGCCGGGGGCCGCGATCCAGTGCACCGCCGCGTCGAGCACCTTGTCCGCGGGCCGCTCGGTCACCGTGAGCGCGCCGCCGGCAGGACGCGATCCGTACTTGTCGTCGTAGACGTCGAACCCGGCGTTCAGGCCGAAGCGGGCATCGAGCACGAACGACGCGACAAACGCGCCGGTGCGATAGCCCGCGGCCTTCAGCGTCGAGGCGAGCGTGGGACGATCCCCGCCGAAGCGGAACGAGCCGTTGTCGCGGACACCGTTGACGAACGGGTAGGCGCCGGTGAGCAGGGTGGCGTGCGACGGCAGCGTCAACGGCACGTGGGCGTAGGCTGTTTCGAATCGCCACCCTTCGCCGGCGAGGCGATCGAGCGTCGGCGTCGCGCCGCTGGCGGCGCCGTAGGCGCCGACGCGATCGGCGCGCAGCGTGTCGATGGTGACGAGGAGGACGTTGGCGCCGCGCAGCGCGCCGCTGGCGACTGTCGGCGACGCTGTCGTCGCGCCCCGGCAGCCGGCACCCGCCGCCATCGTGAGCGCGGCCAGGCTCCCCGCAGCAAGGCGCGTCGGCCGCCGCATCACCTCTTCGCCTTCGCGATCGCCGCCCGGACGCGCGGAAAGTCGTTCGCGTAGCGGTCGCGCGGCGCCTCCTTCAGGAAGCGGGTGAGATACGGCACTGCCTCGGCGGGACGATCGCCGTCCGCCAGCACCATGCCGAGATTGAAGAGGAGATCGTAATCGCGCGGCTGCAGCTGTTCCGCATGCCGCCACGCCTCGACGGCGGCGTTGCGGTCGCGATCGATGGTCGCGGCGCCCAGCCCCTGCCAGGCCTGCGCGTTCGACGGGTCGATGACGACGGCGCGGCGAAAGGCTTCTGCAGCCGCATCGGGGCGCCCAGCCGAGAGCTCGGCGAGCGCCAGGTTGGTCCACGTCGCGGCAGACGTCGGATCGCGGCGCAGCAGCTCGTCGAACATCGCGCGGGCATCGGCAGTGCGCCGCAGCTGCGCGTACACCACGCCGAGGTCATTCAGCAGCTCGGGGTTCTGATTGCCGGCGGCGCGCGAGCGCTCGAGCGCCGCGGCGGCGTCCTTCAGCTGGCCGGCGTGCTGATGCGCGGTGCCGAGCCGCGCGAGGATCTCCGGCGCCGACGCCTGTTCCGCCGGCGCCGCGCGCAGCAGCGCCACCGCGTCTGCCGCGCGTCCGGTGGCAATCAACACTGTGGCCGCGCTGGTCCTGGCGGTCACGAAGTCGGGCCGCTCGCGCAGCAGGGCGAGGAAGCTGCCGAGCGCCTCTTCCGCTCGCCCTTCGTTGAACGTTTCGAGCGCGGTGTTGAAGCGTTCGTTCAACGCCACCAGCTGTTTGGGATCGTCGCGCTCGGTGTAGTGCCGTCGTGCCGGCGCCGCCGATGCGGCGGTATATCCGAGCGACCGCAGCCGCGCGGCCGCGTCCTCGCCCACCGGCACGGCGGTCGCCGCCGGGGACGGTCCCGCCGCCATCTGCGCAAGCGCCCGCTGCATCGTCTCGCGTCGCGCCGGCTCCGCGGCGACAAGGTTGCGCGCTTCGAACGGATCGGCTCGCAGGTTGTACAACTCGGGCATTGGGAGATCGATGTACTTCCAGTCGCCGGAGACGAGGCCGGTGAGCGGCGCCCACGCGCGCGTGATGTTCGCTTCGAGCGCCTCGATATAGATCGGGCGATCGCCCGCTGGTGGCGTCACCAGCGAAACGCCGTCGAGATTGGCGGGGATCGCGACGCCGGCCAGATCGAGGATCGTCGGCAGAATGTCGGCGTGCGAAACCGGCGTGTCGGCGACGGCACGGCCAACGCCGGTACCGTGGAAGATCAACGGCACCGCGAGCGTGGACTCGTACGCAAACAGGCCGTGCGTCGTCTCACCGTGATCGCCGAGCGACTCACCGTGGTCGGCGGTGACGACGACCAGCGCGTGCTCGAGCTGGCCTTGACGCGTCAGGCGATCGAGCAGCCGCCCGATCGTCGCGTCGGTGTAGGCGACCTCGGCGTCATAAGGCGATCGGCCGCTGCGATACGGCGGCGGCGCGTCATATGGTGTGTGGGGATCGAAGAGATGCACCCACGCAAACCATCGACCGGGTCCAGGCGGTCCCGGACCGGCAGCCGCCGCGGCCTGCAAGACCCAGTCGCCGGCGGCCTTGACCACTTCCTCAGCTCGGCGATCGGCAAGCTTGAACGTCGTCGCGTCGCCCTGCGGATAGCGATCGTCGTACTCGTCGAAGCCGCGACTCAGCCCGTAGCGGGCGTCGAGGACGAACGCGCCGACGAACGCGCCGGTGCGGTAGCCGGCTCGCTTCAGCTCGGTGGCCAGCGTCGGCACGCTGTCGTCGAGGCGGGCGGCGCCGTTGACGTGAAGGCCGTGCCCGCGCGGCGTCCGGCCGGTGAGGATCGAGGCGTGCGCCGGCAGCGTCATCGGCGCGTGCGAGTGCGCGTCGGTGAAGCGCACGCCAGCGGCGGCCAGCCGATCGAGTGCCGGCGTCAGGCCGGCGGTGCTGCCGTAGGCGCCGAGCCGATCGCGCCGCAGCGTGTCGATGGTGACGAGCAGGATGTTGGCGCCGCGCAGCTGCCCCGATCGCAGCAGCGGCGGCGACCCGCGCGCGCAGCCGGCGGCCAGAGCTGGAACCAGCGCGAGGACAGCCAACCACCTGGACACGACCACGCCATAGTACTTCGATGTCCGGATGGGGGCGTCGTGCCGCTTGCTGGGCTCACATCTGGTTCGAGCGCTGGTGATCTAAAACAGAAGATCAGGAGGTCAGAAGGCTTCCCTGGAGCTCTCAATCTCTTCGCACTCGCAGTCATAGAGATTCGACGGGCTGCGCCGTCCGTCGATTCGAAGACGTGTACGAAGACAAGCCTTCTGATCTTCTACTCTTCTGTTCGAATGCCCCGACCTCCCAATGGATGTCACGGCAGCGCCCGCGCCATCTACTCCGCGGGCTCGGGCGGGAGCCTCCCCCAAGACGTAGCCGGTCGGCTTGTCGTCGCGGATCAGCGAGTCAGGGCGGCGGTGCGGATGGTGGCGTTGTGGACCATCACGCCGGAAACCGCGGCGGCATCGGCGGTCCAGTCACCGGTGATCCACGATTGCAGCGCAGCGCGGATCATCTGTGGATCCCGGCGCAGGTCGGCGCTGACGAGCAGCGTGTAGTGGCGCGGGCCGACCAGCTCGATCTGAATCCAGCGCCGCTCTTTCGCGACGATCATGCTCGCGACGCGGATCGTCTGCGCCGGATCGCCGCCCATGCCGTCGAGCGCGCGGTGCAGGTCGTCGGCCGTCATGACCGCCGGCTCGCCGGACCGCTCAGGTCCATGTAGATCAGGTTGAGGCGATAGTAGAGCGCGTCGTCGAACGTGCCGGCGTGCACGCGCGGGTAGAGCGGCGTCGACGAGGTGCTGATGATCTGCGGCGGCAGCGCCGCGCGCTCCAGGTGATCGAGCAGCAGGCGCTGCTCGGCGTGAGCCAGCGCGCCGATGTCGTAGAAGATCATCGTGCCTGTCCCCTCGGCCGGCACCACCAGCGGCTCGCCCGGAAACCACGTGGCGATCGGGTTGTGAAGATCAGGGAGCAGCAGCTCGAGCAGATCCTGCGTCGCGCTGCGCGGGCCGACCAGGAACAGGTTCACGCGCGGCATCCCCATCTCTTGCAGCTCGCGGTGCATCGCCAGCGCCCTCCCGTCCATCGTGTGCCATGAATGCCTTCCTGGAGACGGAACCCATCGCACGGGGCGAGCCTACGGCAAGTGCGGCGCAGGCCGCTATTCGGAAGGTACCCGGGGAGAATCTAGGGAAAAGTCCCTATATCAGGCGTTGTGCAGCCAGCCTTGGAGCACGGCGTACTTGACGATGTCGATGCGGCCGTTCAAGTCGAGTTTCCGCATCGCATTCACGCGGTGGGCGTCGACGGTCTTCACGCTGACCGAGAGTTGCGCGGCGATTTCCTTATAGCTGTAGCCGCACGCAATCAGGCGAAGCACATCCGCTTCGCGTTCGGTGAGGTCGCCGGACGTGCGCGCGACCCGCTTGCCCTTCTTCGACAGGAATGCATCGGTGACGCGTGCGGTGAGGCTCGAGTCCAGATACTGCCCGCCGGCAGCGACGGCGCGAATCGCCTGCAGCAGCTCGGCCGACGCGCTCTGCTTGAGCACGTAGCCCGCGACACCGGCGCGCAGGAACTCCTGGAGGTAGGCGTCGTCTCCGTGGCGGGTGAGCACGACGATCGCCGCCTCCGGGCGCAGGTGCTTCAACGTGCGCGTCGCTACCAGCCCGTTGGTGCCCGGCATCGAGATGTCCATCACGATGATGTCGGGCGAGAGCGCGAGCGTCACCTGCACCGCCCCGTCGCCGTCGCTCGCCTCGCCAACCACTTCCATGTCGGGCTGGCTGTCGATCAGGAGCTTCAGCCCGTGCCGCATGGTGAGGTGATCGTCGGCGAGCAGGATTCGCAGAGGGGATTGCATCTCAGGCCTGCCCCACCGCGCCGCCAGCGGCGCCGGCGGCGGCCATCCGCACCAGGATGGTCGTGCCCCTGCCGATCGACGAATCGACGACCACCGTGGCGCCGACCAGCGCCGCCCGCTCTTCCATGCCGCGCAGCCCGAACCCGTCGCCCGGCGCTGTCGCGGCCGGCGGCTCGAAGCCGATGCCGTCGTCCTCGACGATCAGCAGCACGTGATCGCTGCGCCGCTCGAGGATGATTTCGGCGTGGCTCGCCCGCGCGTGCTTCGCCACGTTGGTGAGCGCCTCCTGGGCGATGCGATACAGCGTCGTCTCGACCTCGGTCGACAACCGATCGTCGAGCAGGCCGTTGGCGTGCAGCTCCGCGGGGATGCCGACCCGCTTCGACCAGTTGGCGACGTAGTTCGCCAGCGCGGCGCGCAGCCCGAGATCGTCGAGCGCGGTCGGCCGCAGCTCCCACACGAGGTGGTCGACGTCGCGATCGAGCTGCGCCGACACCGTTTCCAGCGCCTCGAGGTGCGCCCGCAGATCGGGCTGATCCGTGCACGCCTCCTTGAGCAGCCCGAGGCGGCGGCTGAGCGCGGTCAGCTGCTCGCCGAACTGATCGTGCATCTCGCGGGCGATGCGGCGGCGCTCGTCTTCCTGCGCGAAGATCAGCCGGCCGAGGAACTCGGTGCGGGCGCGTTCGGCACGCTCGCGCTCGCGCATCTCCTCGGCATGCTGCCGCTCGGTCAGGTCGAAGTGGGTGCCGACGATGCGCACGGGTGGGCCGCCGGGCTCGCGGCGCACGGGCAGGCCGCGCGAGAGCACGTGGACGTAGTGGCCGTCCTTGTGGCGCAGGCGCAGCTCGCCCTCGTAGCTGGTGGCGCCGCGCACGACGCTTTCGTACATCTGGTCGGCGCGCGCGCGGTCATCGGGATGCAGCAGGCGCTCCCAGGCGCTGAGGTGCGGCTCGATCTCGTCGTCGCCGTAGCCGAGCATCGCCTTCCAGCGGTGCGAGTAGACGACCGCCCCGGTCGCGAGATCCCAGTCCCATACCCCTTCCTGCGCGCCGGCGAACGCCAGCGTCAGCCGCTCTTCGCTGTCGCGCAGCGCCGCCTCGGCGCGCCGTCGCTCGGTCAGATCGAAATGCGTGCCGACGATCCGCACCGGCGGGCCGTCCGGCTCCCTGCGGATCGGCAGACCGCGCGAGAGGACGTGGACGTAGTGGCCGTCCTTATGGCGCAGGCGCAGCTCGCCCTCGTAGCTGGTGGCGCCGCGCACGACGCTCTCGTACATCGCATCGGCTCGCGCGCGATCCTCCGGATGCACCAGGCGCTGCCAGGCGCTGAGGTGCGGTTCGATCTCGTCGTCGCGGTAGCCGAGCATCGCCTTCCAGCGATGCGAGTAGACGACCGCGCCGGTCGCGAGATCCCAGTCCCACACCCCTTCCTGCGCGCCGGCAAAGGCGAGGGTGAGCCGCTCTTCGCTCTCGCGCAGCCCCGCCTCGGTGCGCCGCCGCTGCGTGATGTCGCGGAGGACGATCTGAAAGGCCGGACCGCGCGCATCGTCGATCGCGGCGCCGGCGACGTCGACGTCGACGAGCGCGCCGTCGCGCCGGACGAGCCTGGCGTCGGCGGTCGCGCTTGCGCGGCCGTCCTGGCACGCGGCGATGAGATCGTCGAGCGCCTCGCGGCTCGCGGCGTCGAACAGATCGCGCAGCGGCGCGCCGAGGATCTCGGCGGGACTGGTCGCGCCCGCGAGCTCCAGCGCCGCCGCGTTCGCGAACACAATCCGATCATGTCGGCTGATGAGGATGCCGTTCGGCGATCGCTCCACCAGTTCTCGATAGGGGCCCACGTCTTCTCGCACCAGCTTCTTGGGGGGTGCCGCAAAGATAGGGCGGAAGCGCGTCTTTGCGCAACCGCCCCCCCGGGTCAGCGTGCAGCGCGCGAAGGTTACAAAAACGTCGGCTGGTTACCGCGAGCCGGTCGGGATCCGTTTCTCGTAAGGCGGCCGCGCCGGCGCCTTCGGCTGCGCGCTGATCCGCTTCATGACTTCCTGAATCGCGCGCTCGAGCTGCGGATCGGTCCCCTTCGCCAGCTGCGCCGGATCTTCGTCGACCGCGATGTCCGGCTCGACCCCGTGCCCTTCCGCGAACCACTCGCCCTTCGGGTCGAACATGCGGAAGGTCGGCACCGTGACGTTGCCGCCGTCGGCGAGCGCCGGCGACCCGCTGATGCCGATCAGGCCGCCCCAGGTGCGCGTGCCGACCAGCGGCCCGAGCCCGGCCTGCCGGAAGTAGAACGGGAAGGCGTCGCCGCCCGATCCGCTCCAGCCGTTGATCAGCATCACCTGCGCGCCGCGGTGGGCAACCGGCGGCCACTGCTGGCTCGGCGCGTCGCGCACCGCCCAGTAGGCGACGATCGGCCGATGCAGCAGCTCGACGAACCGATCGGGAATCTGGCCGCCGCTGTTCCAGCGCTCGTCGATGATCAGCCCTTCTTTTCGCCACTGCGCCATGAACTGCCGCATCATCTCGTTCTGCGCGTTGGTGCCGGTGCTCTGCACGTAGATGTAGCCCGCCTTGCCGCCGGTGGCCTTGTCGACCAGCTGCCGCCGCTCTTCGATCCAGGCGCGGAAGCGCAGCTCGATCTCGCTGTCGAGGCAGGTGACCACGACCTGGCGTGAATTGGCCATCGCCGGCGTGCTGTTCACCGTCAGCACCACCGTCTTCTTGCCCAGGCCCTCGAACCGCGCCCACGGATCTGACTTGCTGTCGAGCGCGACGCCGTTCACCGCCAGCACGTACTCGCCTTCTTTCACGTTGACGCCCGGCTCGTCCAGCGGCGAGCGCACGCCGGTATCCCATGGTCCGCCGCGGATGATGCGCGCGATGCGATAGGCGCCGTTCGATACCTCCCAGTCGACGCCGAGCATGCCGACCGAGCGCTCCACCGGCTGCTCCTCGTCCCCGCCGCCGTGGTAGGTGTGCGACGCGTTCAGCTCGCCGAGGAATTCGCCGATCACCCAGTTGACGTCCCACCGCGTCACCGCATCGTCGAGCAGCGTCATGTAGCGCTCTTTCATCGCGTTCCAGTTGACGCCGTGCATCCCCGGGTCGTAGAAGAAGTCGCGCTCGAAGCGGAAGGCGTCGAGGAACAGCTGCTTCCACTCGGCGCGCGGATCGACCGGCACCTCGATGTCGGCGAGGCTCATCGGCTTCTCGAACTTCTGCTTCTCCTTCACCTCCACGACCGCGAACTTCTTGTCGTTCGCGACCAGCATCTTCTTGCCGTCGAAGGTGACCTCGAAGGCGTCCGCTTCCTCGAGGATCGTCTTCTCCTCCCGCGCCTCGAGATCGAAGTAGACGATCGGGCTCTTCTCGTCGTGCGTGCCGGCTCGCGGCATGCGCCGGTACAGCAGCTTGCCCTTGACCGCCTGCAGGTTGCCGTAGACGCCCGACGCCGGCGGCAGCACCACGGCGCGCGCCTCGAGGCCGTCGACATCGATGTCGACGTTGGCCGGCGTCGGCGGCTTCTCGGCCGGCTTGTC